>Ga0116217_10004877_pt1 | contig 11884 bp, 20 predicted proteins | sample Sb_taG_6_FD_89697 | JGI IMG/M metagenome (GOLD analysis project Ga0116217, IMG submission 89697) | Peat soil microbial communities from Weissenstadt, Germany - Sb_50d_4_PS metaG | ecosystem: Environmental > Terrestrial > Soil > Wetlands > Peat | place: Germany: Weissenstadt | collected 2010-09-21 | reverse complement strand
CGAGATGCGCGACCTTGGCGATCATGCCGCGGTTGGCGGGCGTGTCGGCCACGCGCGAACGGCGTCCGATCCTGTTGAGGCCGAGGCCCTTCAGCGTCTCGCGCTGCGACCCGGGGCGACCGATGGCGCTGGCGGTCTGCTCCACCGTGATGGTCTTTTCCGCGGTCATCGTTTTGCTCGCTCTCACGAATCGGCGGCGTCGGCCTCGACGCCCTGGCGACGCGATTGCAGCGTCGACACCTTGAGATTGCGCCGCTGCGCGACCGAGCGCGGACTGTCTTCGCCCGCGAGCGCGTCGAACGTTGCGCGGACCATGTTGTAGGGGTTCGACGAGCCCTGACTCTTGGCGACAACATCGTGGACGCCGAGCGACTCGAAGACGGCGCGCATCGGCCCGCCGGCGATGATGCCGGTGCCGGCCGCCGCGGCGCGTAAAACGACGCGGCCTGCGCCGTGACGGCCCTTGACGTCGTGATGCAGCGTCCGGCCTTCACGCAATGGCACGCGGACGACGCCGCGCTTGGCGGCCTCGGTAGCCTTGCGGATTGCTTCCGGCACTTCGCGAGCCTTGCCGTGGCCAAAGCCGACGCGCCCCTTCTGGTCGCCGACCACGACCAGAGCGGCGAAGCCGAAACGCCGGCCGCCCTTCACGACCTTCGCCACGCGATTGATGTGCACGAGGCGGTCGACGAATTCGCTGTCGCGCTCCTCGCGATTGCGATCGCGGCCGCGGCCGCCCTCTCCTTCACGCGCCATTTGGTTCATCCGTTATCTGAAAAATCGCGGCGCCTTCCCTGCGGCGTCGCTCTGCTTCCGTTGGCTCACGCTAAAAGTCCAAGCCGCCCTCGCGAGCGCCCTCCGCCAGCGCTTTGACGCGCCCGTGATACATGTAGGCGCCACGATCGAACACGACCTTCTCGACGCCGGATTTCTTCGCCCGTTCAGCGAGCTCCCTACCGACGCGCCGCGCGGCCTCGACGTTGGCGCCGGTCCGCATCGACTCGCGCATCGCTTTTTCAAGCGACGAGGCCGCAGCGATCGTATGGCCGTGCTCGTCGTCGATGACCTGGGCGTAAATCTGCTTGGAGGAGCGGAATACGCTGAGCCGCAGACGGCCGCCAGAATGCGCGAGGATCGCGCGACGGACCCGGGCCTTGCGTCGTTCTGCGGAAGTGTTCGACCTAGCCATGGCGTCGCCTCTTACTTCTTCTTGCCTTCCTTGCGGAAGACGAACTCGCCGACATATTTCACGCCCTTTCCCTTGTAGGGTTCTGGACGCCGGAACGCCCGGATTTCTGCGGCGATCTGGCCGACTTGGCGCTTGTCGATGCCGGCGACGGTGATTTCCGTCGGCTTAGACGTGGTGATCGTCACGCCGGCAGGAATCGGATACACGACGTCGTGGCTGTAGCCGAGCGAGAGCTGCAGATTCTTGCCCGCGACCGCCGCCTTGTAGCCGACGCCGTTGATTTCGAGCTTCTTCTCGAAACCCTTGGTGACGCCGCCGATCAGGTTCTGGACTTGCGCGCGCGCCGTGCCCCATAAGGCGCGCGCGCGCTTGTCCTCGCCGTGCGGCGCAACATGGACGGCGCCGCCGTCGATCGAAATCGCGACTTCTTCGGGCGCGGTGAATTTCAATTCGCCCTTTGCGCCTTTGACGGCGATCGTCTGACCGTCAAGTCTGGCTGTGACGCCGGACGGTATGACGACGGGCTTCTTGCCGATACGGGACATCGCTCAAATCCGTTTGCTAAAACTCCGCGCCGTCTAAAAGACGGTGCATAGGACCTCGCCGCCGACGTTGTTCTCGCGAGCGGAATGGTCGGCCATGACGCCCTTCGGCGTCGAGACAATCGACACGCCAAGGCCGTTGGCGACGCGCGGCATTGCGTCCACCGTCGCATAGACCCGACGGCCCGGTTTGGACACGCGCTCGATCTTTCGGATGACCGGCTGGTCGTCGAAGTATTTCAACTCGATTTCGAACTCGGTGCGGCCGTTGCCGTAATCCGTTGTCGAATAGCCGCGGATATAGCCTTCCGACTCCAGCACGTCGAGAACCTTCTTGCGCAAGGAGGAACCGGGCGTGGAAACCTTGCCCCGCTTGCGCATCTGCGCGTTGCGGATGCGGGTGAGCATGTCGCCGAGGGGATCGTTCACGTCCTTGTCCTCCTCACCAGCTCGACTTGACCAGGCCGGGAATTAGGCCTTGGTTGCCCAGTTCGCGCACCGCGATGCGCGACATCTTCATCTTGCGGTAGAAGCCGCGCGGGCGGCCGGTCACTTCGCAACGATTGCGAACGCGAACGATTGCGCCGTTGCGGGGCAGCGCCGCGAGCCTGATGCGCGCTTCGAAACGCTCTTCCATCGGACGCGCCTGGTCGTTGGCGACGTCGAGCAGGCGCTTGCGCCGACCGGCGAATTTCTTCACCAGGCGCCGCTTGCGGAGGTTGTTTTCAATCGCACTCTTCTTTGCCATTCATGGGCTCCATTTTCCGCGTTTGAGCACTAGGGAAGACTCACTGCCGGAACGGGAAGTTGAACGCACGCAGCAAGGCCTGCGCTTCCGCGTCGGTCTTGGCTGTCGTGCAGACCACGATGTCGAGCCCAAGCATGGCTTCGGCCTTGTCGTAGTCGATTTCGGGAAAAATGATGTGCTCCTTGACCCCGAGCGCATAGTTGCCGCGCCCGTCGAACGACTTCGGATCGAGGCCGCGGAAGTCACGCACGCGCGGCAGCGCCACCGTGACCAGGCGATCGAGGAACTCGTACATTCGGGTCTTGCGCAAGGTGACCTTGGCGCCGATCGGCATGTTTTCGCGGACCTTGAAGGTCGAGATCGCCTTGCGGGCGCGCGTGACGACCGGCTTCTGCCCGGCGATCAGCGACAGGTCCGCGGCGGCGGAGGTGACCTTCTTGGTGTCGTTGACCGCTTCGCCCACCCCCATGTTCAGGACGATCTTGTCGAGCTTGGGCACTTCGAGCGGATTCTTGTATCCGAACTCCTTGGTGAGCTTGGGCACGATCTCGTCCTGATAGATCTTTTTTAGACGAGCGACATAGTCCTTCGGCGCGGCCTTAACCGCGCCGGCCGCGGCGACCTCCCCGCTGGCTTCCTTGCGCGGCTTGCCCTTGGCGCCCTTGGCGTCCGCGGGCGCTTCCGGCTTGCCGCCTTTGGCGGCGGGCTTTTCAGTCTTGCCGGGCTTGGCGCCCTTCTCGCCCTTCTCGCCCTTGTCGCCCTTCTGGCTCTTCGTCTCAGCCATCGATCAGGTCTCCGGAACGCTTGGCGACGCGCACCTTGCGGCCGTCGTCGAGAATCTTGAAGCCGACGCGCGTGGGCTTGCCGGTCTTAGGATCGGCGATCGCCAGATTCGAGAGATGGATCGTCGATTCCTTGGTGATAATCCCGCCTTCGGTCTGCGCCGTCTGGCGCGTATGGCGACGCACGAGATTGACGCCGGCGACGAGGGCGCGGCCCTCGGTGGGCATCACCTGGCGAACCTCGCCCCGCTTGCCCTTGTCGCGCCCGGCCGTGACAATGACCTTGTCGCCCTTCTTGATCTTGGCGGCCATCACAACACCTCCGGCGCGAGCGAGATGATCTTTACGTGGTTCTTGGCGCGCAGTTCGCGCGGCACCGGCCCGAAGATGCGGGTCCCAACCGGCTCGGACTGATTGTTGATCAGCACCGCCGCGTTGGAATCAAATCGGATCACCGAGCCATCGGCGCGACGGATGTCTTTGGCGGTGCGCACGACCACCGCCTTCATCACGTCGCCTTTCTTGACGCGGCCGCGTGGAATCGCCTCCTTGATCGAAACGACGATGACGTCGCCGATCGAGGCGTAACGGCGCTTCGATCCGCCCAACACCTTGATGCACATCACGCGACGCGCGCCGGAATTGTCGGCGACGTCGAGATTGGTCTGCATCTGTATCATGGCATAATCGCCTTTCTGATCCGATCGGTTTCCGGCGCCTCGCGCCAGAACCGTCACGCCTTCGGCGCCGTCTCGCCGACGACGATCCAGCGCTTGAGCTTCGAGATCGGCCTCGTCTCCTCGATGGAGACCATGTCGCCGACCTTCTGGGTCTTGTTTTCGACGTGCGCATGGTAGTTCTTCGACCGACGCACGGTCTTCTTCAGAAGCGGGTGGGTAAAGCGGCGCTCGACCTTCACCACCAGCGTCTTCTGCTGCTTGTCGCTCACCACGACGCCGTGCAAAATTCTCTTCGGCATAGTGTCCTTAGTCCTTGCCCTTGGCCTTCGCGGCGGCGCGCTTCTCGGTGGCGATGGTCATCACGCGCGCGATGTCGCGCCGCACCACACGCACGCGCGCGGTGTCCTGCAATTGCCCGCTCGCCTTCTGGAATCGCAAGTTGAACTGCTCCTTCTTGAGCTTGAGCGCCTCGTCGCTGAGCTGATCCTCGGTCATCACCCGAAGGTCGGAAAGTCTGCTGGCCGTTTTCATCTCGCTGACCCCTATTCCGCGATGCGCTGCACGAAGCGCGTCTTGATCGGCAGCTTGGCCGCGGCGAGGCTGAATGCCTCCCGGGCGAGGCTCTCCGGCACGCCGTCGATCTCGAACATGATGCGGCCAGGAGCGACGCGCGTTATCCACCATTCCGGCGCGCCCTTCCCCTTGCCCATGCGCACTTCGATCGGCTTCTTCGACACCGGCACGTCGGGAAAAACCCGGATCCAGACCCGGCCGGCGCGCTTCATGTGGCGGGTCAGCGCGCGACGGGCGGCCTCGATCTGTCGCGCGGTGACGCGCTCCGGCTCCATCGCCTTCAGCCCGAATTCGCCGAAATTCAGGACGAAGCCGCCCTTCGCATTGCCGTGAATGCGGCCTTTGAAGGCCTTGCGAAACTTGGATCTCTTTGGCTGCATCATGGTCTTAAACTTTCGCCAATTTCGCGGGTCAGACCGCTTCCCGAGCGCGCTCGCGGCCGGGATCGCGCTCGCGCGGTTCGCGGCGCGGACGATGCGTCGAAGAGTGGTCGGCCTCGGCGAGGCGCTTGTCCTGGGCCATCGGATCGTGCTCGAGGATTTCCCCTTTGAAGATCCAGACCTTGATGCCGCAGGTGCCGTAGGCGGTGTGCGCGGTGGCGACGCCGTAGTCGATGTCGGCGCGCAAGGTGTGCAACGGCACGCGCCCTTCGCGATACCACTCAAGACGGGCGATTTCCGCGCCGCCCAGCCGGCCGGAGCAATTGATGCGGATGCCCTCGGCGCCGAGACGCATGGCCGACTGCACGGCGCGCTTCATCGCCCGCCGGAACGCCACGCGCCGCTCGAGCTGCTGGGCGATGGATTCGGCGACCAGCGTCGCGTCGATTTCCGGTTTGCGGACTTCCACGATGTTGATCGCCACTTCCGAACTGGTCAGCTTGGCGACCTGCTTGCGCAGCTTTTCGATGTCGGCGCCCTTCTTGCCGATGACGACGCCGGGGCGGGCGGAGTGAATGTTGATGCGCGCCTTCTTGTGGGGACGCTCGATGACGATCTTCGAGATCGCCGCCTGCTTTAGGCTCTTCGTCAGCGAATCGCGGATCTTCATGTCCTCGTGCAATAGCTTGCCGTACTCGCTCTTGCTGGAGAACCAGCGCGAATCCCAGGTGCGGTTGACGCCGAGGCGCAACCCGATCGGATTGATCTTCTGACCCATCTTAAAAGTCTCTCTCTCAGGCGGCCTTGGCGTCGCCGGCGGCGACTTCCCGCACGACGATCGTGATGTTCGAAAACGGCTTTTCAATGCGCCCTGCCCGACCGCGCGCGCGGGGACTGAAGCGTTTCAACACCATGTCCTTGCCGACCCATGCTTGGGCGACGATCAGATCGTCGACGTCAAGATCATGGTTGTTCTCGGCGTTGGCTATCGCCGACTCGAGCGCCTTCTTCACCTCGACCGAAATCCTCTTGTTGGAGAATTCGAGATCTGCGAGCGCGGTCGCGACCTTCTTGCCGCGGATGAGCTGGGCGAGAAGGTTGAGCTTCTGCGGGCTGACGCGCAACATGCGCGCCGTCGCCTTGGCTTCGTTCTCCGCCTGACGGCGTGGGTTGGATGGCTTGGACATGACGTTTAGGCCCTCTTGGCCTTCTTGTCGGATGAATGGCCGTGAAACGTGCGTGTCGGGGCGAATTCCCCGAACTTGTGGCCGATCATCTCCTCCGACACGAGCACCGGAATGTGCTTGTGACCGTTGTAGACGCCGAACGTCAGGCCGACGAACTGCGGCAAAATGGTCGAGCGCCGGCTCCAGATCTTGATGATTTCGGAGCGACCCGACCCGCGTGAGACGTCAGCCTTCTTGAGGAGATAGCCGTCCACGAACGGACCCTTCCAGATCGAGCGCGTCATGGCTTAGCCTCTCTTCTTGCGCACGTGCCGCGATGCGACGATGAATTTGTCGGTCGCCTTGTTCGAGCGGGTCTTCTTGCCCTTGGTCGGCTTGCCCCACGGGCTCACCGGATGGCGGCCGCCCGAGGTCTTGCCTTCGCCGCCGCCGAGCGGATGGTCGACCGGGTTCATCGACACGCCGCGATTATGCGGGCGATGCCCCAGCCAGCGATTGCGGCCCGCCTTGCCAATCGACGTATTCATGTGATTGGGGTTCGACACGGCGCCGATCGAGGCGAAGCACTGGCCGTGGATCAAGCGCTGTTCGCCGGAATTGAGGCGCAGCGACACATACCCTTGGTCGCGGCCGACGATCTGCGCATAGGTTCCGGCGGAGCGGGCGATCGCGCCGCCCTTGCCGATCTTCATCTCGACGTTATGGACGATCGTGCCGACGGGAATGTTGGCGAGCGGCATCGCGTTGCCCGGCTTCACGTCGACCTGGACGCCGGCGATCACTTCGTCCCCGATCGACAGGCGCTGCGGGGCGATGATGTAGGCCTGTTCGCCGTCGGAGTATTTGACGAGCGCGATGAAGCTCGTGCGGTTGGGATCGTATTCGAGCCGCTCGACTCTGCCTGCGACGTCGAACTTGCGACGCTTGAAATCGACGATGCGATAGGTCTGCTTGTGGCCGCCGCCGCGGAAACGCACGGTCACCCGGCCCGCATTGTTGCGTCCGCCCTTCTCGCTCTTGCCGACAGTCAGCGCCTTGATGGGTTTGCCCCTGTGCAGGCCGCTGCGGTCGACGAGCGCGAGCTGGCGCAGGCCCGGCGTGGTCGGCTTGTATGTCTTGAGAGCCATGGTTCTCGTCCCTCAGAGGCCGGTGGTCATGTCGATGCGATAACCGTCGGCAAGCGTGACGATCGCCTTCTTCACGTCCTGCTGGCGGCCGCGCACGCCCCGGAACGCCTTGGTCTTGCCTTTGCGCAGCAGGGTATTGACCGCGGTCACCTTCACGTCGAACAGCTGCTCGATCGCCGCCTTGATCTGCGGCTTGGTCGCGTTGCGTGCGACCTTGAAGACGAACTGGTTGCTCTCCGAGGCGAGCGTCGCCTTCTCCGTAATCACGGGGAAGACGATCGTGTCGTAATGGCGCGCGTCCCTGGTCATTTGAACCGCGCCTCCAGCGCTTCAACGGCGCCGCGGGTCAGCACCAGCTTCTCGCGCCGCATGATGTCGTAGACATTGACGCCCTGGACCGGCAGCACGTCGATTTCAGGCAGGTTGCGGGCGGCGACGGCGAACTTCCCGGACACCTCGGCACCGTCGATGATGAGCGCGTTCTTGATTGCCGCCTTCTCGAACGACGCCCGCAGGTCCTTCGTCTTGGCCTCTTCGACCTCGGCGCGTTCCCAGACTACGAGGCCGCCGGCGCGGACCTTCGCCGAGAGCGCATGGCGCAATGCGAGCGCGCGCACTTTCTTCGGCAAGTCATGCGCGTGGCTCCGCACGACCGGACCCATGGCGCGTCCGCCGCCCCTGAACTGCGGCACTCGGGCCGAGCCGTGGCGCGCGCCGCCGGTGCCCTTCTGCTTGTACATCTTCTTGCCGGTGCGGTTGATCTCGCCGCGCCCCAGCGTCTTATGGGCGCCGGCCCGGCGCTTGGCGAGCTGCCAGCGCACCATGCGCGCGATCAAGTCGGCGCGCGGCTCGAGGCCGAAAATCGCGTCGCTCAGTTCGAGCGAGCCAGCGGCCGAGCCGTCCATCGACGTCATGTCGAATATCATAACGTCATTCTCCCTTCGCCGCTTCGGCCGGCGGGGTGGCGGCAGACGCCTCGGCGTGAACGCGGAACTTGCCCGGCACCGGCGCGTCCTTCGGCAGCGGCTTCTTCACCGCGTCGCGCACGGCGATCCACCCTCCGGCGTTGCCCGGCACCGCGCCCTCGACCAGGATGAGGCCGCGCTCGACGTCGGTGCGCACGACGCGAAGGTTCTGCGTCGTCACCTTCTCAACGCCCATGTGGCCGGCCATCTTCTTGTTCTTCCAAGTCTTGCCGGGGTCCTGGCGGCCGCCGGTCGAGCCGTGCGACCGATGCGAGATCGACACGCCGTGGCTCGCGCGCAGGCCCCCGAAGTTCCAGCGCTTCATGGCGCCGGCGAACCCCTTGCCGATCGTCACGCCAGTGACGTCGACATACTGCCCGACGGCGAAATGGTCAGCGGTGATCTCCGCCCCGACCGGGATCATCTTGTCCTCTGCGACGCGGAACTCGGCGAGCCGCATCTTCGGCTCGACGCGCGCGACGGCGAAACGGCCGCGCTCCGCCTTGGATACGTTTTTGACCTTGGCCTTGCCAACGCCGAGCTGGAGCGCGGTATAGCCGTTCTTCTCCTGCGTGCGATGCGCGACGACCTGGCAGCCCTCGACCTGCAGGACGGTGACCGGCACGTGGTCGCCCGCGTCGGTGAAGACGCGGGACATGCCCAGCTTCTTTGCAATGATGCCTGAACGCATTGGCGTTTATCCTTCGAGAGCGCTTTCGAAGAGATCCTTAAGAAGGCGCTCAGCAAAACTCCTCACAACTTGATTTCGACGTCGACGCCGGCGGCCAGATCGAGCTTCATCAGCGCGTCGACCGTTTGCGGCGTCGGGTCGACGATGTCGAGAACCCGCTTATGCGTGCGAATTTCGAACTGCTCGCGCGACTTCTTATCGACATGCGGCGAGCGGTTGACGGTGAATTTTTCGATCCGGGTCGGCAAGGGAATTGGTCCGCGAACCCTGGCGCCGGTGCGCTTGGCCGTGGACACGATCTCCTTCGTCGAAGCGTCGAGCACGCGGTGATCGAACGCTTTCAGACGGATTCGGATGTTTTGCGTGTTCATGTGTCAAATCCCTGCCGGCCCGGACGGGGCGCTCGCCGCCCCGCTTTCGCTGGTCGCAACGCCTCACTCGGTGATCGAAACGACGACGCCGGAGCCGACCGTGCGGCCCCCCTCGCGGATGGCGAAGCGCAATTTCTCCTCCATCGCGATCGGAACGATGAGTGCGACGTCGATCGTCACGTTGTCGCCCGGCATCACCATTTCCGTGCCCTGAGGCAATTGCACGATGCCGGTCACGTCGGTCGTGCGGAAATAGAACTGCGGACGGTAGTTGGTGAAGAACGGCGTGTGGCGGCCGCCTTCCTCCTTGGTCAGGATGTAGGCCTCGGCCTTGAACTTGGTGTGCGGCTTGACCGAGCCGGGCTTGCACAGCACCTGGCCGCGCTCCACCTCTTCGCGCTTCGTGCCGCGCAGCAGGCAGCCGACGTTGTCGCCCGCCTCGCCCTGATCGAGCAGCTTGCGGAACATTTCGACGCCGGTCACCGTCGTCTTGGCGGTCGGACGCAGGCCGACGATCTCGACCTCCTCGCCGACCTTGATGATGCCGCGCTCGATCCGACCGGTGGCCACCGTGCCGCGGCCCGAGATCGAGAACACGTCTTCGACCGGCATCAGGAAGGGCTGATCCTTCGGCCGCTCCGGCTGCGGGATATAGTCGTCGACCGCCTGCATCAGCCTGAGAATCGAGTCGTGACCCATGTCGGGCGACTTGCCCTCGAGCGCCATCAGCGCTGAACCCTTGACGATCGGAATGTCGTCGCCGGGGAATTCGTAGCGCGACAGAAGCTCGCGCACCTCAAGCTCGACGAGCTCGAGCAGCTCCGGATCGTCGACCATGTCGACCTTGTTAAGGTACACGACCAGCGCGGGGACGCCGACTTGGCGCGCAAGCAGGATGTGCTCGCGGGTCTGCGGCATCGGGCCATCGGCGGCCGAGACGACGAGGATCGCGCCGTCCATCTGGGCGGCGCCGGTGATCATGTTCTTCACATAGTCGGCGTGGCCCGGGCAGTCGACGTGCGCGTAGTGTCGCTTCTTGGTCTCATACTCGACGTGCGCGGTCGAGATCGTGATGCCGCGAGCCTTCTCTTCCGGCGCCTTGTCGATCTGATCGTAAGCGGTGTAGGTCGCGCCGCCCGTCTCCGCCAGAACCTTGGTGATCGCAGCCGTCAACGACGTCTTGCCGTGGTCGACGTGGCCGATCGTGCCAATGTTGCAATGGGGCTTGGTACGCGCAAACTTTTCCTTGGCCATAACCGGACTCCTTTTTGTGGCCCTTCACTTCGAACGCGGGGTAGCGCGCCTCACTTGAATTTCTCGATGATCTCGGACGCGATACTCGCCGGGACCTGCTCATAATGGTCGAACTGCATGGTGAAGTTGGCGCGGCCCTGCGTGCCGGAGCGCAACTGGTTGACATAGCCGAACATGTTGGACAGCGGCACCATCGCGTTGATGACGACCGCATTGGCGCGCATGTCCTGACCCTGCACATGCCCGCGCCTCGAAAGGAGGTCGCCCATCACGAAGCCGGTGTGCTCTTCGGGAGTCACCACCTCCACTTTCATGATCGGCTCGAGCAGGACCGAGCCGCCCTTCTGCAGGCCTTCCCGGAAGGCGGCGCGGCCGGCGATCTCGAACGCCAGCGCCGACGAGTCGACGTCATGATAGGCGCCGTCGATCAGTGTCGCTTTGACGTCGACGACCGGAAAGCCCGCCAGCACGCCGGACGTGAGCACGCTGTTGAAACCCTTTTCGACCCCCGGAATGTATTCCTTCGGCACCGCGCCGCCGACAATCTTCGACTCGAACAACGAGCCCGCGCCGGGCTCCGCCGGTTCGAACACCATGACGATGCGCGCGAACTGGCCGGCGCCGCCCGACTGCTTCCTGTGGGTATAAGGAACCTCGACTCTCCTGGTCAGCTTCTCGCGATAGGCGACCTGCGGCGCGCCGATGTTGGCGTCGACCTTGTAGGTGCGCTTAAGGATATCGACCTTGATGTCGAGGTGGAGTTCGCCCATGCCCTTAAGGATGGTCTGGCCGGACTCGGGGTCGGTCGAGACGCGGAACGACGGGTCCTCGGCCGCAAGCTTCGAGAGCGCGACGCCAAGCTTCTCCTGGTCGGACTTCGATTTCGGTTCGATCGCGATCTCGATGACCGGCTCTGGGAACTCCATCTTTTCAAGGATCACCGGCTTCATCGGGTCGCATAGCGTGTCGCCGGTGCGGGTGTCCTTGAGGCCCGCGAGGGCGACAATGTCGCCGGCGAAGGCCTCCTTGATGTCTTCGCGGTTGTTGGCGTGCATGAGCAGCATGCGGCCGACACGTTCTTTCTTGTCTTTCGTCGAATTAAGCAGGGTCGCGCCGGATTCGACCTTGCCCGAATAGACGCGACAGAAGGTGATGGTGCCGACGAACGGGTCGTCCATGATCTTGAAAGCGAGCATGGAAAACGGCGCGGAGTCGCTCGGCATGCGAACGATTTCCTTGCCGCTGTTCATGTCGACGCCCTTGATGCCGCCGCGATCGACCGGCGAGGGCAGATAGTCGACGACCGCGTCCAACAGCGGCTGCACGCCCTTGTTCTTGAACGCCGAGCCGCACAGCACCGGCACGAACGAAATCTGCTTGACCGCCTTGCGAATG
>Ga0116217_10004875_pt1 | contig 11890 bp, 8 predicted proteins | sample Sb_taG_6_FD_89697 | JGI IMG/M metagenome (GOLD analysis project Ga0116217, IMG submission 89697) | Peat soil microbial communities from Weissenstadt, Germany - Sb_50d_4_PS metaG | ecosystem: Environmental > Terrestrial > Soil > Wetlands > Peat | place: Germany: Weissenstadt | collected 2010-09-21 | reverse complement strand
GTGCCGGAGATCATCGAAGAGACTTACCCGTTCTCGCATCTTCATGGCGGCGCCAACGTGTTGATCTTCCCCGATCTCATTTCAGCGAACGCTTCCTACAAACTGCTCTCGCGCATCGGCGGTGCGGAAACCATCGGGCCAATCTTGATGGGCATGTCCAAGCCGGTGCACGTCCTGCCGCGCGGTGCGGGGGTGGAAGAAATCGTCAACATCGCGGCCTTTGCCGTCGTGGATGCCCAGGAGAGTTTACCGGTTGCGGAGCGGAGCGAGGTGCCTGAGCCGGTTACCGTGTAAGACTGTAGCGTAGCAGCGCTACGGAGCGGGCGCGTCGCGCCACACCAATAGCCTTTAGATGTGGTATCCGAAAGAAGATTGATTACGCCCGAGCTGAATCCTTGGAATGCGTCTTCTTTGGAACGTACTCGCCGAGTGGACCCGACTTCTCCCACTGCCGCACGACCACCATATCCGGGTGTTCTCGCACGAACTTCTGAGTCATATGGCAGCTCCAGCAGACGGGCAAGTCCTCTGAGAACGCTCCCGGGAGGGTCTCCGCAGGAAGATCATTCCACTCTTCCGTCTTACTCTCGCGGTCGAGCAGCGCGGGTTTGTGATCGAAGTGGCTAAGGGTGTCGATTCGCTTCCCGCAATACACGCATTTCTTTCCCGCGAACCAGTGCGAAGCGATGGACCACACGCGATGATTCTCAGGATCACGTTCGATCTGCGGGAGACAGTCTTGATCGCAATCGGCTCGCTCCGGCCAGCGCGAACAATCGCACAACTCAAGGTCGTCCCGTCCGGCTAACGCGTTCAGTGTAGCGCGCCGGAGATTCACCTTGACGGCTGCTGGCGCGTGCGTTTCCGGACAGGTAATCAGCATCTTGCCCCGAAATGTCAACGCTCCCCACACTCGCCTGGTCACGAACACAATGGCGATGGCTAGCAATGCGATGACGACATAGACCTCGGTTGCCATGGTGTCCTCCCCGCCAGCCGCCAGACAATTACCTTCAGGCGGCGGCATCACATAACTAATGTTCGACCTCGCCGGGCCCGCCGTCTGTGAAGCCCATCACCCGGAGCGGTGCCCTGCGTCACATCGCGGAAGATGAAAATCCGAACGAAATGGAACGAGTCGCCCAGCGTATCCGCTGTCACTCTGCCCCGTGACGCCGGTCATGGCAGACTCGCGCGAAATTTCGTACACGTATTGGATGGAGGGCGGCGCGATGCGCGACCCCGCGATGAAGTGACGTACGCGAGGCGAACCAACCGCGCGAGCGCCTAAGAAGGAGGACTTATGTATAGCCGTCACATGACGTTCCAGATCAAGAAAAGTGCGGTGTCAGAGTTTCCGCAGATAATTGAGAAGGAACTGCTTCCCCTGCTACGCACGCAAACGGGTTTCCTCGATGAGGTGATCCTAGTTGCTCCCGACAAGCCGGAAGGGGTCGCCATTAGCTTGTGGGAGAAGAAGGAGTTTGCTGACAATTACACTCGGGATTTCTATCCAGAGGCGGCCAAGATCATGAACAAGTACATCGAGGGCATGCCCGTGGTGAAGACTTTCGAAGTGGGGTATGCAACGCTTCCAAAGTTCGAGAAGTTCGCCACGGTGGCTCACAACTAAGTTTCGGCAGCTCTTTCTGGAGAGGGGGCCAGACGGGTCCCCTCTTCAACCTCGATCTCCCGTGAGCGGAAGACAGGAGGAGAGCCATGAAAGTCCCAGAGACGGCCTTCAAACTCGCCTTTTTCGGAATGAAGCATGAAGCGGGCGACATCATCGACTACGTCGCGATCTGCTTTTCCCTGGTGACCTCGATCCTGGCGGGCATCGTTGCCGCGCTTTGGTTCGGCCATATTTTTGGCGCGCTGGCCGGCCTGATCGCAGGAATTGGTTGTTACGGCCTTAGCATGATTTTGTGCTCGCTCGCGCTCGTGCCGCAAAATTCCAGCTCTGAGAAATAGCATTATTTCTCAGGTTGTGGAGCACAGTTCGGGCGGCGCTCCCAGGATGCGGGAACTTCTCTGCTAGGCTCCAGCCGCTGCTGCTTCGAAGGGATAGTGTCTCGTGGTGTGCTGAACGGAAACCCACTTTAGCGTTGTGAATTCCTCTAGAGCCCATCTCCCATTCAGACGTCCTACTCCGGAAGCTTTTTCTCCACCGAAAGCTACGAGCGGATCGTCGTTGATCGTGCCGTCGTTCACGTGGATCGCTCCAGAGTCGATCTGTTTTGCGAGTTGCGCGCCGAATTCAATGTTTCGCGTGTGGATGGCGCCGCTGAGGCCGAACGGGCTGTCGTTAGCGATGCGAATCGCTTCTTCCGGCGTATCGAATGGAATGACGCAAACGGCTGGGCCAAACATTTCGTCTTGCGCGATGGACATGTTCGGGCGGACATCGGCGAAAATCGGGGCGAAACGAGATTGCCTTCAGCTTTGCCTTGCAGAACAGCACGCGCTCCTTCGGCGACGCCCTTTTGAATCTGCTTCGAAAGCGTATCCGCTTGGGCTTTGTTCATCAGCGGGCCAATATCGGTTTTTGGATCGCGCGGATCGCCGACTTTCAAGCCAGCCACGCGCTTCACGTATTTCTCGAGAAACTGATTGTAAATCGAACGATGCACCAAGATTCGGTTGGCGGACATGCAGATTTGTCCTTGGTGCGTGAAGCGGCTGAATACTGCCGCGTTGAGGGCCAGCTCGAGATCCGCATCCTGCAGCACAATAAACGCGCTGTTTCCGCCCAGCTCCAAAATTGCTTTCTTCAAGCACCTGCCCGCTACCTCTCCGATCTTCCGGCCGACTCCTTCCGATCCGGTAAACGAGATGACCCGCGGAATCGGGTGATCGATGAATTTATCGCCGAGATCGCGGATGTCCGCGACGATCACGTTCAGCAAGCCTTTCGGAATACCCGATTCTTCGAATACCCTGGCGACCAGCGTTCCTCCGGTGATTGCCGTATCGTCGTGCGGCTTCAGCACGACGCCGTTGCCGGCGCCAATGGCCGTCGCCACCGAGCGCATGCTCAAGAAAAATGGAAAGTTGAATGGGCTGATGACGCCGACGACGCCAACGGGAACGCGATACAGCCTGTTCTCTTTGCCCTCGACCGCCGACGGAATGATCTCGCCGATCATCCGCAGTGGATAGGTGGACGCTTCCTTGATGATGTTCTTGACGATGGAAATCTCGAAGAATGCTTTGAGCCCAGTGCCGCCCAGCTCCTCGATGATAATGTCCGTAATCTCCGCTTCATTTTTTTCGACGAACGCGAATGCCTTCTCAAGTACCGTTCGCTTTTCGTAGGCGTTGACCCCTTCCCAGATTTTTTGCGCGGCCGCCGCGGAACGATAAGCCTCATCCAGGTCCGCGAGATTCGCGAGCTTGAATTCGCAGATCGGATTCTGGTTATAGGGATTCCGGTCCGTCAGGATCTTGCCGGCGTTGCCATCTCTCCAGGTGCCGCCAATGTATTGCTTATTCAGCGTTGCGAATGAAGTCATGAGATTCCCCTTTTTTCTGAGAGAAGTTGGTCGCCATCATAATCCAGAAACGGCGGTCTTGCAGCTTTCACCGGGCCGTTCATTCCGGCAGGTCCGGGTGGCGGGTTCGCACGTGGTAGCGGCCCGAATGAAAAATCAAGGGCTCGCCCTCATTCCATTTGTAATCCTCGACTTCGCCGATGAAGATGACGTGATCGCCGCCATCATACTGCCGCACGTTGCGGCAAATGAAATGTGCGGTGGCGCCTTTCAACAAAGGGCAGCCGCCGCGCCCCTCGACACATTCGACATCGGCGAACTTGTCTTCGAGGGAAGTAGCGAACTGCCGCGAAAGATGATGCTGGTTGGCCGCCAACACGCTGACCGCGAAGTGAGCAGCGTTCGTGAAATCCGCCAGAGACGCCGATTGCCGTGACAAGCTCCAGAGCACAAGCGGCGGATCGAGCGATACGGATGAAAAAGAATTCACCGTCAGACCGATGCGGCGCCCATCCTGCGCGCGCGTGCTCACCACCGTCACTCCGGTCGCGAACTGCCCCAGTGCACGGCGGAAATCGCGCCGGTCGAAGCGCTCGGCTGCAGCCTTCGCAGCCTGCTCCAGAAACGTCTCGGCTTCCGCGGCGTCAATGAACCAGGGGAAAAACGAGCGCGGGTCGTCAAAGCCGTTGGCGACCGCTTCCGCCACTTCCGGTAATCTTCCCGCGGCCTCCAGAATCTTGATGACGTGCGGCGGAGGATTGAGCAACGTGTTCGTCCACTCCGTGACCCAGCGGGCGTATCCGTTCCAATAGCGATCAAATGTCTGTTGCATCCAGTCGCGATCCGCCGGTCGCTCGCCGTGCTCGATGATGCTTCGCATATAAATGTCGGCGCACTTGGCGGCATTGTTCGAGCCTTGCCCGGTGATGGGATCGTTGAGCACGGTCGCGTCCGCCATCCCGAGGACTTGTTTTCCCGAAGGAAGGGTTGCCACTGGTCTGCGCACCACGGGAGTTAGAGAGCCGGTCAGGGTTCCGTGTTCGTCGGTCAGCGCGATCTTCCTGCATCGCTTCGCCTCCCAGGGCAGATACGTTTCGAGAATCCATTTCGACTTGGCAAGATGCTGCTCCGGCGTGTTTACGTTGGCCCAGCAATCCATCGGGCCGCCGGGAATGCCCTCAAAAACCATGATCTCGCACGGGCCCGATATGGTGAGCGCCGGAAACACGAAATATTCCCCGACTCCAGGGATGAGATTGAAACAAACGGCGGCGAAAGGCTCGCGCGGACGCATTCCCGTCACATATGTGAGTGAAAGAATGCGCTGCGGCGTTCGATAGGGCGACCGCGTCGCGTCGGGTTCGAAGAGCGAGCCAAGCGCTCCCTTGCCCACCGCGACGATCACCAGATCGTGGCTTCGAGCGTACGCTTCGATGTCCGCGATCTGCACATCCTTTACGACCAACTCGCCGCCTTTGCGCTCGAACTCGTCCATCCATCGCGGCATTTTGATGCGCTGATCCACGGCTTGCGCAGGATTATTAAGACGCGCTGCCCAATCCACGGCTTTGCCGCCATGAGGGCCCGGAACCGTGAAGCTCATCCCTTCAACATTGGGACACTCTTGCTCCCAAAAATTCAGGCCCAGGTCGCGTTCGGTTTGCAGCGCCCAGTCGAACATGCACTGGCTCGACATCACACGGCCGGAGCGGATTTGATCGGCCGAACGGTCGGAGAGCACGGTAACTTCGTAGCCGGAATCGAGTAATCCGAGAGCGAGCTGTAAGCCGGATTGTCCCGCGCCAACGATGGCGATGCGTTTCATGAAGAAGGCCTGGGGAAGCGCTGCTATTGCATTAATTTCGGAATCGCCGGCTCAGCCATCTCGGGCCCCATTGCGGAATAGCCCCCATCGACGGCCAGATCCGTGCCGGTAATGAAAGATGCGTGAGACGAGCAAAGGAACAGCACGCCTTGTGCGACTTCGTCCGGCTCGCCCACGCGCCCCAGCAAGTGAAATGCGCCACCGACTTTGTTTGTTTTCACTTTGTCGCCGTGGGTCAACTCATCCATCAGGCGGCACCACGTCCATCCCGGCGAAATGGAATTGACGCGAATCCTGTCGTGGGCCAGGTCCATAGCTTCATTCCGAGTTACTTGAAGAATTGCGGCCTTGGTCGTGGGATAAAGCCATCGCCCCGTCTGCGCTACTTTGGCGCTGATACTTCCAAAGTTCACAACTGCTCCGCCTCCGCGTTTCGCCATGTGCGGCCGCACCGCCTTCAGCATCAGCACGCCGCCGACGACGTTCACGTTATAGCTCTCGAGCCACTCCTGCCTCGTTGATTCGAGTGCATTATCCACATAGACGCAAGCGAGATTCACAAGAAAATCGATGCCACCGAAAGTCTTCAATGTACTTTCGACACACGCTGCGATCTGCCCATCGTCGGCCAGATCCGTCTTGACGAAACAAACGCTTGGTTTGAGTTCGTCGGCGATGGCCTGTCCGTCCTTCGCATTCACATCCGCCACGACAACCTTTGTTCCTTCGCGATGAAACGCGCGAACGACCTGAGCGCCGATTAATGTCGCGCCTCCGGTGACAATCGCCACTTTGTCTTTGAGTCCGTCCATGGAGAGAACCCCCGGTGTCTTGTCGTACTCGATTTCGCTGCGCGTAACCTTACCACGCGTCCGAAGAGCGACAAAGTTCCTTGAAGTACGTCCGTAATGTAGCTCACCTCTTCAGAGGTGAGGCCTTTCGCTTTCTCCTTTGCTTTTGCTCTTGGCTTTCAGTTCTGTCTTTCGCCCCTCACTCATCTCGCCAAAAAAATCTGGACTCGCAGTATCCGAACGAGCAAAATAGGCCGCCTTCAGAGACATTTCGCGAGGTGAACCATGAACAAGATCGCCATCATCGGCGGAGGACAGTCGGGTCTGCAATTAGCGCTGGGCCTGCAGAAACGCGGCTATGACATCACTGTCGTCTCCAATCGCACCCCGGAGCAAATCCGCAAAGGCCGCGTCACCTCGAGCCAATTCATGTTTCACGATTCCCTCCAGAACGAGCGGGACCTGGGCATCAACTTCTGGGAGAAGGAATGTCCGAACACGGACGGAATAGCATTCGCGGTGCCGGGGCCGGACAGCAGCCGCGCCCTCTTCTGGGAAGCGAAACTCGACCATCCCGGACAATCCGTCGATCAACGAGTGAAATTCGCCGGCTGGATGGAAGAATTCACAAAGCGCGGCGGCAAGGTAGTCATCCAGGATGCCGGCGTGCAGGAACTTGAGGAGTACGCCAAGAACAACGATCTCGCGATCGTGGCATCAGGAAAAGGAGAAATCGCGCGCCTGTTTGAAACGGACGCTGCGAACACTCCTTATACGACGCCGATGCGAGCGCTTGCGCTCACCTACGTGAAGAACATGGTGCCGCGAGAAAAATTCACTGCCGTCGCCTTCAACTTGATTCCGGGCGTCGGCGAATATTTCGTCTTTCCGGCGCTGACCACGAGCGGCGCATGCGAAATCATGGTCTTCGAGGGCGTCCCTGGCGGACCAATGGATTGCTGGGGCGACGTGAAAACACCGGCTCAGCATCTCCAGCGCAGCAAAGAAATCCTGCAGAAGTTTCTCCCGTGGGAAGCAGACCGCTGCCGGAACATCGAACTCACCGACGACATGGGAATTCTTGCCGGCAAATTCGCTCCCACCGTCCGCAAGCCCGTTTGCAAGCTGCCTTCTGGGCGCCTGGCCATGGGCATGGCGGATGTAGTTGTTCTAAATGATCCAATCACAGGCCAAGGCTCGAATACGGCGAGCAAAGCAGCGAAGGTTTACATGACCCGCATCCTGGAGCGCGGTGACAAGCCCTTCGACGCCGCCTGGATGCAGGACACCTTCAATTCCTTCTGGACCTACGCGCAATGGGTCGTGAAGTGGACCAACACCCTGCTCACTCCGCCTCCGCCCCACATACTTCAATTGATGGGCGCGGCGTCTCAGATTCCGCCGTTGGCCAGCAAGATCGCCAATGGATTCAACAATCCCCCGGACTACAATCCGTGGTGGTTCGACGCGAACGAAGCCCAAAAGCTGATCGGAGCCCAACAAGCGGGTGCGTGATCGAGCCGTGCTCTTACGCTACCGAGACTGTAACGTGCTTTGAATTTTCGATCCGCGCAGCACGCTTTCTCGTTCGCGATTGTATGAGCATTCCTCGCCCGGCGTTTCTAAGCTCCGTCTTGACAAACCATAGTGCGCGGTATTGAATAATCCCCGCTCGCGCGCGGCGAATACGTACTCGCTCCCTTTTTCGCGCCGCGCCGCTCACGATAGACTCTGCACCACTGGCGAGGCTTTCATGGAAAGACGTGTGGCTACTCTGCTGCGCCGCCTCGACCGCTGGGAACATCGATGAAGCCCGAACAAAAAGTCCTCGGTGGACGCCGCAGCGTGAAAGTCGCGGTCGTTCAAACCCCGCCCGTCTATCTGGATCGAACCAAGAGCGTAGACCGTGCCTGCGCCAAAATTGCCGAAGCCGCGGCTCAGGGTGCGGAACTCATAGCTTTCACGGAGACCTGGCTGGCAGGCTATCCCTACTGGGGCGAAGGATGGGAGTCCCAGTTACAAAACTGGCTGCCAGTGCGCATCCGGTTTTATGACAATGCGGTGCTGATCCCCAGCGAGGACACCGAGCGACTCTGCCAGGCCGCCGCGAAGGCCAACGCCCACGTGGTCATCGGCTGCAACGAGATGGATTCGCGCCGGGGCGTGCACACGATCTATAACACGCTCCTATTTATCGATCGCTCGGGGCACATTCTGGGGCGCCACCGCAAGACGGTGCCCACATTTGTCGAGCGCGCCGTCTGGGGCTGCGGTGATGGCAGCGATCTGGTCACCTACGAGACCGATATCGGCCGCATTGGCGGATTAATTTGCGGCGAACACCTTATGACGCTGATCCGCGCTCGCCTGATTGAGCAGGGAGAGGATTTTCACATCGCGGTGTTTCCTGGCGCCTTCTCGATTCATTGTGGTCCGAAGCTAGAGGAGCCGGATTTCGATGGCCGCTTTTTCTGGGGCCACACTTCCTCTCGCGCACACGCCATGGAAGCCGGCGCGTTTGTCCTTTCCGCGTGCGGCTATTTCACCGCAAACGATCTGCCCGCCGATTTTCCCTTGCGAGATACCGTGAATCTTGACTACGCACACGGTGGCAGCCAGATCGTCTCGCCCGTCGGCGTCCCTCTCGTGCCTCCGACATCTGGGGACACGATCATTTATGCCGAGTGCCAGGCCGACATGATCAAGGTTTCGAAAGCACTCATAGACACGGTAGGACATTATGCGAGACCTGATATCGTCCGGCTGCAATATCTGAAGAATGGACAACAAGGCTTCGCCGATCTGGCCGTTGAGGCGTTCGAAAAAAGCCCGCCTCAAGTAATCGAGGAGCACGCCGAGCGGCACGAAGTGAGCCGGCAAGCCGTGGAGTCTGCCGTCGCGCGGATTGCTCAAAATCGAGCGTGACGGCAGGCAGACCGATGAAAACGCTGGGGCAGGCGGTCTGAATACTCTCAGGAATAAGATTCGGGGCGAGTTCAATAGGGGGTGGGGGATGATTCGATTCAGTCTGCGTGCGGTGGTGCGCCTTGCACTCTTCATTTTGGTGCTCGCGGGCACCGCCTCGGCACAGCAGTTGGCCACACTGCGCGTCACGGTCACCGATCAATCCGGTGGAGTGATTCCACAAGCGCGCGTAACGCTGCGCAGCCTCGAAACCGACGCGAAGCGCACCGAGCTTTCCTCGGATACCGGCGTCGCGGTAATCACCGCGGTGGCCGCGGGCAACTACGAGCTGACCGTCGAGTCCGGCCAGTTCAATCCGTACAAGTCTCACGTCACTCTCAGCGTCGGCCAGATCGCGGCAATTTCCGTCACGCTTCGCCTCTCCGTTACCCAGCAACAAGTCGAGGTGACCGGCACAACGCAAGCGATCGATACGGAAGTCGCCCAAGTCAGCCAGGTAATCCAGAAGCAAGACATCCTGGACCTGCCCATCTCCGGCCGCGACTTTATCGACTTCGTGCTGCTGACGCCGACAGCCAACGTCGGCCGCAGCACCGCCGTCGGCGCGCAATCGCCTTTCACCGAAACCGTGCTGCAGCTCAGTTTCGGCGGCTTGCGCGAAACGCACAGCACCGCCTTCGGACTCGACGGCGTCGATTACGCTACGAGCATCTCGGGCGTGCAGCACTCCAGTCCTTCGCAGGATTGGGTCCAGGAGTTCCGCGTTGTGAGCAGCCCGTATACGGCGGACAATGGGCAAAATCTCGGCTCGGTGGTCAATACCATTACCAAGTCCGGCGGCAAGGATTTTCACGGCTCGCTCTACGAATTTTTCCGCAACAACGATCTCGACGCCAAGAATCTTCTCTCCGCGCCGGGCTTCGACACGCTGCGCTTCAACCAGTTCGGTGCAAATGTCGGCGGCCCGGTAATTCACCAAAAGAGCTTCTTCTTCGCGGGCTACGAAGGACAGCGGCGCGCGGAATCTCCCGTGTATTCCTCGTTCATCCTGCATTGCATCGATGGTGAGAATTGCCTCGGGCCGGGAACGCCGAGCATCAACGAAGTGAAGGAGAGCCTGGGTCTTGCGCCGGAAAATCTTGGCTCGATCCTGACTATCGACAACTACGACAAGGGTTTCGTTAAAAGCACCAACATCATCAGCGACAAGAGCACATTGAACGTCGCCTACCTCTTCACCGACGATCGCAAGCAGAACGCACCCGGCGCCGCTCCCGGCGAAGGATTGCCCTCCGCCTTCCGCGACAATCCTGTCCGGGATCAAACGCTTTACGGTAACTTCGCGCATCTTTTCAGCAACACCTGGACTTCCGAAACCGTTCTCGATGTCGGCCGCCGCACTTTCAATCTGAATCCGGTGGGCGCGGGCTTCGAGCCGGCGTTGAATATTCCCGACCTGCTTTCCTCCGGCGGATTCGTCGGCAGCGTCCATTTCTATCGCGAGCAGCATTTCCAGATTGCCGAGAATCTCACGCACGTCCACGGCAATCACACTTTCAAATTCGGCGGCAATTTCGAGCCAGTGTGGATTGACGCGCAGGTGACGCTGTTCAGTCCCGGCCTCGGCGTCTTCTCGCCGCCCAGCTTCTTCGGCCTCGGCACGCCGATTGGCACGCCGCAGGTGTTCATTTTCCTCGAGCCGGCGTCTCTTTTCGGCTCTCAAGTGCCGCAACGAACGCTGCCTTTCGAAACTGGACTTTATAACGGCCCCGCCGAAGCGCAGTTCAACAACAGCACAGCGCTCAGTTTCCGGCACGAGATGTACTCGCTTTACGGGCAGGACGAATGGCATGTGCGGTCAAACCTGACGCTGACCCTGGGGCTGCGCTATGACGTCGACGCGATGCCTTCCGCGAGCGAATTGCGCTTGAATGGCGCCGCGAGTCCCACCAACTACGGCAACGTGCAGCCGCGCGTAGGCTTCGCTTATTCCCTGCGCGGCGGAAAAACCGTGGTGCGCGGCGGCTTTGGCTTGTTCACGGGACCGTTTGATTACAGCGACGTTCTGGTGAGCTGGATCGGCGCATCGGAATTCACCTACATGAATCAACCGCTGTTGAATGCTTTCTCCGACCCCACGCATAATTTGATCGGCACCGGACAATCGGGCGCCGTGGGCGTTCCGAGCCCCGCGCTGGCCGGCCCGGCTTTCAGCAACTTCACTCACAACGGAATCTATCCGGATCCGGCCTCGCTGCCGGTGCTGCAATTCCCGCTCGGCTATTCGACGCGCAAGTTCGACAACGCCTTCGCCGAGCAAGCCAGCCTGGAAGTGGAAAATCAGATCGCCAGGGATTGGTTTGTTTCCGTCGGCTACCAGTACACCCACGCGATGCATCTGCCCGTGTATGACAGTATCAACGGAATCCCCAGCGGGCAGACGCCGGGCGGTGAGCAGGCTTTCGTTCCGGCCGATCCGAATTTCGGATTCGCGCTGCTGGTGCATCCCATCGGCTGGTCGGTTTACAACGGCGCCACGCTGAGCTTGCGCAAGAATTTCGCGCAACACTACAGCATTCTTGCCAATTACACCTATTCGAAGTCCATCGACCTCGCAACCGACGTGCAGTTAGCCAACACGCCGCAGGATTATTTGGCCACGGGGCTCGACCGCTCGCGCGGCGATAACGACATACGCCATCGCTTCACCCTGGCGTTCCTTACCGAAACTCCCCAGCACTGGAATATCGCGTTGCGCGATTTCAAATTCTCGGTGCTCAGCACTGCGCAGAGTTCGCTGGCCTACACCATCCTGGCGGGCTTCGACGTCAATGGCGACATTTATCCCTTCTCCGATC
>Ga0116217_10004874_pt1 | contig 11892 bp, 7 predicted proteins | sample Sb_taG_6_FD_89697 | JGI IMG/M metagenome (GOLD analysis project Ga0116217, IMG submission 89697) | Peat soil microbial communities from Weissenstadt, Germany - Sb_50d_4_PS metaG | ecosystem: Environmental > Terrestrial > Soil > Wetlands > Peat | place: Germany: Weissenstadt | collected 2010-09-21 | reverse complement strand
GATCCAGGCGATGCCGATGATCAGGCCGATGATCGCCACGGTGAGGTCCAGGTGGCGGATCAGTATCACGCCGAGCACGATGAGCAGCAGCCCCGAGATCCCCATCCACACCCGGTGCGACTCACCGCTGCCGAACATCCTCACCAGGTGGAAGATGCCCGAGATGAGCACGAGCAGGCCGATCAGGACGGCGATGACGTTGAGCGAGCCGCTCGGGTGAAAGGCCACGATCAGCCCGAGAATCAATGTCGCGAAGCCGACGACCAGCGTCGTCTGCCACGAGCCGATCGCGCCCAGGGCCGGAGGCCACGTCGTTTCGGGTTCTTGCGGTTGCATATGGGCACCTCCTTACGACCTCACGCCGACGGCCGGCGCGCATGATATGCGCCGATACCGTGATGGTGCGCCGCGGGCCCGCCACGGGCGTCACCCATGCCGGGTGACGTCTCCCCGCGTTTGCTCAGTGGTGGCGCCGGCTGGGCAGGATGGCCCCGATCACCCACAGCACCGGGAACACGAACCCGATCAACCCGAGCACCCAGTGGCCCTTGCGGAACGTGAGGATGGCGAGCGTGAACAGCAGGACCAGGTAGATGATCCCGAGCGTGGTAAACCAGGCAACTCCGGACATGGCACCAGCTCCGTTCCGTCATCCGGCCGCTTCCAGGATGGAGTCGCCCGGCGACGGCCGGCCTCACCCCGGCCGGATGATTAATCCGGAGTTCCCGCGACACGCCGCTGTCCATTTTCTCTTGACGTGATAATTGCGGCGCAAGAGCATAGAACGGCGGAACGTCTGGAGGGATGCGTTCAGGGCATGGAGTACACCGGCATGCGCGAGCGGACCGTCCCGGCACAGCGCACGGCCGGGCCGGGGTTCGACCTTCTCGCCTCGAAGCTCCGCCGCCCTCCGGTGCGGCCCGGGACGATCGCCCGGTCGTCGCTGGTCGACCGGCTGGCGCGGGAGGATCTCCACCCGATCGTGTCGGTGGTCGCGCCGTCCGGGTACGGGAAGACGACGCTGCTGGCGCAGTGGGCCGCGCGTGATGGCCGGGCGTTCGCCTGGGTGTCGGTGCATGAGCGGGACAACGACCCGAAGGTCCTGCTCAGCTACGTGGCGGCGGCACTGGATCAGGTGCATCCGGTGGGTGAGCGGGTGTTCGAGGCGCTGGCCTCGCCGGTGACCTCGGTGCCGGGCTCGGTGGTGCCGCGGGTAGGGGCGGCGTTCTGGTCGATGGCCGAGCCGGTAGTGCTGGTGCTGGACGACGTGCACCTGCTCCACAACCGGGAATGCCGGGATGCGCTGTCGGTGCTGGCCGATCACGTGCCGCCCGGCTCGCGGCTGGTGCTGGCCGGCCGGGATGAGCCGCCACTGCGCGTCGCGCGGCTGCGGGCCGAGGGCCGGCTGCTCGAGATCGGCTCGGCCGACCTGGCCCTTGACCAGGCGGAGGCGGCTGCGCTGCTGCGCGCCGCCGAGGTGACCCTGAGTGACGACGACCTGGCCGTGCTGCACCAGCGGACCGAGGGGTGGCCGGCCGGGCTGTACCTGGCGGCCCTGTACCTGCGGGAGGACGGGCCGCTGGGGTCGGCGGCGGTCTCGTTCGCGGGCGATGACCGGTTGGTCAGCCAGTACATGGAGGCTGAGTTCCTGGCCCGGATCTCGCGGCCGCACCGGGTGTTCCTGACGAGAACCGCGGTGCTGGAGCGGATGTGCGGGCCCCTGTGCGAGGCGGTGCTGCAGGAGCCTGGCTCGGGGGCGATCCTGGCCGACCTGGCCGGGTCGAACCTGCTGCTGGTGCCGCTGGACCGGCGCGGTTACTGGTACCGCTGCCATCACCTGTTCCGGGACATGCTGCTGGCCGACCTGGAACGCGCCGAGCCCGGCCTGCTGCCGGTGCTGCGGCGGCGCGCGGCCGCCTGGTGCCTGGACAATGACCGGCCGGAGGAGTCGCTGGAGTACTCCATGGCCGCCGGGGACGTTGACGCCGTCGCCCGGCTCGTGGGCAAGCTCGCCTGGCCGGCGTTCCGGCGGGCCCGGGTCGCCACTCTCCAGCGGTGGTTCGGGTGGCTGGAGGGCCGGGACGGGATCGAGGGACACCCCATGGTGGCCGTGTGGGCCTCGCTCCTGGCCGGGCAGGTGGGACGGTGGGATGACGCCGAGCGATGGGCCGATGTGGTCGACCGCTGGGAATACCGGGACGGGACCCCGCCCGATGACCCAACCGCCGAGGCCTGGGCGGCCGTACTCCGGGCCATCATGTGCCGCCGTGGGGTCGAGCAGATGCGCGCCGACGCCGACGAGGCCGCGCGGCGGTTCGCCTCGGTGGGCTCCGTGCCGCCGGTGGCCCGGCTCTGCCAGGGCCTCGCGCTGGTCCTTTCCGGTGATCCCGCGGGCGGCGACGCGTCGTTCGAGGAGGCGATCAGGACCGGGGAGGGTGTCGGCGCGCCCGATGTTCTCGCGGATATCTTCTGTGAACGGTCGCTGCTGGCGATGGCCCGCGGTGACTGGAACCTGGCCGAGGCCTCCGCCCGCCAGGCACGCGCGGTCGTGAGCCAGGCCGGGATGGAGGACCTGCTGGTCTGCGCGGTGCAGGCCCGCGTGGCCCTGCACGGGGGAGACGTGGCGGCCGTCCGGCGCGAGCTGGTCAGCGCTCAGCGCCTCCGGCCGTTGTTCACCTACGCGCATCCCCACCTGGCCGTTCAGGCCCGGGTCGAGCTCATCCGCGTGCATCTGGCGCTGGCCGACGTGGCCGGGGGCAGGACGCTGATGCGCGAGATCGACGAGGTCCTCAAGCGCCGCCCCGACCTCGGCACCCTGGTCGGGGAGGCCCGGGCGTTGCGGACCCGGCTGTCGGCTGAGCGCGCCCCGGCCGCCCCCGGGGCGTCGTCGCTGACCGCCGCGGAGCTGCGCGTCCTGCCCATGCTGGCCACGCATCTGTCGTTCCCGGAGATCGGCGCCGAGATGTTCCTGTCCCCGCACACCGTCAAGTCCCAGGCCATGTCGATCTATCGGAAGCTGGGCGCCTCCTCCCGGCACCAGGCGGTCACCCGGTCCCGCGAGATGGGGCTCCTCGAAGGCTGACGGCCTTTTCATGCGATCGGAGGGATGCCGTCTCCTCACACCGCCGGTGCAATGGAGGAGTGGCGGCGAGATTCCAGGAGATCCTGCGCAGGCTGGCGATGATCGATGAAACCTTCGTGGGCCACCAGGCCGCGATGGGGCTCAGCCCGGCCGGGACGGTGACCCTGGACGCCCGGACCGCCTCCCTGCTGCAGCTGGGCGTGTCTGTGGCCCTCGGGTCACCGGGGGTCTGCCTGGAATGGTGTACCGCCCGGGCCCTGGCCGCGGGCGCGACCGAGGACGAGATCGCCGACGTGCTGCTGGTGATCGCCCCCATGGCCGGGCTCGGCCCAGTGGTCGGCGCTGCTCCCGACGTGGCGACCGCGCTCGGCTACGACATCGCGGCCGCGCTGGAGGATCCCGAGGGCTAACACAGTCCTTCATGTCCGGCTAGTTCCGTCAACGGGGCCGTCAACGGGGCCGTCAACGGTACGGCTACTGCCGTACGACATCGACCTTGAATCGCATCTGCCGGGGCCATCGGCCGCCCCTTCCACGGGTGTTTGGGTGCCGCTTCCCGGTGAATCATCCTCCGGGGGTGACGGTCTTTCCGGGCGTACTCTGGAGACTGTGGTTGCGGCCCTGCGCGGATGCCGGGGGCCAGGAGGGAGACAAGCCATGAGCATCGGCCCGGTGGAATATCTGATTCTCGGCTTCCCCGGCAACAAGTTGGGCCCTTTGGCAGACGCCCTCGACTGAGATCGGCTAGCCCACACCATTCGCGCCGAACGGCCCTGTCGGCGGCGCCGAGACAACAGGAGGCGATTGACATGCCATTGCGACGACGTCGACCGATTGCACGAGTGGCGACGACCGCGGTCGTGGCCGGGACCGCAGCGAACATGGGAGCTAAGTCCGCGCAGAGGAGCGCCGCGGCGGCCCAGGCCCAAGATGCCCCGCCTGCCCCTGCTCCAGCAGATGAACCCGCCGCACCCGAAGCCGCCGCACCCCAAACCATCGACAGCGAGCAGATCGAACTGCTCAAGCAGCTTGCCGCCCTCAAGGACCAGGGCATCCTCACCGAGGAAGAATTCTCCGCCAAGAAGGCACAGATTCTGGGGCTCTGACCGCACAGCCGGGGCGATGCGTGCTGACAGCCCGGGAAACGGAGGGACTAGGAACCTCGGGGCACGCGCTCCGGATGGCCGGACCCGTTCAACTGGCCGGAGTTGTCAGCAGCGCTCGCCAGCGCGCCTTGCTCGTGGATGACGCCGTGCCTTTCCACGATCGTCAACCGATCTCAGGCCGCGGGTCTGCCGCGACCGAAGCGATGACTGGAGACTGCCCGAGGCGGCAGGGCCGCGCGCCGCGCGGCTCATAAGCCCCGGCCTGCGGTCACCAAAGTGACGTGTCCACTGTTGAGGCACGCGTGACGAGCAGGCCCGGGCACCGGGCCCGGCCAGGTGCCCGACGCGGCGCGGCCGACCCGTGCCGCAGTGTCCCGCCGCGGAAACCCGGTGGATACCTCTTGCGAACCGAGCCAATAGCGCATAAGCGGGCCGATAGCACAGTCCCTACGCGACCGTCCTGGGCAGCTGCGTCATGACACCGGCAGGGAAATGGATGATTTCATGCCAATCGCATGATGCACGGGCGGGCCCGCGGGCGTTGGGTGGTCTTTAGGGGAAGGGTGCCGGGCGCCCTCGGAAGGAGGCCCGGCCAGCGGTGGAGGTATCAATGGCTGCCCATGTTGCCAACCATGCCCCGGCTCGCACCAGGCGGCCGGCGGCGCTCGTGGGTGACCCGATCCTGACATCCAAGATCACCGCACCGGATGTTCCGGCCTGGGCCGTCCAGCGCCCGCGGATCACCGAGCTGATCGCCGAAGGCGCGCGGTGGTGCCAGCTGACCGTGGTGACCGGTCCGCCGGGAGCGGGCAAGACCATGGCCGTGGCCCTGTGGGCCGCGGCGGAAACCGGCCCGGTGGCCTGGGTCGGCCTGGATGAGTTCGACAACGGGCCAGGTACGTTCTGGTCCTATGCCGTCGCGGCGCTGCGCCGGTCCGGTGTCGCCCTCCCGAAAGAGCTGCGGGCCCTCCCGCACGGCAGAGACCACGACGACGAATTCTTGCTCCGGCTGACCGCCGCGCTGGCCGCCCAGGACCCGCCGGTGACGCTGGTCCTTGACGACCTGCACCTGCTGACCGACCCGGGGGTGCTCAAGGGGCTGGACTTTATGCTGCGCAATGCGGGGTCCGCGTTGCGTGTCGTGGTCACCTCGCGCGTGGACCCGCTGCTTCCGCTGCACCGGTACCGGCTGGCCGGGCAGGTGACCGAAATCCGGGCCAGTGACCTCGCCTTCAGCATCACCGAAGCCGAGCTGCTGCTGGCGCAGCACGGCAACACGCTGACGGCCGACTCGCTGGAGAGCCTGACCCAGCGCACCGAGGGCTGGGCGGCCGGCCTCCGCCTGGCCGCGATTTCCCTGTCCACGCATCCCGATCCCGGCCAGTTCGTCAAGGAACTGATGGCCGAGGACAGCCCCCTGATCTGCTACCTGGTCGACGAGGTGCTCAACGTCCAGCCGCCGCAGGTCCGCGAGGTCCTGCTGAGCACGTGCATCCTGGAGCATTTCAGTGCCGACGCCGCCGCCGAATTGACCGGCGACGAGCAGGCCGCGGGGATCCTGGCCTCCTTGGCCCGCACGAACGCGTTCGTCCAGCCGATCGGGTGCGGGTGGTACCGGTATCACACGTTGTTCGCCGAGATGCTCCGCCTGAAGTTGCGTTACGAGCATCCGGACCGGGTGGCCCTGCTGCTCCAGCGCGCGGCCCGCTGGTACCAGCGCAAAGGCATGCTCGCCGACGCGGTGCGGCAGGCGGCCCGGGCGGGTGACTGGCCGCTGGCCGCCGCCATGGTCGTCGATGAGCTGGCGATCGGCCAGCTCATCGACCCGGGTGACGGCCAGCGGCTGGCCGCGGAGTTCGCGGGCCTGCCATCCGGCCGGGCGTGGACCGAGCCGGCTCCGTACCTCGTCACGGCGGCGCTCGCGCTGGCCGCTGGCCAGCACGAATCGTGTGCCGCCGCGCTGGACGCCGCCGATGGCCTGCTGGATCGCCTGCCCGCTGAACAGGACGCCGCCGGGCGGCTGTCCGCCGCGGTTGTCCGCCTCGGCACCGCCCTTCGCGTCGGCGACCTGACGGCGGCGGCTTCGGCCGCTGACCGCGCCGAGCCGATGCTCAGCCAGGCCCCCGGAGGGAAGCTGGCCCGCCATCCAGAGCTCAGCAGGCGGGTCGTGTCCGGCCGGGCCGCCGTCGAGCTGTGGTCCGGCCACCTGGAGGAGGCGGCCCGCGTCCTCGAGGCCGGGCTGGCCGCCGAGGCCACCACCGGCCGGGACGCCGAACGAGCCGACTGGGCCGGGCAGCTAGCGCTGGCCGAAGCCCTGCGCGGCCGGCTGTCCCACGCCGCCGAACTGGCCAGCGAGGCCGTTCCCGTGCTCGGCGAGCGCCGGCCGCCCGACCAGCACCCGGACGCCACACCACTCGTCGCGCTCGCCTGGGTGCACCTGGAACGCAACGAGCTGACCGAGGCGCGCAGCTTCCTCAAGCAGGCGGACGCCGCGCTGGGCGAAAGCCCGGACAAGCTGATCGGGACGGTGGCCTATCTGGTCGCGGCGGGCGGTGCCCTGGCCGAAGGCCGTGCCGCGGTGGCCGCCCAGATCGTCACGAGGGCACGGTCCGGATGGCCGGTCCCGGCGTGGCTCGACCACCGGCTGAGCCTGGTCGAGTCGCGAGCGTGGGCGGCGGCGGGCAACGTCCGCGCCGCGCTGGCCGCGGCCGAACGAGCCGGCGCGTCGCCGGAGGCGGCGGTCACCCTCGCGCACGCCCGGGCGGTCGCGGGCGAGGGCGACGACGCGGCGCGCGTGCTCGCTCCCGTGCTCGCGGACTGCAGCCACCTGCCGGAGCCGGTACGGCTGCACGCATGGCTGACCGACGCCCGGGTCCACTACGCCAGCGGCGATGGCGTGCGTGGCCGCCGTACCCTGGTCTCCGCGCTGCGGCTGGCCGAACGTGAGCAGCTCAGGCTGCCGCTCGTGCTGGAGCGTGGCTGGCTCGGGCCGGTTTTGCGGCGTGACCCCGAACTGGCCGACGCCCACCGGCACCTGCTCGCCCCGGTCGTCGGCCACGAGCAGCTCCCGGCGCCGGTCACCGCCAAGGATCCGGCTGCGGTACTGGTGGTGGAGCCGCTCACCGAGCGCGAGCTGGAGGTGCTCACGCGTGTGTCGGGCATGCTGAACACGGCCGAGGTGGCCAGCGAGATGTACATCTCGGTCAACACGGTGAAGACGCACCTGCGGAACATCTACCGCAAGCTGTCGGCGGCGCACCGCAACGAGGCGGTCCGCCGGGCCCGCCAGCTCCAGCTCATCTGAGCGCGTTACTGCCGGCTGGCGCGGCTGGATCCCCCGCCAGGGGTGAGTTCGCGTCAGGCCAGATGGCACTGGGCGTAGCTGCCGCGCCGGACGACCTTTCCCTCCCGCAGGACGATGATCTCGTCGACCTGATCGAGTCCCTCGAGGTCGTGGGTGATGAGCAGGGTGGCGCGCCCGGCCGTGGCGGCGAGCAGATCCCGGGTCAGGGCGCGGCGGCTGTCCGGGTCGAGATGCGCGGTGGGTTCGTCGAGGATCAGCACCGCCGGATCGGCCAGCAGGGCGCGCGCGAGGGCCAGCCGCTGGCGCTGGCCGCCGGACAGGGCCGTACCGTGCGCGCCGGCCGGCGTGTCCCACCCCAGCGGCAGCGACCGGATCCAGTCGAGCAGCCCGGCCCGGGCGGCCGCGTCGGCGAGTTGCTCGTCGGTGGCCGCCGGCCGGGCCAGGCGCAGGTTGTCTCGGAGGGACGTGTCGAAGATGTGCGGGTCCTGCGGGCAGCCGCCGATCTTGGTCCGTACGTCGTCGGCCGCGTAGCTGGCCAGGTCGTGCCCGTTGAGGGTGGCGGCACCCGCGGACAGGTCCACGAACCGGAGCAGCACGCTGGCCACGGTGGACTTGCCCGCGCCGTTCGGGCCGATGAGGGCGATACGCCGTCCGGGCGGCAGGTCCAGGTCGACGCCGTCGAGCGCGGCCGGGCCGCCGGGCTGGTAACGGACCTGGACGCCGCGCAGCGTCACCCGGACCGGACCGCCGGGTATCGGCCGCGGCGTGACGGGCTCGCGGACGGGATCGGGCGCGTCCAGCACCGCCGCGATGCGGCGGGCCGACACCCGGGCCTGGCCGAGCTGGACCGCGGCCGCGGGCAGGGCGGTGACCGCCTCGAAGGAAGCGAGCGCGGTCAGCGTCACCACGGCCAGCGGCACCCTGGTCAGCACGCCGTCCCCCGTGGCGGCGACGGCGAGCAGCAGAACGCCCCACAGGGTCACCCCCGCGATCGCCGAACTCAGGCCGGTGCTGAGGCCGTGCACCCAAGCGTTCCGGCGGGCCTGCCTGGTCAGGTCCGCGTCCGCCGCCGTCACCGCGGCCAGCGCGGTCTCCTCGGCGCCGAAGGCGTGCAGGTCCGCCGCGCCGGCCAGCAGGTCGGTGAATGTCGCGGCCAGCTGGCCCCGGGCCGGGGCGAGGCGCCGCGCGGTGCCGCGCGCGGCGACGCCGGCCAGGACCGGGACGCCGATCCCGGCGGCCAGCAGCCCGGCGGCGAGCACCGCCCCGGCCGGCGCGAGGATCGCCAGGCCGACCATGACCGCCCCGGCGCCGGTCAGCGCCGCGGCCAGCGGCGGGGTAATGCCCCTGATGAACAGGTCCTGCGTCGCGTCGACGTCGGAGATCAGCCGGGCCAGCAGGTCACCGGAGCGCAGCGCGGTCAGCCCGGCCGGCGCCAGCCGCTCCAGCCGCCGGTAGACGGCGACCCGCACGTCGGCCAGGATCCGGAACGCGGCGTCGTGCGAGGCGAGCCGTTCGAGGTAGCGGAACACGCCACGTCCGGCGGACAGGGCGCGCACCGCGACCACGGCCGCGGAGATCGCGATGATGTTGGGATGCTGCGACGCGCGGGCGAGCAGGAACCCGGAGACCGCCAGCAGCGCGACCCCGCAGCCGGTGGCGGCGGCGCCCGCGGCCACGGCGAGCACCAGCTGGCGGCGCAGCGGGCGGGCGAGGACGAGCAGCCGCAGCAGCGGATCACGCCGGTTCGGCCCGGTCATCTGGTTCGCGGAGGTCATGGCGCAGCCGCCAGCCCGGCGTGCTGGACCGGATCAGCCACGCCGGTGAGCCGTCCGTGATCGAGAGCCAGGACCCGGGTGGGCCGGCCGGCCCGCCCGGCCCACGGCGGCGGACGGTGGGTGACGAGGATGACGGTGCGGCCGGCCATGTGGCCCTCGATGACGGCCATGACCCGGTCGGCGCTGACCGGGTCGAGATGGGCGGTGGGCTCGTCGAGCAGCAGGACCGGGGCGCGGCGCAGGAACGCCCTGGCCAGGGCGAGTTTCTGCCGCTGCCCGGCCGACAGGCTCCTGGCGCCCTCGGCCAGGACGGTGTCATAGCCGCCGGGCAGCCGCCGGATGAAGTCATCGGCTCCGGCCAGCCGGGCCGCCGCCACGATGTCCTCCCGGCGGGCGCCGGGCTGGCCCAGGGCGATGTTCTCGGCGACGGTCGCGGTGAACAAGTGCGGGTGCTGCGGAACCCAGGCGATCTGGGACCGCCACCGGTCGGCCGGGATCGCGGCTAGGTCGACGCGGCCCGCCGCGATGTTCCCGCTGGCCGGTGTGGCGAAACGGAGCAGCAGGGACAGCAGCGAGCTCTTCCCGGCACCGTTCGGGCCGGTCAGGATGATCTGCTCTCCGGGCCTGATGGTCAGGCTCACCTCGTCGATCACCGGCCGCGCCCGGCCCGGGTAGCTGAGACTCACCGCCCGCAGCGTGATGTCCTCGCGGCTCAGGTCGACGTCGGCGCCCGTGGCGGGCGGCGCCGCGCGGCGGGCGGGCAGCGGGGTGTCGAGGATTTCGAAGGCGCGCTGCGCGGCGGCGGCCCCCTCCGTGCTGGCGTGGAACTGGCCGCCGGCGTTGCGCAGCGGCAGGTAGGCCTCGGGGGTGAGCAGCAAGACCAGGAGCGCCGTCTGGTAGCCGACGTGACCGGCCAGCAGCCGCAGGCCGATCTCGACCGCGACCAGCGCGGTGGCCAGCGCCGCGGTGAGCTCCAGGGCCAGGGCCGACAAGAACGCCACCCGCAGCGTGGTCATGGTCGCCTTGCGGTGCGCGCTGGTGATTTCCTCGATCACCTCGGCCTGGGCCCGGGCCCGGCCGAACAGCTTCAGGGTCGGCAGGCCGGCCACCACGTCCAGGAAGTGCCCGCCGAGGAAGGCCAGCAGCCGCCATTGCCGCTGGGTCTGAGCCCGGGTGTGCCATCCGATCAGGATCCCGAACACCGGGACCAGCGGCAGCGTGGCCGCGATGACCACCGCGGAGATCCAGTCCGCGAATGCGATCCGGACCAGGACCGCCAGCGGGACCACCACGGCCAGCATCAGTTGCGGCAGGTACCTGGCAAAGTAGGCGTCCAGCCCGTCCAGCCCCCTGGTCGCCAGCGCCGCGATCTCCCCGGCCTGCTGACCGCCGAGCCAGGCCGGGCCCAGCCGCACGGCGTGGGCGCTGAGCCGCCGCCGCAGCCCGGACTTCACCTCCGCCGCGGCCCGCAGCGCCGCGGCCTCGCCTCCGGCGGCGGCCGCGGCCCGCCCGGCCAGCACCACGCCGAGCCAGGCCAGCGTCCCGGCCAGCGCCCCGATCCCGGTACCCCGCGCCGCGCCGGCCAGCGCCGCGGCCAGCAGGCCCGCCTGCAGCAGGATCAGGACCGTACCGGCCAGGCCCAGCCCGACCGTGACCGCCAGGTACCCTCGTGCCGCCCCGGCCTGCCGCAGCAGCCGCGGATCAACTGGCCTCACGCCTACCGATGCTCGACGCTGGGCCGGTCCCGGTCATCACTCCCCGCGAGTGATGGCCCGCCCGCCAGACCGGCGTAGAACCACTGATGATGGCCGTCTACGATCTGCTCGCCCCGCACTACGACGCCGTGACCGGCGATTCCGCGGCGGAGGCCGCGTTCATCCACGGGCTCATCGAGCGGCGTCACCCTCAGGCGGCGACCCTGCTCGACCTGGCCTGCGGAACCGGCAGCATTACCGCGCGGCTGGCCGGCGCCTACCAGGTGAGCGGGCTGGACATATCGCCTGGCATGCTGGCCCTGGCCCGGGAGAAGCTGCCCGGCGGGACCCGGCTGTACCTGGCCGACATGACCAGCTTCCGGCTCGACGCCAGCTTCGACGTCATCGTCTGCGCCTACCAGGGCCTCAATCACCTGCTCAGCCTGGCCGCGTGGCAGAGCTGCTTCGATCGTGCCTGCCAGCACCTCAACCGTGGCGGCCTGTTCGTCTTCGACATCGCCACGCTCAGCCACCTGGAAAGGATGGCCAGCCTCCCCCGGATCGTGCAGGAGTTCGCCGGCCACTACCTGCTGATCCGGGTGCGCACGGCCGACCGGAAAACCTTCGACTGGCACATCGAGGTCTACGAACTCCAGCCCGACGGCAAGTACCGGTTGCTGACTCAGACCATCAGGCTGACGTCTTTCCCGCTGGCCGACATAAAGGAAGCTCTGCGCGCGAGGTTCACCAGCGTGGAAGTCATCAGCGATGCCGACGGCGACCGTGCCTGGTTCGCGTGCCGCAAGGCGCGCTGCTTACCAGCTCGGGCCCACGGGTCATCCTGGCCCGGTCACCCCGGCGCCCTCCGCCGGGCCCGCCTGCGCCGCGGTGTACGGGCTGATCATCGTCTCGCCAGGGCTTATCCCGCTCG
>Ga0116217_10004869_pt1 | contig 11902 bp, 10 predicted proteins | sample Sb_taG_6_FD_89697 | JGI IMG/M metagenome (GOLD analysis project Ga0116217, IMG submission 89697) | Peat soil microbial communities from Weissenstadt, Germany - Sb_50d_4_PS metaG | ecosystem: Environmental > Terrestrial > Soil > Wetlands > Peat | place: Germany: Weissenstadt | collected 2010-09-21 | reverse complement strand
GCGAGCACTACTTTCCCGTCCCGTCGCACCGACAAAACTGTCGTAGATCGAATCAGCCGTTTCGTAGTCATGAGCGCAATTCTTAATTATAACAGCGGTCGAAGCTCACGCCTCAGCCGTCAGCTAACACCCGCATTTCCCGCGATTTATAGAGTGCTTCAGTAACCACTCGGTAGATTACCGCTGTGACATTTACCTGCCCCCTCCGGCCTCGTACTTTGGAACTCATGCGCCAGTCTGCTGCGGTCATGTGTCACGACAAGCGGTCCCTTCAAACCTTGGAAGCCACTCTCGGCGTGCTTGGCATCGAGCTGGTCAACAGCGCGTCCGGGCAGGAAGCTCTGGAACTGGTCATGAGCGGCCGCTGCTCGACCCTCATTGTCGATTTCGATTTGCCCGGGGCGGAAGAGGTCATCCGCATGGCCGCGTTGTTGCCGGCCGGCCAAAAACCCGCACTGCTGGCGGTGGCCAGCCGCGCGTGGCCCGGCACCGGCCAGGCGTTTCAGTCCGGCGCCAGCCGCATTCTGTACCGGCCGCTCGAGTCCGAGCCGCTCATGCAAGCCCTGAAAGACGGAAAGAAAAATCACAAAGTTAATCAACGCAAGTCCGCGCGCTACGAAGTAAAAACCCTGGTCTATCTCGACCTCGAAAGCGGAACGCTTCCCGGAGTCAGCATCGACATTGGCGAGCACGGCCTCGCCCTTCAGGCCACCGAACCCGTGCCCGTGAGCTCGAACCTGGCTTTCCGCTGCGTGCTGCCCGGCACCAACGTGACGCTGCACGGACACGCAGACGTGATCTGGGCCAGCGACCAGGGTCGCGCCGGGCTTTTCTTCTCCAAGCTCGCCCCCGCCGCGCGCAAACATCTGAAGCAATGGCTCCATAAGCGCAGCGCCCACAGCAAGAGCAAGCATGACGTCCACGACCTGCTGCCCCCCGCCGACGCCCACGTCTCCTTCGCCGCCTCGGAATAAGCCGGAGCTCAGAGCCCGCCGGGCTCCAGCCGCGAAGCGGCGAAAGAATACAGCCCGCGGCGTAAAGCTGTGGGTAGCATGCGGAAAGATGGGCAAGCCCTGAAGGGGCGGAAGAAAAAACGCGCTGCAGATTTCCGGAGAAATGGGAGCATCGGCCGGTTCAATTTCTCACCCGGGCCCGTTTTTGCCTTACAATATTTCCATCTCTTCACTGCGCAGGAGGGCCCACCTGCCAACATCTACCCAAACCGCTTTCAACGGACACTCCATGGTCGGCGCGCTCCGTCGCGTCCTGGTCTGCTCTCCTCGCATCGCCGGATGGAGCCAACCCGAACACGCCGCCCGCTGGCGCGACCTGGGATTCCTCCACCCTCCCAACTTCGCCGAGGCCCAGTCGCAGCATGAAGCCCTGTGCCTCGAACTCGAAGCCGCGGGCGCGGAAGTGCTGGACGCTCCGCCTGCGCCCGATCTTTCTCTCGACGCCGTATACGCCCACGACGCTTCGCTGGCCACCGATTTCGGATTGATTGTGCTGCGTCCCGGCAAAGCCAACCGCCTTCCCGAAGGCCGCAACCATGGCTCGTTCTGCACCCGCCTCGGCATCCCGACGCTGGCCAAGATCGTCGCCCCCGGCACCGCTGAAGCCGGAGACATTCTCTGGTTGGACGGGAAAACGCCGGACGGAAAAATGCCGAACACCAACACTCTGCTCGTCGGTCATGGCTACCGCACCAACGCCGCCGGAATCGCGCAACTGAGAGACCTGCTCACTCCCAAGGGCGTTGAAGTTCTCTCCGCCCCGCTTCCGCATGGCCCCGGACCGTCGTCCTGTCTGCATTTGATGTCGCTGATCAGCCTGCTCGACGAGCACACGGCCCTGGTCGATCTTCCCTGGCTCGCAGTCGAAACCGTCGAACTGCTGCAGTCGCGCGGATACAAATTCATCCCCATCGACGATTCCGAGCGCGACACCCTGGCCTGCAATGTGCTCGCCCTCGGCGGAAACCGGTTGCTCGCGATTGCCGAGAACCACAAAACCAACGACCGCCTCCGCCAAGCCGGATTCGACGTTCGCACTTTCCCCGGCAGCGAACTCTGCATCAACGGCAGCGGCGGCCCCACTTGTCTGACCCGCCCCCTGTTACGCGGATAGAGTGTGGGAGCGGGCGACTCGTGTGGGCGCGGGCGACTCGCCCGCGCAGCCAAGCGCAGCAAGGCTGTTCTCACACAGCGGCCAGCACCCAACCTTCGGCTACCTCTCAAACACCGCCCTCCCCGTCTCCGGATCGAACGGCACCGAGGAATGCTCGTGCACGATCCGCCACCCGCCCTCCATCCGTTTGTACACAGCGGTAGTGCGAATCCACGCGAGGCTCTCCCGGCAGCCCGGCAAAGCGCGCAAGGTAATGTGCAACCGCCAGTCCGCCGCTCATCGTGATCGCGAGATCCCGCGTCTCCGTCCCAAACGACGCAGGAAAATGCGACAAAGACGCCTCCCATACGCGCCGCCACTCCTCGGTCCCTCGAATCTGGAACGGCGGCTTCACGTTGAAGACGGCAAACTCAGCCGCGTAGTGGCTCATGATCCGGTCAACATCCTTCGCCCGCACCGCGCTTTGCTGATCGGCAATCACCCGCAGAATCTCGGCCTCGTCCCGCGAATCTGTGTTCTGCGTCATTATGCTTTACTCCTTTCGCAGCGGAATCAGCGCGCGCAGCCGCGGGTCCCGCATTACGTGGCCCTCCCAAACAGCGCCGCATCCACCGTGCCCAGCAACTCATTCAGACCGTCCCACAATTCATCATCCATTTGCGTGGCAGCCCAATCGAGTTCCCCCTTCGACCCCGACATAAACCCATCCAGCGACATGTCGGCCAGCCAGATATTTTTCTCATTCGTTGACCTTCAGTTTTCCGCAGATGCTTTCTTCACATACTCGGCCAGGCGTCCGAAATGCTGCCTCAGGCCCTCCACCGAGTGATAGGTCTTCACGTTATGGTCGCGCTCTGCAGCCGTCGGGAAGATCATCTGCACGCGAACCCGCGTCCTTTCCCCCTCTTCGGTCAGCGTCACCGTCGTCACAAAGCGCACCGGCTCATCTTCTTTCTCTGGCAAATTTTCGTATACCAGGAGTTCAGGCTTCTTGACTTCGCGAAAAATGATGCGGTTGTTGTAATCACGGCCGTCGGGCCCATGCATGATGAATCGCCACTCCCCGCCCGGCCTCACTTCCATTTGATGGATCGTCGTCCGAAACCCCTTTGGCCCCCACCATTGCGCCACATGGTAGCGATCCGTCCACATCTTCCACACCAGATCCCGAGGAGCATCGAAGACGTGCGTGCCTACGATCTCGCGCTCTCCAGCAACGGCTGCCATCTCGCTCGCCGCCACAGTTTTGGCCAGATGATCGCCCAGCCGATCCAGACTCTGCATCCATCCCATCTCCATCCCTTTCAGATACTGCGGAGCCTGCGCGGTCGCCTTGATCACTCGCAACTGCAAGGTCAGCGTCGTCTTCCCGCGCTGCTCGGCGAAGATCACCGTGGTCAACACATCGAACATCGACTTGCCGTCTCCATCCAGGGCGCTCGCGACAAACACCAGCCGCTCCGCCGCCACGATTTCTTCAAACACGCCCGTCATCGGATACACCACGCCATCCGGAGCGCGCATATGAATCCGTATCCCGCCTCCGGCCCGCACGTCCATTTCACACACCGGATTCGTAAACCCCTTCGGCCCCCACCATTGCGCCACATGCCTGGTTTCGGTCCACGCCTTGAACACCAGCTCTCGCGGCGCGTCGAACACCCGCGTGATCACCAGATCCCATTCCGAAGATTCCATGTTGGCGCTAGTCTTCACTTCGGCAGGCTTTGCCTCTCCAGCCTTTGCCTCGCCGGTTTTGGCCGCGCTACTTCTGACGCTGCGTGCGGACATGCTTGCTCTCCTTCGCTTTCGTTTTCAGATTCTTGTTTCTCGCGTCTTCTCTCTTCAGTTCCTGCAGATAATCTCCCAGCCGGTCAAAGCTTTCTTCCCAGAATCGCCGGTAGTGTTCCACCCATCCCGCAACGTCCTGCAAAGGACCGGCCCGCAACCGGCAGGGCCGCCATTGCGCCTCGCGCCCGCGCGCAATCAGTCCCGCCCGCTCCAGCACCTTGAGATGCTTCGAAATCGCGGGCATGCTCATGGCGAAGGGCTCAGACAGCTCCGTCACCGATGCTTCGCCCGCCGCCAGCCGCGCCAGAATCGCCCGCCGCGTAGGATCCGCCAGCGCTCCAAACGTCTTGCTCAATCGATCATTCATCATTTGTAATGAACCGATCAGTTAAATAACTAATAAGTTAAATACACCTGAACAGATCGCTTGTCAAGCCGATTTTCATCCGTGAGTATTCACGCGGCGGGTGCCCCATTCTAACGTCGTGCAGTTTGCCACGTTAGAGTGGGGATTTTTGGGCAGGGTCCACTTTGAAGAAGCACCGCAATGTCGTTCATCCTCCCACTCCCGAAACCCGCTCCCCCATTCCTGTTAAAATCAAAATGCATGCTTCTTCCCTTCGTCCGCGAACTCTTCGCGGACGTAGAAATGCTTCCCGCCTTCACGCGTGTTGCCTCCCACCTGCGGGAGGGCACGGGGCGCATTCGTGTTTCCGGACTCTCGCCCACGGCAAAAGCCCTGCTGCTCGTGCTTTTGCGCCGCAGCGCTGACCGCCCGCTCGTCCTCGTCGTCAACGACAACCGCGCCGTCGAAGATTTCGTCCCCGTGCTTCGCGGTTTCTGCGAGCTCACCAGCGCCAGCGATCCCGAAAGTGTTGTCGCCTTCCCCGCCCGCGACGTGCTCCCGTTCCAGAATCTTTCTCCCCATCCCGAACTTCAGGAAGAACGTGCGACCGCCCTCTGGAAGATCGCCACCGGCAAGGCCTCGATCGTGGTTACTCCGGTAGCCGCGACGGCCATCCTTTTGCGCTCGGCTGACTACTACACCGAGCTCGCCCGCGTTCTGCGCCGCGGCGAATCTTTCGACGTCGACAACCTTCTCGCCCATTTGAACACCGTCGGTTACGAGTCCTCGGACGTCGTCGAAATGCCCGGACAGTATGCCCTGCGCGGCGGCATTCTCGATGTCTATTCTCCCGAAGCCGAACGCCCGGTCCGCGTCGAGTTCTTCGGCGACGAAGTCGAATCGATCCGCCGCTTCGATCCCGCCTCCCAGCGTTCCTCCAACCCCATGGACGAAGCGCTCCTGCTGCCGCTCACCGAAACTCCGGTCAGCGATCAACTGCTCGGCGCGATTCACACCAGGCTTTCGGGAAAGCGCATCCAGGGCACCGAAGAAATCGTCGAAGCTGCAGTCCGCTCCGGCGGAGTCACCGTTTTCCCCGGCTGGGAGTTCTACGCACCCGTCGCCGGAGCCGACCGCACCGTCTTCGACTTGCTTCCCCACGCCGCCGTGCTGCTCGACGAACCGGATCTGCTGCGCGCCGAATTCGACCGCTTCTGGACTCGCGTCGAGGAAGCTCACGAACGCAGCGGCGTCGGCAACCTCGTTCGCCCTGTGGATTTGTATCTTCCGCCCGACGGTTGGTGGAAAAAAGTTGCATCCCTCACCGGCGCCGACGTCGAATATCTCGGCATCACTCGCACCACTGAAGACGACGCCGTGACTTTTCTCACCCAGCCCACTCCCCGCTTTCACGGCGCGGTTCCACTGATGCTCGAAGAAGTCCAGAAGCTCACCGGCGCCGGCAGTCAAGTACTTTTCTCCGTCCCTAACACGGGCGAGGTCGAGCGCCTGGCCGACATCTTCACCGAATACAACGTGAGCTTCCGCCTCGGCAGCCGCACCCGCGGCGGCGAAAGTTACGCCGACGAAACCAGTTATTTTGCCGGCGAAGTTCTCACCACCACGCTCGCCAAAGCCTACGTTCCCGATGGCGTCCTTTTCCCCGATGCGCATCTCGCCGTCTTCGGCGCCCGCGATTTGTTTGACGAATCCGACGCCGTCGCCTCGCGCCCGCAGCGCCAGAAATCAAAGGTCTCCGCGTTTCTCTCCGATTTCCGCGACCTGCAAGTCGGCGACTACGTCGTCCACGTCGAACATGGTATCGGCCAGTATCAGGGCCTGAAAGAAATCAATCAGGGCGATGGCAACGCCGAATTCATGCTGCTCGAATACGCCGAGGGCGCGCGCCTCTACGTCCCCCTCACCCGCCTCGACCTGATTCAGAAATACCGCTCATCCGAAGGCGCCAAGCCCGCACTGAGTCACCTCGGCACGCAGGCCTGGTCCAAGACCAAAGCCCGCGTGCGCAAGGCCATGAAAGACATGGCCGACGAACTTCTCAAACTCTACGCCGAACGCAAAACGGCCCAGGGCCACGCTTTCCCCGCCGGGAACGAATTCGTGCGCGAGTTCGAAGAGGCCTTCGAGTTCAACGAGACCGAAGACCAGGCCCAGGCCATCGCCGACGTGACCCGCGACATGGAATCCACGCAACCCATGGACCGTCTGCTCTGCGGCGACGTGGGCTATGGCAAGACGGAAGTCGCCATGCGCGCCGCTTTCAAGGCCGTCGGCGACAACCGGCAGGTCGCCGTGCTCGCCCCCACCACGGTCCTCGCCTTTCAGCACTACGAAACTTTCAAGCAGCGTTTCGGACCTTTCCCCGTCACCATCGAAATGATCAGCCGCTTCCGCAACGCCAAACAGCAAAAAGAAATTCTGCAGAAAACCGAAGCCGGCAAAATCGACATCCTCATCGGCACCCACCGCATCCTCTCGAAAGATCTGAAGTTCGCTGACCTCGGCCTGCTCATCGTCGACGAAGAACAGCGCTTCGGCGTCCGCCACAAAGAGCGCATCAAGCAGATGCGCAAACAGGTCGACGTCCTCACCATGTCGGCCACGCCCATTCCGCGCACGCTGCACATGTCGCTGGTCGGCCTGCGCGACATGAGTGTCATCGAGACTCCGCCCAAAGATCGCATGGCGATTCAAACCGTCGTCGCCAGCTGGGACGACAAGCTCATCCAGTCCTCCATCGAGCAGGAACTCGAACGCGGCGGCCAGATCTACTTCGTCCACAACCGCGTCGATACCATCTGGGAGATTGCGGCGAAACTGCAAGAGCTGGTTCCGAAAGCGAAGATCATCGTTGGCCACGGCCAGATGGGCGAAACCGAACTCGAAAAAGTGATGCTCCAGTTCATGCATCACGAAGCCGACGTTCTCGTCGCGACAACGATTATCGAGAACGGCCTCGACATCCCGCTCTGCAACACGATCCTGATCAACCGAGCCGACCGCCTCGGCCTCTCCGAGCTCTACCAGCTCCGCGGACGCGTCGGCCGCTCCAACCGGCGAGCCTATGCATATCTGCTGATCCCGAAAGAAGTCGAGCTCACGCCGATCGCACGCCGCCGCCTCGCGGCCTTGAAAGAATTCTCCGACCTCGGCGCTGGATTCAAAATCGCCGCGCTCGATCTCGAACTCCGCGGCGCCGGCAATCTCCTCGGCGGCGAGCAAAGCGGACACATTGAAGCCATCGGCTTCGAACTCTATACCCAAATGTTAGAGCGCGCCGTCCGCGAAATGAAGGGCGAAGCCGGTCCCGACGAAGCCGAAACCCAACTCAATCTCGGCCTGAACATCCGCATCACCTCGGACTACATCCCCGAAGAAAATCAGCGTCTGCAAATGTACAAGCGCGTAGCGAGAGTCGAAACTGAATCGCAACTCGCAGATGTAGGAGCGGAACTAACAGACCGTTACGGACCACCGCCGCCCCCAGTCCGTAACCTGCTCGACTATGCGTCTCTGAAGCTGCTCTGCATGCGTGTGGGCGTAAACGCCATCGAGCGCAAACGCGATTTCGTAACTTTCAAATTCCGTCAAAACGCCGCCGTCGACCCCGAACACCTGGCTAGATTCGTCTCCGCCCAGCGCGGCGCGCAATTCACGCCAGATGGAATGTTGAAGTTCGTCCTGAAAGCCACAGCCGCCGACGAAGTCCTCCGCGCCCTCCGCACAGTTCTAGAGCAACTGGCCAGCGAAGAAGCTGCATCAGAAGTTCGATCCGCCACGAGCCCGAGTCAGATTTAAAAGGGCGCGGCTTCTAGCCGCGCCGTGACGGTTGCTACGTGGAAGAGCGGCGCTTCAGAGCCGCGTCGGATCCCGTAACCACAAAGGCTTTACCCGCCGCCAGTCGCCAGCGGCAAACACGACCAGTTACAATAATCCGGCCCGCAGTTTTGAGCCAAGCGATCTTTGAGTCAACGATCAACACCCGACCCATGCCCATGAAAGTCCGCAAAGCCGTTTTCCCCGCCGCCGGCCTCGGCACTCGCTTCCTGCCCGCCACCAAAGCCCAGCCCAAGGAAATGCTGCCCATCGTCGACAAGCCGATCATTCAATACGGCGTCGAAGAGGCCATGGCCAGCGGTTGCGATCAGATCCTCATCATCACCGGCCGCGGCAAGCAGGCCATCGAAGACCACTTCGACGTCAGTTACGAACTCGAAAAAATGCTCGAGGAGCGCCAGAAGACCGAGCTGCTCAAAATCGTTCGCAAGATTTCCGACATGATGCACGTGGCCTACGTCCGCCAGAAGGAAGCGCTCGGCCTCGGCCACGCCGTGCTCATGGCCCGCGAACTCGTCGGCAACGAGCCCTTCGCCGTCCTGCTCGCCGACGACGTCATCGACGCCTCCGTCCCTTGCCTCAAACAAATGGTCGACGTCTTCGACCAGAAACAATGCTCCGTCATCGCCGCGCAAGTCGTCGAAGGCAAAATGATCTCCTCCTACGGCGTCTTCGATGCCCAGCCCACCGAAGGCTTCAACGGCCGCCTCTTTGAAATCCGCAACATGGTCGAAAAGCCCAAGCCGGAGGAAGCACCGTCGAACCTGGCCATCATCGGCCGCTACATTTTGACGCCCGCCGTTTTCGACTGTCTCGCCAAGACTCCCACCGGAGCCGGCGGCGAACTCCAGCTCACCGACGGCATGCGCATGTTGCTCAAGCAGGAAAAAATGTATGCCTACGTGTACGAAGGCCGCCGTTACGATACCGGCGACAAATTAGGATTCCTCAAGGCCACCGTCGAATTCGCCCTCAAGCGCAGCGACCTGGGCGGACCGTTCCGCGAATATTTGAAAAGTTTGCAGCTATAGCTGCGAGCAAACTTTGGTTTGTTGAAGAGCTTGGCCGCCAAGGTTATTCTCTATGCAGCCTCAGAATCCTGAACCTCCTCCTACCTTGAACGCAAAGGAGGTTGCACGCACGGATGGGCAGGCGCAGCCAGCCTCGTAAGCCAGTCGAAATCCCGGTACGCATTTTCGGCACCGACAGCCGCGGTCAGGTTTTTTCTGAAAAAGTTTCTACCGTCAACGTCAGCCGGAACGGGGTAGAGCTCGCTGGAGTTCGTCCCGACCTTGGCCTCGACGAGATCGTCGGTCTCACCTACGGCAGTAATCGCGTGCACTTCCGCGTGAAGTGGGTCGGCGCAGCCGGCACGCCTAGAGCCGGCCACGTGGGCTTACTCAACATCGCGCCCGAAAAACCGCTGTGGGATTTCCCCCTGCCCGCCGACACCAGGGATGACTACCAGGCAACGGTCGTCGACCACCGCAAGCATCCCCGCTACCGCTGCCAGAATTCGATCGAGATTCACGTTCCCGAGGGACCGTCTTTTTGGGGCAGGGTTGCCGACCTCAGCCTGAGCGGATGCTATGTCGAGATACCCATCCCTCTGGAACTGGGCAAGAATTTGAAAGTCGGCATCTGGTTTGGACAAACCAAGGCGTGGGCCGATGCGCGCGTCGCTCACCGAACGCCGGGCGTGGGCGTCGGCCTGATGTTCACCAAAATCTCCGATCAGGATCTCGATCAGATTCGTCGCTACCTCGAAACCCTCTCACCCTTCGCCCGCATCCCGTTCCGCACAGCCGCCGCAACTCAAAAGAAACTCTAGCGTGTCCCCACGAATCGCGCCGGTTGGGATTTTGCGGGTGCCCCATTTCTCGCGCGTTCTGTGCGCGAGAAGTGGGGATTCTGATTTTCGAGGCGGGTGCCCGCTCCTGACGGGGTGCCCCACCCTTGTCGCGTTCTATGCGACAGGGTGGGGACTTTGAATTTTCAATGAGCCGGGTGGCCCATTCTATTGTGGGCGCTACTTCTCCCGTAGCTTCTTCGACTTCTCTTCGACTCCGCGCGCCAGCTTCTCCTTGTGAGCCTCCAGCTTCTTGACCACCGAACCATCCCCCAGAGCAATCATCTGCGCCGCCAGAATTCCCGCGTTGGTCGCTCCCGGCTTCCCAATCGCCACGGTCGCCACCGGAATCCCCGCCGGCATCTGCACCGTCGCCAGCAGCGAATCCATCCCCTGCAGCGACGTCGAAGGAATCGGCACGCCAATCACCGGCAACGTCGTATGCGCCGCAATCACTCCCGCCAGATGCGCCGCCCCGCCCGCTCCCGCAATGATCACCTGAATCCCGCGCCCCGCGGCCTTGCGCGCAAAGTCCGCAGTCCGGTCCGGCGAACGATGTGCCGAAGTCACGTCCATCTCATACGCAATCCCAAACTCGTCCAGCGCCTTCCCCGCTTCGCGCATAATCTCCAGATCGGAGTCACTCCCCATCACAATCGAAACCAGCGTCTTCCTCATCGTTGATCTCCCGCAGAATCACGCGCCATCTTTGAAACAAGGGCCCGCACTGATCCGATGATGAGGCCCACAGATCCGTACGCTCCCACGTTGCCCAGTATTGCCATCCCGAAAACTACTAGCGCAGCCGAAAGTGGATCGCCTCTCTCACCCGCTATAAGCATGATCGAAGTCGGCCACAGCCACTCCACTAAAGACAGAGTTCCCGCACCCACATTCATGATCGATCCTACGACGATGTAGACTAGCGGAATTAATAGCCCGATAGCTCCGAGAGCAACTACCGAAGACCAGACCCTGCTCTTACGAAAGGTCGGGCGCAAGGCGTAGATGCAAATCGCTCCGGATGCGACCAGTCCGAACAGAAGAGACGATATGATCAAAACTCTCAGCACGGAAGCCTCGCTGATTGGCTCTACTTCCTCAGCGCTCTGGCCGCAATGTCTTTCCGATAATGCGCCCCATCAAACGAAATCTTGCCGCAAGCCTCATACGCCCGGGCCACGGCCGTTTCCAACGAACCAGCCCGCGCCGTTACTCCCAGCACACGCCCGCCCGCCGTGTAATAAACTCCATCCCGCTGCGACGTTCCCGCATGAAAAACTTTCACACCCGAAACCGCTGCAGCATCATCCAGCCCGTCAATCCGCTTCCCCACCTCATACGTCCCCGGATATCCCCCCGACGACATCACCACGCACACCGCGGCATCCTGCGACCATTTGAAATCGCCTTCACTCACGCGCCCCTTAACCGAAGCCTCCAGCGCCTCGGTCAGATCGCTCTCCAGCCGCATGAGGATCGGCTGCGTCTCCGGATCGCCAAAGCGGCAATTGAACTCCAGAACCATGGGGCCGCGCGCCGTCATCATCAGCCCGCAGTACAGCACGCCCTTGAACTCGGCGTCTTCCTGTTTCATGCCGGCGACGACCGGACGAGCAATGTGGTTCACCAGCCAATCGCGCATCTTGTCGTCGACAATCGCCGGCATGGAATAAGCGCCCATGCCGCCGGTATTCGGCCCTGTGTCGCCATCCCCAACGCGTTTATGATCCTGCGCTCCCACCAGCGGCGCAATCCGCTCGCCGTCACTGACCACCAAGAAAGAAAGCTCCTCGCCTTGCAGGCATTCTTCCAGCACAATTTGTAGTCCGGCCTCGCCCAGCATCTTGCCGCTGAGCATGTCGGCCGAGACCGCGGCCACTTCATCCTTGTTCTTGCAGATGAGCACACCCTTGCCTGCGGCCAGCCCG
>Ga0116217_10004868_pt1 | contig 11903 bp, 12 predicted proteins | sample Sb_taG_6_FD_89697 | JGI IMG/M metagenome (GOLD analysis project Ga0116217, IMG submission 89697) | Peat soil microbial communities from Weissenstadt, Germany - Sb_50d_4_PS metaG | ecosystem: Environmental > Terrestrial > Soil > Wetlands > Peat | place: Germany: Weissenstadt | collected 2010-09-21 | reverse complement strand
GAACTTGGCGATGGGCTTGACCGGGTCGGGCGAGACGCCCAGCACCACTGTGTTGGCGTTCGCGTAGTCGGCGCGGTGGTCGCGAACGCCGCAGGCCTGCGTCGTACAGCCCGGGGTGTCCGCCTTCGGATAGAAGTACAGAACGACGGTCTTGCCGTGCAGGCCCGACAGCTTGACCGGGTTCCCGTGCTGGTCGGGGAGCTCGAAATCGGGGGCCTTGTCGCCGGGCTCGAGTGCCATGAGCGTGCGGATCCTACAAGGGCGGTGCTATTTGAGCAGGCGAGAGAGCCGCCGGTCCTTGAGCAGCTTGCCCTCGGTCTGACAGGTCGGGCAGTAGCACATCACGTAGTCCTCGTAGAACACGGCTTCGAGCTGATCGCCACATCGCGGGCAGGGCTCGCCGTTGCGGCGGTGGACGGTCAGCGGCATTGGCAGCTTGTCCGGGATCGGAAGCGCCAAGGTGGACTCGTAGTGGGCGATCGCGTCGCCGAGGACGCGCACGGTCGTCTCGCGCAGCTTGTCGGCCTCGTCCTCATCGAGATCGGACCCGCGCTTGAACGGCGAGATCATCGCCGCGTGGAGGATCTCGTCGACCCACGAGCGGCCGATCCCGGCGATCACGTGCTGATCCCGGAGCAACGCATACAGCGGGCGCGGCTGGTCGAGAAGCTCGGCGAACGGCGGCGGATCGGGCCAGGCCTCGGGGCCTAGCTCCGCGATCGTCTCCTCCGCGGCTAGATCGGCCGCGTGCAGCGCCTTGACCCAAGCCCGCTGGCGGGTGCCGAATTCGCGCAGGCGGAGCTCGCGCCCGTCGTTCAGACGGACCAGGAACCGGGAGGTCCGATCGCGCAGCGAGGCGCGCGTGTCGAACAGCTGCAGGCGGCCGGCCGACATCAGGTGGATCTCGAGCGCCAGATCACCGTCGAGCTCGATCACGAACAACTTCCCGCGGCGCCCGACGCGCTCGAACCGGCGCCCCTCGAGCGCCGCCAGCGGCGGGTCGAACGTCTTCAGCGCGTTGATGCCCGGCGACAGCGCAGACTCGATCTCGGCGCCGGCGACGGCGGCACCGATCAGGCGCGCGGTGATCTCCACCTCGGGTAGCTCGGGCATTGCTCTCCATGTCGAGATTAGCCGTCGCGCGCAGGTCCGCCGGTACCCTGCCTCACTCCATGCCCGTCACGCTCGCCCCCGACGACATCGTGCGCACCCACGCCGCCGCGGCGGCCAACTCGCGCGAGCCGCTGCTCGTGCTCCAGCCGTTGATCGAGTTCCTCGGCGCGCACGGCCTCGAGGCGCCGGCCGACCTGACCGCATCGCCGATCGGCGACGGTCACTCGAACGTCACGTTCGTGCTGTCGACCGGACCGGTGCTCCGCCGCCCGCCGCGTGGACCGTTGCCGCCGAGCGCGCACGACGTGCTCCGCGAGGCCCGGCTGCTTGGCGCGCTCGCGTCGACGCCCGTGCGCGCGCCAAAGGTGCTTGCGGTGTGTGAAGACACCGACCTGATCGGCGCGCCGTTCTACGTCATGGAGCGGATCGCCGGGAGCGTCATCACCGACTCGGTTCCCGAACTGCTCGACACCTCCGAGCAGCACGGCCGGATCGCCGACGAGCTGATCGACGCGCTGGTCGAGCTGCACGGCACTGACTGGGAAGGCGCCGGCCTGGAGGGTTTCGGCAAGCCAACCGGCTACCTCGAGCGCCAGCTGCGTCGGTTCAACGGGCTGTGGGAGCACAACCGCACGCGCGAGTTGCCGCAGGTCGAGGAGGTCGCCGCATGGCTTCAGGCGAGCATCCCCGAGTCGCCACCCGCGACGATCGTGCATGGCGACTACCGGCTCGGGAACACAATGTTCGCCCCCGGAGCCCCCGCGCGACTGATCGCGATCTTCGACTGGGAGATGGCGACGATCGGCGACCCGCTCGCCGACGTCGGCTACATGCTCATGCACTGGACCGAGCCGGGCGACACCCTGGGCAAGTTCAACCTGAACAACGTGACGCTCCGGCCCGGGTTCCCCACCCGGGCACAGCTGACCGCCCGCTACGAACAGCGGTCGGGCCGCTCGGTGCGGTCGCTGGACTGGTACGTGACGCTCGCGCTGTGGAAGGCCGTCGTGTTCATGGAGGGCAACTACAAGCGCGCGCTGTCGGGCTCTACCGACGACCCGTACCTGAAGACGTTCGGTGACGGCGTGGTCGAGATCGCCGACCGCGCGCTGGCGGTGACGCGACATGGCTTCTGAGAACGGGGGCTACCGCGGGCTGCTGATCGACTACGGCGGGGTGCTCACGACCGACGTGTTCGCCTCCTTCAGCACCTTCTGCGAGCGCGAGGGACTTGAGCCGGACGCGATCAGCCGCGCGTTCCGGGAGGACGCGGAGTGCCGTGAGCTGATGGTCGGCCTCGAGACCGGCACGGTGGCGCAGGAGCAGTTCGAGCCAAAGGTGGCCGCGCTGCTCGGAGTGCAGCCCTCAGGCCTGCTCGACCGGATGTTCGGCGGCACGAGGCTCGACGAGCGGATGCTCGAGACCGTCCGCCGCGTCCGCGCCGGCGGGACCCAGACCGGGCTCCTGTCCAACTCGTGGGGAACGACGCGCTACCCGAGAGACCTGCTCGGGGAGCTGTTCGACGTGGTCGTGATCTCCGCAGAGGTCGGGATGCGCAAGCCAGGCCCTGAGATCTACGTGCTCGGCGCCGATCGTCTTGGGCTCCCGCCGGCGGACTGCGTGTTCGTCGACGACCTGCCGGGCAACCTCACGCCCGCGGCCGAGCTCGGGATGGCGACCGTCCACCACCGCGCGACCGAAGACACGATCGCGCAGCTCGAGCGACTGTTCGGCGCGAGCCTTCGATGAGTCGCGTCGCGATCGCGACCGCTGTGCTTGCGGTCTCGGTCGCGGGCTGCGGCAGCTCGTCACCGTCGGCGAGCCATCTCCGCGATCAGGCGACTCGCATCTGCCAGCGGGCTCTCGCTCAGTCCGACCGGATCGCGCCGCCGGCGCTCCCGTCCGGTACGGCGGCATTCCTCCGTCGCGGCGCTCGCGCGCTCGGGCCCGAGCTCGCGGAGCTGCGAGCACTGAGGGCGCCGGCCGACGAGGCCGGCTCCTACTCGGGCGCGCTCGCCGCCATGTCCCGTCAGCTGAACACTCTCGACGGCACGATTACTCAGCTCGACCACAGAGCCGATCCACTGAGCGTGATCAAGACGCTCCAACACCGGCTCGCGCCGGCCGAGTCCGCTGAGAACGCGGCGTGGCGCACGCTGGATATCCCGGCGTGCGCCAGCCGCTAAGAGGAGTAACTCTCACCTGCCTGTTGCACCAGGTATGCATTGCCGACATGCACGCGGGCCCGGTCGCATCTGCGCCCGGGCCCCGTGAGACATGATTTGTGTCACTCGGTCAGTTGATCGAGTTCAGTGTGTTTTCGTCCGCGTTGACAATCGACTTCGGCAGCGGCGAGAAGTCGAGCGAGGGCCCGAACGACTGTCCTCCGGTGATCGCGTAGCCGATGAACGACCGCAGCAGGGCTCCCTGCGGGGCGTTGGTCGGGACGAACGCGTAGGTGAACGTCGAGATCGGGTACGCCTTCTTCTTGCGCTTTGGTGGGTCGACAATCGTGACCTCGTTGCCGGGCGGCGGGGTGACCCCTGACGCCGCGGCCGCGATTGCACTCAGGTTCGGAACCACGTAGTCGCCGGCGGCGTTCTTGATCGCCACGGCCGGCAGCTTGTTCGCGATCAGGTACGAGACCGCGATGTAAGCGATGCCGCCGTTCGTGCCCTCGACCGCCTGGGCCATGCCCTGGTTGCCCTTCGCACCCACGCCGACCGGGAAGCTCACCGTAGTGGAGGCGCCGACCTTGCTAAGGAACGTGCCGGACACATCTGACAGGTACCGGGTGAACGCATACGTGTCTCCGGATCCGTCCGAACGCCAGAACACCGTGATCTTCGTGTGGGGGATCTTCACGCCCTTGTTCAGTTGCCTGATCTGCTTGCTGTTCCAGTTCGTGATGTCGCCAAGGTAGATCTGGGCGAGCACGGACCCGGTCAGACGAAGCACCGAACCCTTCGGCTTCAGGCCGTTGAGGTGATAGCTGACGCCAGTCGCGGTGAGCGCCCAGGGGATCTGGACGATGCTGGAGGAGACGCCCGGATACACGGACAGCGGCGCGTCGGACGCGCCGAAGTCCACCAGGCCGGCGGCGATGTCCTTCTCGCCACTCCCGGACCCGACGGGGGAGTAGTTGACCAGGCTGCTCGTCGACGTGTCCCACACCGCGGCCCATTCGGCCTCGATCGGGGCGACGAGCGTCGAGCCCGCGCCGTTGAGCGTCGGCGTGGCTGCGGACGCGGCGGCGGCGCTTAGACCCAACACACACCCCGCCAGCAACCCGGCGCACGTGACGCTTACGAACCTCTTGAAGAGCACAGCAGTGATCCTTTCCTTGTGGGAATTCCCGAGAAGCTCTCGACGTGGCCCGGCCGCCCCTCGCGAGATGGCGGTAAGCATCTCCGTGCCGATTTGGCCACTTGTGGCCAATGTGTGACCACGTTGTTGAAAAGTTGTGAGCGATGGGAGGGTGACCAAATGCGCGTTGATCGATTTCCGTACGCTTGCGCGCCGTGTCGTCGAGGGCGAGGCTCACACCGGCGTGGGGCGGTTCCCGCGCCCGTGCAGGGAGGCAAACCCGGCCGCGCCGCGCCGGCCGGCTGGGCGACCGCGTTCTGTTCGGGCTGTGCGCGCTGGCCGGCCTGCTCGTCGTCCTGACGCTGGTCGACCTCGTCTACCAGCTCGTCAGCAACGGCCAGCCGGCGATCTCGAAATTCGGCTTCGGCTTCATCACAAGCACGGACTGGAAGCCCAACTTCAGCATCGAGGGCGTGGGGGCGATGCTTTACGGGACCGTCGTCAGCTCACTGATGGCGGTCGTGCTGGCGACGCCGCTCGGGATCGCGATCGGCCTGTACCTGAGCATGATGGCGCCGGCGCGGGTGCGGGCGGTTGTCGGGCCGCTGGTCGAGCTGCTCGCGGCGGTTCCGAGCATCATCTACGGCTTCTGGGGACTGGTCGTGCTCGTCCCGTTCATCGACAAGCTCGAGCCCGGGCTCCACAGCGCGCTCGGATTCATCCCGCTGTTCGGACCGGCCTCGCCGATCGGGATCAGCCTGTTCACCGCCGGGCTGGTCCTGACCGTGATGATCCTCCCGATCATCTCGGCGCTCAGCCGGGACCTGTTCCTGACCGTCCCGACGGAGCTGAAGGACGGCGCCGCGGCGCTCGGCGCTACGCCGTGGGAGGTCATCCGGGGCATAGTCCTTCCCACCACCGTGTCGGGCGTCAGCGCCGCCGTGGTCCTCGGTCTCGGGCGGGCGCTCGGCGAGGCGATCGCCGTCTCGTTCGTGATCGGCGATGTGACCGCGATTCACCCGTCACTGTTCGAGCCCGGCTCGACGGTTCCCGCGGAGATCGCCAATCAGTTCACCTCTCCGGTCAATTCTCTGCACACGGCCGCGATGTTCTATGCCGGCCTCGTCCTGGTGGTGATCGGCATGCTCGCGAGCGTGGCAGCGCGCATGATCGCCGGGCGGTTCGACGTGACCCAGAGAGTCATTTGAGCGCCGCGGAGACAGCCCTGTTCGAGGGGAGGTCGTTCGACCCGACGGCGCCCCTCACTCCGTCTGGCAATCTCCGTCGGCGCATTGCGGTGAGCCGCTTCGTCCAGATCATCGCGACGGCAGGAGCCGTGTTCGCCGTCGCCGTGCTCGTGATCGTTTGCTACGGCGTGGCCGTCCGCGGTGCGTCGGCTCTGAGCTTCAGCTTCGTGACCCAGAACCCCTCCGGGTTGGCCGGCGGCGGAATCTTCAACGCTCTGATCGGCACGCTCGAGATTGTCGCCTTCGGAGCGCTGATCGCACTCCCGATCGGAGTCCTCACCGGGCTGTACCTGACCGAGTTCGCGGGGCCTCGATCGCGGACTGCGCGCGTGCTCCGATTCGCGCTCGACATCATGGCGGGCCTGCCGACGATCATCGTCGGGCTGTTTCTTTACGGCCTGATCGTCATTCCCCAGCATCGACAGTCAGGATTCGCCGGCGGGGTCGCGCTCGCGATCGTGATGCTGCCCCTGATGGCGCGCTCCAGCCAGGAGGTCCTGCTGCTCGTCCCGGGCAGCCTACGGGAGGCTGCCGACGCCCTCGGCGTGAGCCGCTGGCGCACCGTCCTCAGCGTGATCCTGCCGGCCGCCTTCGGCGGGATCCTCACCGGGGCGATCCTCGCCACCGCCCGAGCTGCGGGCGAGACCGCGCCGCTGCTGATCTGCGACTCGATCTTCAACCCGAACGCAAGCCAGCTGAACCTGTTCCACGGTGTCCCCAGCGTGTCGATGTTCATCTTCACGTCGTACGACCTGCCCCTGGCTCAGGCCGTGACCCGCGCCTGGGGGGCCGCGTTCGTGCTGATGATGCTGATCCTCATAGCGAACGTCCTGGCTCGCGTGATCCTCGCTCGCAGCCGTGCGAAGATGGGCCGATGACCGACTGGGACCGGACAGCGAGCCAGATACGCCCCGCCGAGGAAGCACGGCGGCGGATCCGGATCCGGACGGAGCCCGTGCTTCCGGTTATCACGGCCCCGCCGGCCGGCAACGGGGCGGCGGCTCCCCAGGAGCACTCCGTGGTGTTCGACATCCGCAACATGTCGGTGTACTACGGCAACAGCCGTGCTCTGGCCGGAGCGTCGCTGAAGATCTACCGCAACCAGGTGACCGCGGTGATCGGCCCGTCCGGCTGCGGCAAGTCGACTTTCATCCGCAGCCTCAACCGGATGAACGACTCGATCCCGGGGTTCCGGATCGAAGGCCAGGTCCTTTACCACGGTCACGATCTGTATGGGAGCCGCGCCAACCGAGTCGAGGTCCGGCGCCGGATCGGGATGGTGTTCCAGAAGCCCAATCCGTTCCCAAAGTCGATCTACGACAACGTCGCCTGGGCCTCCCGGAACCTGGGGATGAAGGCGCGGCTCGACGATCGTGTCGAGCAGGCACTGCGGCAGGCCGCGCTGTGGGAGGAGGTCAAGGACCGCCTCAAGGACAGCGCGCTGGGGCTGTCGGGCGGCCAGCAGCAGCGGCTGTGCATCGCCCGCGCGATCGCAATCGAGCCCGACGTGCTGCTGCTGGACGAGCCGGCCTCGGCGCTCGACCCGGTCGCGACCGCGTCGATCGAGGATCTGATGCATAACCTCAAGCATCGATTCACGATCGTGATCGTCACCCACAACATGCAGCAAGCGGCGCGGGTGGCGGACCGAACCGCGTTCTTCAGCCTCGACACGACCGGTCCGGCCCGGGTCGGAACACTGATCGAGTACGGCGACACCGAGACGATCTTCCGCGGCGCCGCTGATCCGCGCACGCGCGATTACGTCGCGGGCAAGTTCGGCTAACGGAGCGACGCCCAGCTGGGGGCGCGGCCTCAGCGGAAGATCGAGTCGGTCGAGACCTGCTGGAGGATCGGCTGGCCGCACTGCCAGCAATACGACGCGCCCGTGCTGTGCGGCGCCCCGCACGACGCGCACGCGCCGGCGGTGGCGCTGTGCTCGAGTCGCAGGATTCGTTCGATCTCCGCGAGCTCGGAATCAGCGTCCTGGAGCAACGCCGCCCGCTTGACGAGCACCTCGACGTGGATCCGATCACGGATCGCCATCTCGTACACGAGGCCACCGAGGTCCCACTGCATCTCGGCGACCCGCGCCTTGAGCGTGTCCCGCCGACGCTCGAGGTCGACAACCTGACTTTCTGTCGGGCTCGCGCCTGACGCCCCTGGCGGGGGCGGCGCGACCGGCACGCCGGCGGCAGGGGACGCCGTGGAACTCGCGGGGGTCTGGGCCGGCACGGAGTTCTGGCTTGTCGTTCCGCGCTTGCGCAGTCGCACTCTACGGTCCTTTCATTGGCCGAAGAAATTCCCGGTGAAATGACCGCCCGAGCAGCCGGACTGGCCGTTACTGCAGGAGCCGCCGACCTTGACTGTCGGCGAAGCCAGGTGGCTGGAGTTGCCCAGCACCTTGCCGGCGGCCTGGGTGGCCTTTTGCTGGACGGCCTTGGGCGGTGGCGCCGTAGACTGCGCGGCCGCCTTCAGCTTGCCGCTCAAGCCTTTGGGCGCCTTGGTCGCGGCGGTGGTCGTGGTCGGCGTCGTGGCGGCGGCGGCGGTGCTTGCCGCTCCGCCCCCGCCCTGAACGGTCACGACCTCCGGTGCAGCCGCCTTCTGGGGAGCGGGGTTGTTGTGACCGAGGCGGCCGATCAGCACACCCAGCCCGATCGCGAGCAGCAGCACGCCCACTCCCGCCACCAGCGTGGTGCCGGACGAGACGCGTTGCGTGCGCGGCCGCCGCGACGTGCGAGCTCGACGCGCCTGCGGCTCGGCCACCGGCTGTGCCGTGGGGAGCCGGGACTGGCCTCGGCGCTCCCCGCACTCGACGCAGTAGCGCTGATCGTGCGCGAGCGAAGCGCCACAGGCGCCGCAGCGGTCCTCCGACGCGGTCACGGGGGCCGCGGGCAGCTCGCGGGTCGGAGCATCGGCTCCGACCCCGGCGCCGCCCCTGCTCCCTCCCTCGCCGCTCCCTAGATCGGTCGCCAGCGGTTCGTCTCCGTATCAGTCGTTCGTGCGGTCGCCACGGGTCCCAGTATCCGGCGCAGCGTTGTCAGAGTTGTGAACGAGGCGTGACCGAAAACCCCCGACTCGACCGAAGTGCAGGGGCCAAGCTGGGTTTCAAGATGTTCACAACTGAGAGGGTTACGGAGACCACACTGGGCTGACCGGCAATGAGCACTTCGGACCCCACGGCTACCGAGCCGAGCAGCATGCTCCGATGTGCTCAATGTGGCGCGGCGCTGGCGCACGATCAGCGCTACTGCGTCGATTGCGGCGCCCGGCGAGGGCCGCTGCCGGCCGAGATCGCGGCCTTGGTCGGCGCGATCCACGAACAGGGCCCGGAGCCGGATCTGCCACCCGGGACGCCGCTCGCGGACTCGTCCGCGGACACCGATCGCAGACCGCCGGCGCTCGGGTTCGCGATGCCCGGACCCCGGGCCGCCGCGGCGGCGGTGGTGTGCATGCTGGGCTTCGGCGTGATCGTCGGCTCGCTGGTCGGCGGGACCAGCGTCGCGACCCTGGCGAGCGCGCCGCTGATCGTGGTCGGCATGGGCCACCAGTCGACCACGCCCGCGGTGCACACAGTGCTGGCCTCGCAGGCCGGCGGATCGGACAGCGGCGGCGGCGCGGCCGCGGGCGGTGGCAGCGCCGCGGCGGTGGCGCAGACAGATGCGCAGGCATCGGCCTCGCCGACCACGTCGCGTTCGTCGACTACGGGCACCGACAACACCTCGGCGGGCCTAAACGGTCTTCCGCCGGTCAAGCACGTGTTCATGATCGTGCTCTCGGACCGCGGCTTCACGCAGTCCTTCGGCGCTTCGAGCGGATATCTCAGCGGCGCGCTCCGGCGGCAGGGAGAGCTCGTCCTCAACTACTACGCGGTCGCGGGCGCGCCGCTCGCGAACGAGATCGCGCTCGTCAGCGGACAGGGGCCGACGGTGCAGACAGCCACGGACTGCCCGAAGTTCACGCGCATCAATAACGTCAGCAAGGGTCCCAGAGGACAGGTGATCGGCATCGGGTGCACATATCCTGAGACCACCAAGACGCTCGCCGGCGAGCTCACCGCCGCCGGCGACACATGGAAGGCGTACGTGCAGGGAGTGCCCTCGAACGCCAAGTCCGCCTGCCGGGTCCCGAAGATCGGTAGCAAGGTACCTCAGGCCGCGGGTTCCAAGAACGCCTACCTGGCCTGGCACAACCCGTTCCTGTACTTCCGCTCGTTGACCAGCGGCTCCGCGTGCCACGACGACGAGGTCGGCCTCGGCCACCTCAAGACCGATCTGAAGAGCGCGAGCACCACGCCCTCACTCGCCTACATCGTCCCGGCGCCGTGCTCGGACGGAAGCGAGGCGCCGTGCAAGCCGCATGCGACACCGGGGCTCGCGGGCGCCAATCAGTTCCTGAAGACGGTCGTGCCGGAGATCAGGAAATCGCCGGCCTACAAGGACGGCGGGATGATCGCGATCACGTTCGACCAGGCCCCACAGACAGGACAGTACGCGGACCCGAGTGCGTGCTGTGCGAGCCCGGCGGCGTATCCGAACCTACGCGGCCTCCCGTCTGGGACGCCAGTGGCTCCGGCGGGGGCGACGGGCCCCGCCGCGCCGGGGACCACGTCGACTGGAGCAATGGCAGCCGACACAACCACCACCGACACGACGACCACCGACACCACCACGACCGCGCCAACGACCGCCGCGGGCACGACCACTACCGACACGACGACCACCGCCACGACGACCACCGCCACGACGACCACCGCGCCGACAACGACCACCGACACGACCACGACCGCGCCGACAACGACGACCACCGACACGACGGCGCCGACAACGACGACCGCCACGACCACGACCGGAACGACCACCACTACCCCAACGTCCACAACCCCGGTCTCGCTGGGCAGCGGTGAGACGACGCCGACCGGCGGTGGCGGACAGGTCGGGCTATTGCTGATCTCGCCCTACGTCAAGGCCAACAGCTTCGACGCCGTCGACTACTTCAACCACTTCTCGCTGCTCGCCACGATCGAGAATTTGTTCGGGCTCCACCGCCTGGGCTACGCCGGCGCCCCCGGTCTCCCGCTTTTCAGCACCGGCGTGTTCAACAACTACGAGGGGTAGCGCCGGCGCGGTCACAGCCGGAACCCCGATAGCCCCGCACTCGACACTCCACCTCCGGGTGAATGCGGATTCACGCCGCTCTGGCACCGGTAACTCCGATCTCGGCGCGGACCGGGCGTCGAGTGTGGAGTTATCGGTCCTCGCGCGGGCCGGCAGTTGCTAGTCGAGATCGATCGAGTTGATCACCGGCGGATCGATCGGACGGTCGTTCGCGCCCGTCTGGACGCCCTCGATCGCATCGACCGTGTCCATCCCGTCGGTGACCTGGCCGAATACGGTGTGCTTGCCGTCCAGCCACGGCGCGGCGTCAGCGGTCACGATGAAGAACTGCGAGCCGTTCGTGTTCGGTCCGGCGTTCGCCATCGTAAGCGCGCCCCGGACCACCTTGTGTTGGTTGAACTCATCGCCGAACGTGTAGCCGGGACCACCGCGTCCGGTTCCCTCGGGGTCGCCCCCCTGGATCATGAATCCCGAGATGATCCGGTGGAAGATGACCCCGTCGTAGAAGTTGTCGCCGGCCAGCTTGCGGAAGTTGGCGACGGTCTCCGGCGCGTCCTCGTCGAACAATTCGAACGCGATCGCGCCATGGCTTGTCTTCATTTGAGCAGTTGACATGGTTCGCAGCCTACTGCGCTGCTGCCGCGGTCGTCAGCTGTTGCTCGCGGTCTGGAGCGCGCTGATAGTCGTGTCGACCGTGACCGTCGGCGCCGTGCTCGGATTGGCCGCGGTATCGCTGCAATTCACGGTCGCCGGCTGGATGCTCGTCGACGACGCCACCGGGAGCACCAGCGGGATCGTCGCCGCCTGCGCCTGCGTGCTCGAACCGAGATCGACCGCGAGGCTCTTAGTCGTGGTCGTCGGATTGGCAGGCGGCGGCGTGCCCGACCTCGCCGGGACCGAGAGCGTGCAGTCGATCTCCACGTGCTGACCCGCGATTCCGCTGATCACCGCGTGCGGATAGGCCAGCACCAGGTACGACGACCCCGGCGCGAGCGACTGCGACGCCACCTGCGTCGAGCCTGGGCCGAGCGTCGTGGCCGCGGTGTTCGACCCATACTCGTTCGGGAGCACCGGCACACACGTCACGTCACCCGACTGGGCGATCGACTGCATCGCGCCG
>Ga0116217_10004866_pt1 | contig 11904 bp, 9 predicted proteins | sample Sb_taG_6_FD_89697 | JGI IMG/M metagenome (GOLD analysis project Ga0116217, IMG submission 89697) | Peat soil microbial communities from Weissenstadt, Germany - Sb_50d_4_PS metaG | ecosystem: Environmental > Terrestrial > Soil > Wetlands > Peat | place: Germany: Weissenstadt | collected 2010-09-21 | reverse complement strand
GTCTAGTGCCCGGTCGCCGCCGACGCGTACCCGCGAGGCGCGGACCGCCGGCCAGATGCCCAGGAGCAGAACTACCACCACCGTTGCCAGCGCGCCGAGTAGGAGAACCAGCGGATCGAAGGCAAGGCCGGTCGAAGGTTCCGCCAGGCGCGCCTCGCCGACCGGTGTCAGGGGCGACAGCGCAAAGGCGACGACGACGGCACCGGCCGCGCCGACGAGAGCCACCACCAGATTCCGCGCCGTGCCGAGCACCACGAGGTGGTGCCTCGGCAAGCCCAAGGCCACCAAAGAGGGGTACTCCTCGCTCTCGACGACGCTCTGTCGACCGAGCGCCTGGCCGATGACGGCAAGTCCGACCAGTGCGGCCAGGACGGCGAGCACCCACCAGCCCACGGCCTGGGGGTGGATCGAAGCCGCCACCGCCGCGGCAGCAGTGGCCTGATTTGAGACATAGACGAGGTGAAGAGGGCCTGCGGCCGCAGCGAACCGGGGCAGGCTGGACGTCCCGTGACGAAGTCGAACGAGGTAGACGGAAGCGAGCGGAACTCTCTTGTTGATGGCACGTGCAAATGCCGGCGTTGTGAAGAGGTCGTATTCGGGTGTCGATCCAGATGGAAATTCCATTTCGGCTGCACCGATTCCCACGACATGCAGTGGAACCGTCGGCCCGGACGGGGACACGTTGGTGCCGCTGGCCAGTGCCGGCAACTGTGACGATGCATACAGCGGCGCATCGATGACCGAACCGATGTGGACGCCGTAGTCCTGTTGCAGAGTGAAGGAGGCCAGGACGTCATACGGTGACGACTCGGCGGGCATTTGGCCGGCGACCAACTTCACCACCCTCCTCAATGCATTGGGTGACAGCTCATTGATGTAGAAGTTCGACGGGTTGATGGCATGGGTGGTGCAGGCACATAACGGTTGTCCGCTCGCGGGGTTGCCAATTGTCGTGACAGAAGAAACCCCGGGCAGCCTGCTTAGTTCAGGAACGGGGTTTTGATTGTAGATATAGACGTCGTACCCGTGAGACGCGACAAAGCGCGGAAAGGCGGTCGCCGTCCGGCGCCCGGCGGCTGCGGCAGCCAGAACCAATCCGGCCACGACGGCGATCAAGACCACCAGGATCAGCCAGGAGCGCCATCTACGGCGAAGCTCGGCGCCGAACACCAACCTGACTGCGCCCAAGATGACCTCCTGACCCCAGTGTTATTCACGGACCTTGTCGCGTCCAAGGTGGTCAGCCTCTTTGAGGGGTAGTGGTAGCACCAACCTATGGAAACAGCACCGTCAAGCGCTCACTGCGATGGAGAAGGGCTACGTCGGTCGTCTTGCGATCGCCGGTGGCTCGAGAACGCAAAAGATGAACGCCAGACTCGGGATCTGACGGGAAAACAGCGAGAGCCCCCGGCAAAAGCGCCCCCGGTACAAGAAGCGCCCCTGGCTGGACTCGAACCTGCGCCACCGGCTCTGGAGGGCCATCTGAGTTGTCCACGCAGTCTTGCCCGTTGGTCCCCACTTGATTGCCAATCGGATTGCCGGGTCCATCGCCGCCGCTGGAGCTGTGGTGACCGACCGCCTGACCCCCGCCACCTCGCTGCCAGCAAGTTCGGCGCAACAGCACAATTCCCCCGGTCGTTACGGATGTGTCGGCTGACCATCGTTGCTGACCTGGCGGCCCACGCCGGGTCTCCAGGCCATGAGCCTGCGTCGGTGATCAGGCGCTTTGTGGCTGGGCGCCCGCGCCCAATGCGACTGCCCGTTGGACATCGGAAGAGCTGATGGTGCCGCACACGCGGCCATTGGCGTCAAGAATGAGCGCGGGGTGCCCCTCTTTGGATGCCATGCGCTCGAGCAACGCGCTCATCGGCTCCTCCGGGCGCGCCACGGGGATCGCACTGAGCGGAATGGCGATCTCGTCCGAGGTGGTGGCAGGACGTCGTTCGAGTGGGACGGCATTCACCGCCTGCGCCGTCACCACCCCGGCCAGTCGGCCGCTCTCGTCGGCGACCGCCGCGACATCGCCGCGGTACACCCATAGCAACGAGGCCATGTCCGCGACGGTAGTGCGGTTCGGCACGCATGGCAGAGCGGCTGTCATGACTTGCCCTACGGTCAAAGTGGCCATGGCGGCCTGCACCAAGGCGTACTCCTCTTCTCCTCGGGCAGCGAAGTAGATGAAGAGCCCGATCAAGAGCGGCCAAATGGCAACGATGCTGCCGGTCGATACGAAGGCTAAGAGTCCGAGCACAATGAGCACGACGGCAAAGACGCGGCCAGCGCGTGACGCGGTCACCGAGGCACGGAATCGGTCGCCTGAGCGTCGCCAGAGTGCCGATCTTAGGATTCGACCACCGTCGAGTGGGGCGGCCGGGATCAAGTTGAAGACGGCAAGTAGGAGGTTGATCTCCCACAGCCATGACAGCACCGCGACGAGGAGCCCGTGACCACCGGTTGCGACAACGATCGAATGTGCGGCCCCGAACAGCACCGCCAACGAGAGGCTGACAGATGGGCCTACCGCGGCAATGCGAAAGTCCGCCCCGGCGGTGTGCGCCTCGCCCTCAAGCTGGGAGATGCCGCCGAACGCGAACAAGGTAATGGACCGCACCTGCACGCCATTGTGTCTGGCCACGAGGCAATGCGACATCTCGTGGGCCAGCAGGCAGCCCAACAACACCACGGCGGCGATCACACCTGCAATCCAGTCGGCCACATCGGGGTGCCCAGAATGGGTGGGTAGGACATAGGCGCCCACACCCCACGCGAAGTAGGCGAGGATCACCGCCACGCTCCAGTTCACACCAACCGCAATCCCGTCGAAGGTGCCGATTCGAATGGTCTGCCTCATCGGTGCGGCCTCATGATCGACCCTTGCGTCCGATCTGCCGGATCAGGGCTCGGAGAGGTACCCGTGCTGCCGTTTTGCTCCTCCATCTGGCACCTTCTGATGTTTGGGTTCTGCGATCGACGGGATGCCAAGGTCAGTCCTCAACCAGCCATCCGTTTCAACGATGGTTCTCTCATAGGCGCACGAACAGGGTCCAAGGTCACATGCGGCCCCTGTCGCCGGGCACCGTCGGCAGGATTCTCAGAGACCGGTTGGATAGGTCTCCGGAGGCTCCCCCGCGTCCCAGAGCGACGTGCGCTCAAGGGGTTCGACCGCCCTGGTGCGATCGAGGTGGATCACCGCATCGAACTGCTCGCCGAGACGGGCGTGGAAGTAGTGACTCCCACGTTCGGTCTCGGGGCGATAGATGACCCCGATTGCCCGCTCTAGGCGCGGGACCACCATTGCATCGTGCACGGTCGGATCGGCCAAGTCCAACCAGAAGCGATCGGCTTTGGCTTCATGGAGATACGACTCATGGCTATCGGTCATCGCGGGACGCACTCGCTTGCGCTCAGATGGACCGCCCCATTCGGTCGAGGCCGTCACGGTGCCGTCATAGGTGCTGAACCCAATCAGGGCGCACTCGCCCGCGTACCGTTGCCGGGCCAGTTGGCCGACGTTGAGCTCACCATGAGCTCCCATCTCGGTGGAACGAGCGTCGCCCACGTGCGAGTTGTGCTCCCATACCACTACCTTCGCACGGCCGAGTTGGTGATTGAGGTGCTCAGCAAGCGAATCGAGCGTTGCGGCCATGTGGCGATCACGGAGGTTCCACGAGGACACGTCAGCCCGATACATCTGCTGGTAGTACTCCTCGGCATCGCGCACCAGAAGCGCATTCTGCTCAGCGAAGAAGAACTCGTCATCTGCCACCCATCCGTCGCGCCGAAGGTATCCCTCCGCTCTTCGTCGCAGCTCGACGAGCTGTGTGACGACTTCGTTCTCGCATGGGATGGCGCCCGAGTAGGCCAGGGCATAGCCGTAGGCCTGTCCCTCTCCACCGATATGGTCGAAGCATGAGTAGCGGGCCCGAGCCCGTGTGGCCTCGCTCGGATCGACTTGGTCGAGGTACCTCACCACCGCCTCCATCGAAGCTCGGAGGCTGTAGAGGTCCAAACCGTAGAAGCGCGCCTTGAGCGCCGGGTTTACGCAGGCGTCATTACGAGCGCGGAGCCATTCCACAAAGGCCAGGACATCGCGGTTCCGCCACATCCAGGCCGGGAAGCGCCGGAAGTCGGAGAGTGCCGTATCGGCGTCAGCGTCATTTGAGAGCCCCATGACGTAGCGGTTCACCCGGTAGGCGTCGGGCCAGTCTGCCTCCACCGCTACGGCATTGAATCCACATACATCGATGAGATGACGAGTGATGCGGGCCCGTTCCGCGTAGAAGTCGTGAGTCCCGTGAGAGGCCTCGCCGATGAGGACGAACCTTCGATCGCCCACGAGATCGAAGAGCGAGTCGTAGTCATTCTGAGCACCCGTGATCGGGTGAAGATGGCCCTCCAGCGTCGCGGAGATCGACGTGTCAACCATGTAGACAGTCTCGACAGCATCCGGTCGTGGCAACAGGGACGAAGGTCACAATCACTCACGGCCCGAGGGCGCGAGGCGATGATCGGGCCCTGCTCTGACCAGGCGTGCCGTCCGATACTTCGACATTGCTGCTTGACGACCGGGGAGCTCGCGGGGCGAAAAGGGCGCCCCGGCAGGGGATAGGAGATAAAGGGGTCCAAAACTCCGCACCCCCCCGCCGCCCAGGTTCGAAGTCGACCGGTGCCGCGGCCTGGACCCATCCCGCCTTACCGATCTCCGCACACCCCCCCAGGCCGGGGGTGCAACGCCAGCCGGCCTGGTCATCTCCACCCACGGAGTAGAAGGACGGGACCGCCGCCGGCCGCCGCCACCCGGGAAACGGGGGGGGCGTTTTGCGGTGCAAACGAAGAAGCATTACCCCTGCCCCATACCGAATCAGGCACATCGGGCTCTATATGAGGGCACATGATGTGCTCGCGGTCTGGGGGCGTGGCACTTCGGTGACGAGGATCTTTGCGCCTTGCACGTGCATGAAGACGAAATAGCGGTGGCTACGCACCCACCTCATAAGAGTGCCACCACATGGATGGACTCATGGTCGATTTGGGAGCCCCGTGAGTGGACGGTGTCCCCTGAAGTCCATCGTCCCCATGATCTCCGGCATCCACGAAGAGGGATATGTATCTATCCATTCGGGAACCATATGGTCCCCGTGGTCACCACATGATGAGATGCGGTCTCTTCTGGGGTAGCTCGGGATCGCCCCGCTCCCGGTGTTACGGGATCCCTGGGCCCGGCTCGGTATCGGCTGTCTGGCTCAACCCAACTGGCCCTTCTTCATGCTTCGTCAGGCGCTCTCAATCACACGGTCATGCCGTCTGTTGGGAATCCACTATGGCGGGCCCGCTAAGACTTTATGGCCCGGACGAAAGCACTCATGACGTTGCCGGCGAGCTGATCGACGGCCTCGTCAATATCGTCGGCGGTGAGCTCTGCCGGGAGCCGTGGGGCCAAGTCTCCGGCGAGGCGAGCGATGTCGTCGTGGCTGTACACCTGGGTCGGGGTGATGGTGATGCGGTCGAAGCCGGCCAGGCGGAGCTTGGCCTCGTACTCGGCGTCGACCAGGGCGCCGGCGACGCATCCGGTCCAGAGGCCCATGAGTGCCCGAATCCGCTCGGGCAGGGCCTGGCGGACCACGATGTCGGAGATCGCCAGCCTTCCACCGGGCAGCAGCACCCGGAAGGCCTCGGCGATGACAGCGTCTTTGTCGGGTGAGAGGTTGACCACGCAGTTGGAGATGATGACGTCGACCGAGGCGTCGGGCAGAGGGACGTCCTCGATGGTGCCGAGGAGGAACTCGGCGTTGGCGACACCGGCCTCGGCCTGATTGCGGCGGGCCAGCTCGAGCATCTCGGGGGTCATGTCGAGGCCGTAGGCCTTGCCCTTCGGCGCCACCCGGCGGGCCGAGAGCAAGACGTCGATCCCACCCCCCGAGCCGAGGTCGAGAACTACCTCGCCGGGTCGGAGATTTGCCAGCAGGGTCGGGTTACCGCACCCGAGCGAGGCGGCGACCGCGGCGTCGGGGAGGGCGGCAGTCTCGGACTCGTCGTAGAGCACGGCGCCGAAGAGCTCGGCCTCGGCTTCGGACGTGGTGCCGCGGCACGTGGCCTGAGCGGCCTGAGCGCCCTGGGCTGCCGCGGCATAGCGCTCCTTGACGGCCTCGTGGACCTGTTGGTGGTCGGTGGTGGTCATGATCCTCCCTCCGGTTGGGCCTCGGTCCGTGCCGGGATGCCGGACCGCAAGACGTCGTCGACGCTGGAGAAGTTGTGGGCGGCGAGCCAGAGACGCAGCAAGTGGCGTCGGCGGTCGGGCTCGGGGTAGTCCTCGTAGGCCTCGCGGCTGTGCAGGATCTTGGCATTGGCCAGCAGCTGGACATCGCCCGGCTCGAAGTCCATCGGCAGGTAGAACGCCGGGTCGTTGGCGATCTCTTCGATCAGTGCGATCGCCTCGGCCTGAGTTGGGGTGAGATGGGGCACCGCTGCGTGCCGTTGGGCGTCACGGATGTACCAGGCGATGAAGAACAAGCATGGCGTGCCGGCGACGTCGTTGAGCACTGGGAGCGCGAAGTACGGATCCTCGCCTGGAGACTCCTCGCCGTTGCGGTCCCAGTACATCGGTTCGTAGAGCACCTCGAGGAGGTCGGGGCGCCGTGCCAGGATCTCGTTGTAGACGGCGGCGGCACTGGCGATGCGGCTCTCGCCGCCCGAGCGCGCCGGACGCAGGCACAGGAGGCCGACGATGTCCGAGCCGTCGGTGTGAAAGTCCTGGCGCTCACGGGTCTGGTAGAGCCGGACGGTCGGATCGCGTCGGGGAACTCCCTCGTCGCGGACGTGGCCGAGGAGGTCGCCGTGGGCATTCTGGCCGACCGGGGTGCCCAGTTGGATCCCAAGGCCGACGTAGGCCACCTCTACCTCGTTCGAAGTGAGCTCCTCGAGCGGGAACCCGCGTATCAGGACGAAGCCCCGACCGCTCACGAGCGCACTCGACCAGCGGGCCACGGCGTCGTGGAGCGAGGGGAGATCGAAGGCCGCCTGGGGGACCTCGAGAGGGGAGTAGCCCGCAGCGACCGCTTCGCGGGCCGCACCGACCAGCTCGGCCCGCTGGGTTGCATCAAGGGTGACCGACCAGACGCCGGAGTCGGCGACGTCCGCGGCCTTCCACGCCGCAGCTGACTCCATCGGCCGGCGTTCCGACACGATGCTCACGACGGCCTCAGCGCCCTCCGAGGGCCTGGCGGAGCGTCGCCAGCGCGGACGGATTAGCCCGCCACCACACCCAACGCCCCCTCTTCTCGCCCACGATCAGACCTGCCTCAGCGAGCACCTTGGTGTGGTGCGAGATCGTCGGCTGGCTCTTGGCCAGCGGACCCTCGAGGTTGCAGCTGCACACCTCACCCTCGGCCGCGACGATCGAGAGCAGCCGGAGCCGGACCGGATCCCCCAGGGCGGCGAACACACCTGCTAACTCGGCGGCGTTCTTCGCACCCAACGCGCTCTCGGTGATGGGGACGCAGCAACTCGCGGGCAGGTCGGCCCGTGTTCGCGCGGCACCGCTCCTCGTCGTGGTCCGGGTGGCCATGGCAGCTCCTCGTGACATCGAGTCCTATTGACATCGATCTATGTATGATACAGACTCACGTATCGATTTCAATCAATCTACCCGGAGATCCTCATGTCCCGACTGCAACTCGCCCTCAACGTCTCGGACCTCGACCAGGCCATCGACTTCTACACCAAGCTCTTTGGCACCGGGCCGGCCAAGCGCCAGCCCGGCTACGCCAACTTCGCCATCGTGGACCCGCCGCTCAAGCTGGTTTTGCTGGAGGACACCACTGCTCGGGGTCATGGGACGGTCGGCGCACTCAACCATCTCGGTGTCGAGGTGGAGACGACCGACGAGGTGACGGCGGCGACCGGACGCCTGAACGAGAAGGGACTCGAGACCGCGGTCGAAGAGCAGACGACCTGCTGCTACGCCGTCCAGGACAAGGTCTGGGTCAGCGACCCCGACGGTGCACCCTGGGAGGTCTACACCGTGCTGGCCGACGCTCCGGCCGAGACAGGGATCGCCGGCGACGGGTCCTGCTGCGTCCCCGAGGCCGTTGGGAGCGTCCCTGTGACAGTTGGTGCTGCTGAGGCCGCCTCATCCTGCTGCTGAGCAACGTCGGCGATCGGGAGACATGTCCATGAGGGACACCGTCTTGTGGCGGCGCCTGCTGGCGGAGTTCTTGGGCAGCGCCTTCCTGGCCGCCATCGTCATCGGCTCGGGCATCGCGGCGCAGAACCTGTCTCCGGGGAATGTCGGGCTCCAGCTCTTCGAGAACGCCGCCGCCACGGCGACGGGGCTCTTCGCCATCATCTTGATGTTCGGCCCCATCTCGGGCGGCCACTTCAACCCGGTCGTGTCCTTCGTCGATGCCGGGTTCGGGGGCCTCAAGTGGAGGGATGCTGCCGCTTACCTGCCCTTCCAGGTCGTGGGGTGCATCTGCGGGGCGATCGTCGCCAACGTGATGTTCTCGGAGGCCGCCATCTCTATCTCCACCAAGCACCGGGCGAGCGGGCCGCACTGGCTCTCCGAGGTCGTGGCCACCATCGGCCTGATCCTGGTCATCTTCGCCCTGGCCCGCTCTGGGCGCTCCCACCTGGCTCCGGCGGCGGTCGGGGCCTACATCGGGGCCGCCTACTTCTTCACCAGCTCGACCAGCTTCGCCAACCCGGCCATCACCGTCGGCCGCATGTTCTCCAACACCTTCGCCGGCATCGCCCCCTCGTCGGTCCCGAACTTCATCTCCGCCCAGATCGTGGGCGGGGCGCTGGCCTTCGGGCTGATCAAGGGGCTGTACCCGGGCATGACCAAAGCCGAGGCGGCTGATGTGATCGAGCCGCACCTGCGCGGCGAGAACGACCTCGAAACCCGCTGAACCTCTCCACCCCTTTGAAAGGACGTCCCATGCACCTCGTAGCGATCGGAGGCAGCGACGCCGGCATCAGCGCCGCGCTGCGGGCCCGCGAGCTCGACCCGACGACCGAGGTCACCGTGGTCGTGGCCGACGCTTATCCCAACTTCTCGATCTGCGGGATCCCGTACTACGTCTCGGGTGAGGTGACCCACTGGCGCAACCTGGCGCACCGCACCCTCGACGACCTCAAGGCGACCGGCATGCAGGTCCGCCTCAACACGTTGGCCACGAAGATCGACGTGGCCGGCCGCCGGCTTCACGTGGTGGACGAGGCCGGGGTCGAGGATCAGATCGCTTACGACCAGCTCGTGGTCGGGACCGGGGCCGTCTCGGCTCGCCCACCCATCGAGGGGTTGGTCGGCCCCGACGCACTCGGTCCGGCCGACGGGGTCCACCTGCTCCACTCCATGGGGGACACCTTCGAGCTGGTGCGCACGCTCGAAGAGGACCAACCGGCCAGCGCGGTGATCGTGGGCGCCGGTTACATCGGTCTCGAGATGGCCGAGGGCCTCCAGGCCCGCGGCCTCTCAGTCACCCAATTCGAGCAACTCCCCGAAGTGCTGCCGACCGTCGACCCGAGCCTCGGCGCGCTCGTCAACACAGAGCTGACGGCCCACGGCATCGACGTGCGGACCAACACGACGGTCAAGCGGATCGCCCGAGCACCCAAGGGTTCGGCCGGCCGCTTCCAAATCGACGTCGTCGAGTCGTCGGGGCCCGAGCTCAGCACTTTCGCCGACATGGTGCTTGTCGTGGTCGGCGTGCGTCCGGACACAGTGCTCGCCGCATCTGCCGGTGCCGAGCTCGGCGTCGGCGGGGCGATCAGTGTGGACCGGTGCATGCGGACCAACCTCGAGCGTGTCTTCGGCGCCGGGGACTGCGTGGTGACCCACCACCGCCTGCTGGGCCTCACCTACCTGCCGCTCGGGACGACGGCCCATAAGCAGGGCAGGCTGGCCGGCGAGAACGCTCTCGGGGGGACCAGGGAGTTCGCCGGCAGTCTCGGGACTCAGGTCGTGAAGATCTTCGACATGGTGGCGTCGCGCACCGGTCTGCGCGACCACGAGGCGGCTGCAGCCGGCTTCGACCCGGTGACCGTGGAGTTCGAGGCCGACGACCACAAGGCCTACTACCCGGGCAGCCACCGCATCCGCATGCGCTACACCGGCGACCGAGCGACCGGCCGGCTTCTCGGTGTCCAGCTCTTCGGCCACCGGCACGCCGAGGTGGCCAAGCGCATCGACATCGCCGCCGCCGCCATCTTCAACGAGATGACTGTCGACGCCATGAGTGACCTGGACCTGTCCTACACGCCGCCCCTTGGGAGCCCGTGGGATGCGGTGCAGATGGGGGCCCAGGCGTGGATGCGTGCGCAGATCGGGGGTGACTGAGCCGAGGCGCAGTCGCTCGCTTGTGAAGTGGGGCGGGGAGTCGTAAGCGAAAGGGGAGGACATGACAGAGCATGAGCCCATGACAGCGCAGCAAAGGGTGCAACTGAACCACGTCGTCAAGGATCTGCACTCCAAGTACCACGGCATTTTCAGCCTCGAGTCCATCGAGGCGTTCGTGTTCGACAGTTACGACGAGATCGCGAAGAGGGCCACGGTGACCACGTGGCTGACCGGCACCGCAGAGAAGTTCGCCAGGCAGCGTCTCGAAGCCCTGGCCCAGATGCGGGACCACTCGCTGAAGCGGGTTCCAGCGGTGCTTTTTCTGTGCGTCCATAACGCCGGACGCTCCCAGATGGCGCTCGGCTGGTTCAACCATCTGGCCGCCGGTCGTGCCATTGCGTGGTCGGGTGGGTCTGAGCCGGGATCCAACATCAACTCGGACGTGGTGAAGGCCATGGCCGAGGTCGGGATTGACATCTCCAAGGAGTTCCCCAAGCCCTGGACCGACGAGTTCTTGGAAGCGGCTGACGTCGTGGTGACGATGGGATGCGGTGACGCCTGTCCGCTGGTGCCCGGGAAGCGGTATGAGGACTGGGTGCTCGAGGATCCGACAGCCAAGTCGCTTGAAGAGATCCGTCCTATCCGAGAAGCAGTCAAGGACCGGGTCGAGATCCTCCTCGAGGAGATCCTTACGTTGTCTCAGGCATGAAGGCGGGCGTTATTGGGCGGTGGGCTGGTGACGTACGTTCTGATTCAACACCCGTTACTGGTTGAGGTTTCGCCCATATCGCGCGGCCCGGCCACCCCCCCCAGCTCGGCCAACTCCCCTTGTGTAGCCCCGGGTTAGCTGCCCTCCTGCAGTGGGCGGGGTGGCGGGGGCGGGCGGCGGGCTTCGAACCTGAGCGGTCGGGGGGTGCGGAGTTTCGGACCCCTTTATCTCCTATCCCGGGCGCCTCCGGCAGGGCGCCCCCGGCAGGACTCGAACCTGCGCCACCGGCTCCGGAGGCCGGTCCGGGTTGTCCAGCCCGTCTTGCCCGTTCGCTCCAGTGCTTCTGAACAGGCCCCTCGATCCAAGCGGTTCACCTCCGTCTTCTGGGTCGCACCCATTCGATTGCCAATTTGGATTGCCAAGATCCGCCGGCGGACGCTCATCTCGAGGATCGCGAGTTGCATGCTCTCTAAGGGTGCGGCGGGGATACGACTGTTGCCGCGTTTGGCGCCTGTTATGGGACGCGTTCTCCTCGCGGTTGGACTGGTGAGATTCGATCTTGCGGGTGCGCTCCCCGAAGTCGCTGGGGGACTCCGTGTGTCGGTTGCCTAGGAGCGGCGCAGATGAGCTGGTCTTCGTCTGGGAGCGACGGGTGGGAGGGTGTCGGGGATGGCTGCGATCGCGGCGCTGACGGCGGCGAGGGCGTCGAGAAGGGTTCGGAGGGCGTCGCTGTCGATGTTTGCCATGGCACCGGCGACCACGTGTTGGACTTCTGGGAGCATCTTGTCGAGCACGCCTTGGGCGTCGGGCGTGATGTCAACGAGGACGCGGCGGCGGTCGTTGGGGTCGGCGATGCGTT
>Ga0116217_10004862_pt1 | contig 11913 bp, 7 predicted proteins | sample Sb_taG_6_FD_89697 | JGI IMG/M metagenome (GOLD analysis project Ga0116217, IMG submission 89697) | Peat soil microbial communities from Weissenstadt, Germany - Sb_50d_4_PS metaG | ecosystem: Environmental > Terrestrial > Soil > Wetlands > Peat | place: Germany: Weissenstadt | collected 2010-09-21 | reverse complement strand
TCGCGGTGGAGCTGCGCGAGAACATGGCCGAGCAGATCCGCGTGCGATATCCGCGCATATCCGTGATCGTCGGCGACTGTCAGTCGCCTCTGTCCTTTCCCGACGACCACTTCGACCGCTACATCGCGGTGCACGTTCTCGAGCATCTTCCGAACCTGCCCGCCTGCATAGCGGAGGCGTGGCGTCTGCTGGACAAGCGCCGTGGCCAGCTGCTGGTCGTGATTCCCTGCGACCCGGGCTTCCTCTACTCGCTCGCCCGTCGCGTCTCGGCCCAGCGGCTCTTCGAACGCAGGTACCGCAGGCCGTACCTGCCCTTCATCGCGCGCGAGCACATCAACCAGCCCCAGGAGATCTTCGCCGAGCTGAGACCCTACTTCGCGGTCGAGCGTCGCCGCTGCTTTCCGCTGCGCTTCCTGCCGATCCAGTCGGTCAACCTGTGCATCGGCGTCATCCTGTCTCCACGCCCGCGGCCGAGGGCATCGCCGACAGGCTCTTAGCGGGTGGCCGGCGAGCCCCGAGTGCTCGATTTTGCCTGGGCGTGCTCTATCGTTCGCCTGTGCTCAATCGTTCGCCTGCGCTCAACCGCGAGCCTGCTTCGATGCGCTCCCACGCGGGCCGCCTGAGGGGCCTGGTGCGCATGCTGCGTTCACCGGACTCCGGACTGCTTGGGCTCAGCGTGCGCTTCGCCCTGGCTGGTGGTCTTGGCACGGTCATCTACGTGCTCACCACCACGCTGGCGGCGGATGCACTGGGACTGCCCTTCCAGGCGGCGCTGGCCATGGGCTTCTATACGGCGCTGTGCGTCAACTTCGTATCTCAGCGCTGGTTCGTGTGGGTCAAAGGCGAGCGGTACATCCTGCCCATCCACCGGCAGGCCGGGCGCTATCTGCTCATGGCCTGGATCCAGTACGGCGTGACCGCCGTGGCGACCCTGCTGCTTCCCTCGGCGCTCGGGATACCCACCGAGGTCGTCTATCTGGCCATGATCGTGCTGATCAGCACGATCAACTTCCTCACCCTGCGCCACGGAATCTTTCATGCAGCTCCGGCCTCGCCTGAGCCCGCCGGGGCGCTGGTCGTGAAAACGGCCTTAGGGCGAGCGCCGCCGGCATCGGCACTGCATCAGCTTCTAGGATGTTTCTGACTATTTGTCAGGAAGAGGAAGTTGTGATTGACTGCGGTCATGCTCACTGGAGCACATGACGCTCGGTCGCCCAGAGGTTCGCAGCAGCCTTTCGTGGTGCTGATCACGGGGGCCTCGGGCGGGATCGGCAGAGCCGCTGCGCTCCGTATCGCGCGCGATCCAGCGGCGCGGATGGTCCTTGTGGCCCGGCGCGAGGGGCGTCTGCGCGCTCTGGCCGAGTCTCTCGGCGAGCGCGCCAGCTTCCTTGCCGCCGATCTCGTCGAGGAGCAGGCGCCCGCGCGCATCCGCGCGCACGTCGAGCGGCGTCACGGCAGGCTCGACCTGCTGGTGAACAACGCCGGCAGAGCATCGCGCGCGAGCTTCGCCGAGGGCGGCCACGCGGACGTGCGGCACGCCATGGCGATCAACTTCGATGCTCAGGTGCGACTGACCGAGGCACTGCTGCCGATGCTGCGGGCCTCGGCGCCCAGCGCGATCGTCAACGTCGCCAGCATGGCGGCACGCGTGGCAAGCCCGGGGACAGGGGCCTATTGCGCTTCCAAGGCCGCCCTCGCCGCATGGTCGGATTCACTGTGGTTCGAGGAGCGTCCATACGGCGTGCACGTGGGCCTGGTCATACCTGGCGCGATCCTGACCGAGGGCTTCCCCCAGGCTGAGCTCCTGGCCAAACCGCTGACGCGCTGGATGGTCTCCACGCCGGAGACGGTGGCCGAGGGGATCCACCAGGCTGGTGTCGGCCGGCGCTGCGAACGCTATTCGCCGAGGCCCTATGGACTCGAGGCGGCGCTGCGGATCTTGGCCCCGGGAGTTGTGCGCCGGGTCGTTTCGGTCGCCTTTGCACGTATATGAGCCGTGAGCATGACCGCGATCCACGGATGCGAATGCCACTCTGGCACGTGGCCTTCAGCGTTCGCGACCTGCGACTGACGTATCGCTGGTACAGCGACACCCTGGGCCTGATGTATGCGCGGGGAACCAGCCTGATGGCCGGCCCGCTGATCTCCTGGACACAGGGTCTGCGGGGAGCGGCCACGAGCTGCTGGTGGCTCAACGACCGCCAGGATCTCTTCCAGCTGGAGATGTTCGAGTTCAGGCGTCCCATGACGCGGGCACTGCCCGCCGACTGGCGTCCGTGCGACATCGGCTACACCACGATCTCCTTCCACATCGACGATCTCGACGGCGCGCTGGAGCGGGCCGAGCGCAACGGCAGCCCACCGCTCACCGACCCCATCGGCGAGCGCGGTGCCCGCCGCGCCTGCGTTCGCGACCCCGACGGCGTGCTCATCGAGTTGATGGAGGACGACCCCCGCGAGTCCCCGGGGCGGGCGCGCCCCCGTCCAAACGTACCCTCGGCGGCGCGCAGCGTGACCCTTTCCGTCCCCGACCTCGAGCGCTCCCGCCGCTTCTTCGTCGAGGGGCTGGGCCTCCGCGAGGCCACCGAGATCGAGCTGCACGGACCGCGGCACGAGGCGCTGTGGGGGTTGGCGGGCGCCGTCCGCGACACGACGCTGCTGTGGGCCGGCGACTTCCTGGTCGAGCTCGTCAGCTATCGCCGGCCGCGCCCGGCGGCGCGCGCCCGGAGCTATCGGGCCAGCGACCGCGGCCTGTTCCACATCTGCCTCGGCTCTCTCGACGGCGCCGAGTATCGGGCGGCGCTGCGCCGTTGCCGCAGCGTCGGGTGGCGCGGCAACTCGCCGGCCATCTCCATGGGGGTGAGCGCCGCGATCTTCGTCGTCGACGATCAGGGCTTCACCGTCGAGCTGCTCAACCGCCACCCCCGTCTGCGGCAGTCCGCCGACGCCACCCCCCGCTCGACGCCGCGGCTGCTGCCGATGCGCATCGGGGCCCCGGCGGCGGTGCGCCGGCGCAGGCGCTTCGGCGGTGCGCTGATGATCGGCGCCGGCACCGCCATCGGAAGCGAGCTGTGCCGGCTCATGGCCGAAGACGGCACCTCGCTGTGGCTGCTCGACGTCCCCGAGGCGCAGCTCGAGGAACTGCGCTCCGCCACCGGCGGCCGTGTGCGGTCGCTCGACGCCGCCGCGCTGCGCGCGCGGCTTGGGGCGCCGGCGGGATGGGACGGGGAGAGCCCTCCGGAGCTCCTCGTCGGCCTGCCCCTGCCGCCGGCGCCTGCCGATCCACTCCTCGCCAACTCGCTCGCCCTCGCCAACTCGCTCGCCGGCCCGTCCGCCGCCGGTGCGCGCGCCGATCCACCGGCCGCCGAGCCCCCGGCCGCCGAGCCCCCGGCCACCGGTTCGCTCGCGCTGCTTGCCCTGCTGCTGCCCACGGCGATCGGCGTGCGACACGTGACCGCTCTCGCCACTCCCGGCGCTCCCCGCGAGCTGGCGGTATTGCGCGCCCAGCTCGCACACGTGGACTGCACCTCCACGCTTGCGCTCCTCGCGGACGCAGGGTCGGGGCGCTTCGCCAGCGCTCCGCTGCGGCGGGCGCTCGCGCTGACCGAGCGCGAGGCCGCCGAGGCGATCTATCTGGCGACCCTGCGCCGCCGGCGCTCGCCGGGGCTCCGGCCGAGCCTCTGGCCGCCTCGCCGCGGTGCTTCCGAGGCGCCCGATTCCGACGCTGTGCTGCTCTGGCCGCCCCCGCCCGCGCGTCGTCGCGATGTCCCCCACCGGCTCCCCGAACCGGTCTGAGCGGAGCCCGGCGTGCTGCTCGATGCTGCACAGCTCCCACCCAAGACGAGCATCGACGCGGACGTCGCCGTCGTCGGCGCCGGGCCGGTGGGCATCGTGCTGGCGCTCGAGCTGGCCCGCGCGGGCGTGACCGTGGCGCTGATAGAGAGCGGTGGCCCCTTCTGGGACGCCGCCGTGCAGTGGCTTGGGGACACCGCCTGTGAAGATCCCCTGCACCACCCGATGTCGCTCACGACGCGCCGGCAGGTCGGGGGCGCCTCCAACATCTGGGCCGGGCGCTGCGTGCCCTTCGATCCCATCGACTTCCAGCCCCGCGCGATCGCCGGGGACGCTAACTGGCCCGTCGCCTACCATGAGCTTGAGGGCTACTTCCCGCGCGCCTGCGAATGGCTTGCGTGCGGCCAGCCCGTCTTCGACGCCGGCGCAATCCCCAGCCTGGCGCGCAGCTCGCTGGTCCCCGGCTGGCCCGCGGGGGAGGTGCGCGCCACGGCGCTCGAGCGCTGGTCGCTGCCCACCAACTTCCGCACGCGCTACTACGCTCGCCTACGCGCCACGCCGCGGCTCACGCTCGTGACCGGCCTCACCTGCACCGAGATCTTCTGCCGGCGCCGTGACGCCGGCGTGGATCACCTCGTGGGCCGCACCCTCGGCGGAGGGCAGGCACGGGTGCGCGCCAAGCGCTATGTGCTGGCGTGCGGCGGCCTTGAGAGCACGCGCCTGCTGTTCGCCTCCGACCGCCTGCACCCGGGAGGCATCGGCAACCACTCCGGCCACCTTGGCCGCTGGTACATGGCCCACGTCGAGAGCCGCATCGCCAACGTACGCTTCACCACGCCTCCAGGCTCTACGATCTACGGCTTTGAGCGCGACCCCGATGGGGTGTATGTGCGCCGCAGGTTCACCTTCTCCCCCGACTTCGCGGTGGCGCACCACCTGCCCAACGCCGCTCTGTGGGTGCTCAACCCCCCGCTTGGCGAAGCCACCGCCCACCGCAGCGGGATCATGTCGCTGCTGTATCTGCTGCTCGCCTCCCCGCTGGGGCCCCATCTGACAGCCGAAGGCATCCGTCTGAGGCAGCTGGAAGCCTCACATCCCGCCCCCCTGCGCTCGCACCTGGCCAACGTCGCCCGCCAGCTTGGCTCCACGACCAGGTTCGCGACCGCCTTTGGGTACGACCACTTCTTCAAGCCGGGCCGCAAGGTGCCGGGCGTGTTCGTGCCGAGCGCCGCCAACGTCTACGTTCTCAACTACCACGGCGAGCACCTGCCGCACCACTCCAGCCACGTCGCGCCCACCTCTCAGCGCGACGCGCTGGGCGTGCCGCGCCTGCGCACCCACCTGCGTTTCGAGGGCAGCGACATCCGTGGCGTCCTGCGCACCCTCGGCCATTTCGATGGGTACCTGCGCCACCACCGCCTGGGGCGCCTGGAACACCTCTACCCGCGCGACCCCGTGGCGGCCATCGGCCAGCAGCTCTTCGGCGGCTACCACCAGGCGGGCACCACGCGCATGTCGGCCCACCCCGGCGAAGGCGTGCTCGACCGGGACCTCGCGGTGCACGGCTTCGACGATCTGTTCGTGGCCAGCAGCTCGGCCTTCGTCACCTCCAGCCAGGCCAACAGCACCTTCATGATCGTGGTCTTTGCCCTGCGACTCGCCGATCATCTGCGCCATGCGTTGCGCTGAGACGCTCGCGCAGAGCGCTCGTCGCGACCCCGGGCTCTTCGCCCAGGCGCGCCGCCGTGCCGATGCCGTGCGCTTGCGGGAGCGTCCCACGTGTCCGCGAAGGCCCCGGCGGGCGTTTGATTGCATCCATCTTTTCGTATAGCTTGGCCCGGCATGTCGCGCACACCGGCCATCCTCCTCGTCATCGTCCTCGCCGGCCTGGGCCTGCGCCTCTCGTATCTGGCATCCGACCCGCACGACCCCAAGGCGGGGTCCTATTACGGCGATCTGGCCCACAGCCTCCTCGCCGGACATGGGTTCGCGATAAACGAAGTCGCTGCCAACTATGCCGGGGGTCTCGCGATTCGCGAGCACCGGCTCATCGACCCCGCCGCGATCGACTACGCGGCGTTGGACAGGCACGGCGAATGGGAGCCCCAGATCGATGAGCCCGTCGGCGGGCCGCTGCTGCTGGCGGGGCTCTGGGAGATCACCGGCAGCCAGCACTACCTGCCCATACAGCTCCTGCAGGCGATCGTCGATGCGCTCTGCGCGCTGCTCATCTTCAGGATCTCCTCGCGCCTCTTCAAGCGGCGGGGCGCCGCGCTCCTCGCGGCGGCCATCTATGCGCTGTACCCGCCCATCGCTTGGCAGACGACCATCGTCTACAACGACATCTGGGCTGTGGACTTCACGATCGCGATCGTGGCGGCCTCTCTGGAGGCAGTCGGCTCAGTCCATCGTTGGCGTTGGTTGGCGCTCTCTGGTCTGCTCACCGGCGCCGGTCTCTACTTCCGCCCGAACCTGGTGCTGCTTCCCGGGGTCCTCGCCCTGGCCACGATCGCCGGCGTGAGTTGGCGCCGGACGCTCGCTCGCGCCCTGGTGCCCACGGCGATCGCGCTGGCCCTCGTCGCGCCATGGCTGATCCGCGACTACCACGACTTCCACACGTTCGTCTTCATCCGCAGCGGCCTTGGGATCACGATGTGGGCAGGTCTCGGCGAGCTTCCCAACAACTTCGGAGCAAACCAGGACGACTACACCCCCATCTACGCGAAGGTGCGGAGCATACGGCCAGACCTGCGCCCCGAAACGCCGGCGTGGGACAGCTTCGCGCTCAAGCGCTTCGTGATTCCGGCGATCGAGAGCCATCCGCTCTACTATGCCGAGCTCGTCGGCCGCCGCAGCGTCCGTTCGACGCTGCTCATCTACGAAGGGGGCACGTGGATGCACGGCGGAGCGACGCTGCCCAGCCGCCGTACGCCGGGTGCGCTCGCCTCGTTCTTCGCGGGCCACCCGCTGGCGCTGCTGGAGGGCATCCTCCAGCCGCTCGTATTCCTGTCCGCGATGCTCACGATGGGGCTGACGTGGCGGCGCTGGCGGGCGCAGCACATCTTCCTCATGGCGATCCTGCTCAGCGTGCTCGTTCCATACCTCGTGGTCCACCTCGAACCGCGCTACGTCCTGCCCGCCAACTGCGTCTACGTCGTCTGGATCGGCCTCGGCATCGACCTGCTCGCGGGGCGTGCCTACGCGGCCCTGCGGACCCGTCGCACGCGCCTGCTCGCGGACCCTGCCGCTTCGTGCTCAGGCTCTGCGGTAAGCCGCTTCCGATCGGCAGCTCACGGGTCGTGATCGTGGTCGCCGTCGCGGGGGAGAAGTGAGCCGAACCAGGCTTGGGCCAGCTGCCCCGATCCTGCTCGTCGCCGCGACGATGCTGGGGACGTGGCTGCTCTCCGGCGTGGCTCTCGATGAAGCAGCACGCTTCCTCTTCTTCGAACTGTTCTATGTTCTGCTTCCCGGCTGTCTTCTGTACGTGCTCCTCAGCCCCAGCCCAGGGGGCCGGCTGCGCGTGCTGGCGATCGGCTGGCCCTGCGGCTATGCGATCGAGGTGGGCGCATTCGCGGCGACCGCCGCCCTGCACGCACGCGGGCTCTTCACGTTGCTTCCGCTCTTCGCGGCGATTGCCGGCGCGCCGTTTCTGAGCAGCGCTCGGGGACGAGGGCGCCTGGATGCGTTGCGCCGCGGCACGCGGGATCGCTCCAGCTCCCCCCGGAGGGGCGATCGGCGAGTTGAAGCGATGGCCGTGGCGGTCGCCCTCAGCGCCGGGCTCATCCTGCTGGCGCTCATGACCTTTGCCAGCTATCCGCTGCCGGCGCTTGCGCACAGCATCTTCTACTCCCCGGACAATGTGGACGATATATCCCTGTCGGCGGAGGCCCTTCATCACTGGCCAATGACCGTGCCCTGGGTGAGCGGTCTGCCGGAGCACTACTACATCGCCGCCTTCATCCACTTCGCCGCGATCGATCAGGTCACGGGGGTGCCTCTGGCCACTGTGGTCCTGAGATTGTTCCCCACGATGGCGATCGTGGTGAGCGCCCTGCAGCTCTGGTCCCTGAGCCGATCTCTGGGGAGTTCCCGCTGGATCGCCCCGACCGCCCTGGCGCTGCTGCTGATCGTGCAGGATCTGAATCTGGACTTCACGCGACCGGCGGCGTTTGCCGCGGAAGTATTCAGCGCATTCGCGGGGAGCCCCACCTACGCGCTGGGAGTCGTCTTCTTTCTCGGTCTGCTCGCGTTGGCTCAGTCATGGCTCGCCGACACCGACACGGTGGCCGCGCCGCGCCGGCGAGCATGGTCCGGCTCGCTGCCGCGCGGCTCGGTGGGGTTGCTCGTCCTGCTGGGCGTCCTGGTTCTCGGCTGCGGTGCATCCAAGACGAGCGCCATCGCAGACTTCATCGGCGGCCTGGGCCTGTTCTGGATCTGGCGCCTGGTCCGCGGGGGCGCCAGCCGTCTGCTGAGCTATGGCCTGGTCCTATCGGCAGGATGTTTCTTGGCTGTCTACATATTCATGCTGAGAGGGGGCAATGCGTCGGGTCTGCTTGTTCACCCGCTCGACTTCCTTCACAGCACGATATTCGGACCGACCTTCACCGCCGCCAGCGGCGCCACATGGCCGGTTCTGGCAGGGCACTCCTTCATCTGGTTGGCGGCGCTGCTTGGCGCCGCCGCGGGAACGATCCTGTGTACGCTGGTGCCGCTCGTGGGCGTTGGCTGGCTGCTGGTGAGACCACGCGCCATCTCGCCGCTTACACTCCTCGCCTACGCCATCTTTGCCGTCTCTCTCCTCGCCTACGCCACACTGTCATTCCCCGGCAACGGCGAGGGCTACTTCCTCATCTATGGCTATATCGCGCTGGTGCCCTTTGCCGCCAAGGGTCTGGTTGGGCTATGGGAGGCGACACCGCCCGAGGTGCGCCGGAAGATGGCATTGGTCTGCGCGGTGGTGCTGGCGGTGGGACTGGCGGCGGGCGAGTCTTCGCGAGCGGTGAGCGGGGCGGGGCGAGCGTCGTGGTATGTGTGGTACGGGGTGGCCTATGGGGTGCTCACCTGCGTGGTCGTGATCGCGGTGCTCAATCTGCAGCGAAGCCTCACGCCGGTGATGACATCGCGTGCCGTGCGGATATCTGCCTGTTGCGTGCCCCTGCTTGTCACGCTGGGCTTGGTGAAGCCTCTGATCCAGGTGGAGCCCAGGGCGTGGGGGACGATATCTCACGAACGGATATCCCTCGCGGACTCGGCGAATCACCAGGGAATGACCCTGGCGCTGTACGACGGTTTGATCTGGGTCCGCGACCACACCACGCCATGCGATGTGCTTGCTGTGAACAACCACTACACAATCGCCCATCACAGAAACAGCACGTCGGCCGTAGACAGCTTTTCGCAGTACTCTTACTACTCGGCGTTCACCGAAAGGCGGGTTCTGCTGGAAAGCTGGTACGTTACGCCTCGGGGAGTTCGCAGCAGTTCGCCCTACCCGGCGCGGCTCGCGCTCAATGACTCGGCGGTCGTGCGGGGGTCGGCGGCGGCCCTGCGAGAGATCGCACGGGACGGAGTCGGCTACGTCTTGATCGACATGACACACGGCGAAGGCGCACCGGAGCCCGCGGGCGTGAGCCGGCTGGTCTTCGAAAACAGCGCTCTGCGCGTCTACCGCCTGCTGACACCGCCACGGGCCGCGGGCGGCGCGGGGAGGGGATGTGGAACGGTCACGGGGATCTGAGGCGCGATAGGCTCGCGCACAAACCCAGATTGCCTTCTTCCAAGGAGATCCCGATGACGGACAAGCAGCTGTGGGGCGGAGAGACCGCCAGGGCCGTGGAGAACTTTCCCATCTCGGGGGAGACCGTGCCGGTGTCCGTCGTGCGCTGGCTGGCGCGCCTGAAGGGGGCCGCGGCGGCCGTCAACGCCGAGCTGGGGCTGCTCGATAAGCGGCGCGCCGGGCGCATCGAGAAGGCGGCCGCCGAGATCGCCGCGGGCAGGCACGACGCGCAGTTCCCCATCGATGTGTTCCAGACAGGCTCGGGGACCTCGACCAACACGAATGCCAACGAGGTCATCGCCACGCTGGCGACAGATCGGGATCCCGCCCGCCCCGTGCATCCCAACGATCACGTCAACATGGGCCAATCCTCCAACGACGTCTTTCCCTCGGCCGTGCACCTGGCCGCGCTGGACCTCGCCAGCAGTGAGCTGCTGCCGGCTTTGAAGCAGCTGGAGCGGGCCTTCGCCAGGAAGGCCAAGAGCTTTGACGATGTGGTGAAGGCCGGGCGCACGCATCTGATGGATGCCGTGCCCATCATGCTTGGCCAGGAGTTCGCCGGCTACGCTGCCCAGATGCGGCTCGGGCAGGAGCGGGTGGCCGCGGCGCTCGTGCACGTGGGGCAGATTCCGCTCGGCGGCACCGAGACGGGGACGGGTTTGAACACGCATCCGCGCTTTGCCGAGAAGGTGCGCGCGCGATTGAAGAAGGAGTCCGGCCTGCGGCAGATCGCCGCGCCCCTCGATCCCTTCGAGGCGCAGGCCAACCGAGACGCCCTGGTCGAGCTGTCGGGAGCCCTGAAGGTGGTGGCCGTGTCCTTGACCAAGATCGCCGGGGATCTGGCTTTGATGGGCTCTGGGCCGCGGGCTGGGATCGGCGAGCTGCTCCTGCCCGAGCTCCAGAAGGGCTCCTCGATCATGCCCGGCAAGGTCAACCCGGTCATCCCCGAGGTCGTGCTGCAGGTCTCCGCGCAGGTCATCGGCAACGACACCGCCATCACCATCGGCGGCCTCCAGGGGCAGTTCGAGCTCAATGTGCGCATCCCCCTGATCGCGCGCAACCTGCTTCAGTCTTTGCGCCTGCTCTCCAGCGCCTCGCGCGTGCTTGCCGAGAAGTGCATCGACGGCATTCGCGCCAACCGCGTCGGCACCGAGGCCTCCGCCGGTGCCACCCTGGCCGTGGCCACGGCTCTGAACGGGGCGATCGGCTATGACAAGGGCACCAGGATCGTCAAGAGGGCCACCGACTCCGGGCGGCCGCTGCGCGAGGTGGCCCTGGAGGAGGGGGTCGACGCCAAGCTCTACGACGCCACCATCGATCTGCGCCGGATCGCGCGGGGGAATCGGGCGGGCTGAGGGGCCGCGCGGGGGATCGGGCCGGCTGAGGGGCCGCGCGGGGCCCCTCAGATCGGAGGCACCTTGCTCAAATCGGTGCCGGCGTAGGCGTCGTGCACGTCGGCCACCCGCACGCGCGCGCCCGAGCGCTCGCTGCGCTCCGCGGCGCAGAGGACGTCCGAAAGGTGTCGATCTTCCCCCCAGCTCTTGGGATAGGGACGCCCCCCCGCGACCGCCTCGGCGAAGGCCCGGATCTCGTGAAGGTACACCTGCTCGCGGTCCACGCCCGCCGGTCCGTCCGCCTCGCTCATGCCCCGATCCTCGGGGCCGAGGCGGTGGCGGATCAGGCTGCCGCCATTGAGGAGGTCCAGCGTGAAGCTCTCCTCTCGATGTGCCAGGCGCACGGTCTTGAATGGCGCCTGCTGATGGAGCTCGATCGCCAGCGTCCCCACGGCGCCCGACTCGAACTCCAGCAGCAGCAGGTACGTGTCGTCGATGTCCGTGCGCCACTCGCCGAGCGCGCGGTGGATGGCCTGCACCGCCGCCACGGGACCGAGCAGCCAGCAGATCCAGTCCAGCTCGAACGTCACCGACTCGCGCGCGCCGCTGGTGGCGCGAGCGGCGCCTGCGTAGAACTCGTCGTAGCGCTCGTAGGGATGCCAGCGCGGAAGATAGTCGCCGGCGGCATAGTGGATCGAACGCAGGCCGTCCGCTCCGAGCGCGGCGATGCGCTCGCGCAGCGACGCCACCAGGGGATCGAAGCGCATCGTCGCCGAGGGGCAGCCCAACACCGATGGGTCCGCCGCCCGCGCTTCGAACCAGGCGGGCGCGGGCGTGAGGATGCTGGCCTCGCTGAAGAACGGCAGGCCGGCACGCAGCGCGCGCTCGTAGTACTCCACGTGGCGATCGGGGGGTGTGCAGACGATCAGGGCGTCGATGCCGCCCTCGCTCGCACCGTCCGCGCCCGCGCCGCCCTCGCTCGCGCCGTCCGCGCCCTCGCCCGCGCCGTCC
>Ga0116217_10004859_pt1 | contig 11918 bp, 11 predicted proteins | sample Sb_taG_6_FD_89697 | JGI IMG/M metagenome (GOLD analysis project Ga0116217, IMG submission 89697) | Peat soil microbial communities from Weissenstadt, Germany - Sb_50d_4_PS metaG | ecosystem: Environmental > Terrestrial > Soil > Wetlands > Peat | place: Germany: Weissenstadt | collected 2010-09-21 | reverse complement strand
TCGGCTCATCGAATCACAAGCCGCTAGAGTTTATTGGTCCGCATGGCGCACACTGCCGATCATGTTCCCGAAGTCTGATCTGCGACGTGTACCTGACCATTGGCGCGCATTCGGATCGCGTGTTTCGCCGCTCACTGGATCGCCGCGCCTTGCCACAAATCCAGCGAATGCAATCTTGAACTACCTTTATGCCGTGCTGGAAGCAGAAACGCGACTTGCGGCTGCGACATTGGGGCTTGATCCTGGGATCGGTGTTCTGCACGTCGATACACATTATCGGGACAGTTTGGCGTGTGACTTGATGGAACCCATCAGGCCCGATGTCGATGCATTTGTGCTGAATTGGCTGAGACGTGAACCTTTGCCGCGCAGCAACTTCTTTGAGCAACGCGACGGGAATTGCCGATTGATGGCGAACTTTACTTCAACTCTTTCTCAGACCGCAGCGACTTGGGCGCGTTTGGTTGCGCCTATTGCCGAGTGGTTCGCACGAGAGATCAGCAATCTGAACGGCAAGCGTCAATACAATGTTCCCGCACGGCTCACGCAGCGCAACAAGCGAGAAGTGAGGGGCGGAAATCCGCTGCCCGCAACGAATTTATCGTTCACGCCAAAGAGGCTCTGTCGCGATTGCGGGAAAGAGATTGCTTATCGCGCCTCCCATTGCAAATCATGCGTAAAGGGCATTCTGTCCACTCACATCACGGAGGCTGCACAGGCCGGGAGGATTGCCGCTCATACCCCCGAGGCTGAAGCGAAGAGAGCGGCTACTCAACAGGTCAACGCACAGGCACGATATGCGTGGAAATCAACTGATCAACCCGCTTGGCTTACGGCTGAGTTCTACGCCAAGAACGTTCAGCCTAACCTTGTCTCCATTTCAGGTTCCTCGATAGCGAAACAACTGAATGTGTCGTACAGCTACGCCGATGACATTCGTAAAGGCCGGATACCCCATCCAAGGCATTGGAAAACACTGGCCGAACTTGCAAACCTGAAAGGAAACTTAACAGAATAATCTCGGATACTCCAGCAGGGCGAGGCAGGCTGCAATCGCAGCGGATCAAAAGTAGATCATCGCGACTCGTGCACGTTGCTTGATGCTTTGGGAGATTTGGGAGCCTTGAGCAACGCTTCCATCCGTAGCAAAATCTCAGAGGGACGCACCTTCAAAACGCTAGCTAACTTCACCAGTGTACGAACCGTAGGGTTGCGAATCCCCCGTTCCAAAAGACTGATGTACGTCCTGTCAAATCCACTCTCGAATGCCAATTGTTCCTGAGACATCTCGCGTTTAATTCGAATTTCGCGAATGGCTTCGCCGATAGCCCTCTCAGGGCCAAGCTTGGGTTGGATTTGCTTTCGTGAACGTTGTCTCACGTAAGCAATGCTGCTATTCTCGAAGACGATAATCCCACGGACTATGGTCTACATTTTCCTTTAGCAGCGAACAGGAGATGTCAAGATGCAGTTCTGGAAGAAACTGGCGACTGTCCCATCATTGCGTGGCGCTGGTTTCTTCGGAGTCACGGCACTGATCTTGATTACCGGCTGTCATCGAGACATCTCAGGGTCCTACCTCGCGACTGATCAGAACTCAGTTGCTTGGCTCCAGTTGGTACGCACTCCAGACAATCATTTGACCGGCCAACTGGCGGCATCCATCGTGAAACCGGACGGCACAATCGAACAGAGCAACGTATCCGTTAGCGGGGCGGTAGACGGTGAGAATGTGACGCTTTCCGGATCAGGTTTCCTCGGCTTGCAGTCATTCATTCTGGCAGGAACAGTCAACGGCGACACGCTCACGCTCACGGGCGCACAACCGATCCCCATTACATTCAAACGCTCCGCACTCCCCGTATATCAGCAGCAAATCGCGGCTCTGAACACGCGCTCCCAGGGAGTCTTGAAGGAAAGGACTGCTGCTGAAGCTCGGCAAAGAGCCGCCGATGCTCAGCAGAGAGCTGCCGAAGCTCAAAAGATGGAGGAGGCTGAAACTCAGCAGATAGCCGAACGGGTCGCTGCACAGGCCGAGCAGAGAGCATTTGAGTTACAGGCGAAGTTTGTTTCAGACGTTGACCGGCTCATAGGGGAAATGGCGCGATTCGATTCGATGGCTGACTCGCGTCTAGACAAGTTCCAAGGGGCAGAGAAAGAATATGAAGCAATTACTGCAAAGATCGGAGGGTATGTTGCGAGAGAGCGGCAACTCGCCGGGAACCCGAATGCGTCAGTCGCGCGCGCTCAGCTTTACAACGCAGCAACACAGGCGTCGAATGCAACGGAGCAGTTGCACAACCAAACTGAATCGATAAAAACCTCCTTTGAAGGAAACATTACGCCATTGGCGGATCAGGCAAAATTCTCTGAGCAGCAATGCCGCGATGCGGCGTCCGACAATAGCAGGTTTACCCCGGCAGAGATTCAAAACATCAATGCAGCTTGTCAGCGACTAGAGAGTGCATTGATTCCTTTCCGGCAAAAATACGATCAATCAACTGCGGGGTTGTCCCATCTTGAAGATGTCTATCGGCGGGAGAGCGACGCGCAACAGAGGCTCATCCAGGAGTCACAGAGATTGGAGTAGTTCCTTTGAACCAAAGAAGAACTTTGTCGCTAACACTCCAAAAGTAGCGCACAGGCAGACCACCTTTACTTGCGCATTGGTTTGTAGTTTTTCAGGAAGGGCGCTGCGTGGCAATGGCGAGGAATCGAAACGATTGGCGTGCGAGATCACTTGCATTTCTCGGAACCGCTGTCGCTTCGATTACGAGGGCATTGAAAAGAAAATTGAATGAGAAAAAACATGCGGAGCGTCTCAGAACCAAATACCCGGAAACGGTTGTCCAACGCATGATCAGCGAACGGGTCTGGCAGGGCCAGACTTCGACAGAGCTAGCCGATTCGCTAGGCAATCCGTCGAATGTAGATCGAAAGCTCCTGGCGACAAGAACGCGAGAGATATGGAAATATTACCCGCGCGGAGTTAATCGATATGGGCTTCGGATAACGCTCGATGATGGCATAGTTGTTGGATGGGACTTCAAAGGCTGAAACAGGATTAGATTGATGGGATCGAACCGCATCGCCCGTCTGAATGGATACCCCCGCGAGCGCACAATCTCAGGATGACGTTTTCGAAAGCACCTGCTTCACGAGGCTCAGAATGTACTCCAACTCCGAATCATCGGTGACTTTGATTTCGTAGTCGCCATTTCCATAGTGACCAAGATTCGCAACGTTCTTTGAAATCCCTTTCGCATCGTTGATGGAGCCAAAAGGCACATTGAGCCACAGCTTCAGGGCGTGCCGCTGTAGTTCCATGTCCACGATATTCCGCTTTTTCTTGAATGAGATGTACGCTCTCTGCGGCTTCACTTCGATGCCAGCCGCGAGATTCAGGATTCCACTCTTGAATTTCTGATAAAGCTCTGTGGTCGCCTTCCCGGCCCATTTCGTATGATCGTCCTCAGTGGGTACTTTGATCTGTTCAGCGATTTTTTTGATTTCTTTGCTACCCGCGATTGCAGTTTTGAAGCTCGGGGCCGCTTTGGATTTCCCAATCTGCTTCACAACCACAATATTGTTCGCGTATTGCCCAATTTCCCATAGCTCAATCGGCAAGTCCTTGAAATTTGTGGATTGGATTTGATAATCCGTGAAAGACGGAGCCACGAAAAGAACCCGTGATTGGGTCCAGTCAAAGTCTTCTCGCTTCATTGCGCATTTCTTTCGCTCGTTGTATTCGATGAGAAAATCCGCCTTGTTTTCGAGCATAAGGCTCAGATACATGAATCCTTGATCGATCACAGACCAATCCCTGTCACGTTTGTATTCGATGATGATGAATGCTTTGCTTTGAGGGTCGAAAGCGAGCGTATCAACTCGACCGTTCTTGATGGGAAATTCGCTTCTCACCGGCGTCAGGCCCAACAGTTTCTCCAAGTTAGCTTCAAAGAGCTTCTTGAGGTCGTCTTCCAGCTTGAAGGGCTTCTCTGAAACCTCCTGAAGCGTGCCATTCTGATTCAGAAAAATCTGCATATTGCCAAACATCCCTTCTTGCGCAATTGCGATTATTGGCTACAATCTTAAGCTCTCGCATTGGCCGAAGCGACTGCTCGCCATTAAGACGAGTGAATGGACCTAGAAAATGATTACTATTTAGATAACACGTGCATCTGTTCTCAGTGCGGACGATATTTCATTTCCGCTCAGGGTTTTGGGTGCAGAAGACCACATGGAGGGGGGTGCACTTTTCCCGGCCCCTGTCTCCTATCCCGTCAAACGACAGCTGGGATAGGAGTCAGCACCGGGAAAGGTATCCCCGGTCTGGCCCAAGTGATTGTCACGCGCACGAGTTCGTCCTCCGAGCCTTCCCAGAGCCAAGCACAACTGCACTGCATCTTTCCACGTCGCCGAAGGCCCTGCTAAACTATCAAATATCGCGAATAGGCGCGTAGCTCAGTTGGTTAGAGCGCTTCCTTGACACGGAAGAGGTCGTTGGTTCGAATCCAATCGTGCCTACCATTTCCTTTCAATAACTTACATCGAGCACAAATGGTCGGCCGTTCGATTTTCGCCTGTAAAACGTCGCCTGTATCCGTTTTCGCCCCCTCTATACCCTATTGAACGGACCGCGATCCGGGCTTTAATGCCCGCATCATCGAGTCCTGAGCTGCCATCATCGACGCATTCACCTGGTGCGCGTACAGTCCAAGCGTAGTCGTGACGTTGGCGTGCCGCAGGAGCCCTTGGACCGTCTTTACGTCAGTTCCCTGATTGACGAGCCAACTAGCCAATCCGTGACGGAAATTGTGGAAACCGAATCGCTGCCCCTTCTTGAGCTTCACCCCGGCAGCAATCGCTGCCCGTCGAAGATGATCCCACGTCAGGACGCTGCTCGATCTCGGTGCCTTTCCTTTCCTTCTCGTGCTGGCAAAGACCCAATCGCTTGGCCGCCCGTAGACCGTCTCCTGCTGCCAGTCCCTGAGGTATTTGGCCAGCAGATCGGTGAGTGGTACCGGCGCCTCCGAATCCTCCGTCTTCATCTTCTCGACGATCGTGTCGCACACCCAAACGCGACGAAGGTTGATTTGCTTGCTAAGGAAGTCAATATCTTCCCATTTCAAGCCCAACGCCTCGCTGATGCGAACGCCAGTCGCCGCGACAAGAATCGCCAGGGTTAATTCACACCCTGACAGATGATCGAAGATCTTCGCTGCGGTTGTAGGGTCCAGCACGATTGGCTTGTAGTTGGATTTCGCCGACTGCTCCACCCATTTCAGCGGATTCGACGAATCGTTGCGCGGAATCAGTCCGTACTTTTGCGCCCGTTTGAAGATCACGGACATGGTGCGACGGATCTTATCCTTCGTTGGATTTGAACGCTTCAACGATCCGAGCCATTGCTCGATTTCGAGCGGCTGAATGTCGAGTGCGAAGTCCTCACCCCAACGTGGCAACAGGTAGTCGTTGATCAAGTGCTTAACGGTATATTGAGTTGTCACCGCCAGCTTCGTCATTCCGTTCTCCGTATAGTTGGCGGCGAGGTCGCCGAAGGTTAAGCGGCCAGTGCTGATTGCGCCCTGGTCGAGTTGCGGTTTGAGGTGCCGCCGGTCGATCTCTTGCCATGCGTCCTTTTCACGCGGGAAGTTGGCAACTGCACCCACTACAACGGTGTGTTCGACCTTCCTTCCGCTTTCTGGCTTCAGAACGTACCAGTGGTAGACCCAGACGTCCCCTTTCTTGCGTTCTTGTTTAGTGATCCATCCCCTTTGCGCCATTTCAGATCCTTTCTTTCATGGCGCTGGAGACTGCCTGAATTCGATTATTCGCCAATTCGCCGAGGATGGAAACAGCTTTTCCCGTCGGCCACTGGCGGGGCTCCCGGCCCCATCGAATTCCCACAAAAATCAGCAAAACTCTACCTCCGAGCCGTAATTGCCTTGCAAATCTCACTGAGCCGAAACCGCCAGGTCCGCCGAGCGCCGGTTCCCAATGGATAGGCTGGAATCTGGCCGGCACGTGCCATCTCGAGGACGCGGCGGGGCCTTATCCCTAACAGCTTGGCAGCCCGCGTAGCGTCCACAAATGGTTCTGGAGTAATCGTGGTACACATTGGAATTCCTCCGCCCAGTTGATCCTTCTCGAATTCAATCTCACTCCATGACAAAGCGTTCAGGGCTTCGACTTTGAGCTCGCGTAACATCTCCGTGTTCGCCTTGAGGTACTCTCGACGTGCAACCCGTGACGAAGATCTGCTCCGAAATTGGCAAGAACTAGCTGCCTCGTTCGCTCGTTCATCTTCACATCATCTCGAGCATTTCAACCCGAAGGGCAATTGGAGTATTCTCATATTGCGTGGGTTCAGGAAGTGACCATACCCGCACATCTTTGCCTTTCACGCTCATACGCTCCGATGTGGCTCCCATTTGCTTTAACCAAAGCCAGATTTGGTGTGGCTTGCATTGGAATCTCCGGATGGCTAGATATTGGAACAAGTCATCTGAGCGAAAATAGACGCGCCCGTTTTGGATATACGAATTGCCTTTGATTAACTCGTCCCGATTTCTTGCAGGGCGGCTACCGCTGAAGAAATTATCCAGACGATTCTCGAATTGCCCCTGCTCACTGGCATCTTCAGGATCTTCCACGATGTCGCAACTCTCAATGAGATCCTTCAGCCTCTCAAGCCACTCTGTCGACTTGGGAAGCATAATGACCTCGTTGAATTTGTCCACAAAAGCCCTCTGGAGCGACCGAGGGCTTAACAGCATTTCCGTAGTCAATTCGACGCGCATCCCTTGATGCTCGGCATACCATCGCACGGAGTCTTTACTGACGCATTTCGTCAAGTTGTCAATGGGGAATACGGCTGTCTCACCGTTTCCTCTCATTCCAATGCCAAACTTTCGCCTCACACAGGTCTTCTTGTCGCAATGGTTTGATATTGGAGGATTCTTGCAAGTGTAGGAATAATCCTTTCGACTGTTGCTCTTGCGAATTTGATCTAATTCGCTTTGCTTCAAAGGTGGTTGTACATGGTTAAAGTTGAACTCTGCTAACGCATCTTCCCAATCTGCTGGACGGGATTTCTTGTAATAGATCGCAACATTCATCAAAGCATTGTTTCGAAATCCTTCGATGCCAACCGTTGCTAAGTGTTGAAGGCAAGGAGGTCCATCCTCGAACATGTTGGACAATGGAGCTTGAACTTCTTCTAGATCGCTGCTGGTGATGCGCATCATATTGCAATAAGCGAGAAAGTCCTTCAGGTCACGAATTGGCTTTCCATTTCGAATGGCATAACGCCGAGTTCCTTTCGCGGAGAATGCTCCATGATACGGAATATTGATCCAGTTTCCAACATCATTCTGATTGGCTCGCATAACCTGTTTCGGAAACACTTCGCATCCGCCGTATCCGAGACGAGCTGCGAATGCAGTCAACTTGGCCTGCATCAATTTAGCCGAAATAGGGGTCTTGGAGAATAGATAGAGATGGACTCCTCCGCTCTTACTCAAACAAACTACGAGCGGGAGATTAAGCTTGCGGATCCGTTTTTCAAGGTCCTCAACGCTCTCTTTCAGATGAGGCTCGCCCTGAATATCAATATCGATTGCACCAAAGCAGCAAGTGTTATCCCTAAGAAGAGAAATTACCCCGAGACTTTTAATGCCGCCGTTGAGATGCGCTCGGTATTCCCTCGGCGTTGCACCAGACCTCATAGTCTGCGCTCGTCCTTTGATTTTCCCATTCTCGTCCGGTTGTTCAGACAGTTCATGCTCCCCGTGCGCGTCTTCATAGCCGCAGAAAAGAGCTGAAAACTGGTCGCAGAGCGCGTCCTCTTCAGTCTTCGCATTCGAAGCAGAAGCGTGCTTCCCATTCTCCGAATCGAGGGCAGAAGTTGGTGACTTAATCGCCAATGTTGTTTTTGATTCAATTTTCGCTTTTTCTGAAATTGCCATTCCCAATCCCCAAGATTTCTTTCCAGTAAAGCCATTCCGCGGAATAAATAAGGGCGACAGGCACCCTAACTTTGTCTTCTTTTCAACTTGGCGGCATCCGAAATCCTTGCGTTTCTCAATGACGCCGAAAACCCATACTTTGATAGGCTCACAGCTGCACCAAATTGCGAATTTGACCTGGATTGATTGTGCGACCGGAATTGCTTAATGCAATGCGCCGGAGAAAGCACTGTGTTTTCGCGGCTATGAAAAGGGTCTAAGCGCGGAGGCGCTTCGGGCGGCCGATACGTTTCCCTTCTGCCTTCGCCCGCGACATCCCGTCCCTGATCGCACCAGGAAGGTAGAGTCGCATATCCTTCGACGCGAAATCACGATCGGGTTTAGTTCTTAGGGAGTCGGTCAAGACAATGGCATTGATACTCTGATCTTCGGGCTCGAGGGGAGGCCTCTTTTGTAGTTGTAGGATTTGCTCGGGTTGCAGGCTATTCAATATTTCCCAATTCTGGCTCTTCCCCTTTAGCGGTTCTCTCATGAACTGCAACCATACCCACTCTATTTGTTCTCGAGTCAACTTTCGAATTCCGATTTCGCGAAACTTACGATACAAGCAGCCCGGTCCGGGATGCGCCTGATGACAAAGAGGGCATATACCCTGATTAATGATTTGCCTTGTTCTAAGCTGCTTTTCGGATTGATGCTTTGGGCAGAGCTTCTTGTACTTGACTTCGGCGTGAGAGCAGCCCTTATTCGGACATCGCGAGTGTCGATCAATCATGTCGCGAGGGTTCACTGGCTTTCCACATGCAGCACAATAGAGTGCAGAGCTCCGGCACTTTACGCAGCGGCCGAGCTGAGCGAGCTTGTCGAGACGGTCGTCTTTGTAGGGTTTGGGGTCGTATCTCACTTGCCTTATTCTCATCCTGCGTGAAATGTATGCGCGGTGCGAGATCTGCTCCCGCGCATTTTCACGTATTCCACGTAGTGTTGGGATTCGCTTATTTCAACGCATAGATGCTACCACCTCACGAATTCTGGAGAGACGTCGCATGGTCGGCGTCCCGCGCGTTCCCGAGACGCATTTAGACCCGCGCGAGGATACCTGGCGGGCCCACGCTATTGGGCGGAGAGGCTCTGCAGGCGGCATGATAAGGGTTTGGATGTGGTCTCCCCACTGACAGGCTCCGGAGGACGCTGTTAACCTTCCCGAACATCGAAATCCTTTTTGAAGGCGGTGGTCCCAGTCACCGACAAGATGACCGTCAAGAGGAGAGTCTGCCGATAAATATAAGTGCAATTCGAGTAACTAAAATATCGAATTCCATTCGTGATCGCCCCGGATTAGAGAACGAGAGATGAATCCGTCGGGGCTACCCGTCTCGCCGGGAAGCGCCGGAGCTGAGAGACGAAGCTTAAGTTATTGAAAAAGCGTAAGATAAAGAGAATTCCGTCGCTCCGTCGCCTGGTCCGACATTTCGGTGGGAGATTTGTACGTGGCATTTGTTCTCTTAGTTACGACGGGAAGACGGAGGATGAATTGCTTCTAGTGACGACCTCCCCGAAAAACGACTAACACTCGACCCAAGCATCCACTGCTAACAGCGACAAATATCAGCGACATCGCTTTCATGACGGCATTACTTCGAAGACGCTTTCGATCATCGTGAAGGCTGACTGTGGTCTTCTCCTTTCCTGCCCACGCCTGTAATATCGCCTGCTCGATCTTCAGCATAGACGATTTCCATCGGTTTCTTTAATCCAGTAAGTGATTGAAAATAAATGAGATATTCGAATTGGGAGCCGCATTGTGATAGTCAGCGCAAGTCGCATTTCCTCAACGACTTAAGCGCTAACCCCCATGATTTATACCTGAAAAATGACCTGAAGCGACGACCGGTTCCCCGTACGGGAAGCGGTCTCCATAGAAATGGCCAATAGACAACCGGAACCCGGAACTTGGGTCGCAAAAGTTGTCTAATTCACCGTGAATCTGTCCGCAGTCGAAAACTAGGGAAAGTCTGTCCTGAAAGTGACTTCCAGATATCCGCGAGACACGGACAATGTGAGTCAAAGCACGAGTCTGACTACGCCTTTGAGCCAATGAAGATCGACATCGTTTCTCCCCGAAGGCGCTTTCGCTTTCGAAGCGAGGAAACGGATTTACATGTCCGTTGAGATTTGTTGGCCTTGGAGCCACAATCAAGGGCAGACGACAGATGATAGACACACGCCCATGGAAAAACCGGAGATTCCCAGCATCACGCAAGCATCAGAGTTTACCTGCTCATTCGATAATCCGGCATTGCTCGGAGCGTCCAGCACGGCACAGCGGACTTGCCAGAGAAACAGACGGTAAGGTTTGTTTTGCCAGCCAGCAGTGCGCTATCAGTGGCATTCGGGATGAACGCTTGCCACATGTAAAAAGTCGCCTGGCTGACCCCCAGCTTGCGGCAAATGTCAGCCGTCTTGTCCCCAGCCTCGTACTGCTTGAGGGCCGCGATGATCTGCTCTTCGCTGTGTTGCTTCTTCGGCATGTTGATCCTCCTCGTTGTTTTCCTTCGAGGGCTTCAACTGCCAATTTATCTCTACTTGCACCTGGTACAGCTTTTGGGTTTTGCCTCAGGACACTTTTGAAAGTCGTCGATGATAAAGGCGTGTCTGCCCCGACGCCATCGGGTCGGATTAGATCCTTTTCAGCAGCCATTCTACGGATCGCTTCTGGAGTTTCAGGTGCTCTGGAGCCCACATCACGGAAATCGTATGTCCGATGCCGGTGAAAACCACCCTCCCCTTCTCGTACTCGTGCGCCCAACCCGAGACGGACTTCGTACCGCGGTCGCTGAACGTTAGACCGTCGATATTGTCACCCTGAAGGAGGATGTTCGCAGGGTCACCGTAGTATTTTGGGAAGTACTGCTCATCGGTGACCATAAAGTCCTCAATACCCTCAGTAATCGGATGGGTCTTGTTCATCACGTTGACCTTGAAGGGCCGCAGAGGTGCGTGATCCGCATATTCTCCTCCTAAGAGTTCCTTGAATACCGGAGCGAAATTCGCCACTTCACAACCTGAATGGATTACGTAGAGGCCATTCCCTTCAGCGACAAAATCCCGCACGGCCTCTGCCTGTTGTTCTGTAATCCAGCCTTGGGGTTTTGTCTGCGGGAAAGCTCCTACATTTTCAAGGCCGTTTCCGTAACAATAGCCGCTTGGCTCTAAGTATCCCCCTGGCCATACCGAGCCGCCCCTGAAGACAATAAGTACGCGACGCCCTCTTAGGAGATTTGCAGATAATTGATCGTACCGGATCGTGTAGTCCCATTGCAGGCCCAATTCGGAGAACAACCGATCCAAGGCGACATGAATGTAATCAGAATTGTGGTATCTATCACCGATCAGGGCGAGGATTGGAGGCTTATCCTCCGGAATATCCGACCCGGTAGGTCTGGCCGTGGCCCCTTCCAAGACCTTGCTGCCCGCAGCTAAAGCTACGGCGCTCATCAGCAGGCGTCTCCTTGACATTGAACTTTGGGAATGCGGATCGGTGGAGATGCCTTCTTTTGTCGATTCTGGCGGCTGCTTCTGTTCTGTGTTCATTTTAGAATTACCCTCCCGGTTATTGAGATTGGGATTCCGTGTATCGTCCTTCAAGCAAAATTCAGGCTTCAACGAAATGCACGGCGAGCTTCAGGCGTTCGCTCAAGACGGTGCGATTCCGTCTTCTTGATCGCCTCGAGCAATGTATTGGCGGCTTCGCGCGCGAATATCTCGTCATTGATGTGAGCGTCAATCTCGATGAGTTGAATCTTACTGGCAAGTCTGTTCTTGAGCGCTTCAAGGTAGCTCCTGTCAGCTTCCGGCCAATAGAACGGCTGGCCCGGCGAGTCGATGGCAGAAAAACCACGCAAGGGTATAAGCACGTGTACGGAGCCGCGCGAGAGATTGAGTTTT
>Ga0116217_10004857_pt1 | contig 11921 bp, 6 predicted proteins | sample Sb_taG_6_FD_89697 | JGI IMG/M metagenome (GOLD analysis project Ga0116217, IMG submission 89697) | Peat soil microbial communities from Weissenstadt, Germany - Sb_50d_4_PS metaG | ecosystem: Environmental > Terrestrial > Soil > Wetlands > Peat | place: Germany: Weissenstadt | collected 2010-09-21 | reverse complement strand
GGCTGACGCCTGTGTCAGGATTTCGAGCGAGCAGGAGGGGGACGATGACCCAGGTCAGCGAGCACATCGAGTTCGACACGTCCGATGTCGACCGCCACGTCGGCCAGCCCGTGGGCGGCGGGCAATTGAAAGAGCCCGTGACGGTCACCGACATCCGCCGGTGGGTCCAGGCCATGCAGTACCCGAACCCGCTGCACTTCGACGACGAGGTGGCCGCCGCCAGCGCCTTCGGGCGCATCGTGGCGCCGCAGTCCTTCACGATCTGCTGCGACGTCGGCCACGGAGCCGGACCCGCCATCGTCGGGAACATCCCCGGGACCCACATGATCTTCGGCGGCGACGAGTGGTGGTTCGCAGGCCCTCGCATCTATCCCGGCGACCTGCTGCGCATGAAGCGGCGTTTCGTCGACTACAAGTTGTCGGAGACCAAGTTCGCCGGCCCCACCATGTTCAGCCGGGGCGAGACCATCTACACCAACCAGCGGGGTGAGCGCGTGGCCAAGCAGTGGTCGACAGCCGTGCGCTACCGCGCCGACGTGGCGCGCGACCGTGGCTTCTTCGAGCAGGCCGCTCCTCTGCCCACGTGGACCCAGGAGCGTCTGGCCACCATCGAGAGCCAACGGCGGGAGTGGATCCGCAGCCGCGCCGGGACGCAGAGCCCGACGCTCGAGTCCGTCGAGGTGGGCCAGAACCTCCTCACCCGCCCCATCGGGCCCCACTCCCTGCCCAGCCTGGCCTCGGAGTGGCGCGGCTACACCTTCACCGTGTGGGGATCGACCTACCACGAGGGTGCCGACCACCTCAGCGAAGCGGGATGGCTCGACGAGATGGACCGCGACCTCGAGGGCGCGCAGGAGGACCCCGAGCTCGGTGACGGCCTCTACCACGGCCCCTCGCGCGGCCACACCGACGAGGAGCACGCCCGTCTCATCGGCATGCCCCGCGGCTACGGCTACGGCGCATCGATGGGCGCGTGGGTCCTCGACTACGTCTCGGCGTGGGCCGGCGACCGGGGCTTCGTCCGCCACTCGGCGGTCCAGTACCGCTTCCCCGCCTTCGACGGCGATCTGACCCTCCTCGATGCCGAGGTGACCGATGCCCGCTACGACAAGCTTCTCGGCGCCGGGCTCGTCACCCTGGAGGTGACCATGACCAACCAGGACGGGTCGGTGATGGCGAAGGGCCCGGTGGAGGTCGAGCTGCCGGCGTAGGCCGCGGCAACCGCTCCCGGAGCACAAGGGCCTTCCGTGCCCGTCTTCGAAGGGCCGCCTGCCGACAGCGAGCCCGGGATCGGCGCGCTCACCTTGGGGGGCCTGCTCACCGAGGTCGTCGCCCGGCATGGCGGGCGCGAGGCACTGTGCTTCCACCCGTCGCGCCCCTCGTCCGGCGACGACGTCGTGCGCTGGAGCTATGCAACACTCGAGGCGCGGGCCCGGCGCTTCGCCAAGGCGCTCGCAGCGGCGGGCGTGGGCAAGGGCACCCGGGTGGCGCTGCTCATGGGAAACCGGCCCGAATGGGTCGAAGCCGCCTTCGGCGTGGCGCTCTCGGGCGGGGTGCTCGTCCCGGTCAACACCCTGTTCGAAGCGCCCGAGATCGAGCACGTGCTGCGCCATTCGGACAGCGCTGTGCTCGTCTACCAGGAGAACCTGGCGCACCACCGCTACCACGAGCAGGTGCGGGCCATGGTGCGGGCCCTGCCCTACCTCACCACGTTGGCGTGCCTGGGCACCGGCTCCTACGAGGACTTCCTCGAGGCCGGTGACGCGCTCGACGAGGAGATCTGCGACGGGCGCGCCGCCGAGGTGTCGCCTTATGACGACGCCCTCGTGGTCTACACGTCGGGGTCGACGGGCAAGCCCAAGGGCGCGCTGCACGCGCACCGGGCCGCGGCCATCCAGAGCTGGCGCTTCGCCCAGCAGCTGTGCCTCGACCCCACCCTGCGGGTGTGGAGCGCGTTCCCGTTCTTCTGGACCGCCGGCTTCTGCATGGTCATGGGCGCCACGCTGGCGGCTGGGGCGTGCCTGGTGCTGCAGGAGCTGTTCGAGCCCGGTGACGCCCTGGCACTGTTGGAGTCGGAGCGGGTCACCAATCCGCACGCGTGGCCGCATCAGCTCGCCGCGCTGGAGACCCATCCCGACTGGGAGGTGCGCGACCTCTCGGCGGTGGCGCACGTCGACTCGTTCACGTGCTTCGGCCGGCATCCCTCGGTGAGGATCGACGACTCCTGGAGCCCACGTGCCGCGTACGGCCTCACCGAGACCTTCACGATAATCAGCTCGATGCCCGCCGACACTCCCGCGGCGCTCCGTGAGGGCCACGAGGGGACGGTCCTGCCCGGCAACGTCGTCCGCATCGTCGACGCATCGACGGGAGAGGAGCAACCCGCGGGCTCGCCCGGCGAGATCCGCGTGAAGGGGCCGACCCTCATGAAGGGCTACCTGAAGGTGGCGCCCGAGGAGGTCTTCGACACCGAAGGATTCTTCGCCACCGGCGACGCCGGCTTCGTCGACGACGAGGGTCACCTGCACTGGGTGGGGCGATCCTCCGACATGATCAAGACTGGTGGCGCCAACGTCTCTCCCGTCGAGATCGACAACGAGCTCCTGCGCCATCCCGGCCTCCACAGCGCACTGGCGGTGGGCGTGCCGCACCCCACCCTGGGCGAGATCGTCGTGGTGTGCGCCGTGGCCCAGCCGGGCAGCGGGGTCGACGAGGAGGCGGTGCGCGACTTCCTGCGGGGCCGGCTGGCTTCCTACAAGCTGCCCCGCAAGGTGCTGTTCTTCGCCGAGCACGAGCTCACCCTCACCGGCAACGCCAAGATCCGCGCCGACGAGCTGCGGAAGCTGGCTGTCCAGCGGCTTGCCGCGAGCGAGAACGCGTTCTAGTCTCATACCGTCCCCGCGTGGGCGCGCGGGAGTCGAAGGACCAGGGGGAAACCGGTTTTCGGACGGACGACGCTTTGCCCGGTGGGAGCGCATTCTCGGAGCGCCATCCCGGGAACGGAAGAGGGTCCCCCGCCGTCGTGCCCGAGTGCCGGAACGGGCCCAAGATGCGAGCCGGGCCCGCCGGGGACGGGTGCTCGGCCACCGATGGAAAGAGGGCCGGGGTCGGAGAGGCTCGGGATCGCAGCACAGGTTTCGAAGAGCAGGTTTCGAAGAGCAGGTTTCGAAGAGCAGGTTTCGAAGAGCAGGTTTCGAAGAGCAGGTTTCGAAGAGCAGGTTTCGAAGAGCCGGGTTCCGAGTAGCCGGCGACGAAGAGCAGGATGAGGAGCGAGAATGACCGACTTCGGGTTCTGGGCGATGGCGGAGGAAGAGCCGGGCCACCTGGCGCTGGTGGCTCCGGACGGGACCGAGCTCAAGGCAGGTGAGCTGCTGGGCCGCGCCAACCAGGTCGTGCACGCGCTGCGCCTGCTCGGGCTCCGCCGGGGCGACACCATCGCCTTCGTGCTGCCCAACAGCGCGGAGGTGTTCGAGATCTATCTCGCCGCCATGCAGGCCGGGTGGTACATCGTCCCCATCAACCACCACCTGGTGGCGCCGGAGATCGCCTACATCGTGAAGGACTCCGGCGCCCAGGTGTTCATAGGCCACGAGCGCTTCGCAGATGCATGCCTGGACGCCGCCGACGAGGCCGAGATCCCGGCGTCGCGCTGCCTGGCGGTCGGGGAGATCTCGGGATTCGCCTCCTATGCCCAGCTGCGCGACAACCAGAGGACCGACCGGCCCGCGGACCGCAGCCTGGGCGACACCATGAACTACACCTCGGGCACCACCGGGCACCCCAAAGGAGTGCGACGCGCCCTGTCGGGGGCAGACCCCGACGAGATGGCGATCGCGTTGGCGGGGATCCTGCTCCTGTTCGGCATCAGCCCCCGGGACGACAACGTGCACATCGTGGGGTCACCGCTGTATCACACCGCCGTACTGCGCTTCTCAGGCGCCGCCATCCACATGGGTCACACCGTGGTCCTGATGGACAAGTGGAGCGCCGAAGGCATGCTGGAGCTCATCGAGCGTTACCGGGTGACGCACTCGCACATGGTCCCCACGCAATTCCACCGCCTCCTCGCCCTTCCCGACGACGTCCGGAACAAGTACGACCTCTCGTCATTGCGGCACATGATCCATGCTGCGGCCCCGTGCCCGGTCGACACCAAGCACGCCATGATCGAATGGTGGGGCCCCGTCATCGACGAGTACTACGCGGCCTCGGAGGGCGGTGGCACCATCGTCAACACCGAGGAGTGGCTCAAGAAGCCCGGCACCGTGGGCAAGCCCTGGCCCATCTCGGAGATCGCCATCTTCGACGACGACAACAACCGACTGGGGGCAAACCAGATCGGGACCGTGTACATGGCCATGAACTCGGGCGACTTCGAGTACCACAAGGACAAGGAGAAGACCCAGAAGAACCGGATCGGGAAGTTCTTCACGGTCGGCGACGTCGGCTACCTCGATGACGACGGGTACCTCTTTCTGTGCGACCGCAAGACCGACATGATCATCTCGGGTGGGGCCAACATCTACCCGGCCGAGATCGAGAGCGTCCTCCTGGGCCATCCCAAAGTCGTGGACGCGGCGGTGTTCGGCATCCCGCACGAGGACTGGGGTGAGGAGGTCAAGGCGGTCGTCCAACCTGTCGACGGCGTCGAGGGCACGCCCGAGCTCGCCCAGGAGATCCTGGCCTGGTGCGAGGGCCGTCTGGCCAAGTTCAAGACGCCCAAGACGATCGACTTCACCGACGACATGCCGCGTGATCCCAACGGCAAGCTTTACAAGCGCAAGCTGCGCGACCCGTATTGGGAAGGGCGCGAGCGGGCCATCTGAACCCCCTGGTGTGGCCGGTCGGTGTGGCCGGTCGGTGTGGGTGTGGCCGGTCGAGGGATGTCCGCCCCGAGGCGCGGTCTCAGGTCCCCCGTGCGGCGCGCACCGCGTCGACCAACGACAGGAGGCCACGCACGTCGATCGGCTTCGCCAGGAACCCGATGACACCTCGTCCGAGCAGCTGGCGCACCTGCTGTGCCGGGGCGTCGGCTCCGACGACGGCCACTGGGATGCCGGCGGTAGCCGGGTCCTCGGCCAGACGGTCCAGCACGCCGTCCCCGGTCATGTCCGGGAGGTAGAGGTCGAGCAGAATCATGTCGGGCACGTGCTCACGGGCCAGGTCCACGCCCAGACCTCCCTGCATGGCCGCCAACACCTCGGTGCCCGGGCGCCGGGACAGCACCCGCTCCACGAGATCGAGCGTGGTCAGGTTGTTCTCCACCAGGAGCACCCGGAACGTCCGGCCCGGAGCGGGCGACCGATCGAGATCGTCGTCCGAGGCGCGCCCGGCGTCGGACCGCTCGTCCCCGGCGACACCCGTCCCGTCCCGTCCTGTGGCGGCGCCGACCCCGCCATGGTCGGGGCCGTTCCCACCGGCACCTGTGTCGCCGCCGGTCAATCCGGTGCCGGTGCCAGTGCCAGTCCCGGTGCCGGTGGCTGTCCCTGTCCCCGTCCCTGTCGCCATCCCCGTGCCCGTCCCGGTCCCGGCGCGGGTCTCCGTCCCTGTCCTCGTCCCCGTCTCCGTCTCCGTCTCCGAGCCCGTCTCCGAGCCAGTTTCCGAGTCAGTCTCCGAGTAAGTATCCGCGCCCGTACCGGTGCCGGTGCGGGTCTCGGTGCCCGTCCTGCCGTGGACCGGGACCGTCGACGCCATGGGGGCCCCGTAGCCTCCGTTGGCCGGGACCGCTGCAGGCTCCGGCGACGGGAGATCGACGACGAAGGTGCTCCCCACGCCCGCCACGGAGTCCACACCGAGCGCCCCACCCATGCGCTCGCACAGGTGCTGGGACAAGGCGAGGCCCACGCCTGATCCCTCGATGCCGGTGTGCTCGAGCCCGAGTCGGTCGAAGGGCACGAAGACACGGTCGAGGTCCTCGAAACGGATGCCGCGGCCGGTGTCGGCCACGGCCAGTCGGAGACGACCCGGACCGCTGTGCCCGCACGTGACGTCGACTCGTCCTCCGGGTCGGTTGTATTTCACGGAGTTGGACAACAAGTTGAGCAGGACCTGCATCAACCGCTGCTTGTCAGCCATGACGACATACCCGTCGCGGGGGTCGATGCCGGATCGGATCACCACTTCGGCACGGGCCGCGATGGGATTTGTCAGCTCGAGGGCCTCCGACACGATCTCGTCGACCGCGACGGGCACGAAAGTCAGCTCCAGGTACCCCGACTCGATCCGGGCGATGTCGAGAACCTCGTCGATGAGGTCGAGCAGGTGGCGGCCCGCACGCAGAATGTGGTCCACGGCATCGGCCTGCTGACCGGGAAGGTCGTCCATCTGCAACAGCTGCGCGAACCCCAGAACCGAGTTGAGCGGGGTGCGCAGTTCGTGGCTCATGCGCGACAGGAAGTCGCTCTTGGCCCGGCTGGCCTGCTCTGCATTCTCGCGTGACACCTGCAGGCGCTGCTCGGACTCGAGCTTGTCCGTGATGTCGCGCGAGACGACGACGGCGCCGGCGAAGTGTCCCTCGCCATCCAACACGGTCTGGGCCCGGGAGTCGACCGTGACCCAATGTCCTTCGGCATGGCGCGCCCGGTAGCGCAGGTGCAAGTGGGACACGGCTCCGGTCACCATGCGGATGAAGAGGGACGCGACGTCGTCGCGGTCGTCGGGGTGGACGAAATCGAACACCTTGCCCCGGGTGAACACCTCGTGGGGGTGCCCGAACAGGGCGCGCTCGGTCTCGCTGATCTGGTGGATCTTCCCCGTGCGGTCCATCAGGGTGATCATGTCTGGGCTGGCCCTGATCACGGAGTCGAGCAGGCGGTCCCGGGCGGCAAGGGCCTTCTCGGCACCGCGCCGCTCGGTGGCGTCCGAGGCGATGGCACCGATGGCGTAGGGCGTGCCCCACTCGTCACGCAGGAGGAACCTACTGACCATGAACTCTCGATCGCCACCCGGGGTATGCAGGGACTCGTCGCTGCTGGCGACGGAGCACGACTCGTGTTCGAGCAACGCGCGCTCGGCGTCTGAGATCGCCGGCGTGCCTTCCCCCCAGCATTGCGCGGCCGTCCGGCCGATGGCATCGTCCACGGCGACACCGGTCGCACGCGAGAATTCGTCGTTGACGAGGAGATACCGGCCTTCGAGATCCTTCACGAAGATGACCGACGGCGAGTACTTCATGATGCCCCGCAGTCGCGCTTCGCTCTCGCTCAGTGCGATCTCGTCCTGGCGCCTTGCGGTGACGTCCCGGGCTGCTCCGTAGACCCGCTGGCGCGTGAAGTCGACACGAGTGGTCCACTCGAGCCACCGCCATTCGCCTTGCCGTGTGCACAGACGCACCTGGGTCAACCCGGCCTCGCCGTTGGCCGCCAACACCGCCTCCGCAGCCCTGCGCACATCGCGGTCGTCGGGATGGATGAGATCGTCGAGCCGAAGCCCCTTCAGCTCCTCGGGGCCGTACCCCAGCGTCCTTTCGAATGCGGCGTTCCACCACACCAGTGCGCTCGTGAAGTCCGTGATGCAGAACATCTGAGCCGACAGCTCCAGGAAGGCGGCCAACTGGGCACGGGCCGGAACCGGTGCCGCCGTGCTGATCGCCAACGCGGTGGTGGGCTCCGGTGCCGTGGTCGATCGGGATCTCACGGGAGGTCCCCTTGTCGGGCCGACACCAACCCCACGACGCCGAGGAGCTCTCGGATGTCGATGGGTTTGGTGAGGTAGGCGGCGACACCGACGTCGCGCAGACGCTCGATCTGGGAAGGTGTGGCGTCAGCGGTCACCACCACCACCGGGATGTCCGCCGTCCGAGGATCGGATTGCAACACGTCGAGCAATTCCGTCCCCGGCATGTCCGGGAGGTGGAGGTCAAGCAGGATCAGGTCCGGATGGTGCTCACGCGCCAATTCGAGCCCGAGGCTCCCCGACATGGCCGCCAGGAGCTCCACGGCGCCCGACCGCGTCAGCACCTGCTCGACCAATTCGAGGTTGGCGAGGTTGTCCTCGATGTGCAGGACATGCATCGTGGTGACGCCCGACGTTTGACCCAGCTGCAACTCCGCGCCGCGGGCCGGGACATCGGGAGCGGTCGCCGTCGGCAGGTCGATGCTGAACGACGTCCCTTCGCCGAGTGTCGAATGCACCTCGATGCTTCCCCCCATGCGCTCGACCAGGTACCTCGACAGCGTGAGGCCCACACCGGTTCCCTCCACGCCGCTGGTCTCGGCACCGAGGCGGTCGAAGGGCTCGAAGACGCGGTCGATGTCCTCGGTCCTGATCCCGTTGCCCGTGTCGGTGACGGTGATCCGGATGAGGTCGGTAGAAACCGCCGCCACGGAAATGCCGACGCGCCCCCCGATGCGGTTGTACTTCACTGCATTCGACAACAGGTTCAACATGACCTGGAGGAGGCGCCGCCGATCGGCGAGGATGTGGAACGAGTCCGGACACGCCTCGAGGTCCGCCACCACGGTGATCTCGCGTCGCTCCGCGAGTGGACGGGCGAGATCGACGGCGTCCCGGAGGACCTGGCGTATCGACACGGGCTCCAACAGGAGCTCGAGATTGCCCGACTCGATGCGGGCGATGTCGAGGACCTCGTCGATCAGGTTGAGGAGATGGCGGCCGGCGCGCATGATGTGGCCGACGGCTTCACCGTGGTGGTCGGGCAGCTCGTCCATCTCGAGGAGCTGGGAGAACCCCAACACGCTGTTCAGCGGCGTGCGCAGCTCATGACTCATTCGTGACAGGAAGTCGCTCTTGGCCTTGCTGGCCTGCTCGGCCATCTCGAGGGCCACGTGCATCTCGGCTTCGACCTCGAGCTCGTCGGTCACGTCCCGCGACACGACCACGGCGCCGGCGGTCTTGCCGTCGTCTCCGACAATGGCCTGCCCCCGCGTGTCGAGAACGACCCAGCGCCCATCAGCATGGCGAACCCGGCATTTCACGTCGAGCTGGGCGTCGGGATCGACGAAGACCCTGGAGACCTCCTCGCGCACCAGGGCGAGGTCCTCGGGATGGACGAGGGACTCGATCTCGCCCCGGACGGGATCACGCAGGTCGTATCCGAGAATCCGGGACGAGGCCTCGCTGATCTCCCGGACCCGTCCCTCGCCGTCCACCACGGTGACGATGTCCGGGCAGGCCCGGATGACCGTGTCGAGCAGGCGCTGGCGCTCGGCCAGTGCCGTCTGGACCTTGGTCCAATCGGTGATGTCGGTGGCGATGGCCGCCATCCCGGTCACCGCACCCGACGTGTCGAGCAGCGGGAACCGGGCCGTCATCATGACGTGAGGGCCGTCCTGGCGCGGTACGACGTCGTCGTGCGTGAACGCCTCACCGTCGTCGAGGACACGCCGGTCGTTGTCGTCGACAGGCGTGTCGGGCCAGATCTCCCCCGCTGTCTTGCCCAGCACACCTTCCCGCTCGAGGCCGCACGCGCGCAGGAACGCTTCGTTGACGAGCACGAAGCGTTCCATACGGTCCTTCACGAAGATGTTCGCGCTCGAATGGTCGAGGATCGCCTGGAGCCGTGCCTCGTTGGCCCGCAGGGCGGTCTGGGCGACATGGTGCGAGGTCACGTCCCGCGCGGCTCCGTAGACGAGGCCAGACTCCGGTGCGATGCGGGCCGTCCACTCGAGCCAGCGCCAGCTGCCGTCCTTGCACCGGTAGCGTGACTGGATCCCCGACGGCTCGGCGTCACCCGCGGGCTGATCGAACAGGGCGAGGGCCTCGACCAGGTCGTCGGGGTGGATGAGGTCTACCAGGGACACCCGCGCCAGCTCCTGTTCGCCGTATCCCAGGAGGGCCGCGGCCGCACCGTTGCTCCATACGACGCCCTGCTTCAGGTCGAAGACGCCGAAGATCTCGTTCGACATGTCCAGGAAGACGGCTAGGTCTTCGTCGGCCAGGGCGGCAAAGGGGGGCGTGTCGCCCAAGGCGACGGAGGCGGCGGACCCGCCGGCGGCGACGGGGTTCACGGACTCGACCGGCGCGACGGCGGCGACGCGGCTACGCGATTCCCCCTGTGCCCCCTGTACCCCATTTGCCCCATGAGCCCCGTTTGCCCCGATTGGCGCGTTTGGCCCGTTTGCCCTGTCCGGCACGGACACGAGGGCGTCGTCCTGACGTGCTGTTTCGCTCAACCCCGTCCGTCCTCGCGTCGGGCCGGGTCCGCGGTGCCCGGCCATCCAGGTGGGTATCGGCGCGAGGCTCGGATCTGTTGAGGGCTCCTGCCACTCAGAGTGGCAGAGCCATACCCACCCTAGGGCGAACCACCCCTCCGACCTGGGAATCCTCCCGACCATCGGCGAGAACACCCGCCCCGTCCCGGCCGAGAGGGCATCGTGTGGTCAGGAGTCGGCGAACCCCAGACGGCGAGCGTCGGCCCGCACCTGCTCGACGGCCTCGGGCGAGTCGGAGTTCTCGCTCACGATGGCCAGGAACCGCTGCGGGACGAGCTCGATGAAGATGCCCTCGGCCTCGGCGGTGAGCGTCTGCTCGTGGAAGATGGCGCCATAGGTCCGGATCTTGCGGCCGTCTCTCTCCATGAAGCGGGCCTCGAGCCGCAACGGGGTGCGCAGCGGGGTCGGTCTGCGGTACCGGATCGTCAGCGTGCCCGTCATGCCCGGGCTCCCCGCCATGATGTTCGCCGCCCCCAGCATCTCGTCGAACACCATGGCGATCACCCCGCCGTGGACGCACGTGGGAGGGCCTTCGTACTGGTAGTCGAAGTACGCCGTGCCCCGCAGCTCGCCGTCGACCGCCTCGACCACCACGGGAGGGGCGACCGGGTTGGCAAAGCCGATCACCGGGCTCGTAGGGAAGAACTCCTGCGGATGCCCGGCCGGGTCGGGTTGAGCCCGAAGTCGGCGCCCTGGTCCCGCCACCCGCTCGAGACCGTCGGCCACCCCCTTGACGGCCGCGGCGGCCGCGCTGATGTCGGTGTCGGCGATCGGCAACCCCACCATGGCGCTGGTGATCCGCCGGAGCTGGTCCGCCAACTCGAAGCGAACGTCTTCCGGTGCCGTGGCGGCTGACTCGGCTCCCTCGGGTTTCCCGGCACCCTTGGCAGCGGCGGTACCGGGGCCGCCGGGCGAGATCCCGAAGTCCGATACGCCCAGCTCTCCGTCGGGCATCAGCGCCGCTTGTACTCGGGGGCGCGCTTTTCGGCGAACGCCCTCTGGCCCTCTTTGGCATCCTCGGTGGCGAAGATGGGCCAGCCGATCTCGAGCTCGATCTTGAGCGCCTCGACCTCGGGGATCCCTTCGGTCTCACGCACGGAACGCTTGATGGCCTCCACGGCCAGGGGACCGTTGGCGCAGATCACCTCGGCGATGCCCAGCGCCTCGTCGAGCGCTTGTCCGTCGGGGACGACGCGGCCGATCAGCCCGATCTCCTTGGCTTCCTGGGCGCTCACCTCTCTCGCCGTGAGGAGGAGGTCCATGGCGACGGTGTACGGGATCTGGCGCCTGAGCCGGACCGTGGACCCGCCCAACGGGAAAAGGCCCCGACGCGCCTCGAAGACACCGAACTTGGCACTTTCGCCGGCGACTCGGATGTCGGTGGCTTGAAGGATCTCGGTGCCACCGGCCACCGCCCAACCTTCGACGGCGGCGATGAGGGGCTTGCGGAGCTGGTAATGGCGAAGCAGCGCCTTCCAGTGCAGATCGGGATCGGCCTCCTGACGGTGGCGATACTGCTCGGCCTCCGGTGACGACAGCGACTTGAGATCCATCCCCGAGCAGAACGTCCCACCTGCGCCGGTGAGCACGGCACAGCGGATGTCGTCGTTGCCGTCGATTTCGTCCCACGCGTCGACCATGCCGACGAGCATCGGAAGGCTGAGGGCGTTCTTCGCTTCGGGCCTGTTCATGATGACCACGGCCGTGGCGCCATGGCGCTCGAAGGTCAGATTCTCGGTTCCGGGACTC
>Ga0116217_10004854_pt1 | contig 11925 bp, 13 predicted proteins | sample Sb_taG_6_FD_89697 | JGI IMG/M metagenome (GOLD analysis project Ga0116217, IMG submission 89697) | Peat soil microbial communities from Weissenstadt, Germany - Sb_50d_4_PS metaG | ecosystem: Environmental > Terrestrial > Soil > Wetlands > Peat | place: Germany: Weissenstadt | collected 2010-09-21 | reverse complement strand
CACGGCCGCGCGGGCGGCGGTGGACTTCGGCCGGCAGCCGGCGAGGGACTTCAGCCAGGGCATCGCGGCACACTCTAAACCTCAACTTTACGTTTTGGCCCGCGGGGCTCTATACTGGGCGCCGTTCGCAAGTCCCATAGAGGGTGGCGCAGCCGGCCGACCCAGCCCTGCGGGCTGTGTGCCCCCGGTGAGCCGGGCCCCTCGTTTATTTCAAGTCAGGAGATGCCCGCGATGGACACCTTTCCCGACCTCGGCTCCCTGAGCGACACGGAGCTGAAGGATCTGATCAAGGAGCTGACCGAGGAGGAGCTGGAGATCTCCTACAAGCGGCGCATCCTGCACGGCAAGATCGACATCCTGCGCGCCGAGCTGGTCAATCGCCTGCGCAAGAAGCACGATGGCGGCGAGGCCATCATCACCGGTGAGGACGTGCAGCAGCTCACCGACATCCTGGCCCGCCGCCAGATCGGCGAGCCCAGCGACATCACCTGAGGGGAGGCTGCGTCGCCGTGGCCGTGCACTGCACCGAGTGTGGCTTTTCCAACAGCGAGGGCGCCAACTACTGCCAGCGCTGCGGCGCGCTGCTGCCGCGCGCCGAGGAGGGCTCGGGCGGAGGGGCGGATGGGGATCCGATAACCGCCACCTATCGCATCGACGAGTCCGGCGAGCTGGTGCCGATGGAGATCGGGGAGGTCACCGCGCACGGCCCCGCGCTCGTCATCCGCGCCGGCGGCGGGCGCGTGGGGGAGAGCTTCGCCGTGGCGGGCGAGCGCATGACCATCGGGCGGCGCCCGGACTCCGCCGTCTTCCTCGACGACATCACAGTCTCGCGCGACCACGCGCTGCTGATCCATCGCAACGACCACTGGCACCTGGATGACTGCGGCTCGCTCAACGGCACCTACGTCAATCGCCGGCGCATCGACTCACAGCGCCTGGAGGATGGCGATGAGGTGCAGATCGGCAAGTACAAGCTCACCTTCCACGCCCGCTGACACGACCGAGACCAGATGACCGCCCATTCCCACGCCCACACCGGCTGACCCCCGAGCATGGCTGCCACCCAGACCCCCACCGAGGCGGACATCGCCGCCCTGCCCAGCGACCCGGGCGCGGCCTCGCCGCCGGAGCAGCGCCAGAAGGCGCTCACGATCGGCGCCGTCTGCAAAGCGCTCCTGCAGGAGTTCCCGGACATCTCCATCTCCAAGATCCGCTATCTGGAGGATCAGAAGCTGCTGACGCCGCGCCGCACCCCCGGCGGCTACCGCCTCTACACCCAGGGGGACGTGGCGCGCCTGCGCACCATCCTGCGCATGCAGCGCGACGAGTTCCTGCCGCTGCGCGTCATCCGCCAGGAGCTCGCGGCGGGCCGGGCCGGCGACGCGCCCATCCCCGGCCAGGGCCAGAGCGCCGGGATCAGGGCCTTTCGCGGGGGCGCCAGCGTGCGCGAGTCCAGCGGCGCGCTGTACTCGCTGGAGGAAGTGCTGGAGGACACCAAGGCCGACGCCAAGCTGGTCTCCGAGCTGGAGGACTACGGGGTCGTCAAGGGCGAGGTGCGCGGCGGCGTGCGCTACTTCGACGAAACCGAACGGGAGATCGTCGGCGCCGTCGCCGAGCTGGCCCGCTACGGGGTCGGCGGGCGCAACCTGCGCGTCTTTCGCTCCTCCGCCGACCGCGAGGCGACGCTGCTGCAGCAGATCCTCGCCCCGGCGCTGCGCTCGCGCAACCCGCAGCGGCGCAAGGAGGCGCTGGAGGCGCTGGAGAACCTCGCGGCGGTCACCACCCACCTGCGCCATCTGCTGCTCGTGCGCGATCTGCGCAAGATCCTGCGCTGACCCGCGCGGCCCTGTGCCCACCACGCGCCGCCATCGCCTCGTCCACGCCCCCCTGGAGGAGCTTTGGGGTGTCGTGCGCGATCCCCACCACCTGCCCCGCTGGTGGCCGCGCGTGAGCCGGGTGGAGGGCGTCGAAGGCGATGCCTTCACCGAGGTGCTCACGACGGCCAAGGGCAAGCTGGTGCGCGCCGACTTCACGTTGGTGCTCGCCGACGAGACCGAGCGGCGGCTGACCTGGGCCCAGCAGCTGGAGGACAGCCCGTTCGCGCGCCTGCTCTCCAGCGCGGAGACGGAGGTGTGGCTGGTCTCGCAGGGGGAGAGAGTCACGGATGTGGCGATCGAGCTGCGCCAGTCCCTGACGGGGGTCTTCCCGCACCTGGGGGGCTATCTGGTGCGCCGCGCAGCGGTGGCCACTCTGGATGAGGCTTTGGACGGCTTGGAGCGGATCAGTGTGGGCGCCGGGGTCGCTGACGGTGGCGCCGGGGTCGCGGACGGTGGCTGACCCACCCGCCATGCGCTGGTGGGGCTGGGGCGATCCCGCGCATCCCCCCGCGCTCGGCGCCGGCGCGCTCGAGTTCCTGCGCGAGCACGTGGGCGTGGCCGCGCTCCCGCGCCCGCCGGTGGCCCTGGGAGCGGTGAGCATCGAGCCTTCGGCGCTGCCCGAGGGCGCATTGGCGGCGCTGCGCGAGGTCGTGGGGGAGCAGGGGGCGCGCGTGGACCACGGCGAACGTGTGCTGCACGCGGCGGGCAGGGGCTACCCCGATCTCGTGAGGCTGCGCGCCGGCGATCCCGAGGGCGCGCCCGACGCGGTCCTGCACCCGACCGCGCGCGCTCAGCTGCGCGCGCTGCTCGACGTCTGCGCGCGCCACTCGCTGGCGGTGGTGCCCTTCGGCGGGGGCACCAGCGTGGTGGGGGGCGTGGCGCCCCTGCACGGGGAGGGCCAGCGCGCGGTGGTGGCGCTGGATCTGGGCCGCCTGGGCGGCGTGCTCGATGTGGACCGCGACTCCCTCACGGTGAGGGTCCAGGCGGGCATGCGCGCCGCGGCGCTCGAGCAGGAGATGGGGCGCCGGGGTCTCACGCTGGGGCACTTTCCCCAGTCCTTCGAGTACGTCTCGCTGGGCGGCTGCGCGGCGACGCGCTCGGCCGGTCAGGCATCCACGGGCTACGGGCGCTTCGAGGAGCTGGTGCAGGGCCTCGCGCTGGTGGCGCCCGCGGGGGACATCGAGCTCGCCGCCATCCCCGCCACCGCCGCCGGGCCGGAGCTGCGGCGCGTGGTCGTGGGCTCGGAGGGGACGCTGGGCGTGATCGCGGAGCTGTCCCTGCGCGTGCGCCCGGCTCCCGTCGTGCGCCTGTACGAGGGCGCGTTCTTCAGGGACTTCGCCGCCGGGGCGCGGGCGTTGCGGGCGCTCGCCCAGGAGCATTGCGCGCCGGCCGTCGCGCGCCTCTCCGACGAGGCCGAGACCCGCATGTCGCTGGCGCTGGCGGGCACAGGGGCGGGCTCGGGCGGGCGCTCCGGCGGGGGCGCCGGCGGGGGTGCGAGCGCGGCCTTCGGCACGGTCTCGAGCGGCGTCAAGCGGCGCTTGGGGCGCGTCTATCTGGGGGCGCGCGGCTACGCCGAGGGCTGCCTGGCGATCCTCGGCTTCGAGGGCACGCAGGAGGAGGTGGCCCATCGGCGGGGGCGCGCCCTGGGGGTGGTGCGCCGCCACGGCGGCCTGCCCGTCGGGCGCTCGCCGGGAAGGGCCTGGGTGGCGCAGCGCTTCGCCGCCCCCTACCTGCGCGACGAGCTCCTGACCCACGGAGTGATGGTGGAGACGCTTGAGACAGCCACGCTCTGGTCGGGCCTTGAGCGGCTGCACGAGCAAGTGGGGAGCGCCATCGCGCAGGCGCTGCGCGCACAGGACACGCCGGGCCTCGTCATGTGCCACGTCTCGCACCTGTATGAGACCGGCGCCTCGCTGTACTTCACTTTCCTGGCGCGCCAGCGCGAGGGGCAGGAGCTCGCGCAGTGGCAGGCCGTCAAGCGGGCGGCCTGCGAGGCGATCGTAGAGGGCGGGGGCACGATCACCCATCACCACGCCATCGGCCGCGACCACGCCGGGTGGCTCGAGCGCGAGATCGGTCACGAGGGCGTCGCCGCGCTGCATGCCCTCAAGCAGCAGCTGGACCCCGATGGGATCATGAATCCGGGGAAGCTGCTGGCCGTCAGCGCAGGCTGAAGGGCCCGTTGAGCACGATCGGCCCGGGGTGGCTGGGCTTGGCGCTGGTCTCCCTGGTGATCAGCATCTGGCGGTACTTGCCGGCGTCGGTGGGCAGCGCGCCGACCGCCTGCAACTGGCCGTTGGAGCCGACCGGGGGCGCGCGGCCGAGCACGCGGGCTTCGCTCGGGGAGTTGTACAGCCAGGCCGCGTAGAAGAAGCCGCCGCCCGTCGGCGGCAGGTGTTCGGCGGTCACCAGGAACGCCTGCTTGCCGCCCTGCGAGACCACCTCCACGAGCCCCACCGCGTTGCTCGCCGGGTCGGGCGACACCAGGTTCAGCTGCTTGTCGACGTGCGCTTCACCGGCGCCGGTCGAGGTGCCCGAGCCGCTGCCGGTCGTGCCGGCGCCGGCCGTGGTCGCACTGTGCGAGCCGCCGCCACCGCCGCCGCTCACGACCAGGGTGACCACCACGACGATCACGGCGAGGATCGCGCCCAGCAGCAGCGCGCCGGCTCGCCGCGAGGTGGGCGGCTGGGGGAGGGGAGCGCCATCGGAACGGATCGAGGGGGGAAGCGTGTGGGATCGCGGCGCCGAGGGGGAGTCCGCGGGGGTCTTTGCCGGGACTCCGCCCCCTCCGCTCGAAATGGCATCCAGCGCCGCATGTGCGCGCTCGCGCACGGTGCTCTCGGGGATGCTGAGCATGCCGGCGATCTCGCCATAGCTGCGGCCCTGGCGCAGAAGCAGCGAGAGCACGGCGCTCAGGTCGGGGGGCAGGCGGTCGATCGGATCCATGTCGGGGCGCCTTAGGCTATCGTGGCGCCCCGATGGCGGGCCTCACGGCGGAGCAGATCAACGAGATGCTGGGGGGCTTCGACCGGCTCTACGGCCTGGAGTTCCTGGAGCACTCCGACAGCGAGGTGCGCGCGCGCGTTGAGGTGCGCGAGGAGCTCAAGCAGCCCATGGGACTGCTGCACGGCGGCGTGTACGCCGCGATCGCCGAGTCGATCGCCTCGCTGGCCACGGGCCTCGCCGTGATCGGCGGCGGGCGCACTGCGATGGGCCTCTCCAACAGCACCAGCTTCCTGCGACCGATCACCGCCGGCCACGTGCACGCGCATGCCACCGCGCTGCACCGCGGGCGCACCACGTGGGTGTGGGACGTGCGCTTCAGCGACGACAACAAGCGCCTGTGCGCGCTCACACGGATGACTATCGCCGTGCGCGAGCTGCCCCCGCACGCGGGCCGGCCGGCTGCCTGACTCCGGGGATGCGCACGGCCTGAGGTTCCTGCGAGGGCAGCGGTTCGGAGGCGAAGCCGGTGTCGGGCAGGGGCGGCGCCAGGGGCTGTTCGGGGATGCCCACGCGGTTGATCGGCACCATCGTCCGCGCCGCGGCCAGCGCCAGCGCGGACGTCCTGGCGTAGATGCTCACCACCACTTCCCCCGTGGGTATCACGATCGTGGCGCCGCGCTGGGTCAGCACTCCCCGCACGCCGCGCAGGGCCACCATGGCGCGCCCGGGGATGGCGCCCGGCACGAAGCTGTTATCGGGGGAGGTCACGATCGTCAGCGGCGAGACGCACGTGTATTGCCCCCCCACGGTGCAGTCGCCGTAGTGGATCGTGTAGGCCCCGCCGGGGTCGTGCGTGGTTTCGGTGATCGCCAGGCGATTGAACACGCCGCCGAGCCAGTACACCGGGAACGCGTGCTCCAGCACCATCGGCTCCAGCGCGGCGCGCGCGATCGGTTCGTCTTGGATGGTGTTGGCGCAGGCGCTCAGGGCGAGGACGCAGAGACAGGCCAGGATGGCAGCGAGACTGTGGCGCATCGGCCGGAGATTAGCCGCGATAGCGGTTGGTGATCGGCATCCTGCGATCCCGTCCGAAGGCGCGCGTTGTGACCTTGATCCCAGGCGGGGCCTGGCGGCGCTTGTACTCGGCGAGGTCCACCAGATGGATGGCGCGATCGACCTCGGCGGAGGGCAGACCCTGGGCGATCAGCTGCTCGCGGCTTTCGTCCAGCTCGATGTAGCCGCGCAGGATGCGATCGAGCAGCTCATAAGGAGGCAGCGAGTCCTCGTCGCGCTGCTCGGGGCGCAGCTCCGCGGAGGGGGCGCGCTCGACGATGGAGACGGGGATCGGCGCCTGGGTCCGCTGCGCGGGCGACCCCGGCGCTGAGGCGCCCGCGGGGGAGTTGCGCCACTCGCAGAGGCGGTAGACGAGCGTCTTGGGCACGTCCTTGATGACCGCCAAGCCGCCGGCGAGGTCGCCGTAGAGGGTGGTGTAGCCGACGGACATCTCCGACTTGTTGCCCGTCGTCAGGACCAGCCAGCCGAACTTGTTGGAGAGCGCCATCAGCAGGTTGCCGCGCGTGCGGGCCTGGAGGTTCTCCTCCGTGATGTCCGGCTCACGGCCCGCGAACTCGGCGGCGAGCGTGTGCCGGTAGGCGTCCATGACATCGGCGATTGGCAGCTCGTGCAGCCGCACCCCGAGATTGGCGGCCAGCGCCCGCGCGTCTCCCTGGGTGTCCGGCGAGGAGTAGGGCGAGGGCATCACCGCCACGCTCACCCGCTCAGGGCCAAGGGCGTCAGCGGCGATGCAGGCCACCAGCGCGGAGTCGATTCCTCCGGAGAGGCCGAGGACGATGTGGGTGAAGCCGTTCTTCTCCACGTAGTCGCGCAGGCCCAGGCACAGCGCGCCGTAGACCTCGGCCTCGACGGGCGCGATGGCGGTACGCGGCGAGGATGGGGGAATGGAAGTACGCGGCGAAGCTGGAAGCGTGGCGGGGGCTTCGAGATCGAGGTCCCACACGAGCAGCTCCTCTTCGAACTGCGCCCCGCGCGCGATCACATCGCCGTTGCGATCGAGCACGAAAGAGTGGCCGTCGAAGACCAGCTCGTCCTGGCCGCCCACCAGCCCGCAGAAGGCGATATGGACGTTGTGCTCACGCGCGCGCTGCGCGAACAGCCGCTCGCGTTCCAGGCCCTTGCCGGCGTGGTAGGGCGAGGCGGAGATGTTCACGATCAGCTGAGCCCCGGCCCGCGCCTCCTCCGCGGCGGGCGCCCCGGGCAGCCACAGGTCCTCGCACACCGTGAGCCCCACGCGCTGTCCGGCAACGTCGATCGTGGCGCCCGCGTGCCCAGCGGTGAAGTAGCGCTGCTCGTCGAACACCCCATAGTTGGGGAGGTGGACCTTGCGGTAGATCGCCTGCAACTGCCCATCGACGAGCACGGCCGCGGCGTTGTAGACCGACTGCGCCCGCTCGGGGAAGCCGACGACGGCGACGATCCCCTGTGCCTCGCCCGCCAGCGCGTGCAGCGCCGCACCGGTGTCCGTGAGGAAGCGCTCGCGCAGCAGCAGATCCTCGGGCGGGTAGCCGGTGAGAGCGAGCTCGGGGAACAGCACAAGCTCGGCCCCCGCCGCGCGCGCGCCGTCGATGCCTGCGGCGATTCGCCGCGCGTTGCCGTCAAGGTCGCCGACGGTGGCGTTCATCTGGCAGAGGGCTAGGCGCATTATCTCCTCGGATCTCCGCCTTGGGGATCCGCGTGTCGCGACGACTGTTTTGCGACGTAATCGCGTTTGTGGGCTATGCTAGTGGAGCTATGAGCCCTTTGCTTGAAGAGGCCCAACGTGTTCACGATGTCGCCGGCCTGTCGGATCGGGCGATCGCGGCTGCGACGGGGGCGAGGCCGAGCACCGTGCGGGGCTGGCTTGCGGGTCGCAGCGAGCCGACGGGCACCCGCGCCGAGCGGCTGATCGAGCTCGGCGAGATGATCAAACGCCTCGCCCGCGTCGTGCGCCCCGAGTCGATCGCTGTCTGGCTGAACCGGCCGATCCTCGCGTTGGACGACGACAAGCCAATCGAGCTGATCGCCCGCGGCGAGTACCGGCGAGTCGCCAAGCTGATCGCTGAGATCGAGTACCCCGGCGTCTCCTGAGCGTGAGCCCTCTCCCCATCCGCCCTCGCGCCATCGAGGGCACGTGGTGGCGACACGTACCGCACCGAGCTGAACTGCTCGGACGCTCCAGCACGCCGGCGGACGGACGCTGGCAGCGCGGTGAGACAGTACCCGCGCTGTACCTCGCGGACACCGTGGCAACGGCGACCGCCGAGTGGTATCGCTCGCTGGCCGAGTGGGGCCTTTCGCCGCAGGATCATGTGCCCTACGACCACCACCGCTGGCGCCTGGAGCTCGAGCTCGCCGACCTCAGCGATGCCGAGCGACTGCACGACGTCATGCTTCAGACACCCCGACCGGGCAGGCATACCTGGCCGGCCTATCAGCGCGTCGGCGAGCAGCTCTGGCGCGAGGGCTGGGCCGGCCTCACAGCTCCCAGCGCCGCGCATCCCGGATCGCTCATCGCCTGCGTGTTCACCGACGCCTGGCCGCCAACTGGGTGCACTCCGGTGGGCGCCAGCACCGTCGAGAAGATCCCACCACCCCCGCGCGGCATGACAACATGAGGCTGGGAGCCGGTCAGGCTGTCGCGGTGATCCGGTTGCCAGCCCGCCCACGAGCGCGCGCGGGGCGTTTGCGGATCCCCGCCGCCCGTGCCAGCGCGGCGATCGCCTTCTCCAGCTCGCGCGCGATCAGCTCCAGCTCGGGGATGGCGTCGTAGTCGGCGAGCAGCCCGAAGCCGAGGTGGCCGTTGTAGCTCATCACGGCGATGCCCAGGGCCTGGCGGCGCGCGAGCGGGACGACCGGGTAGAGCGCGCGCAGTTCGCGGCCGAGCAGGTACAGCGGGAACTGGGGGCCGGGGACGTTGGTGACCACCAGGTTGAAGAAGCGCTGGCGGGCCTGCAGGCGCGCGGCCTGGCTGAGGATCGTGGGCGGGGCGAAGCCGGCGAGGTTGGTGATCATCTGCGCGCCCACCGCCTGGCCGGAGCGCTTGAGATCCTCCATCGCCGCGCGGATCTGGGCGTAGCACTCCCCGGGGTCCTCGACGCCCACCGGCAGCGGCGCCCAGATGGCGGCCACGCGGTTGCCCAGCGCGCCCCGCTCGGCCTCCGCGCGCACGGACACGGGCACCATCGCGCGCATCGTCAGGTCCGTGGTGTCGTGGCCCATGGCGCGCAGGTGCCCGCCGAGGGCGAGGCTCACGGCGGCGAGCACCACGTCGTTGAGCGTGCCCCCGAGGGAATCCTTGATGGCTTTGAACTCGACAAGCTGGGCATCCACCCAGGTGTAGCGCCGGTGCGGGCCGATGTCCACGTTGAAGGGAGTGGGGGGCGCGGGATGGCCGAAGCCGGGCAGGGCGCTGGCGCCGATGCTCGAGACGGTCTCACGCACGCGCTCCAGCGCGCGGCGGGGGTGGCGCGTCAGCGCGCGCAGCCCGCGCGTCATCTCGCCGGGCACGGTCGTGCGCTCCAGCAGGGCCTCCCCGAGCAGCTTGGCCGAGCCCGGCAGGGGCCGCGCGGTCCACGCCTGCGCCGGGCCCCCCGAGGGCATCGGCTCGGCGCTGGTGTCGAACAGCACCGTCGTGATGTCCACGCCGGAGATGCCATCCACGAGCGCGTGGTGGGTCTTGGCGATCAACGCGAAGCGTTCGCCCGCCATGCGATCCACCAGCCAGATCTCCCACAGCGGCTTGGAGCGGTCCAGGCGCTGGGAGAACACCCTCCCCGCCAGCCGCTTGAGCGCCGCCTCGTCCGCGGGCTGGGGCAGCGCGGTGTGGCGGATGTGGTAGTAGGGGTTGAAGTGGGGGTCGTCGGTCCACACCGGGCGGCCCTGCCCGAGCGGCACCGCGGCCAGGCGCTGGCGGTAGCGCGGCACCAGATGCAGGCGGCCGAGCACGTGCTCCACGAGCTCTTCGGGAGTGGGCGCGATGCCCGCGAAGACCATCACCGAGGCGACGTGCATGTGCGCGGTCGAGTCGTCCTCCAGGTGCAGGAAGGCCGTGTCGAGGGCGGTGAGGCGATCCGGGTTGGCCATGGGGCTCGATTTTCGCAGGTTGGCCGCGTCCATCCCGATTCGGCTGAGTCGGAAACATGCCCATCTGGCAAAACATGCGGAAATGCACGCCTTTTTGGGCCTGTGTGATGCTCCTCACACCGCTATCCGCAGCCGACCGCATAGCCTGCGCACGGATATTTGAACTGCCGAGTCGTCTCCGTGGATGGAGGCGAGCGGGGGACCCACTGCCAGAGATCGCTCGAGGGGCGCTCTCTGGATGGGGCGAATGGACTGCTGCTGCAGCCCTAACGCCCGGATGGCGCGCGACCGTTTCGCGCGCCCGTCCGGCTGTGAGCCCGACAGCTAACCCCGTAGGCGGTGACCCAAGGAGGTCGTCGCGAACATGCTGGTTGCAATGCCGCCCGCGCAGCCTGCCGTGCTGCTGGCGCCGGTGGCGATCGTGGAGAAAGTCATCCCCCGTTCGCGGGGGGCCATCCCGCGTGGGGCCATCCGGGCGAGGGCCGCCGGCAATCGCAGGCGTCACAGTGGCGCCTACCGCCTCGCCGGGGCCTCGTGGTACGGGGGCGGCGGCAGCCTCGCCTGCGGCGGCACGCTCACCAGCTCCACGCAGGGAGTCGCCAACAAGACGCTCCCCTGCGGCATCGTGGTCTTCCTGCGCTACCGCGGGCACAAAGTGGAGGTGTCCGTGATCGACCGCGGGCCGTATGTGGCGGGGCGCGAATTCGACCTCACCGAAGCCACCAAGCGCGCGCTCGGCTTCGGCGACACGGGCGAGGTGTGGTGGCGGGTGCGCTAGTGCATAGAGTTCCGCCCGCGAGATGAGCGACGCGGTCCCCTACGCCAACTACCAGTACGAGATCTACCTGCGCGGGATGGCCGGCCAGCGTCCCGCACGCGCGCTCGACTGGCGCCAGCTGGAGCAGGACGCCTACAACCTCCTGCGCCGTGGCCCCCGCGGCTACATCGCCGGCGGCGCGGGCCTGGGCGAGACCATGCGTGCCAACCGCGAGGCATTCGACCGCTGGCGCATCCTCCCGCGCATGCTCCGCGACGTCTCCGAGCGCTCCCTGCGCCGCACGGTGCTGGGCACCGAGCTGCCCGCGCCCGTGCTGCTGGCGCCGATCGGCGTGCAGACGCTCGCCCACCCCGATGGCGAGCTGGCGATGGCGCGCGGGGCCGCCAGGGCGGGGGTGCCCCTCATAGCCAGCTCCGCCGCCTCGCACACGATCGAGCAGATCGCCCAGGCCGCCGGCGATCTGGCCCGCTGGTACCAGCTCTACTGGCCGCGCGATAGGGAGCTCGCGCGCAGCTTCGTGCAGCGCGCCGAGCGCGCGGGCTACGGCGCGATCGTGCTCACGCTTGACACATGGCTCCTGGGCTGGCGCCCCGCGGACCTCAGCGAGGCCTTCCTGCCCTTCCTGTGGGGGGAGGGCAACTGCAACTACCTCCAGGACCCCATCTTCCGCGGCCTCCTGGAGGTCCCGCCGGAGGAGAACATGCAGGCCGCCATCGGCCAGTGGGCCTGGCAGTTCGCCAACCCCTCCATAACCTGGAACGATCTCGCCTTCCTGCGCGAGTGCACGCGGCTGCCGATCGTGCTCAAGGGCATCCTCCACGCAGACGACGCCCGCCTGGCCGTCGAGCACGGGGTCGAGGGAATCCTCGTCTCAAACCACGGCGGGCGCCAGTTGGACCAGGTCGGCGCCACCATCGAAGCCTTGCCGGAGGTGGCGAAGGCCGTCCAGGGCAAAATTCCCGTACTCTGCGACGGCGGTTTCCGCCGCGGCACCGACATCCTGAAGGCCCTGGCCCTGGGCGCCTCGGCCATTGCCGTCGCGCGGCCTTATCTCTACGGCCTGGCGGCTTTCGGCCAGCCCGGCGTGGAGCGGGTAATCGAGCTGCTGCGCACCGAGCTCGCACTCGATATGGGCCTGGCCGGCGTCCCCAACCTGGCCGCCATCGACCGCAGCCTGGTGCACAT
>Ga0116217_10004847_pt1 | contig 11935 bp, 10 predicted proteins | sample Sb_taG_6_FD_89697 | JGI IMG/M metagenome (GOLD analysis project Ga0116217, IMG submission 89697) | Peat soil microbial communities from Weissenstadt, Germany - Sb_50d_4_PS metaG | ecosystem: Environmental > Terrestrial > Soil > Wetlands > Peat | place: Germany: Weissenstadt | collected 2010-09-21 | reverse complement strand
GACCGGTCGGCCCTCGGGATCCTTGAGGACAGTGCGGCGCACGCGTCCGCCATCGGTCTGCCAATCGGGGTCGGATCTCTTGAGCTGGTTCGAGCCGCACTCGGCTTGCTCGAGGATTCGTTCGCCGTTGGCCGGGTGGACCGTCAAATCGGCGCCGCCGTGAAAGACGATTTTGCGGCAGCCGCTATCGTTTGCGGCCTCCTGTGCGGAATCAACGGCCGCGCTTCCTTTCATCGCGGCGAAAGCCGAAGGCACGTCGACCGCTGATTTATAGGGGAGGCCCGAGTGAACTCCGACAGCGTCGAAAACATCGGGATAGGTTGCCGCGAGAACCTCGGCCATCGCGCCGCCCGCCGACAACCCTGCGGCGAAAACCCGTTCCTTCTTGACGCCGAATTCCCTCGCCAGGGTTTGCGCGAGGCCCGCGAGCTTAGCCGGCTCTCCCGATCCTCGGTTCTGATGGCGCCTGTCAAACCAATTCCAGCAACCGGACACGTTCGCGCGCCGCGGCTGATGTGGATAGGCGACGATGAGACCGAACTCGTCGGCCAAATCGTTCATCTGCGTTCCCAACGCGAAATCTTCCGGATTTTGCGTGCATCCATGCAGCATGAGCAGCAATGCGAGGTCTCGCTGCCCGTGATCGGCCGGGATGTAGAGCCGGTAATTCAGCGAGCCTGCTGGGCCGCGATAAGTGCGCGAGGCGAATCGTTCGCCAAAGTCATGCGCGGGCCGCGCGTCGGGCGCATCGGGCGCGTCGACCGGGTCCGGCAGCATGGGGCGGCGGGCGCGCAAGGCGCGCAGAACTTCGCCCAATGGACGCTGCGCCGGGGGCGCACGGGTGGAACCCGGCGGAAGCTGCGGCCGAGCTTCCGGATCGCTCCTGCGGCCCCTCGCCTCCTCACCGGACAGCGCCTTGCGCAGAAGAGCCGTCGCCTCGGCAAGATTCGACTTTCGCACGAGGTTCAGGGCCTCGCCCATGGCGTCAAGAAAGCGCGGTTTCATCATCCTGTCCTCGTCTGAAATCCATCAGCGCAAGCGATCGGCGAGCGCGGTTTTGACATCGGCCGGCGCGTGCAGGGCGCCGAGCACGGTGATCGATTCGATCGTCGCCCTGGCGAGATCGGGCGTGACGTCGTCGGCGATGATCGCCAGACCCAGTACGCGAATTCTGAGCCGCTCCCCCGCCGCCCGAACGGCTTCGAGGTCCTGCCGGCTGAACGTCCGCAATCCCAGTTCGAGGGTCAGGCGCGAAGCCGCTAGTCTGGCCGTATCCGCGTGGGTCGCCAGCTGATTGCGGATTGCGGTGCGAATGAAGTCAGAGCGATTGGAGTAGAAGCCGTCGCGCACCAACAGATCGATATGACCGAGATCGACGAAACCGAGGTTGATCGTCAGCTTCTCGCTTTCGGGCGCTTTGACCATTTTTGCGAGCTTCCCGCCTCCTTCCATCCATAAGGATGCCATGTGGATGGTTTATGGATGACTTGTTGACCGTTGTCAAGTCCGGCTCGCCGCTTCAATGAAGCCCGTCGCCGCGCGCGGACAACTTGCGCCGGTCGGCCCAGCGCCCAGAGTCGCGCGCGAACCCGGCCGTCGGTAGTGGGTGAGTTTGAATTTCGGCTTTCGACCCGTTGCTGCCCTTCCCTATCAGCCGCGATACGGGCGAAATCTCTCCAAAAGCGGCCGTATTCGCTAAGAGCAGATACGCAGGCAGCAAGCATTTGCGATCACAGCGGCCGGACCGATCTCGCGTGCAATTCGTGGGTTGACCCCGTGATCATGCACGATTATATGCACGTTCATTCTTGTTTGTGCACGATGTCCCTATGCCGCTCGAATCTCCGCTCGCCCGTCGCGATGTCATCCTCGGACGTCTAGCGCACGGCCAATCCGTCGTCGCGGCGGCGCTCGCGCTGGAGTTCGAGGTGTCCGAGGATGCCATCCGCCGCGATCTGCGCGCCCTCGCGGCAGAGGGGCGATGTCGGCGGGTCTATGGCGGCGCGCTGCCGCTGTCGAAGCCGACAGCGCCGATGGCGGCGCGCATGGAAGAAGCTCGCGACCGCAAGCAAGCCCTCGCTCGGAAGGCGGCTTCGCTGGTAAAGCCGGGACAGTTCGTGTTCCTCGACAGCGGCAGCACCAATCTAGCGCTCATCTCCTACCTGCCGGAGGACTTCGAACTGACGATTGCGACGAATTCGATCGACATCGCCGCCGCTGCCCTGCGTCGGTCCGATCTGCGCCTCATCATGGTCGGCGGCGCGGTCAATTCCAGCGTCGGCGGCTGCGTTGACGCGCCCGCGACACTGAGCCTCATGCAGATGAACATCGACCTCGGGGTGCTTGGGGTCTGCGCGGTTTCCTCGGCGACCGGCGTTAGCGCCTATGATTTGTCCGACGCTGCTTTCAAGCGCGCGCTCTTGGCGGCGAGCAGGAACCATCTCGTCCTCGTTACCAACGAAAAATTCGCCGCGCGGGCGGCGCATCGCGTCGCCGAACTGAAGGACATCGACACCTTCGTCGTCGAGCACGACGCCCCTCCGGACGCGCTCGACGAACTGGCCGCGGCCGGCTGCGCGCTCATGACGGCCGACCGGCCCTCGTGAGGGCCGGCAGAGGATCCTATTTCCGGGAGTCTTAGTCTTGCTGACAGCAAATAGGCCGGAGACGCGGCTTGCAACGCGGCTTGCCTTTCTGGTGGCTGGTTTTGGCGTCGCCTGCTGGGCGCCGCTCGTTCCCTTCGCCAAGCAAAGGCTTCAAGTCGACGACGGCACGTTGGGACTGCTGCTGCTCTGCCTCGGCGTGGGTTCCATCGCGGCGATGCTCTTGGCCGGCGTTGTCAACTCCCGGCACGGCAGCCGACCCATCATCCTCGCGGGCGGATTCGGTCTTGCCGTCCTCCTGCCGTTGCTTGCTGTGGCCGGATCGCCGGTTTCGCTGGGATTGACGCTCCTTGGGTTTGGCGCGGCGCTGGGCTCCCTCGATGTCGCGATGAACATTCATGCGGTCGAGGTCGAGCGCGCCGCCGTCAAGCCGCTCATGTCCGGCTTCCATGCCCTATTCAGCGTCGGCGGCTTCATCGGCGCAACGTTGATCACCTTTCTTCTCTCTTCGAATATAGATCCAATCGCGAGCACGTTGTTTGCGTCCGTGCTGATGGCGATTGCGATGGCTTTCGCGGCTCCTCGTTTGTTGCGCGCCTCGCATTCCGAGAACGCGCCCCTGATCGTCGCCCCACACGGGATCGTTCTCCTGCTCGCGGCTTTGGCCTTGGTAATGTTCCTCGTCGAAGCTGCGATTCTCGACTGGAGCGCCTTGCTCGTCACCGGTAAGGGGCTCGTCAGCGAGGCGGGGGGAGGACTCGGCTACTCGATCTTCGCAATCGCTATGACGGCGGGACGGTTTGGCGGCGATTTCGTCTCGACGCGGGTCGGCGACCGCGCGATCTTGTTTTGGGGCGGCCTCGCGACAATTGGAGGCTTCGCCTTGGTCCTTTCGGCGGCGATCGCTTCACTCTCCATGAGCGGGTTTCTGCTGATCGGCCTGGGGGCTTCGAACATCGTGCCCGTGCTGTTCCGCCGCGCCGGCGCGCAGCGCGCGATGCCGGCGGGCCTCGCGGTTGCGGCCATCACGACCGCCGGATACGCGGGCAATCTTGTCGGCCCGGCTGCGATCGGCTTTGTCGCCAAAGCGGTGGGGCTTCCGGTTGCGTTTTGGCTGCTCGCCGCGCTCGTCGGCGCTGTCGTCTTGAGCGCGCGAGCCGTTACGGCGCTGCGAGGCTGAAAGGGGTCGGCTTATGCGGATTGGGCATGTGGCGGTGTCGACCCACGACCTCGACGGGGCGGAGGAATTCTAACGCCGAACGTTCGGTGCTTCGATTGGCGAGCCGCACCACAGCCGGAGGCGCCTCGGTTTCGACAGCCACGGTCAGACCAAGTCTTCCTTGGTGGCCTTGTACGCCCGCTATCCCGCCCGTTTCCGCCGTTGGGCCGACGGTCGCTCTCCGCCCGAACCTGAAGTTCAAACTGACCCAGTACCAGGCCGTCGCTTCGGTTTCGCCACCACGTCCGATTCCCGCGGGAGCTGCAGAAAAAGGCGCCTAGACTAATCGATTGACGCCCTTGAGCCGGCGACAAAAATGCATCCCTTGCCCCGGCCCCGGTTTCCAGCCCTCGACCCTGCGGCTTCCCCTATCGCCGAGGCCGGCCCATTGTTGGGATCGATAGCGCTACGGCGCCGCCTCGGCTGCGGCGAGCGTTTCCGGCACGCCCGACACGATCAGTTCCAGCACTTCCTTTTCGGTCGTCTCCGCAATGACGCGATCGCCGACGTTGCGACCGCGCTTGAGCACCATCACGCGATCGCCCACCTCGAAAATATCGTTCATCCGATGAGAAATGATCACTTGCGCGACCCCGTGGACTTTCAATTCTGCAATCGTCTCGAGCAGCCGATGGGTCGCCGTCACCGACAGATTGGCCGTCGGCTCATCGAAAATCACCACCTTCGGCGCAAATGAAATCGCACGGGCGATCGCCACCGATTGCTGGCGCCCGCCCGACAGGCTTTCGACCTTCTGGTGGACCGAGGTCACGTCGACCTTGAGCCGGTTCAGGATCTCGCGGGCCTGGTCATGCATCCGCGTGCGATCGACGAAGATTCCAAACCGCATCGGCCATCGCCCGAGGAAGATGTTCTGGCCGACATCGAGGTTCCCGCACAGCGCAAAGTCCTGGTAGATCATTTCAATGCCGCGGTCGCGGCTCTCGTGCGGGCTCTTGAAGCGCACCGGCTGCGCATCGACGAATATGTCCCCCGAGTCGCGCTGATAGGCGCCGGTGAGGATTTTCATCAAGGTCGACTTGCCCGCTGAATTGTCGCCGACCAACCCAAGCACTTCGCCTGGCACCAAGCGCAGGTTGACGTCGATCAGCGCCTGCACCGGTCCGAAACGCTTGCAAATTCCCCGCATCCCCACGATCGGCGCCGTCATGCCTTGCGCTCCACGACGGCGCTGGGCGGCGCCTCGGCCGCCCTCGCCCCGCCAAACCATTTCCCGAGGATATTGTTCTGGCGCAGCCAGATATCGCCGATCACCGCGAAAAGCAGGATCAAGCCGATGAACACGTTCTGCCATTGCTGCGGCAGAACGAACGAGCTGCCGTTCCTGAGGATGATCTGCAGAGAGAGCAGCTGGCGAATGAGCGTGATGACGCCGGCCCCCGCCAGCGATCCGATCATCGTGCCGTAGCCGCCAAAAATTGACCCGCCGCCAATGATGATCGATGAAATCGCGTCGAGCTCGCGCAATTGCCCCGCGGTCGGGATGAAGCTGCGGTAGAACGCATCGTAGATCACTCCCGCGAAGGCGGCGCATGTTCCGGAAATCAGCAACGCGGTAAATCGAACCCGGCGCGTGTTGATGCCGGCGAAGCTCGCCGCGCGCTCATTGCCGCCGACTGCCAGCACCTCCTGCCCGAACTTCATGTAAGCGAGCACGATTCCGGCGATTGTCGCCACCACGATGACGAAAATGGTCTGCACGCTCACAGCCTTGGCGATCGCGAGCATGAGGCCGTGGGTCGGCGCGGTTCCGAGCGCGTCGAGCAAGTCGAACAGGCTGCGGCCGATGAGATTGAAAGATTCCGGAAAACCGTTGAGCTGAGTGCCCGCCACGATCGAAGATCCGATGCCGCGCGCCCAGTAGAAAGTGCCCAAAGTCGCAATGAAAGCGGGAAGGCCGACATAGGCGGTCAGCCAGCCGTTGATGGCGCCGGCCAGGACGCCCACGCCGATGGCGATGACCGCGGCGGCCAGGGGACCGAGACTGGTGTCCTTCATGATGACGGCGGCGGTGGCGCCCGAAAGCGCCAGCACCGACCCGACGGAGAGATCGATGTCGCCATTGGCCATCACGAAGGTGAGGCCGACCGCCAGCAACGCGATCTCGGAAAACGCCAGCAGGATCGCGAACGAATTGTCGAGTCCCTGCCAGAAGTCCGGCCGCGCCCAAAAGCCGAACAGCCAGAGCGCGACAACCAGAATGACGGCCGCCGCGTCGCGGCGATAGAAGAACGCCGCGACCCCGCGTTTGCCGAGGCCGCGCGTCTGCGCCATCGTGCCGCGCGTCTGAACGCCGGAGATCGCGACACCGCCAAAATCTCGAATCGCGGGCGCCGGCAGTCCGCGCAACCACGCCCAAAGACGCGCCAGCACGCGGCGGCGCACGAGCCAGGGTTCGATCAGCACGGCTGCAATCAGGATGACGCCGAGAAAGGCCGGCACGGCGCCCGGCGGCAATTGCGATACCGCGGCGACTTCCATCTTCTCGTCGCCGACCTGGATGACGCGTGTGATCGGCACGCCTTCGCGCAGAACCTTGTCGATAAGCCCGATCAGAATGGCCCCGAGACACGACCCGATGATCCGCCCCCGCCCGCCGAAAATCGCCGCGCCGCCCACAATCACCGACGAAATGACGATCAATTCCACGCCGAAACCGGATAACGGGTCGGCGTCCTTGTTTTGCGCCACATTCATCAGCCCGGCCGTCACCGCGCATAGCGAGGACAGCACGTAGGAGCGCATGCGAACAAAGCGGGTGTTGATGCCGGCGTAGCGGGCAGCCTGCTCGTTGCCGCCGGTCGCATAGGTCGTCCAGCCAAACGTCGTATAGGCAAGAGCGACGGCCCCGATCGCCGCGACCACGACGAAGATGATGATCTGATTGTTGAAGCCGAACGTGTTGATTCCGCCGATGCTGAAAAACCGGTCGTACTCGTCCGCCTTGAGCTCGAATGCGATGTTCTTGCCGCCCGTGAGACCCAGGATCACGCCGCGGCCGATGAACAGCATCGTCAGGGTGGCGATGAAGGCGGGGACCTCGAGGATGGTGACCACAAACCCATTGATGAGACCAACAGCCAGACCGAGCGCGAGGCACCAAAAGACTGCGGTCCAAACCCCCAAGTCGAAATAGGTCGGGGCAAAGACCATACCGAAGATCGTCGCCGTCAAGCCGAAGGTCGAGCCGACCGAAAGATCGAGCTCCCTGTTGACGATCACGAAGGTCATTCCGACCGCCATGACGCCATAGCGCGACGCGTCGCGCAGAACCGAGAACAGCGCGTCGGTCGAGCCAAAGAATGCGGGATTGAGATAGAGGCCGCCGAGATAAAGCGCGGCCATGATGACGAGGAGACCGACTTCCCATCCGCCGAACAAAAGCGTCGAGCCGCGTCCACTCCTGATTGGGCGCGTGACCGCTTCTATGACGCTCATGGGATGACCCGTCCGGTCATATCGGGTAAAGGCGGATGCGCGGGGAGCCTATCGTTAGATTCCTCTCCGCTCAAATAGCCGTTTGCGATATCTTCGACGTCGAGCGTCACGTCGCGACAAATTAAACATGGGGCGAGCGCGCCGCTCTGCGGCGACAGGCGCGTGGCGGCGGGCCGCGCCGGTCGCCCGATAACACGCTTTGAATCTCCTTCCGGCCGCAACATGATCCGAACACCAAACTGCGCATGGACGCGGTCGAGAAGGCGGTCAAGGAGACGAACGGCGCAGTAACCCTGGTCCAGCACATCACCGACACGGACCAGCAGGAAGCGGCCGACCAGAAGATCAATGCGCTCCTCGGCGCTCAGAAGGACCAGATCGACGGTTTGGTCGCGACCGCATACATTCCCTCAGTCGTGGCGGCGAAATCGCTGCGCAATCTTGGCGACAAGCGGATCAAGCTCATCGGCATCGACGACGACAAGATTGTCCTCGACGGAATCAAAGACGGATTTGTGGCCGGCACAATGGCCCAAAACCCTTACGGGCAGGGGTATGTCGCGGCTTACGTGCTCGATCTTTTGGCGAGTGGAACTTGCACCGTGAAGGCCGATGCGCCCTTCATCAAGACGCCGCAGACCGCACGCTTCATCGACTCGGGCACAATGCTCATCAGCGCCGACAATGTCGGTACGTATAAGAACGACTTGAAGAAGATCACCACCGATATCCAATCCTCGTTCAAACAGAAATATCTGATCTGCAAGTAAAGGCTGGGTGAGGCTGATCCTTTCGAGGGAGCGGCCTCAGGCTCCCTTGAAGCACGAGGCTATCATGTTCACACATCGCGATAGCAGGCGCACACCTTCTCCCCTTGCGGGAGAAGGTGGCGGGCGAAGCCCGCCGGATGAGGGTCGCGCGCAGCGCGGCGGCTTTGCGAAGCTCCGCTCAATTCGTCATTGCATCGCGGATCCGCGCCACCGCCAGTTCCGTCGACCCAATTACAAGTTCGTTCGGCAACCTAAGAACCCGAAAGCCTTGTTCTCGCAACCAGGCGTCACGGCCATCGTCGGCAAGCCGTTGCGCCGGGACCGCATGGCTTGGACCGTCAATTTCCACAACCAGCCGACGTTCGAAGCAGACAAAATCAAGGATAAAATTGCCCAGAGGAACCTGCCTCTGAAACTTCGCGCCGTCACATCTGCGGTTGCGCACCGAGCGCCAAATCAATGTCTCGGCTTGAACGGCTTGCGCACGCTGTTGGCGCGCGAAACGGCGCAGTATGGATCGCGGGATGTCTTGCGCCATGACCTCAAGCGCCGCCGCTTTCCTCGCGTGTTGAACAACCGGAGCCATCGCGCTCCGCGCGATCCCCCTCATCCGTCGTTGCTTCGCAACGACACCTTCCCCCGCAAGGGGGGAAGGACAGCGCCGCTTTCAGGCGGGCTATTTGTTCGACTTTCAAATGTAAGTCAATTTGTGTGAATCCGGTAGGGCCTGTGGGAGGGGGGAGCAGCGCATTGCGATCTCCGAGCGATATCGGCGCGCAAGCTTCAGGAGCGCGCAAGCGGTCCCTGACCGAGGCGCTTGAGATCGAAAGCGAGGACATCGCGCAAGAGATCAAGAAAGGCGTCCGCGCCGTTCTCGGCGCAGGCTTCGCCCTTGGCCGCGGTGGCGTTTGCGGCGTCGCCGGCCACGCCGAGTTCGTTGAGGTCGCTCGACATCCACCCGAATCCGATAGGCTGGGTAACGCGAAGCTGCCGGAATTCCTGCTCGATCGAGATCGCCGCGCTGACGAAGTTTCGCGCTTCGCTCATGCGCACGGTGTCTGGTCTGAACGCGAGCATCAACGAGGTCTCTGCGTCGCCGCCATGAATGCCGTGCGCGCGTTCGCTGGCGGAAAATAGGTCCGCCGGATACCCCAGGCGATGCCAGGCGGCATGGACGGCGAGCATGCGCCGCCGGGCGCGCAACTCTCTCACCACCGCGTCGATGACCGGCACGTTTCCGCCGTGCGAATTCATGAAAATGAGCTTGCGGCACCCGGTTCGCGCGACGCTTTCGCCTATTTCCGTCCAAGCTCGAGCGACCGTCTCCAACGATAAGCTCAGGGTGCCGGGATATTCGATGTGCTCGTTGGACTTGCCAATCGCCTGCACGGGCAGGATCAATACCGGCATATCGTCGGGTATGCGCTTGACCGCCCTTGCCAGATAGCCCTCGTTGATGAACATGTCGACGCCGACGGGCAAATGGGGCCCGTGTTGCTCGACCGCCGCCACCGGCAGGACCGCGACGACCTTGCTCATGTCCGTCGCCGCAAAATCGCGCCAGCTCATCTCAGCCCAGAATTTGGTCGGAAGCACCCGGATCTCCTCGCGTTCAAGACGCACGCGCGGCGACGACCTCGATCTCGACCTTGAATTCGGGGCGAGCGAATCCCTGAACGATCATCAACGTGGACGCCGGCGGCGGATTGCTTACAAATTCGTCACGCACCTTCATATAGCTGCTCAAATATTCGGCCGAAGCGACGTACGCATTCAGCCGGACGACGTCGTCAAGCGTCATGGCCGCCTCGCCTAGGATTGCGACAATTGCGCGAAAACAAAGCCGCGCTTGACCCTCGGCGTCATCGGGAATGACGCCATCTCGATCGATCCCCAATTGGCCCGAACAAAAGACGATGCGCGCTTCGGCGTCGACTTCGACCCCATGCGCATAATTGGCGAATGGGGGATGGATCGAGTCCGGATTCAATCTGCGCATCGGCGATGCGTTCTCCATCGGGACCGCCCGCGGGAACCTATTGCCATTTCCCGCCGGCTTGCCTGACAATGGCGCCTAAGTTGCAAGTGTCGATACGGGAACTCAAGACGGGAGTGAACCATGAAATTCTTTGGCGCCTGGTTGTCCGTCGCAATTTTCTCGGCCGCGTCAGCCGCGCTCGCCGCTGACAAAGTTTCATTTGGGACGAACTGGCTCGCCGAGGCCGAGCATGGGGGATATTACCAGGCAATCGCCGACGGCACCTATGCGAAATACGGCCTCGACGTCACGATCGTCCAAGGCGGCCCGCAGGCCAACAACCAGCTTCTCTTGGCGGCCGGAAGGCTGGATTTCTATATGGGCGGCAATCTATTGCTCGCCTTCGACGCGGTCGCCCGCAATGTCCCGATCGTCGTCGTCGCCGCCGATTTTCAAAAAGACCCGCAAATGTTTATGTCGCATCCCGGGGTCGGACTCGACACGTGGGCCGAGCTGCCGAAGGCGACGACGACTTTCGTCGGCAAAGAGGGCCTTGTTAGTTTCTACCAGTGGATGAAGTCCGCCTACGGCTTCACCGAGGATATCGTCAAGCCCTACACGTTCAATCCCGGGCCGTTCATCGCCGACCCCCACTCGATTCAGCAAGGCTATGTAACCTCGGAGCCGTTCGCCGTCGAGCGCGAAGGTCATTTCAAACCGAACATCTTCCTCTTCGCCGATTATGGCTATGGAACCTATGCCACGACCATTGAAACCCGCGCCGATCTGGTCGCGAACCATCCGGACGTCGTGCAACGGTTCGTCGATGCTTCCGCAATCGGCTGGTATAATTATCTTTACGGCGACAACGCGAAAGCGAACGCTCTGATCAAGAAGGACAATCCGGACATAACGGATGAGCAGATCGCCTTCTCGATCGCCAAAATCAAGGAATACGGCTTGGTCGACTCCGGCGACACGACGAAGCTTGGCGTCGGCGCAATGACAGACTCGCGGATCAAGAATTTCTTTGACGCCATGGTCAAAGCGGGCGTCGTGAAAGCGGATGTCGACTACAAGAAGGCCTATAGTCTGCAATTTGTCGACAAAGGCGTCGGCCTCGACCTGCGCCCGAAGTAAGGAGCGGCGCACTTCGCGTCATGAGAGGCGGTCTTAGGCGCCCGTCGGCGAGTTATCGCCGCCTTCCCACAGGAACCGGCTGACGATGAGCGCGCAGTTTGCGGTTCCCAATGCGCGGCGCTACGCGCTGATCGGGGCGCGCGTGCTCGACGCCAACCTTCGGGCCGCCGGCGCGCCTGTCGACTTTGATGGCTTTGCGACTGCGGACATTCTGATCGACGAAGGTCGGATAGCCGAAATCGCGCCCGCAGGAGCCAGCGCGTTCGGCGAGTCGCCGCGGCTGTCGCTCTCGGGCCGCATAGTCTTGCCGTTGTTCGTCGACGTTCACACCCATCTCGACAAAGGCCACATCTGGCGGCGGAAGCGAAACCCGACTGGCGTTTTCGACGATGCGCTGAAGGCCGTGATCGAGGATCGCGCCGCGAATTGGAGCGCGCCGGACGTCGCCGCGCGGATGGAGTTCGGCCTGCGCACGGCCTACGCGCACGGGACGACGGCCATTCGCACGCATATCGATAGCGTCGGCCCGCAGACGCGGATCAGTTGGCCGGTCTTCGCCGAGGCTCGCGCCCGCTGGCGCGGAAGGATCGAGCTCCAGGCGGCGCCTCTTTTTACCATCGACTTTGCGTCGGATGCGTCCCATATGGCCGAAATCGAAGCGATGCTTGACGCCCACGGAACCGGAATCCTCGGCGCGGTGACCACCATGGTCCCGGGTTTGAGTGAGGGGCTTGGCGTCCTCTTCGCGCTCGCGGAGCGCAAGGGT
>Ga0116217_10004846_pt1 | contig 11940 bp, 9 predicted proteins | sample Sb_taG_6_FD_89697 | JGI IMG/M metagenome (GOLD analysis project Ga0116217, IMG submission 89697) | Peat soil microbial communities from Weissenstadt, Germany - Sb_50d_4_PS metaG | ecosystem: Environmental > Terrestrial > Soil > Wetlands > Peat | place: Germany: Weissenstadt | collected 2010-09-21 | reverse complement strand
GTTATTTGCCAAAGGCGACCATGCCGTGGGCTATCCCGGCTGGGTATCCGAAGACTTGGGAAAGCGCCTGGGTTTGTTTGACCGATGGGAGTCTTTGACTCGGCCTGTGGCGCCCGCGGAGGCTTTCCGCCCGGAAGCCCATGACGCGATCATTAATTCGAAGCAGCCGAATGTGTTTGAGGAGTACGACGCTGGTTGGACTGGAATTCCCGTTGAGACCCGCTTTCCCTTCTACGATCTGCGCCTGGTAAATTTCCTGCTCGCGCTGCCCCGGCTGCCCTGGTGCTGCGATAAGCAATTGCTGCGCGAGGCAGGACGCGGCGTGCTGCCGGAGGAGGTGCGCCTGCGCCGCAAGTCGCCTTTGCAATCCGAACCACTGATTGCGCTTCTGAACAGACCGGAAGCCTCGTGGGTGGATCAGTTTGAAGCCGTACCAGAACTAGGAGAGTATGTAAATCGACAGCGTATCCCGGCAGTCTGCGGCGAGCCCGACCCCTGGACTGCGTGGATCAATCTGCGGCCTTTGAGTCTGAATTTTTGGTTGCGCGGCGGTTGCCATTAGGGTAAGAATTACCACAGCGTGAGGGCTGCCGTGACCGAGCAAGCAAAGCAATCTGGCAAAAAGATCTACCAGGAACCAAGCCTCCGGATTTATGGAGACATTCGCATATTGACCCAGAGCGTTAGCATGCACTCCCTTCACAGTGACGGTGCCATGGTGGCTCCGAGGAAAACAGGATAATTGGGGTTTGAGGGATTTTTGTCCGGACTACAATCGGTATACGGTTTACGAATCGCAGCTGAAGTTCCCCTTCCGGGCCTTCCAATCCAATCCGGTACCCGGCCAGACGTGCAGATTCGCCTGAGGGATCGCTCCCTTCTTCCTGCGGGTGCTCCTATTTCTTCAGATCGGATTCTTTACGTCAGCCCAGTCCTTGACGAGAGAGGCGATCCTAACCTGACGGTTGCGAGGCTTGCCCAAAACGACTCCGTTGCCTTTTTCTACAGCGATGGAGCGCGGTTCATCGTTGACCGCCTGGGCCGCGAAGTCTGCGCGGACTGGCCGGACAAGTTTACGCTGGAAGATGCATGCACCTATCTGCTGGGCCCCGTCATCGCGTTCGTGCTCCGGCTTCGTGGTGTAACTTGCTTGCACGCCAGTTCGGTCGTCGTGGACGGTCGGGCCATCGTTCTTTTTGGCCCGGCAGGAGCGGGGAAATCAACCACCGCCGCAGCCTTTGCGCTTAAGGGTTATTCGGTCCTGTCGGACGATGTAGCTGTTCTAGCCGATCTGGGTGATCGCTTTCTGGTTCAGCCGGGCTATCCTCGCATCAATCTGTGGCGGGATTCGGTTCGTACCCTTTTCGGATCCGAGGATGCTCTGCCTCGGATCACTCCGACCTGGGAAAAGCGGTATCTGGCGCTCGATCAGAACAAACTCCGGTTTCAATCCAGCCCGTTACCCCTGGGCGCGATCTATATTCTCGGGGAACGCGAGGCGGAGCTGACCGCTCCGGTGATAGAGGAAGTGGTTGGAGGCGAGGCCATCATGGCACTCGTCGCCAACACCTATGTGAACTATCTTCTTGACCGGGACATGCGGAAGCGTGAGTTCGATGTCCTCAGCCGGCTGTTGCCCGGAGTGCCGGTTCGGCGTGTAAGGCCTGCTGCCGATACTTCCAAGATCTTCGCCCTCTGTGAACGCATTGCGGCTGACGCAACGCAGCTTGCGTGGCCCGATGCAACAAGAGCAGCGCTTGGAGCGCATTGACCATTTTTTCGTCACTGGTGAGTTTAAGGCGGATCAGATGCCCCACCTGTGGACAGTTCGCGCTCTGCTGCCATAAGATGGGCCCGAAACGAGAATCGGCAGATCCATGATTACGGCGACTGCACGCTTGCATTTCCAACCCATCGAACGCACCAGCGGCTTGACGCCTGAAACCTTTCACCAACACTTTCTCACCGGACCCGGTAAACCCGTCGTTCTCACGGACGCCATAACTTCCTGGCCCGCCTTGTCCCGGTGGAGTTTTGAACAGTTCAAGAATCGCTATGGTTCTGACAGCGTCACGCCAAGGACCTGGATGGGTCCCAGCGGAATGAAGTTTTTGAAGCTAATGAGACTGAGTGACTTTATCGACTACCTCGACGCCCCAGATAGACCGGCGCCGGGTTTGTGGGTCGACAGGGAAACGATGCATCCCTCTCGGGGCCCCGCGGAAGATTCCGAGTATCCCCTCTACCTTGCTTGGAACGTGTTTGCGCGACACCCCGAGTTGCTGGGCGATGTCGAGCTAAGCCCGAAATTCGTGGAGGATTTGCTGCCCTTTTTGCCGGAGGCTCTCCGAAAGATCATGGATGGAGCCACAAAATATTTTATTGCTGGAGTCATGGTCGGTCCAAAGAATTCGCAAATTGGGCTGCATTATGACTTTCTGGAATCGCATGCCTATTTGGCTCAAATTATTGGGAAGAAGCGATGCGTGCTTTTCTCTCCCGCGGATTCCGCCGCGCTCTACGACGGAAAAGTGAACGTGGACGCTCCCGACTTCGAGAAATTCCCCCTTCTCCAGAATGCGACCGCTTACGAATGCACCCTCGAGCCGGGTGAGTTGCTGTTCATTCCGTTCCGATGGTGGCATCACGCCGTCTGCCTTGAAAAATCGATCACAGTAAACTACAACTTCTTCAATCGCGTGAACATGGGAGGGTACATCACGCACCTCCTGCGAGATCTGCCAGCCCTGGTGGACGGGATCACGCAGCTTCCCGAAGAGCGCGCGGCCCTCGGAATCAAGTGGACATCCCGAGGCTTCGATTTTCCCGACTCTGGCAAAGCCTGAAAGGTTCTCCTTTCCCATCCCTATCTTCATCTATCCAATTGCCTTAGTGTTCATGGAGTGCCATTCAAATAGGGAAAGCGAAAGTGTCCTGTTATACTCCCCCGGAAATGCAAATCGAGGGATATAGCCTGTCCGGTTACGGAGAAATGATTGCGGACCGGGTTCGCACCGGCGCTTACTTAGAGGCTCTTCGCGCTGTGATCCGGCCGGGTGCCGTGGTCATGGATATCGGGACGGGACCGGGAATCATGGCGGTTCAAGCGTGACAGCTCGGGGCAAAGCACGTGTATGCGATTGAACCGGGTGAAGTCATTCAGTTGGCGCGGGAAATCGCCGCAGCAAACCACTGCGCTGACAAGATCGAATTCTTCGAGGACATTTCCACGAACGTTACGATTCCCACACGGGCCGATGTTATCGTGTCTGATTTGCGAGGAATCCTTCCGTTCTATTCCGACCATATCCCCTCTATTGCCGACGCCCGGCTGCGATTCCTTGCCCCTGGCGGAACACTGATCGGACGAGAGGATCGAGTTTGGGCAGCGGTCGTCGAAGCGCCGGAACGTTTCTCCAAAATCGTGGATCCATGGACACGAGATTTACCTGGCCAAGATCTAAGCCCGGCCCGCCGGAAGGTGGTGAACGAAATTCACAGGATGCAAGCGGCACCTGAGCTACTGTTGACCAGCCCCAACCTTTGGGTGGCGTTGGACTATACATGCATTGAGAATCCCGATGCTCAGGGCGAGCTGACATCGACCGTGAAACGGGAAGGGACGGGGCACGGGATTGTGATTTGGTTCGATGCGGACCTCGCCGATGGCGTGGGTTTTTCGAACCGCCCCGGTTCGGCCACGGTGATTTACAGCTCCATGTTTCTTCCCTGGCCGGAGCCCGTGCTCCTGGTGGCGGGTCAAACCGTGTGCGTTCATCTTCAGGCGAAATTAGTGGAGGAAGACTATTTCTGGCGCTGGACCACTCGAATTGAGTGTGCTGGTCAGCCGGGAAAAATCGTGGCCGAATTTGACCAGTCCGTGCTTCAAGGAGCGGTGCTGTCTCCAGCCAAGCTCCTCAAGAGATCGTCCAAGTACGTTCCACATCTTTCCGAAGAAGGCCTCATGCGCCGGAGGGCTCTCGAGCTGATGGACGGAAGAGTTGCGCTCGAAGAAATTGCCCGGCGCCTTACGGCCGAGTTTCCCGGAAAATTTGCAAGATGGGAACAAGCACTCACTTTCGCCGGCGCGATTTCCAATGAGAACAGCCGGTAGTTTGGCGGCTGGTTCCCCGCGATTCCGGGGCGCGCCAGGAAATTTGAATCACGATTCCGGTTCTGCTTCCCTTCGATTTTTCCTCAGGCAATAGTCTTGGCGGCGAATTTAAAAAGGCGCGAGAATGAGGGCCATGACGGAAGTAAGGGGCTGGCGAAATTGCCCGGGCGCATCGCGCCCTGAGTTGGAACTCAACCTGTGCTGCGGTCGCGCGCTGATCGATCCCGCGGCGAAGGACCGGGTTCGCCTCCTCATTCAGAATGGGCTGAATTGGCCCGATGCCGTGGCCATCGCGGAGCAGCACCGTTTGTCGCCCATCGTCTATGAAATTATCGCCGCCACGGCGCGAGACTTGATCTCTCCCGACGAGTTGCAAGTGTTGCGCCAGGCGGCGGCGCCTTCCATGACTGCCGGGATGGTGCTCCTGCGGGAATTGCTCCATCTGTATCCGTTGTTCGAGGCTGCCCAAATTCCGGTCATCCCCTACAAGGGGCCTCTGCTCGCCTGGGTCGCGTATGGAAACTTTCTGCGGCGCGAATACCTGGACCTGGACTTCGTCGTCCAGCAAAAATACATTCCGGACGTGGTCGATGTGCTGAAGTCCGCGGGCTATCGCCCGCAATTCGATCCGCGGGAAGCGCACGCGGGGCAGAATGGATTTGCGCCGGGCCAGTATTCCTTCAAATCGCACCCACACAAAATTCTGGCCGAATTTCATACCGAGCGGACCTTGCGCTATTTTCCGACTCCGATCGACTTTCAGGAATTGACCGGCAGGCTCATGACCGTCGAAATCGGCGAACAGCGCCTGCGCACTTTTTCGGTCGAGGATACCCTGGTGATGTTGTGCGTGCATGGCGCGAAACATTTCTGGGAGCGGCTGGGCTGGGTGCTCGACATTGCGAAATTGGCGACGGCTCAGGAAGTGGATTGGGCGCTGGTCACGCGGATCGCGGCAAAGATGGAATCCAAGCGCGTGCTTCTGCTAGGGGTCTACCTGGCGCACGACTTGTTCGATGCTCCCTTGCCGGAGCGATTGCTGGAAGAGATCGCCCGGGACCGCACCGTGCAAGAGCTGGCGGAAAAAGTGTATGAGCAATACGCGGGCATTTCCGATCCCGGCGCGGGGGTACTGCCACGCGCGCTGTTCCGGGTTCGTTTGCGTGACGGTATCGGCCAAGGTCTGCGCCACACTTTGCGCCTCGCTATGAGCCCGACCGAAAGCGACCGGCAGACCGTGCGCTTGCCTGGCTGGCTCACACCGCTCTATATGTTGGTGCGGCCCTATCGGCTTCTTCGGGAATATGGAGCCGGCCTGAAGCGCCGGTGAATGGCGAATCTTGGCGTACGCGTTCCGGTGGAAGAAGATGAGCGGATTTTCAGAATGAAAAAATCAACGGTGCGGAATTCGGCAGCGAGCGGACCATATGAGGCGGGGAAGGGCGAATTGATTCAGCTGACACGCAAGGGTGTTGTTTTCTCGGGTTCCGCGGCGGATCTTCGGGAATTGCGGGCACAATTCCAGCGCGATCACTACATCATCCTGCCGAAGTTAATCGAGCCGGACCTTTTCGCGACAATCCTGAAGCGCATCGAGTCCGCGCCGTCTGAACGGAAGGAATATGACGGCATCATCGCGCAAACCGTAATCGACGATCCGCTCACCTACAATCTTCTGTTATTTCTCATCAGCTCCCAGGAATTTCGAGGCCTCGTTCAACGCATCACGGGTTGCCGCAGGATCGCCGATTTTCAGGGCCGCATCTACAGACTGAACCCGACCACCGGCGAACGGATCGTCTGGCACACGGATGTGTACGACCATCGCATGGTGACGTTTTCCCTGAATTTGACGCCGCAAGAGTATCGCGGCGGGACTTTGCAGATTCGCTATCGAGGCTCGGAGGAAATCTTGCATGAAGTTCGCAACACGGGGCCAGGCGACGCTCTTCTCATGCGTGTTGCGAACAAGCTGTTCCATCGCGTCCTCCCCGTGGAAGGGGACGTTCCCAGAACGGCCATGGCAGGATGGTTTCGCTGGGAAAAGGAAAATGTGAATTTTCATGATGCCTTGCGCAAGGTGTCCGGAGTTTCGCCTGGCGGACCGTCTGCGGATTGATCGAACGGCCAGGGAAGCTCAGTAGGAACGAACTGCCTCATCTTGGAGCAAAACTAATGAGAAAGCTTCCAGTTTTTGTTCTTCTTACGTTGCTGGCGCTCGCCATTCCTGCCGCTTGGGGGCAGAGTGCAACGACGAAAGTCCGTGGCGCCGGGTCGCTTCCCGCGACGTGCGTGCCGGGCGACGCGAATACTCCCGCCGACACGATTGTCGTGGGCAACGTCCCCTACGTGTGCACGGGACCGTTCACGTGGTCGACCGCTCCCTGGGCCGACATCACCGCGTTCGGAGCGCGCGCCCCGACGGGTGGCATGCCAACCGCGTCGGCGAACTGCACGGCGAAGAGCAACGTGATCGGTTCAGTCACCGGCGCGTCTTACGGTTTCCATTACGGTTTCAACATCAACGACGGCGTCACGCTCTGGGGCTGCGGGGAGACGGAAAAGATGAGCATGCCATCCGGTCTCACGGTGAGGCCGGCAGGAACGTGGGGACTCCTAGGCACGGAATCTCCCTTGTTCACAGTGGCGGCGGGCAACACGACGTACAGTTACACCGTCATCGCGCGCGACATCTTCGGAGGGATGACAATTCCGGCCACTCCCGTGTCGATCTCCACCGGGCTGGCTTCGATCGGCAAACAAACCGCGATCATCGGCAAGCTCACCCGCACGAACGATCGGATCACCGTGGTCTTGAAGGCCGCGCCTGCGAGCCCGCTCGTCGCTGGCGATCTCGTCGAACTGGAACCGAAGAACGGGACCCAGTTCGCCGGCTGGTACAACGTCGCGCAGGTGGACAGCAGCACGCAGGTTGAATTCTGGAACACCTCGATCGACACGCGCGCGCAAGGATGGATGACGGGCGACACGACCACCTACTCGGGCGGCGGCGACCTCATTTACTATCGGAGCAACTACCTGGCGTGGACGCCCGTGAAGGGTGCGTGGATGTACTACGTGTGCGCGAAGCGTTCCGGAGACAGAGACTATCACCTGATCGGCATGACCAAGCCGAGCGGTCCGAGCGGCTACCTCGACGACGCGTTCGAGGATTACGGCTCTCCGTACATGGACAAGCAAGCCTACCCGCCATACGTCGAGACGCCAGCCGAAGCCGCCTACAACGACAACCCCAAAAATCCCACCGACACCGACCGCAACGCCATCTGCACTTCCAGCAAGACGCTGAACGATCCCTTGTCGACCTGGATTACCGGCTACAACCCGGCCAACGGGAATTTCACGCTTCACGATGCCGCGACGAACTCCGTCACCGGCGCGACGATGAAATGGGACGACGCACCCGGCATTCGCCGCGCGCTCGCGGCAGCGGCTTCCCAGTCCCCAAACTATTACGGCGGAGCGATTTACATCCCCCCTAGTCTGCACTCCTACCTCGTCAATTCCTACATTCCTGTTCCCAATCAGGTGACGATCTGGCAATCCGGCAAACTCACTCTGAACGAGACCGTCAGCTTGGCCGGCAATGACAACTGGTTCGGCGACTGGTCGAGCCAGGGCACTCCCCAGTTCGGCATCATGAGCGGAGCGGCAGTTTCCGCGCCGTTTGGCAACCCCGCCGTGTATATCGGAGTAACCGGAAACACCTTGCGGATGCTGAACATCGCCACCAACGCCATAAACGGCGGCACCCAGATCGTGGACGACTCATCTCCGTCCGTGTTTGATCTGGTCAACCTCGGGACCGGCGGCGCGTCTACGGACTATGTGGGAATGAACGTGGTCTTGCGAGGGACGGGGTCGATTCAGCAGCATTTCTTCAACAAGGTCAGCTTTTTGACCGGTCCGGATCAAGTGAATGACAAGAGTTGGACACCTTCCTTTTGGATCGCGCCGGCGCAGAATTACACCAACGTGGGCATCGAAGTCACGCTGGATAAAACGACTTGGAACCGCCGGGGCATCGGAATTGGAGGAGGCGGGGTCAGCGGCGGCGCAGGTGGCTACGCTGGAACCAGCGGATGCGGCCTCGCTCAGTTCACGAGCAGCTGGTCGTACCGGCAAGGCGGCATCCTCCCGATGGTGGCGACCATGGGTTGTCCCGCTCACACACAGATCACGATCAACGACGCCTCGCAGGACACGGAAGGGCAGCCGCTGTTGGCCGCATTTTCTCCCGGTGTGTATCTGGGGCCGCGCCTGACCGCTCACAATCCCACTGGCGGAGCGACGGCTCCGTTGACGCAAGGCTATCGACTAAGTCTTGCGGACATTGATGAAGCGCCAGAGTCTTCCGCCCGGTCGTTCCCGAATCGGGATTTTCTATTCAAGACTTCTGGAACCCTCAACCTCGTCACCGCGCCGTACGCGACGTCGGGCAGTTACGGCGCCGCCAATCAATCGCTCTACTCGATTGGAATGCCGCTACACGGCGCCGGTGGCTACAGCTGGTGGTTCGATCTGCCGATGACAACGGCTGTGACCGCTCGGGCGGCTAACGGCGGCAGCGTTCCGGCGGCTACGTACGTCTATGCAGTGAGCGCCGTGGGTGCGGATAACGGAGAAACAATCCTTTCCGCAGCATCCTCGCCCGTGACCACGAGGAGCGGAATGCAATCGGTCGACGTGGAGTGGTCCCACTCGATCGGCCCCTACAGCTATAACGTGTGGCGCTGCGACATGACGAACCCCTGCGTCAGCGAGGACGGAACGATCAACGTGGGAACAGCCTGGTATCGTGTCGCATTGCACGTTCTCCCGACGAACACCTGCAAGGCCATGGCGGCTCCCAGCTACTGCGATACGTCCGCTGCCCCGATGCGGTACACGCCGCCGACAGCCTCGGGTACCGGCCCGACGATCATGAACAGCACTGGGCTGTACTCGCCGTATTTCCAGGCGCCGCCGATCACCGTCTCGCAACTTCCCGCTGCCGCCGCTGAAAACGCGGGACAAATGAGGCGGGTCACGGACTCGACAACGGTTACCTCGGAAGGACAAACCTGCGCGGGGGGCGGTTCGGGCGTGGCCCTGGCGTTCTCGAATGGAACGGTATGGAAGTGTTTCTAGAGCGCGGAGAAAAATTCTTGTCGTAAAGAAGATGCGCGCTCCCATGTTCGGCAATCATTCGCGCGGAGAATAAATGTGCTGCGAGGCGAAGCCGTTCCAGGTCAAATGGTGGACCATCTTGGGATGGTTGCATTCTTTCTTCGCGCTCCACTGTTGGCGCATCCGCTCAGGCTCGCCTCTTTTGTGGGTTTTTAGTTGCGCATGGCCCGGCATTCGTAGCAGATTATCGACGCATGCTTGAGGGACCAGCCAATCCTGCGCGGCGGTGGACTGCCGCATTCCTTGCGATTGCTGCCGCGGCGTGGTTCTGTTACGCGGGCACGAAGCATGCGCTCGCAAACCACTACGTTGTATCTTCTAGCCCTGAGGACTGGAACCGCGCCTCTCGCATCGAGCCGGACAATCCGGAGATCTGGTACCGCCTGGGACGTTTCCGCCAGCTTGATTTCGATAACGCGGACATTCCGTTAGCCATTTCCTATTACCAGCGCGCGATACAGCTCAATCCGCGCTCCCCGTATTACAAGCTCGATCTCGCGGGCGCGCTCGAAATGGCGGGCAAGAATGCCGAAGCGGATAGTTATTTCCGGGCCGCTCAGGCTGCCTACCCGATTTCCGCCGAGGTGTCCTGGAAATATGGCAATTTTCTTCTTCGCCAGGACCGTTTGTCCGAAGCGTACGCCCAAATTCACCGCGCGGCGACGGTGGACCCAAAACTAATTCCCCTCGCGGTGTCGCGCGTTTGGCATAGCGACCCGGACGTCCACTTGCTGCTCGATAAAGTTTTGCCCGACACGCCCGCAGCCTACTCTGAGGCTCTCTCTTTCCTCGCCGATGCGCAGGACCCCACGGCGGCGATAGAGGTCTGGCGCCGTCTGACGGCAAAAGATCCCCATGCAGACTTGAAGTGGGGTATCAAGCTCACCGATATGCTGGTGGCCCAGGAAAAGTACGAGGAAGCCGGAACCGTTTGGCGCCAGGCCGTCAGCATGAACGCAGGTTCCGCGCCCGCGTATGCCGGTAATTCGCTCGTCTATGATGGCGGATTCGAGAAGGAGATCTCGGGAGGCGGTTTCGGCTGGCGGCAAAGAAATGTCGATGGCGCAGACTTCGATTTCGACACCGAAGAGAAGCACTCCGGGAGCCGGTCCGCGCGGCTGATTTTTGACGGTTCCAAGAATCTGCCGTACGCGGATTTATTTCAATCCGTCCTGGTTTCTCCGGGCGCCCACTATCATTTTCAAGGTTTTCTTCGCACCGATCAAATTTCGACCGAGAGCGGGATGCGTTTTGAGATCGTGGATCCCAAGGATCCGCAGCATTTGGATCTGCTTACCAAGAATGAGACGGGAACCCAGCCGTGGACCCTCGAACAACTTGATTTCACGACCGGGCCGCAGACGCGCCTCATTCTTGTCCGGCTCGCGCGGAAGTTGAGCGAACGTCTGGACAATAAGCTCCGCGGCACCGTTTGGATCGATGATTTAACCATCGTGCCGGCCGGCGCCGGTAACGAGGAGTCTGGGCCAGGAAAACATTAGATGATATCGCGCGACGATCTCACTGGATGGCGATCGGCAAAGAGGAAATTGGTTCCAAATGCAAGATAAGCATTCCGCACCAGGAATTCCGATGACGGCGGTCTCGACCCGACCATGAACATGAGCTTCCTACGCACCGGTATATGCGTTTTGGCTGCCTTCGCCGTGCTCGCGCACGGAGCGGTCGAACCATGGTCGGAAGCCGTCCTCGAGATTGGAGCCGCCGTTTTGCTGCTGGCCTGGTCCTGGAAAGCATTGACGGAAAGCGAATGGAAATTAATTTGGAACCCGCTGCTGTGGCCGCTTCTGGCCTTTTGGCTCGTTGCCGCGTTCCAGTTGGCCGTTGGCATTACGGCTGTGCCGTTCCTGACGCGGATCGAATTGCTGAAATACTCGGCGCTGTTGGCTTTGTTTTTTCTTTGCGTGCAGTCCTACAGAACCCGGACCCACTGGCGCAATTTTGTCTGGTTTTTGTTGAGCCTCGGATTCGCGGTTTCCCTGTTTGCCATCCTTCAGCATTTCACGTTTAACGGAAAATTGTATTGGGTGAGGGAATTGCAGTACGGGGGCATTCCTTTTGGCCCCTACGTCAACCGGAACCATTTTGCCGGCCTCATGGAGTTGCTCATCCCGCCGGGGCTTGCCATCCAAGTCCTGGGAGCGGAAAAGCGCGACCAATTGCCGCTCGTGGGCCTATTCACCTTGCTGCCGATTGGAGCCTTGTTTTTGTCCGCTTCCCGGGGCGGGATCATCAGTTTGGTGGCGGAAGTAGGTTTCCTCGCGATACTGATCATTGCGCGCCGCCGCGAAAAAAAGGTGTTCGTCGCTGCCGCATTGATCGTAACGCTGGCTGCCATTTTAGTTTCATGGCTCGGAATCGGCGCCGCATTGGACCGGTTTGCCACCTATAAGAAACTGGAGACCAGCGAGGGGCGCCGGGTGGAAATGCTGCACGACAGTCTGCGGATCTTTCGGGATCACCGGATTTTAGGAACGGGCCTGGGCACTTTACAGGAAGTCTTTCCACTTTACGAAACGGATTACGATGGTCTGGTCGTGAATCACAGCCACAATGATTACGCCGAAGCCCTCGCGGAAACGGGCGTGATTGGCGCCTTTTGCGGACTTGTCTTT
>Ga0116217_10004844_pt1 | contig 11942 bp, 7 predicted proteins | sample Sb_taG_6_FD_89697 | JGI IMG/M metagenome (GOLD analysis project Ga0116217, IMG submission 89697) | Peat soil microbial communities from Weissenstadt, Germany - Sb_50d_4_PS metaG | ecosystem: Environmental > Terrestrial > Soil > Wetlands > Peat | place: Germany: Weissenstadt | collected 2010-09-21 | reverse complement strand
GATCGCTTCCGCCATGGTCCTGGAGGCCCCGAGACGATTGGTCCGCCGGGAGCTCTCCCTGCCCGGATTGGGCGAGGACGACGCGTTGCTCCGGGTCGAGGCATGCGGGCTCTGCGGCACCGATCACGAGCAATTCACAGGTGTGCTGCCCGGCGGGCTGCCGTTCGTCCCGGGGCACGAGTCGGTGGGGGTCATAGAGGCCATCGGAGACCGCGCGGCGGCGAACTGGGGCGTCGGGGTCGGCGAGCGGGTGGCCGTCGAGGTGTTCCAGGCCTGCGGCAGGTGCGACGCGTGCGAGGCGGGGGAGCACCGGCGCTGTCGGAGACACGGCCTGGGCGACATGTACGGGTTCGTCCCGGTCGAGAAGGCGCCGGGCCTCTGGGGTGGGTACGCGACTCATCAGTACCTGTCACGCGACAGCCGGCTGCTTCGGGTTCCGGCGGACCTCGACCCGGTGAAGGCCACCTTGTTCAATCCTCTCGGGGCCGGGATCCGCTGGGGCGCGACCCTCCCCGGAACCTCCGACGGTGACGTCGTCGCGGTGCTCGGTCCCGGGGTGCGAGGCCTCTCGGCGCTCATCGGGGCGCGCGAGGCCGGCGCGGGCTTCGTGATGGTGACCGGGTGCGGTCCGAGCGACGCAGGGAGGTTGCAGACGGCGAGCGCCTTCGGCGCCGATCTCGTGGTGGACGTCGCCGTCGAGGACCCGGTGGCGGCGCTGCGCCGAGCCGCGGGTGCACTCGCCGATGTCGTCGTGGACGTGACGGCTAAAGCGCCGGCGGCGCTGGCGCAGGCGGTCGCGCTGGCCCGTGCAGGCGGAACTGTCGTGGTGGCGGGCACCCGTGGGGAATTGGGCACTCCCGGGTTCAGGCCCGACGACGTCGTCTTCAAGGAGCTGCGGATCCTCGGCGCCCTCGGCGTCGACACCGCCTCCTACGAAGCGGCACTCGGGATTCTCGCCGGCGATCGCTATCCGTTCGACCTCGTCTCCCGCAGGATCGCGCCTCTCGACGAGGTCGGCGAGCTGCTCGTCGCCATGTCAGGCGAGGGGGATTCCGTGGCGCCCATGCACGCCGTGGTGGTCCCGTGAGCGGCGCCGGGGTGCGCCCGCTTCGGTTCGCGGTCATCGGGGCCGGGATGGCAGGGATCCTCAGCGCCATCAAATTGAAGCAGGCGGGTCACGACTTCACGGTCTTCGAGAAGGCCGACCGGGTCGGCGGGACGTGGCGAGAGAACACGTACCCGGGGCTCTCGTGCGACGTGCCCTCGCACCTCTACAGCTACTCCTTCGCGCTGAACCCGGAGTGGAGCAGCACGTTCTCCCCGGGGCCGGAGATCCTCTCGTACTTCGAAGCGGTCGCAGCCGACCACGACGTGCTTGGCTCCGTGCGCTTCGGCGACGAGGTGACGAGCTGCGAGCTCGCCGACGGCCGTTGGGTCGTGACCACGGCGAGCGGGCACAGCGAGACCTTCGACGTCGTGATCGCGGCCACGGGGGTGCTGCACCACCCGAAGTACCCGGACATCGAGGGCATCGGCGACTTCAAAGGAGCGGTGTTCCACAGTGCGAGATGGGACCACACCGCTCGGATCGAAGGAGCGCGCGTCGGGGTGGTGGGCACTGGCTCGACGGCGATCCAGATCACGTCCGCCGTTGTCGACAAGGCCAGACGTTACGAGCTGTTCCAGAGGACGCCCCAGTGGATCATGCCGGTCGAGAACCCGGCCCATTCGCAGGAGCAGATCGACGCCTGGAGGTCGGATCCGCGCTCGCTCGAGGAGCTGCACGCGAACCTCGCGACGATGTTCGACGGGTTCTCGGGGGCGGTCGTAGACGCCGACTCGCCGCAGATGAAGGCGATCGAGGAGGCGTGCAAGGCGAATCTCGAGAGCCACGTGTCCGACCCCGATCTGCGTGACCGGTTGCGACCGGACTACAGAGCGGGATGCAAGCGGCTGATCATCTCCTCCGGCTTCTACGAAGCGATCCAGAAGCCGCACGCCAATCTCGTGACCGAGAAGATCGAGCGGGTGGAGCCGGGTGGAGTTCGGACGGCGGACGGCGTCCTGCACGAGCTCGACGTCCTGGTGCTGGCGACCGGGTTCAAGGTCGACGCTTTCATGCGCCCTATGACCATCGTGGGCGAGGGCGGAAGGACCCTGGAGGAGGCCTGGACACCGCAGCCAGAGGCCTACCTGTCGATCTCGATGCCGGGCTTCCCCAACCTGTTCATGCTGAACGGACCCAACGGTCCGGTCGGCAACTTCTCCTTGATAGAGGTGGCCGAGCTTCAGCTCGGCTACATCATGCAGCTCGTCTCGCATCTACAGGCGGGGGAATGCTGCCACATCTGCGCGACACCCCGAGCGCTCGAAGAGTTCGAGACGGCGCGTGTCGAGGCGAGCTCGAAGACCGTCTGGGCGACCGGATGCCGCAGCTGGTACCTCGACGATCGCGGCGTCCCCATGGTCTGGCCTTGGCATTTCGTCCGCTTCCGAGAGGAGATGGCCGCTCCCAAGCTCGAGGCCTACGAGCTCTCCTGACCCGACACGCTCCTAACTCCGCCCCGCCTGAGGGGAATCGTGATGGTCTCCAGGTTGTTGTGTAGGCAACGACCCAAGAGGTCCAGGTGGCCGGCCCCGGAGGATCCAGAGACGGCTGGCACTGTCTCCTGGAGGAGGAGACAGTGGAGAACGAGCAGGTGGCGACGACAAACGGCGGCCATAACGACCCCGGGAACAGCGGCGACCGTGCGGACACCCGCACGCTGCCTCTGCTTCCCCTCACCTCGGGAGTGGTGCTGCCCGGCATGGTGCTCACCATGGCCCTCGAGACCGAAGAGGCGAAGGTCGCCGCCGAGGCGGCCGGAGCAGTGGGCGGGCAGCTCGTGATCGTGCCCCGGGTCGAGGGCAGCTACTCCTCGATGGGCGTGATCGCCGAGATCCTCGAGCTCGGCCAGCTGCCCGGAGGGGCAACAGCGATGGTGGTGAGCGGGACGAGCCGCGCCCGGATAGGTGCGGCGGTCCCCGGGACCGGCCAGGCCCTTTGGGTCCAGGTCGAGCCTGTGCGCGAGGAGCCGCCCAATCAGGCCGCACAAGAGCTTGCGCGCGAGTACCGCGCGGTGCTCGAGAACATCCTTCTCACCCGCGGGGCTCGCCGCATGGCGGAGAGCCTGCGCGAGGTCACCGACATCTCCCAGATAGCCGACCTCTCGGGCTATTCGCCCGATCTCTCGCTGGCGCAAAAGGTCGAGATCCTCGAGACCGTGGACCTCGAGCAGCGCCTGCGGCTGGTCCTGGGCTGGGCTCGCGAGACGCTCGCGGACCTGAGCCTGCGCCAGCAGATAAAGAACGACGTCGAAGAGGGCATGGAGAAGACTCAGCGCGAATTCCTGCTGCGCCGCCAGCTCGAGGCGATCCGGAAGGAGCTCGGAGAGCTCGACGGGTCCACAGATGAAGGCACTGCCGACGACTACAGGAAGAAGATCGAGGCGCGCCAGCTCCCCGAGAACGTGAGAACCGCTGTCGATCGCGAGATAGCCAAGCTCGAGAGGACGAGTGAACAGAGCCCCGAGCTCGGGTGGATCCGGACATGGCTCGACACGGTTCTGGAGATCCCGTGGGGCGAGACGTCCGAGGACAACCTCGACACCGTCGCCGCGGCGCGCATCTTGGACGAGGACCACGACGGTCTCACCGACGTGAAGGAGCGCATCCTCGAGCACCTCGCCGTGCGCAAGCTCCAGTCCGAGCGCGGGCTCGTCCCCGTGGGACGTGGCACTGGCGCGATCCTCGCCCTGGTCGGTCCGCCGGGGGTCGGCAAGACCTCCCTCGGCGAATCGGTGGCGCGCGCCCTCGGGCGCAAGTTCGTCCGTGTCTCGCTCGGCGGGGTGCGCGACGAGGCCGAGATAAGAGGACATAGGCGGACCTACGTCGGGGCCCAGCCGGGCCGGCTGGCACGCGCTCTGCGCGAGGCCGGGACGATGAACCCGGTCATCGTGCTCGACGAGGTCGACAAGCTCGGCTCCGACTACCGGGGCGACCCGTCGTCGGCGCTTTTGGAGGTTCTCGACCCGGCGCAGAACCACACCTTCAGGGACCACTACCTGGAGGTCGAGCTGGATCTGTCGAAGGTCCTCTTCATCGCGACCGCGAACGTCTCCGAGACCATTCCTGGTGCGCTGCTCGACCGCATGGAGGTGCTGCGCCTCGACGGCTACACCGAAGACGAGAAGTTGTCCATCGCCCGTCACCACCTGCTGCCGCGCCAGATCGAGCGTTCGGCTCTGCGGCCGGAGGAGCTCGAAGTCTCCGACGAGGCACTGCAGAAGATCTCGGCGGACTACACCCGCGAGGCCGGGGTGCGAAACCTCGAGAGAGAGATAGGCCGGCTGACACGAAAGATCGCCACCAAGCTCACGTCCGGGCAAGCGGATGCTCCTGTGCGCGTCGGCGGCGAGGACGTGAGGCAGTGGCTCGGACGGCCGCGCTTCTTCTTCGAGGCAGCGGACCGCACCGCAGTCCCTGGCGTGGCCACCGGGCTCGCGGTCACTGGCACCGGCGGTGACGTGTTGTTCGTCGAGGCGACGGCGATGGACGGCCCCGAGGGTCTGGCCCTCACCGGTCAGCTCGGGGACGTCATGAAGGAGTCGGCTGAGATCGCTCTTTCGTACGTGCGCTCGCACGCGGGCGAACTTGGCATCGACCCGAGCTCGTTCGCCGGCAAACGCTTCCACCTGCACGTCCCCGCGGGCGCCGTTCCGAAAGACGGGCCTTCCGCCGGTGTCACGATGACGACGGCGCTCGTCAGCTTGTTGACTGGTCGCGCCGTGCGGCCGGTTGTGGGGATGACGGGGGAGGTCACGCTCCAAGGTCGCGTCCTTCCGATCGGAGGGGTGAAGCAGAAGGTGCTCGCCGCCCACCGTGCCGGGCTAACCGAGGTCGTCCTGCCGAAGCGAAACGGTCTCGACCTCGAGGACGTCCCGGAAGCCGTGCGAGAGGAGATGACGTTCCACCTCGCGGACACCGTCGACGACGTGCTCGCCCACGCGCTCGTGACCGACGAGGTCACGGGCGCGCAGGCAGCGCCGCAAGCCGCCTGATTCCCGTCGAGGCGGCATCGTCGCCTCAAATGGGGTAAGTCAAACAGGGTGACGCCGGCTGCGAAGAAGGCGCCCGTGAAGAAGGCGCCCGTGAAGAAGGCGCCCGTGAAGAAGGCGCCGCTCGGCGAGTACCGATCCAAGCGCGACTTCTCGCTCACGCCGGAGCCGAAGGGCGAAGAGACACCGGGTGGCAGGACCGGCCGACGTTTCGTGGTCCAGAGACACCGGGCTCGAAGGCTCCACTACGACTTCCGCTTGGAGGTCGATGGGGTGCTTGCGAGCTGGGCGATGCCGAAGGGGCCGTCACTCGACCCGTCGGTTCGCAGTCTGGCAGTGCACGTCGAGGACCACCCGATCGAATACCGCGACTTCGAAGGGGTGATCCCCGGCGGTCAGTACGGGGCGGGAGACGTCATCGTCTGGGACCGCGGTACGTGGGAGCTGCACAAGGTGGACGACCCCACCGACGCCATCGCAGAAGGTGAGGTCCACTTCGAGCTCGACGGCGAGAAGCTGAGCGGCCGCTTCGTGCTCGTGCGGACCCGGTCCGACCAGCGAGGTCAAGAGCAGTGGCTGATGCTCCACAAGAAGGACAACCACGCACAGCCGGGTTGGAGGACCGAGGACCACCCTCGATCGGTGAAGAGCGGGAGGACGAACGAAGAGGTGGCCGCCCATCCCGATGCGATGTGGCGGAGCCACCTGCCCGCCGAGAAGGCAGAGATCCGCGTCGAGCGTGAGCCCGAGAGGAAGCCGACCGAGCCGGTCACCGGTCCGACGAAGCCGGTCGCCGGTCCGACGGACGCGGAGATCACGGCTCTGGACTCCCTTGGGGACGACGGCGTGTGGGAGCTGCAGGGGCGGGAGCTGAAGCTGACCAACTTGAACAAGGTGCTCTTCCCCGCCCGCGAGGACGAGGGCCCGATGACGAAGCGGGACCTCGTCCGTTACTACGTCGAGATGGCTCCGACGATCGTGCCGTATCTCATCGACCGGCCGGTGAACATGCACCGTTTCCCGAACGGTGTCGACCGCTCAGGCTTCTGGCACAAGGCGGTCCCCACCCATGCACCGGACTGGCTCAGAAGATGGCGCTACGAGCTCGCTCGGCCCGGAGATACAGAGATCTACGCCGTGATCGACGGTGCGCCCGCGCTCGCTTGGATGGCGAACTTCGCCGCTGTCGAGCTTCACGCGTGGACATCTGAGGTCGAGGACGTCCGGCAGCCGACGTGGGCGCTCATCGACATCGACCCCGGGACCAAGACCAGCTTCGAGGACGTCGTCTTGCTCACCCAGATCTTCCGAGCGGGGCTCGATCACCTAGGGGTCTTCGGAATGCCGAAACTGACGGGAAGGCGAGGTGTCCATATCTGGATCCCGATCGTGCGCGGCTACAGCTTCGACGAGACGAGGACATGGGTGGAGAAGCTCTCTCGTGCCGTCGGGGCCACGGTTCCAGAGCTCGTGAGTTGGACCTGGGAGAAGAGCGCTCGAAAGGGTCTGGCGCGCCTCGACTTCACACAGAACGCAATCAACAAGACCCTCGCCGCTCCCTACAGCGTGAGGGCAGCGCCGGGGGCCCCGGTTTCGGTGCCTGTCGAGTGGGACGAGCTCGACAGCCCCGATCTTCGAAGTGACTCTTTCACTTTGCGAACGGTGCCTGCTCGCATCGCCGAGGTCGGTGACCCGTTCGAGCGTCTGCTTGGTCGCGCGCAGCGCCTTCCCGAGCTGTGACTCCTAACCTTTTCGAGGTGCGTAGAGGGTTCGCCGCGTCCGGAATCTGGTTCGTCGTGGCGATCGCGGCGACGGTCGCCCTGGTGGTCTCACCTGGCTCGGGCCACGCATCGGGCACCCAGGGTGTGAGCTCGGGTCTCCATCGCGAGGCGGTTCGCTCCGCCGGACAGAGCACGGTGCCGACCACACTCGCTCCGTCCACGACGGTCGCGACGACCACCACGACCTCTCCGCCGCCCAAGCCTCCCTACAAAGTCGACGACGGCGTGCTCAACCTCGTCGACCCGAGCCGGAGCACCCCCGCGAGAGGAGGCGTCCCTGCATCGTCGGGGCGGGTGCTCTTGACCGTGATCCGACGCCCGTCAGGCCTCACCGGGCCGCTTCCGTTAATCGTCTTCGCTCACGGATGGAACAGCGACCCCGGCGTCTACGAGGTGCTCTTGGACACCTGGGCGTCTGCCGGATATCTGGTGGCTGCGCCTACCTTCCCCGACTCGGCGGACACCCGTCCGGGCACTCCCGTCAGTGACTTCGCCGAGCAGGCCCTCGACATGTCCTTCGTCATCACCTCGCTCCTCGGGGGGGCAGAGGGGCCCGTGGACGCCTCGCGGATCGCGGTTGCAGGGCACTCCGACGGAGGGAGCGACGTGGACGTGTTGGCGCTCGACCCGCAGTTCGCGGACGCCCGGGTGAGTGCTTACCTATCGATGTCGGGTGACATCGACGTCGGGCTACCGGGCCCGTGGGACTCCACACGCGGCGCGTTCGAAGCCATCGTGGGCACAGACGACCAGTACAACGAGCAACCGCTCACGACCCAGGCCTTCGACACGGCGGCGATGCCGAAGGTCATGCTCACCGTCCAGGGAGGCGACCATATTTCGATGTACCTCGGGAGCTCCCCTTTGTCGGTCGCGCTTCGCCAGGAGACCCTTCGCTTCTTCGCCGCGGCACTGGGCCACGGGACGCCGACCTCGGCAGAGCTCGCGGCGGACGCCTCCCCGACCGGGGACCCGGCGATCACGATCACGGCGGGCCAGTAGGCGAGCTCCCGGGCGATGTCCACACCCTCCGAGCCGGTAGGGCTGGGATTTCATCTTCCGCTCGCGCCCAGAGCCCCGTGGTGTCACCCGGTCGTAACGGGCCGTTCACCTTGGAGCGGTTAGTCCACACGGCTGTGGAAACTTGGCATCGGTCCAGCATGGTCCGTGTCATCTACCAGCCTGGCCCGGGTTCTCTAATAGCTTCTCGGAGGTGGCAGGTGGTGGCTCGGCACCGGGGAGGGGCGAGCGGCGCTACCTCGAGAGCCTGCTCCCACGTCCCCGGCGGGTAGAGCTCTCCGGGGAGGTCGATCTGGGCGGCGGACGCGACGCAGTGTCCGTTCGCACCGTGACCGACCGCTCCATCCGCCGCGAGGGTTATCGCATCTCGATAGACGCCGATGGCAACTCCACGATCGCCGCCAGCGACGAGAGCGGGTTCTTCTACGGACGCGCCACGTTCGATCAACTCGTGCGCGTCCACGGCGCGGGTCACCTCCCTGTGGGGACCGTCGAGGACTGGCCGGACTTGGCCGTTCGCGGGGTGATGCTGGACGTGTCGAGGACGAAGGTGCCGACATTGGAGACCCTCTTTGGCATCGTCGACAGGCTGGCGTCGTGGAAGGTGAACCATCTCGAGCTCTACATGGAGCACACCTTTTCCTACGCTGCGCACGGCGACGTCTGGGCCGGCGCGGATCCGTACACCGCTCGGGACATGGAGGAGCTCGGTGCGTACTGCTCGGCACGCCACGTCGAGCTGGTCCCCAACCAGAACACGCTCGGGCACATGGAACGCTGGTTGTGCCACGAGCGCTACTCGGCACTCGGGATAGCCAAAGGCGTGGTGAAAGGGCCCCTCGGGATGCCTTTCCCAGCGTCGACGCTCGACCCCACGAATCCGCGGTCGCTCGACCTCGTCCGCGAGCTCCTCGGAGAGCTCGGCGCTTCGGTGCCCTCCGGACGCTTCCACGTCGGTCTCGACGAGCCTTGGGAGCTGCCGGCGGCGAGGCACCTCGAATGGGGGAGCTGGGTGAGACGTCTGCGGTCGGCCCCCGAGCTCGAAGGGCGCGAGATGCTCGTGTGGGGCGACTTCCTCGCTGCGCACCCGGAGCTCCTCTCGGCGCTGCCGGATGGGTTGACCGTGTGCGAGTGGGGATATGAGGCCGACCATCCCTTTGCGTCTCGAAGTGAGGCGCTGTCGGGCGCAGGGGTGGGTCACTGGCTCTGTCCGGGTACGTCGAGCTGGCTCTCGATCCTCGGACGTGTGTCCAACGCGATCGACAACTGCCGCGCAGCAGCTGCGGCCGCGTCGTCGTCGGGAGGTGACGCGAAGGGCATGCTCGTGGCCGATTGGGGCGACTTCGGACATCTCCAGTACCTCCCCGTATCCGAGCCCGGGATGGCAGCGGTAGCAGCCCTCTCGTGGTGCGAGAGCTCCAACAGGCACTTGAACCCGGTCTCGGTCGCGGCGCTCCTCGACCTTCATTGCTTCGACGACCCCGAGGGGCATCTCGGAGCGGCACTCGTCGCGCTCGGCGACGCGCACACGCTCTTGCCCTGCCAGTTCCCGAACGTATCGACGTTGGTGCTCAACCTTTACTTCCCGCAGCTCCCGGTCGGCTCAGGGCTCACCTCCGACATCGAGGTGTCCCACCTCGATTTGGTGGAGTCGGCGATCGACGATGCGGTCACGAAGCTCGGCAGAGCGCGCCCGGCGACCGAGCACGGGCGCACGGCGGTTGCCGAGCTCTCCAACTCGGCGCGCCTCGCGCGAGTGGCGTGTCGAGACGCAAGAGAGCGGCTTCGAGCCGGAGCCGGCGGGCGTCTCGAAGACGTGGCACCTCGAGCTCGTGCCTGGCTCGCATCCGAGCTGGCAGATGTGATCGCCGAGCACCGCGACCTGTGGTCGAAGCGAAACCGCCGAGGTGGGCTGGAGGAGTCCTGCGAGTGGCTGGAGCACCTGCGCCGTTGCTACCTGGCGGGTGCCACCGAGCCGGACTGGGCCAGCCCCCTCGTAGAGAGGATCCGCCGCAGCGAAGAGGGCAACCGGTGAACCGGGCGGCGAAGGAACCGGCGAAGCCACCGACCGTCTTGCACCTGGCCCCTCACCCTGACGACGAGCTGGCTGGTTGCCCTGCGACGTTGATGGCGCTCCGCGACGCTGGCTGGAGGGTGGTCAACCTCGTCTGCAGCCTCGGCGCAGCTCAGGACCAGAGGTCTCGAAGAGGAGAAGAGGCCCGCGAAGCAAGCAGGAGAGCGGGATTCGAGTTGAGGATCTCGGAGGCACCTCTTCGGGAGCATGACGTCCTCGAGGTCGTCTCGGATGCGATCGAGGGCGATGCACCTCGAATCCTCGTCGCTCCGAGTCCCCACGACGCTCATCCGTCCCACGAGCTCGTCGGCCGATCGGCGATCGCGGCGTGCGAGGGTCTGGAGCGATCGGGCGGGACGGTTCCGGTGGTTTGGCTCTGGGGGTTATGGGCCGACCTGGCGTTCCCGACTCTGGCCGTGGCCTTCGGCGAGGATCGCATGCGCGAAGTGCTCGAGTGCTTCGACGCCTACACCGGGGAGCTTCTTCGAAACGACTACCGCAGGTTCGTCCGGGGACGTTCCGAGGTGAACGCCTCTCTCGGCCCCGAGCGAGTCTTCGGCTACGGAAGCAACGCACCTGCATTCCCGGCGTTGCAGTTCGTAGAGCTCATTTGCGAGCTCTCTCTCGTGGGGGGTGACTGGAGGCTCGGCTCGGCGCGATGGCTGGACCTAGCGGAACCGCTCGGCAAACCGGGGTCTTCTCCCCCCGACTCGCCTTCCTATTCCCCCGACTCGCCTTCCATGACGGAGTGGCTCCACAGCCCGAGCCTTTCCTCGCTGTACGGCCGCCACAAATAGAAGGTGCGCCTGGCAGAGCCAGAAGGCGGCGCGTCGCATCCAGAGGTCCTACTCTGAGGTGATGGCCGAAAAATCGAAACCGACCGGCGAGACGAAGAAGCCGGGAAGGACCTTGAAGGAGAAGCGGCAGGCGAAGCACGCCAAACAGGCTGCTCAGAAGCAGGCGAGAAAGAGCTGGGAGACGAAGTGAGCGTGCGCCGCCGAGCCGGCGGACAGACCGGCGGCCGGCAGGCGCCACCCCAGAGCGAAGCAACGAACTGACAGCCACAGGAGGCATCGATGGGCGGTGAGATAGTTCTGCGCGGCGGGACCCTCGTGGACGGTACCGGAGCCCCCGGACGCAAGGCCGACGTTCTGGTCGAGGGCGGGCGCATCACCGACATCGGCGACTCGCTCAAGGGGGAGCGAGAGCTCGACGCCTCCGGACAAGTCGTGGCCCCGGGATTCGTCGACATCCACACGCACTACGACGCTCAGGTCTTCTTCGACCCATGGCTCACGCCGTCGTCGTTCCACGGCGTCACGTCGGTGGTCGCCGGCAACTGCGGGTTCTCGATCGCACCCATTCACCGCGACTTCGTGCCCCTCATGGCGCGCACCCTTCAGCACGTGGAGGACATGAGCTTCGACACATTGTCGGTGGGCGTGCCCTGGGACGAGTTCGAGACCTTCCCCGAGTACCTCGACGCCGTGGAGCGCCGGGGGGCCGCGCTGAACTACGGCTGCTACGTCGGGCACACCGCAGTACGGCTGTACGTGATGGGAGAGGACGCTTACGAGCGTCCCGCCACAGACGATGAGATGCTTCGTATGCAGGATGTGATCGCCGAGGCGATGGCAGCAGGTGCAATGGGATTCGCCTCGAGCTTCTCGCCGACCCACAACGGCGACAAGGGGCGTCCGGTGCCGTCGCGTGTGGCGGATATCGGGGAGTTGCGCCGCCTGCTCGAGCCGCTGCAGCAGGCGAACAAGGGAGTGGTGGCACTCCTGCCTGGTGGGGTCATCTCGAATCGAGACGTGATCGACCTCGCCCGCGAGGTGCAACGCCCGATCACCTGGACCGCTCTTCTCACGGTGAAGGGCTACCCGTACCACGAGAAGGTGATCAAGCAGAACGACGCGGCGCGTGAAGAGGGTGCAGAAGTCTGGCCCCAGGTGTCGTGCCGCCCGCTCG
>Ga0116217_10004842_pt1 | contig 11943 bp, 7 predicted proteins | sample Sb_taG_6_FD_89697 | JGI IMG/M metagenome (GOLD analysis project Ga0116217, IMG submission 89697) | Peat soil microbial communities from Weissenstadt, Germany - Sb_50d_4_PS metaG | ecosystem: Environmental > Terrestrial > Soil > Wetlands > Peat | place: Germany: Weissenstadt | collected 2010-09-21 | reverse complement strand
GGCGTGAAGTTCAAGGACGGAATCAAGGTCACGAACGACGACAACGACGACAACGAGATGACGGACGAGAGGGTCGCCGCCTGATGCTTCACCTTCTCATCCACAACATTTGACAATTGCTCCTTCCGCAATCCTATTGGCACTACGGCGGTCTCGAACTCGCCTCGTGGCGCTGGTGGATGACTCGCGGTCCGACGAAATGAGGCGGCTATTCAACGCCGCGCTGCGGCCAACGCATGACGCGACGTCTCGCCTCCTTCTCCCGTCATCGGTTCCGGGGCTCCCTCGGGCACGCAGACCCCGCGGCGGGCCCACGGAGATCGGCCGCGACGTCTCCTTCCGCGCGATTCCCATCGTCCAGCTCGAGACCGGCCGCCCCAATTGGGGCGATCCCTACGTCGCCAAAACGATCGCGCGGTCCGTGGGGTCCCGAGCGTGGAAGCGATCGTCCGCCACAGGCGCGCTGTCAGCGCAAGGGAGTGCGGCGGGTTTCGGTGCAGTGATGGTCGTGGCGGCAGAAAGCCGGCTTAAGCGTGTGTCTGTTGGCATCGTGCCGGTCTGCCTGAGGCCGTGGGTGTCGCCGTCGTCATGGAGCCTGCCTTGGGGTGCGGGAGGTTGGATCCGAAATGCCGGTGAGGGCCGTCAACGGTCGCTCAGGGTCCGTAGTTCCCCTCCGTAGGGAGCGGATGAGCCCGCTCGTGACCTGTCGGCGCGGGGGGTAGCGTCGGAGCCCTTCAAGGTTTCCAGTAGGACGGAGTTAGGGTGGATCAGCTCTCACCGTTTCTGCGGTGCGCGATGTGCGGCGATCGGATCGGCGTTTATGAGCCGATCTGGCTGGAGCTAGCGAACCGCAGTCTTGTCCGGTCCTCCTATCTCAAGCTGGGAGAGTACCCGGGCCAGGACCGATCGCGGCTGTGGCACTTCGACTGCCTCATCCCGGAGGCGGTTGGCGACCCGGGACGCGTCAGGGACTAATTCGCGGACGGGGTGCTTAGCTAATCCCAGTACTTCGACGGATACGCGCATCTGACGGACACGAGGCTGCCACCGGCGAGACGAGCGAACCAGGGCCCGAGTGTCCTCGTTAGGGAGGGCTCGCTGCACAACAGACGTGTCGGAGGCGTCGACCTCGGGCCTCTGTGCCGCTCACATCCGGCGAGAGTAGGAGTCCTTGGGCTCCCGGTGTGGCTTACACCGTCACCTGGGCCGCTAGTCGCAAGCCGGCGGTGAACGCCTGCGTGTTCAGGGCGAGCAGTTCAGGCGCAACGCGGGCGGCGAGGGCCTCGCGCAGCGATCGCTCGGAGACGAGACCCGCGATTCCAACGAGGGCACCGAGGCCGACGATGTTGGTGGCGAGCGCGGCCCCACATTCGCGGGCGGTGTCGGTCAGCGGCAGGATGATCGCGCTCGGGGTGTCGATCCCGCTGACAGCCCGGTTGTCGATGATGGACGTCGCGCCGGCGCTGACGGTGGACGAGTAGGCCACAAACGCGTCGTGTGACAGGCATAGGAAGACGTCCGGCTTGATCACCTCCGGATAGGCGATCTCGGCGCGGGATAGGATCACGTCTGATTTCGCGGCGCCTAAGCGCGCTTCTGGCCCGTAGCTTTGTGTTTGAACGACGTGCATGCCGTCGGTCATGGCGGCCTGCGCGAGCAGGAAGCCGGCAAGCATCACGCCCTGTCCGCCGCGTCCGGCGAGGCGCACGCCGATCGCGTCGCTAGTCACGGGCGCCCTTTCGCGCGCGTTCGCAGAGCGCGGCGTACCGGCGCGTGTACTCTGGGCGGATCTCGTCGCGGAAGACGCCGATCGGGAGTTTGCCGGCTAGATCGTCGCGCGTGAGTGTCTCGAGCGGCTCGGTCAGGTCCTTCTCGTAGTCGAGCAGCGCGCGCCCAGGTTCAAGCTTGTTCAGCCGCCCGAAATAGGTGGGACACTGGGTGAGGATCTCGATCAGCGCGAATCCTGGATGGGCCAGCGCGGCCTGGATCAGCCGCGGCATCTCGTCGAAGTCGAAGGTGGTTGTTCGAGCCACATAAGTTGCGCCGGCTGCGAGTGCCAGCTCGACCGCGTCGAACGGGGTCTCGATGCTGCCTAGCGGGCTCGTGGTGGAGCGCATGCCCTGCGGTGTGCTCGGCGCGAGCTGTCCGCCGGTCATGCCGTAGATCTCGTTGTTGAGGATCAGCGCGGTCACATCGATGTTGCGACGGCAGGCATGGATCAGGTGGTTGCCGCCGATCGCTAGAGCGTCTCCGTCGCCCATCACGGCTATCACGGTCAAGTCGGGGCGCGCGAGCTTGATTCCGGTCGCGAACGTCAGGGCGCGACCGTGCGTCGTGTGCATCGCGTTCGTGTTCAGGAAGAACGGCATGCGACTGGCGCAGCCGATGCCGCCGACGACGACGACGTTATCGAGATCGAGCTGCGCAGCGTCGAACGCCTTGGCCAGCGCGGTCATCACGTTTCCATGGCCGCAGCCGGGACACCAGACGTTCGGCATCGCCTCTTCGCGGAGGTACTGGCGCAGATCTTCGCCGCGCCTCATCGAATGCTCCGCTCCCCGTCCAGTGCCGATCGTCCGGCGGACGCGATTTCGTCGGGGCGTAGAAGCGTGCCATTTACGCGCCCGAGCTGGAAGGTCGGCGTGCCGCCCGCCCTCGCGCGCACGAGCATCGCCACCTGACCGAGGTTCAGCTCGGGCACGACGACGGCGTCGGCCTGGCGGGCGACAGAGCTCACGAGCGCATCGGGCACGGGCCAGAGCGTCAGCAGCTCCAGCAGACCGGCGCGCACGCCTTCGGCGCGCAGCTGGTCCACGGCTGCCCGCGCGGCGCGCGCGGTGATGCCGTACGAGACAAATACCAGCGACGCGTCCTCAAGCTGGTAACGCCTGATGTGCGTGATGCGCTCAACGTCGGCGTCTAGCCGGTCGATCGCACGACGCAGCAGTCGATCGCCGGCGCCGTTGGAGGCGCGCTCGTGTCCCGTCTCATCATGAGCCAAGCCGGTCACCATGAACCGAGCGCCGTTGCCAAGGGGCAGGAACTCGGGGCTGCCGAAAGGTTCGAAGCCCTCGGTCGAAGAAGGGTGTGCGCGTGTGACGACTTCAAGCTGGGGGAAACTCATGTTCTCGCGCATGTGCGAGAGCGTCGCGTCGAGCAGCAGCACCACGGGTAGCCGGTAGGTCTCGCTCAGGTTGAACGCTTCGACGGTCATCTCGTAGGTGTCGCGCACCGATGACGCGGTCAGCACGATCGCGGGGCGATCACCGTGCGATCCCCAGCGTGCTTGCATCACGTCGCCCTGGGCCGGCATCGTCGGCATGCCCGTGCTCGGGCCTACGCGCTGCGAGTCGACGATCACGCACGGCGTCTCGGTCATCGCGGCGTAGCCGATGTGCTCCTGCATCAGCGAGAAGCCGGGGCCGGAGGTCGCGGTCATCGCTTTTGCCCCGGTCCAGCTGGCGCCGATCACCGCTCCCAACGAGGCGAGTTCGTCCTCCATCTGCACGAACACACCACCGCGCGCCGGCAACAGGCGCGCCATCCACTCCATGATCTCGCTCGAGGGACTGATCGGATAGCCCGCAAAGAACGAGCAGCCCGCATGAACCGCGCCCAGCGCGCACGCCTCGTTGCCCTGTATCAGCTGCTCCACGCTGCATCCCTTCCGTCGCGATCGAGTACGAACACGAAGTCGGGGCAACGGACGGCGCAGAGGCCGCAGAAGATGCAGCGGGAGATGTCTGTGACCTCAATCCGGTCGTCCTCGCCGAGCGCGAGAATCCCGACCGGGCACGAGCCGATGCAGAGGTCGCAGCCCTTACACCAGCCCCTAAAGGTGGTCAGCACGGCTTTGCCCTGGTGGTAGTGCCGGGCTTCTGGGTCTCTCACGCCTGGCCGCGGCATCACGCCTCCAGGGTCGCGGCGATCCCGCGCGCGATCAGCTTGCCCCAGCGCACGGCGTCCACCGCCGTTGCGCCGCCGTTCGCGACATCGCCCCCAGCGAAGTACTTCGGGTTGGTCGTCTGTCCGGTGTCCGGATCGACTTCGAGCTTGCCGTCGCGGATCACCAACCCGTCAACCCACCTGAGCAGATCGCGGCGAGGTTGCTGCCCGATCGCCGTGATGGCGGTATCTGCCGGCAGCACGAACTCGGTTCCCTCGAGCGGCTCTGGCCACGGGCGGCCGTCGATGGGCTGCCGCCGTAGCCGCGTGCGGCGACACTCAACCCCGGTGAGCCGGCCATCGCCTTGGAACCGGACCGGCTCGGTCAGCCACTCGAAGTGGACACGCTCGGCCCGAGCCTCCGCTACCTCATGCGCGAAGGCAGGCATCTCGGCCTCACTGCGGCGGTAGACCAACGATACTTCGGTCGCGCCAAGTCGCACCGCGATCCTTGCGACATCCACGGCGGTGTTGCCGCCACCGATCACGACGACCTGCCGTCCGACGTCCACGACTCGCCCGGCCTTGACCTCCTCGATGAACGGAAGCGAGTGCCAAACGCCCGGCAGGTCGGCGCCCGGGTAGCCGATCTCGGTGTCTTGGCCCATGCCAACGGCGAGCACGATCGCGTCTTCCGCTGCCTCAATCTCGCGGAGCTTCGCACTGTCCACGGGGACGCCGAGGCGCAGCTCCACTCCGAGCGCGGCGAGCATCGCAGCCTCGGCCGGAAGCGGGTCGTTCAGCTGCCTGTAGGGTGCGATCGCGTAGCGCACCAGGCCGCCCGGCTCATCGCGAGCGTCGAAGACCGTGACCGAGTAGCCGAGCGCCGCGAGCTCGCCGGCGCAGACCAGACCGGCCGGGCCCGCGCCCAACACCGCGATGCGTCGGCGGCGGCTGGGGGCGACGTCGGGTGGGTACCAGTGGTGATGCAGCCCCCAGTCGGCTGCGTGGCGGTGCAACCTGCCGATCTCGACCGGTCGCCGGCCCTCGTGCTCGAGTACGCAGGCGCCCTCGCAGAGCACTTCCACGGGACAGACGCGTGCGCAGGTTCCGCTCAGGAGGTTCTCGGCGAACACCGTCACGGCCGCCTTCTCTTGATCGCCGCGGGCCAGCGCACCGATGAACGTCGGGATGTCCACATCGGCAGGGCACGCCGTCACGCACGGTGCCTCGGCTTCAGGGCCCCCGCACTCAAGACAGCGATCCGCCTCGACAGGCACTTGATCGGTCGACAGTGGCGGCCGAAGCTCCTGAACCAGCATCGCCGGAGCCGTTTGACTGGCGCTCTGTCGAGCCTCGATCTCGAGCATGCCTGTACCCAATGTTGCGCCAGCGTCGCACCGCGGCTCGCTGCTTGGCATCCGTGCAGTCCGCTGATTGGTGTCAGCAGTAACCACCTCTGTCAGGCACCCGTAGTTCGCCACACCCGGTCGAGAGTTGACCCGGATGCGGCCACCGGTCCGAGCTGCTTGGATGGAGCGCACAATCGAGGAGCTGCCACGTGAGTGGAGATCGCTTGCATGTCGTGATCGCCGGCGGCGGTGTGGCCGCCGTCGAGAGCTTGCTGGCTCTGCGCGAGCTCGCCGGCCAGCGAGTCGAGATCACACTCGTGTCGCCCGAGCGCCAGTTCCTCTACCGGCCCGTCACCGTCGCTGAGGCTTTCGACCGCGACGAAGCGCACACCTACGCGCTCGACGAGATCGTCAGTTACGAGGGCGGTGGCCAGCTCATCTGGGATCGTCTCGAGAGCGTCGTGGCCGCCGAGCATGTCGCTATCACCGGCTCCGGGGCGCGAATCCCGTTCGACGCCCTGATCGTCGCGACCGGGGCAATCGCGCACGAGCCGCTGCCGGGCGCGCTCACGTTTCGGGGCCGCGGGGATGTCGCAGCGCTGCGCCGGGTGCTGGACGAGCTGCTCGCAGGATCCGCTCGCTCCGTCGCGCTGACACTACCCGCGGAGCGGACGTGGCCATTGCCGATCTACGAGCTGGCGCTGATGGCCGCCGTGCACCTGCGCCATCACGACAGCGATGCCCGCGTGTGGCTCATCACCCCCGAGATGGAGCCGCTCGAGCTGTTCGGTCCCGCCGGCTCACGCGCGATCAAGGAAATGCTGAAGGCCTGCGAAGTCAGGCTTCTAACCTCCTCGCGCCCGGCACTCGTGCGCGGCGACGCGCTCGTGCTGGCCGGCGGCGGCGAGGTCTACGTAGACAGGGTGGTCACGCTTCCGCAGCTGACAGGCCCACGGCTACAAGGTCTGCCTCGCGACCAGAACGGGTTCATCCCGGTCGATAGCCATGGGCGCATCAGCGGCCTCGACGCGGTCTACGCGGCCGGCGACGTCACCGCGTTCCCGCTCAAGCAGGGCGGCCTCGCCGCCCAGCAGGCTGACGCGGTGGCCGAGACGATCGCTGCCGAGCTCGGCATTCCGATTACGCCCCAGCCATTCAAACCGGTGCTGCGCGGCCTGCTGATTACCGACGGCGCGCCGCTGTACCTGCGCGCCGAACCACAGCGCCTCCCACGCCAGGTGACGGGCGCAGCCGAGGCGACACCGGTGCGCCGCAGCACGCCAGCCGCCTCATGCGCCGCAGGTCGCCCCCTTTGGTGGTCGGACGCGAAGATCGCAGGACGCTACCTCGGCCCGTTCCTAGCGACCGCCCGTCCGCAACCGCTGTCGTCCGCGCTACTCACCGACCGAGTCGCCGCGCCGCCACCGTTGCCCGCTGCCGATGACGAAGACGCGCGCGAGCTCGCGCTGATGCTCGCCGACTACGACGCGCGCTGGGGCGACTACGCTGCAGCGGCAGCCGTGCTTGACGGAGCCGAAGCGCTCCAGGGCACGCTGCCCCCCGAATACCAGACCAAGCGCCGTGAATGGCGCACTGAGCGGGTCAGTACTTCCGACGGATACGGCGAAACCTCGGACGGGACGACGTGACCCCGTTCGCTCCACCGCGTATCGGGTTGAGTTGAGCTTGCGTGATTCCAGTTCGGCTCGCAAGGCAGTACAAGGTTCTGGCTTTCTGGTGTCGTTAGCGCTGGCGGGCGGAATTTCTCGGCGCGGGGGCCGCCAACATCGCGAGCGACTCCAGGTTCGCGATTTACCGGTTCGTGGCGTAGCACGCGGTGGTCGCGTGGCGCACGATCACGAGTGTGTGGCTGTTGCCGAGAAGGGCCTTCCGATCCTTCAGAGCCCGCGCTACGCCACTGGGAGTAGGCTGGCAAGTGGTCCGTAGCGCTGGGCGTTCGGGCCGCGGGCCCGGGTCGATCGAAGGGCGTAGAGCGATGCCGCTGAAGGCGGAGCAGGCAGAAGAGGCATTGATCGAGTCGGTCTGCACCCGCCTGGTAGACCAGGTTTCGCCCGAGCTGGTCGATCAGTGCGAGGGGTTCGTGCGGCAGTTCTATCACTGGGTGCCTCTCGAGGACCTCGCCGGGCGGACCATCCGTGACCTTTGTGGGGCGGCGGTGGCGAGCTGGGACTTTGCCCGGGACAGAACGGCACGCACCGCCAGTGCCCGTGCGTACAACCCGACTGCGCGAGAGCATGGCTGGCAGTCGATGAGCACGGTCGTCGAGATCGTGACCGACGACATGCCGTTCTTGGTGGATTCGGTCGGTATGGAGCTTTCTCGTCTCGGGTACGGGATTCGGCTTTCGATCGTCCCGGTCTTGGGTGTGCTCCGGGATGTGGATGGGCGTCTCGCCGGGGTTTTCCCGCCCAATGCGGGAATCGGCGACGCGCTGACGGAAACGGTCATGCAGTTGGAAGTCGATCGCGAGTCCGACCCTGAGCGGCTCGACGCGCTGGTCGGTGGTGTTCGTCGCGTTCTCGGTGACGTCAGGGCCGCAGCGGAGGACGAGCAGATGATGCGCGACCGGATGCAGAAGATCGCGGCCGAGCTCGGGTCGGCTCCGGCCCCTCTCGATGCCAGCGAGGCCCACGAGGTCAGTGCCTTCCTCGAGTGGGCGAGCGAGGGGAAGTTCATCCTCCTCGGCTACCGCGAGTACGACCTCGTCAGTGAGGCGGGTGAAGACTCTCTGCGCGCCATTGATGGCACGGCCCTGGGGATCCTCAGGCACTCGAGCGCGGTCGGGTCCGCCAGCTTTGCAAAGCTCCCTAGTGAGGTTCAGGCATTGGCTCGATCCCCTCACGCGCTTGTCCTGACCAAGGCGAACTCGCGCTCGACCGTGCACCGGCCGCTGTATCTCGATTACATCGGCGTGAAGCGGTTCGAGAGAGGCGAGGTCTGCGGCGAGCGTCGTTTCCTCGGCATCTACACGGCCGCCGCCGAGGAGACGAGCCCGCGGCAGATTCCAATTTTGCGGGGCAAGGTCGAGGCGGTGTTGCGCCGGGCGGGGTTCCCACGAGACGGCCACCAGGCGAGGGAGCTGACGAAGACGCTTCACGGTTATCCGCGGGATGAGCTCTTTCAGATCACCGAGGATGAGCTGTTCGCGATCTCGACTGGAATCGTTGCGCTCGCCGAACGCCAGCGTGTCCGTCTGTTCGTGCGCGGCGATCTATACAAGCGGTTCGTGTCGTGTCTAGTTTTCGTCCCTCGCGACCGGTACAACACTGAGAACCGTGAGCGGATCGCCTCGGTTCTGAGGCATGCGTTCGTTGCGAGCGACACGGACTGGGCGGTGCACCTGTCGGACTCCAAGCTCGCACGGATCCACTACGTCCTGCGGACGAGGGTTGCCGCCGCGGATGTCGAGGTGGATGCGATTGAGCGCCGGATCGCCGACGTGACGCGACCCTGGACCGGTCACCTCGCGGACGATCTGAGGGAGGTATATGGCGAGGAGCGTGCCAACGCGCTGTTTCGCCGGTATGGGTCAGCGTTCCCGATTGCCTACCGCGAGGACTGGGGAGCTCGCGCAGCAGTTCTCGATGTCGACCGGGCCGAGGCGCTCGTGGCCGGCAAGCGGCTGATCATCAACGTGTATCAGAGCGACGAGGCCGACCACACATCGCTGCGGTGCAAGCTGCTGACCCCGGGTGAACGGATCGCTCTCTCGGACGTTGTGCCCGTTCTCGAGAACATGGGCTTGCGGGTTGTCGATGAGCGTCCGTACGAGCTCAAGCCGGAGGGTCTGGGTCCTATCTGGATTTACGACATCGGCGTCGTGTGCGACTTCGACGTCGACCTGCGGATTGAGGCGACCCGCACCGCGTTCCAAGACGCCTTCACGCAGGTCTGGATGGGAGACCTGGAGAACGACCGCCTTGGTGCGCTGGTACTGCGAGCCGGATTGACCGGCCGCGAGGTCGCGGTGCTGCGCGCGCTCGTGAAGTATCTGCGCCAGGCTGGCGCAACGTTCAGCGACCGCTACCTACAGCAGGCGCTGACCGGCAGCCCGGCTGTGGCGCGGCTGCTCGTGGAGCTGTTCGGCGCGCGGCTTGATCCTGAACGCTGCGACCGCGCGACCGCCGAGCGGCTCGGAGTCGAAATTGAGCGCGCGATCGACGAGATCGCAACCGCCGATCGGGCCCGCATTCTGCGCGACTGTCTGGCGGTCGTGCGCGCCACCGTCCGCACCAACTACTTCCAGCGTTCTCCGGACGGGCATCCCAAGGCCCAGCTCGCTTTCAAGCTGGATCCCTCGCGGGTGCCGTTCCTTCCGGCACCCCGTCCCCGGTTCGAGACCTTCATCTACTCGCCGCGTATGGAGGGTGTGCACGTCCGAAGCGGGAGGGTCGCGCGAGGCGGGATCTGCGCGTCGCACCGCCGGGAGGACTTCCGCACGGAGGCGCTCGGGCGGTTGAGGGAAGAGACAGTCAAGAACGCGGTCATCGTTCCGGTCGGGGCGACGGGCGGGTTCGTGACCAAGCGGCCGCCACCCACGGGTGGACCCGAGGCGCTGCGCGAGGAGGTCGCTGAGTGCTACCGGCTGTTCTTGTCCGGCCTGCTCGATCTGACTGACAACATCGTCGCTGGCAAGGTCGTTGTGCCACCTGGGGTGATCCGCCATGACGAGGACGACGTTTACCTCGTGGTTGCACCAGGCGAGGGGACCACCTCGCTGTCGGATCTCGCGAACAGCGTCTCGGTGGACCGTGGCTTCTGGCTCGGTGATTCGTTCGCTGCCGGCGGCTCGCACGGCTACGACCAAAGAACGCTCGGTATTGCTGCGCGCGGCGCGTGGGAGTCGGTCAGCCGCCATTTCCGCAGGGTGGGAGTGGTGGTCCACGCAGACGAGTTCACCGTGGTGGGTATCGGTGACGTGGCGGGGGCCGCGTTCGGCCACGGGATGTTGCTCTCGCCACACATCAAGCTTGTGGCCGCGTTCAACGCCGATCATGTATTCCTCGATCCAGATCCCGATCCGCAAGCCAGCTTCGCGGAGCGACGCCGGTTGTTCGAGCTGCCAGCCGCGTCTTGGCGTGATTATGACCCCGCAGTGATCTCCGACGGCGGTGGTGTGTTTCCCCGGTCCGGTGGGATGCCTCGGCTGTCAGCACAGGTGCGCGAGGTGCTCGACGTCGCAGAGGAGGCGCTCACGCCGGATGAGCTGGTTCGAGCGGTTCTGCGTGCCCCGGTCGATCTCCTGTGGAACGGCGGGGTCGGTACGTTCGTCAAAGCCCGCTCGGAGAGCCATGCCGAGATCGGCGACAAGGCCAATGACGCCGTGCGGATCGATGGAACCGAGCTACGCTGCCGAGTTGTTGGTGAGGCCCGTAGCGGCGGATTCACCCAGAAGAGCCGGATCCAGTACGCGATGTCCGGAGGGCAGATCAACACTGACGCAATCGACACCGCGGCGGACGTCAACTGCTCCGACCACGAGCTGAACCTGAAGATCCTGTTGGACGCGGCCGTGGCGGATCGCGAAATCACAGGCTCACAACGCGACCGGCTCCTAACCGACCTTGAAGACGACGTTGCGCAACGTGCTCTCCACGAAAGCTATGCGCAAGCGCTGGCGCTGGCCCTCGAAGGCAGGGAGGCTTCCGACCTGCTCCGCCTCCATGCCCGGCTTATCGACGACCTCGAGCAGCGAGGGTTGCTCGATCGCGAGCTCGAGCAGCTCCCATCCGACGAACGTATTCGGGAGCTCGAGACAGCGAACGAGGGCCTAACGGCGCCTGAGCTCTCGGTCCTCCTCGCCTACGCGAAAGTCACCCTATACCACGACCTGCTCGGATCGGACGTTCCCGAAGACGAGTACCTTCGCGATCAGCTGGCGGAATCGCTGCCGCGGTCCCTGCGTAAGCGATTTCGGCCGCATATGCGCAACCATCGCCTCCGGCGAGAGATCGTCACGACCGACCTCGCCAACAGCATCGTCGACCGACAGGGCACGACTTTCGTGTCCCGGCTGGCCGAGGAGACGGGCGCGGACGCCGCGCACGTCGCGCGCGCCTACGCCGTCGCCGTGGCCGTCTTCAAGATGCGTGGATTCTGGGACGAGGTCGAAGCGCTCGACGACCTCGTCGATGACGACACGCAGTTCGAGCTGCTGCTCCAGGGACGCAGACTCGTCACACGCGCATCACGCTGGCTGGTCGGCAACCGCCGCCCGCCGCTTGACATCGCGGCGACGGTCGCGGACTACGCGCCCGGCGCAGCCAGCCTGCGGGAAGCCCTGCCCGAACTGCTTAGCGGCCTCGACAGCCACGGGTGGACGGCCCGCGTGCGGCGGTTCGCCGGTCCGGACGTTCCAAGCATGCTCGCATCATGGGTCGCCGCCATGGACGCGCTGTTCTTCACCTTCGACATCGTCGACAGCGTCCGCGGGACCGAGCAACCCGTCCGCATCGCCGGAACCATCCACTTCGGACTCGAGCGGCGCCTCGAGCTAGGCTGGCTCCGCGATCGCATCCTCGGCCTGCCGCGCGCCAATATCTGGCAAACACTGGCCCGTTCTGCCCTGCGAGACGACTTGTACAAGACCCACCGGGCGATCACCGCGGCGATCCTCAAGGCACCTTCCACCGACGTCGAGGTCGAAGCGGCGATTGACGAATGGGTGAGAGCCCGCGGTCCTAGC
>Ga0116217_10004832_pt1 | contig 11957 bp, 15 predicted proteins | sample Sb_taG_6_FD_89697 | JGI IMG/M metagenome (GOLD analysis project Ga0116217, IMG submission 89697) | Peat soil microbial communities from Weissenstadt, Germany - Sb_50d_4_PS metaG | ecosystem: Environmental > Terrestrial > Soil > Wetlands > Peat | place: Germany: Weissenstadt | collected 2010-09-21 | reverse complement strand
CTGGGGCTCGGGCGGGCTGCCGATGCCTGGATTGCCGCAGGCGGCCTAGGCGCGGTGGCCGACGCTGGTGCGGAGCCTAGATCGCTCACAGTGCCCGCGGTCACGAGCGTGAGAACGATCGCCAACACAGCGGCGCCGACGGTCGCTGCGACCGCAGTCGGGAGATGGGGACGATGAAGCGCGTGCATGCCGTTCACCTCCAGCCTGGTCGAATGCTCACCCCTGCCAATAGGCCGACCCGTCCCTCCCGTCAACCCCGGCCCGGGCGCCCGAGTCAATCGCGCTCGCCGCGGTCAGCGGCGGCGCGAAGCTTGCCCAACGCGCGCTGCTCGATCTGACGGACCCGCTCGGCGCTCAGGCCGATCCGCTCCCCGACATCGCGCAATGACTGCTCCGGGCCGTCGAGCCCGTAGCGGGCCCGGAGGATCATCCGCTCGCGATCATTCATGCTGCCCAACAGCGCGCGGATCTGCTCGATCTCTGAGTGATCCAACAGCTGGTCATACGCATCGGCGGCGAGCGGGTCGACGAGCAGCTCGCCAAATACGCCCAGCTCCCCCTCGATGCCGCGCAGCGGCTCCTCTATCGATTGCGGGGCGCGCTCGAACGCGAGCATCTCCCCGACCTGCGCGTGCGAAAGGCCGGTGCTGTCGGCCAGCTCGTTCGCGCTCGGCTCTCGCCCGTGTTCGGCCAGGTACTCGCCGTGGGCCCGCTTGAGCTGCGACAGCTGCCTGAGCGCTCGATCCGACAGCACCAGCGGCCGCGTCAGCTCCGCGATCAGCTGCTGCATCGCCTGCCGCACCCACCACGCCGCATACCCCCAGAACGGCACCCCCAGCGCCGGGTCGTAGCGCTCCAAGGCACGCAACAGGCCGACCACGCCCTCCTGCATCAACTCCAGACGGGTGATCGTCTCCGACCCCCGATAGACGCGGGCGACGCCCGCGATCAACGGCAGAAACGCCTCGACCAGCTCCTCCCGGGCGCGACGGTCTCCCGCCCGCGCGGCCTGGATAAGTCGCCGCTCGACCGCGATCGGCGGCCGCGGACGAGTGCCCAACTCGCGCAGGTAACGCGCCGAGCTGGTCTCACCACCGAGCCGCCGCTGCCCGAGATCCCCGGCCAGCGTCTGGTCAAGCCCGCGCGCCGCCCGCGACTCGGTCGCGAGCCCGTGGCTCTCGCTATCGGTGATCTGGTCGATGTCCGCGGCCATCTCCTCGAGCTGCGCGACCATATCTCGCCAATCGCTGTCACCAAACTCGGACAGCAGTTCCAGCACGATCGCGCGATCAACCCCACCCGCAGACGCCGCGACGGCCTCCGGCCCCGGGGCAGCGGGCGACATCGGTCAGATGGCCGGCCGGATCCGAGGCAACACGATCACACGATGCGCCGGCGCGCCGAGGCCGCGCTGCACCCAGCCGATCCGCCAGCGCCGACGAACAGACATACGAACGCTTCACCTCCTTTCCGCATCGCCCACGCGACCCGTCACAGAAACACCAAGGTGGAGGCCCGGAACCGCTGACAATGCCTTGATCCAAGGCAGTAGGTGCGCAACGGTCACCCTCTCGACTCAGGCCCCGGGTCTCCACCCATCCGATAAGCCGCTACTCGTATGTCAAACCTCTCTGTCACTTCTAATAGGCCGCTGACGAGCACTGTCAACCCCCTAACCAACCATTCGACCCGACCCGAACCCCGCCGAACGATTCCGGCCGGCCAGAGGGCGTTGGCCACGGCGAACTGCTCCGACCTCCAACGAACGCCCGCACCGCGGACGGCCCCGTCATGGAGGGAATGTCGAGAAGTACGTAGAGACGAGCCGCCGGCGACGCCGGCGACCGCGGAACGGATCTGTGCCCCGATCAGAGCGCCGTCCTCGATGCGGCCGTCAGAAGCACGTCGCTGCTTCGTGTGCGATCGGTAGCCAGCGGCGCGGCTGACCACGCGCTCGCTCTCGGACGGCGAGGAGCGGTGCAGGTCGCGGCCACCAGACTTCTGCTCCACGCCGAGGATCGGGAAGTCCCACGCGTTGTGGACGACGCCCCTTTCGTCCGCTCACACAGAGAAAGCACGCGCCCTGCAGTTCGCGAGGAGCCCGTCTCCGCGTTGTCGCCCGCAAGGGTCTGCGGCGCTCCTGGCGCGGGTCTCCCTGCTCGCTTGGCCGCCGCCCGCTGCTGACCTAGATCGCATGGGGGCGCGACCGCCCGACGATGACGAGGGCACAGTCACCGGTTGGTCATGTTCGCCACCTGGTGGGCGGCCTCGATCAGGTCGCCGTCGAGCCGTCGGACGCGCAGCTGGCCGGTGAGGTCCGGGGAAGCGCCGGGACCGCTGAGGAACAGCGGGGCGGTCCGTGCCAGCCGGCGCAGAGCGGCCCCCTCCGCCTTGACCAGCGCAGTGTCGAACGTGACGAGCACGATCACTGCAGGCCCGGTCGTTCTCGCCGTCTCCCGGAGGGTTGAGAGCGGAGAATCGGCGCCGAGGAAGAGGATGCGCCAGCCGTGGGAGCGCAGGATGAGGCCGAAGGCGAGGAGGCTGATGTCGTGCTGCTCGCCTGGTGCGCAGGCCAGCAGGGCGAGGGGTCCCGCGCCGCGGCCCCACAGCCGGGCGAGCGAGAGCAGCCGCCCCCGGATCAGGTTGCTGGCGAAATGCTCCTGGCTGATCTCGACGCGGCCCTGCTCCCAACCGCGGCCGACGGCGATGAGCGTGGGCAGGATGAGATCGCTGACGAACGCCTCGAGCCCCAAAGCGGCCAGTCCGTCGTCCAGGGTGGCCTGAACGCCGGCTTCGTCGTAGGACTCGATCGCGCTCATCAGGCGCGCCCTGGCGTCCTCGATCAGGCGGTCGGGCGACGACGCGGCCTCGAGCGCCATGCGCGCCGCCTCGGCCGCGGACAGGCCCTCGTCCAAGGCCTGCCGCATGCGTGCCACCCGTTCGGCGTCGTCCTCGCCGTAGAGGCGAAAGCCACCGGGCGTGCGCACGGGCCGCAGGAGCCCATAGCGCTGCTCCCACGCACGCAGCAGCTCCGGCGTGACGCCGACGCGGCGCGCGAACTCCCTGATCCGATGTCCGCCACCCACTGACACAGCAGAGCTATACACAACCTCGACAAACCCTTGACAGCACGCGGGGGCGACCGTTACCTTTGTCGAGGCCCTGTAGAGAGTTTGTATAACGACGGTGGTTCTCGTGCAGAAGGTTCATTCATTGGTCGGCGCCGCCCCTGAGGTCCGGGCGAAATCGCTCGTCCTGTTCGCGGCGTTCGTCTCGTTCTTGATCTCGGTCGTGCTGTGGTTCGGCGGCCAGCATGACCAGGGCATCTTCGTCGGGCTGTGGGTCCCCTCGATCCTGTCGCTCGGCGCCGTCGTCCTCCCACGGAGCGAGCGGTGAGCACAGCCGGCCTGTTCACCGTCGGCGTGCTGGTCACGCTGATCGTCGCCGCGGCCATGGCCCTGCTCATCTACGCGGCGATCCTCGACGGCCGTGACGCGGCCGCCCGCCGGACGGCCGACCGCGAGCCGCCGGCACCCCGGCGCGCAGTCAACATCCTCCAGACCGCGCGAGCCGCGGGAAGCCTCGGCACCCTGGTCACCGCCATCGACTGGGCGGGACTCAACGACGTGCTGGAGCACGAGGGCCCCTACACGGTGTTTGCGCCGAGCGACGAGGCGTTCGCGAAGCTGCCGGACGGAGCCGTTCAGTCCCTGCTGGCCGCTCCCGACACGCTCGCCGACGTCGTCAACTACCACCTCGTGCCGGGCCGGATGACGGCGGCGGACATCACCCGCCGGATCTCCGCCGAGACCCTCCAGGGCGAGGACCTGGCCATCTCCAACCACGGCGTGGTCCGTATCGACGGCGCCCGCCTTGTCTCCGGCGACCTCGAAGCGTCAAACGGAGTCATCCATGTCATCGACCGCGTGCTGTTGCCGGCACGCATCTGAAAGGAGTAACCGAAGGTGAACTCAATCAAGCGCTACATCGCCGCGCTGGCGGCGCTGGCGGCGATATCCGTCGCGATCCTGGCCCCGGCCAGCTCAGCGGACAGCAGCCAGGGCAACATCGTGCAGACCGCGGCCGCGGCCGGCCAGTTCAAGACCCTGATCAAGCTCGCCAAAGTGGCCGGCCTGGCCGGCGCGCTCGAGGGCAAGGGCCCGCTGACCGTGTTCGCGCCGACCGACGCGGCATTCGCGAAGCTCCCCCGGGCGACCGTCACCGCGCTCGAGCACAACCGCGCCAAGCTGCGGGCGGTCCTGCTCTACCACGTGGTCAAGGGAAGGATCACCGCGGCCCAGCTCGTCAAGCGCCACTCCGTGAAGACGCTGAACGGGCAGTCGCTCACGGTGCGGGTGAAGAACGGTGTCGTCATGGTCGGCGGGATCCGCGTGATCAAGACGAACGTCGCGGCCTCCAACGGCGTCATCCACGTCATCGACGGTGTCCTGATCCCGCGCTGAGCGATGACCAGCTCGCTGCTCGATACCGCGCTCGACCTCTCGGTCCTCGGCGGCTACACCAGCGTCGGCTACCGAATTCGCAGTCATGGCTGGACCCCGCTGCCGCGGATGGAGGGCAAAGTGGTGTTGATCACCGGCGCGACTTCGGGCCTCGGGCTAGCGGCGGCGGACGGCTACGCCAGACTGGGGGCCACGGTCTGGCTGGCCGTCCGCAACCGCGAACGCGGCGAGGACGCCCGGACAAGGATCCTCGAACACCTGGGCGAAGCGGACGTCCACCTCGGGTTGTGCGACCTCAGCCGCCTGGAGTCGGTGCGCCAGTTCGCCGAGCGCTTCGCCGCCGAGGCGCCACGCCTCGACGTCCTCGTCAACAACGCGGGCGTCCTCACCCAGGAGCGGGAAGTCTCCGCGGACGGGATCGAGCTCACGCTGGCCACGAACGTGATCGGGCCGTTCCTGCTCACCCAACTGCTGATCGGCGTGCTCGAGCGCAGCGCCCCCTCCCGGATCGTCAACGTGTCCTCGGGCGGCATGTACACCCAGAAGCTCCGGGCCGACGATCTGCAGAGCGAGCAGGAGGACTTCGACGGGCCCACGGTGTACGCGCGGACCAAGCGCGCCGAGGTGGTCCTGACCGAGATGTGGGCGCAGCGACTCGCCGGCACCGGCGTCACGGTGCACGCCATGCACCCGGGCTGGGCTGACACCGCGGGAGTCCGGTCCTCGCTCCCCCGCTTCTACCGCGTGACCCGGCCGCTGTTGCGCAGCCCGTATCAGGGGGCCGACACGATCGTCTGGCTGGGAGCCGCCGCGGAGCCCGCGGAGACCTCGGGCGGGTTCTGGCACGACCGTCGCCGCCGCCCCACCCACCTTCTGCCCGGAACCCGGGAAACCGAGGAGGAGCGAGGCCGTCTGTGGGCCGAGTGCGCGGCCCTGAGTTCGACCCCTTCCAACTAAAGGAGAAGCCATGGCGCGATATCGAGCCAGCATCGACACCAGCTGGACACCTGAGGAGGCGTTCGCGTACCTGGGCGATTTCTCCACCAGCGTCGAGTGGGATCCCGGCGTCGTGGAGGCCGCGCGCGTCGGCGCCGGCGCGGTTGGCGACGGGACCGAGTTTCGCCTCGTGGCCGAGTTCTTGGGGCGAAAGACGCCCCTCACCTACCGGATCGTCGAGTACGAGCCGCCGAGGGCGGTCACGTTCGTGGGCGAGAACGCAACCGTCGTCTCGCATGACCGCATCACCCTCGAGGCCACCGCTACGGGGACGCGGGTCACATATGACGCCGACCTCAGACTGAAGGGCCTGCTCGGGGTGGTGGATCCGCTCCTCCGTCTCGCCTTCAACCGCGTCGGCGACCGCGCGCTGGCTGGGCTGCGCGAGGTGCTGGCACATCCCGCTCCCGAAGCGGTCGACGCCGCGGCATGAGCGGCCGCGTCCTCGTCACCGGCGCTACCGGGTTCATCGGCGGCATGCTCGCCGCCCGGCTGGCCGCGGACGGCCACGACGTGCGTTGTCTCGTTCGACGTTCCGACGGCGCCCGCGCGCAGACGCTCGAGCGCGCCGGCTTCGAGCTGCACGTTGGGGACGCGCTGCGGCCCGACACCCTGCGCGGGGCCGGCCGCGGAATCGACGCTGCGTACTACCTGATCCACGCGATGGGACGTGGCGCCCCCAAGGATTTCGCGCCCCGCGAGCGCGCCGCGGCCGCGGGGTTCGCCCAGATGGCGCGGGACGAGGGGATCGAGCGCGTGATCTATCTCGGTGGGCTTGGCGATCGCCCCCACTCCGAGCATCTCCGCAGCCGGCATGAGACGGCGCTGCTGCTCCGTCGCCACGGGCCGCCGCTGACCTACTTCCGGGCCGGGATGGTCGTCGGGCCGCAGAGCGAGTCCTACCGGACGCTGCGCTACCTGGTCCAGCGGCTGCCGGCGATGATCGCGCCGGCCTGGTTGCAGAACCCGACCCAGCCGATCGCCGTCAACGACGCCCTGGGCTACTTGATCAAGGCGCTTCAGGTGGAAGAGTCCGTCGGCCGGGATGTCCAGATCGGCGGTCCGGACGTGCTCACCTACGCCGAGATGCTCGACCGGATGGCCGAGGTGCTCGGCCTTCCGCACCGACCAAGGGTGCCCGTGCCGCTGATCACCCCGTGGCTGTCCTCGTTGTGGATCGGGCTGGTCACGCCGGTGGACCCGGGCGTGGCGAGGCCGTTGATCGAGGGCCTGGCCGTGCCGACGGTGGTCAGCGATCCGTCGGGGATGGAGCTGTTTGACGTCGAGCCGGTGGGCTTCGAGGAGGCGCTGCGGCGCGCGGTGGCAGGCGACCCCGAGCTGGTCGCGGCATGAGATTCCTCGAGCGCCTGTTCGCATCGCGAGCCGCCCGGATCGGGATCGTCCTGGTATGGCTGGTGTTCGGCGGCCTGGGAGGCTCGTTCGCGCAGCGCTTCCAGAACATCCAGAAGAACGAGGAATCGTCGTTCCTGCCCGGCTCCTCGGAGTCCGTGAAGGAGCTGACCCTGGCCAAGCGCTTTCCCTCCGGCGAGCGTTTCACCGCGGTGACGGTCGTCCGCCGCGACGGCGGCCTCTCGGCCCGAGATCTGGCCGCGACCGACGCGGTTCGCGCCTCGCTGGCTGCCGCTCCTCCGGTCACCGGCTCCCGCGCCGTGCTCTTCCGGGTCTCGCCCGACCGCACCACGGCGCTGCTGATCGTCAACCTGAACCCGCGCGGCGAGGAGACGCTCCTCAAGTCCTCGGTGGGGCAGGTCGAGAGCCGGGTGGCGCCCCTGCGCTCACGCGGCCTGACCGTCAAGGTCTCCGGACCGGCCGGGTTCTCCCGGGACGCGGTCAACGTATTTGCCTCGATCAACGGCACTCTGCTGCTGGCCACAGCCGGGCTGGTGTTCGTGCTGCTGATCATCATCTACCGCTCGCCCATCTTCTGGTTCATCCCGCTGTTCAGCGTGCTGATGGCGGAGGCCTTCTCCCGTTTCTGCGGGTGGGCGATCGCCGAGGCGGGGGTCACCGTCAACGGCCAGAGCGCCGGCGTCCTGCCCGTGCTCGTGTTCGGAGCTGGCACCGATTACGCGCTGCTGCTCGTCGCGCGCTACCGCGAGGAGCTGCGCCGCCACGAGTCACCGGTGCAGGCGATGCGCCAGGCGCTGCGCCGCGCCGGACCGGCCGTGGTGGCGTCAGGCTCGACGGTGATCGTCGCGCTGCTCTGCCTGTCGCTGGCCGAGGTCAACGGCACCAGTGGACTCGGGCCGATCGGCGCCATGGGCGTGGCGCTCGCCATGCTCGCGATGCTCACCCTGCTCCCGGCCGGGCTGGTCATCGGCGGCCGGCGCGCCTTCTGGCCCTTCATCCCGCGCCTCGGCTCCGAGGGCGCCGACGAGACGCACGGATTCTGGCGGCGAGTCGGGGAACGCGTCGCCGCCCGCCCCCTCCGCGTATGGGTTACCACCGCTGTGCTGCTCGGCGTGGGCTGCCTCGGGGTGGCGAGCTTCTCCAGCGGCCTGACCAACACGCAGGACTTCCGCGGCGCTGTCGAGTCCGTCCAGGGCCAGCAGCTGATCGCCAAGGCCTTCCCGGCCGGGTCCAACGCACCCACCGACGTCGTTGTCCGCGACCTCGCAGCGCTGCCGGCCGTGGAGCGGGCAATCCGTGCTGTGCCGGGCGTGGCCGCCGTCGGCGCCGTCGAGCTCGGGAGACCCGGAGCGAGATTCTCGGTGATCCTCAGGCCGGATCCGTACTCAACCGAGGCGGAGAACCTGATCCCGCGCTTGCGCGCCGCCGCGCACGCCGCCAGCCCCACGGCGCTGGTGGGCGGGCCGACGGCACAGCAGAAGGACTTCGACGTCGCCGCGGCCCACGACAATCGGCTGATCGTCCCGATCGTGCTGCTCGTCGTGTTCCTGATCCTCGTCCTGCTCCTGCGCGCGGTCACGCTGCCGCTGCTCCTGATCGCCACCGTGATCCTTTCCTTCGGCGCTGCCCTGGGCATCTCCGCCGTGATCTTCACGCACGTCTTCGGCTATCCGGGCGAGACCTCGACGCTGCCGCTCCTTGCCTTCATCTTCCTGGTCGCACTCGGGGTCGACTACAACATATTCCTGATGGCGCGGACCCGGGAGGAAACGCTCCGCCACGGCCCTCGCCGCGGGATGCTGCGCGGCCTGGCCGTGACCGGCGGCGTCATCACCTCCGCCGGCATCGTCCTGGCCGGAACCTTCACGATGCTGGCCACGCTACCGCTCAAGACGCTGACCGAGCTCGGGTTCACGATCGCCTTCGGCGTCCTGCTCGACACGTTCGTCGTGCGCTCGGTGCTCGTACCGGCGCTCGTGTTCGACCTCGGCGCGCGCGTGTGGTGGCCGAGCGCGCTGGCCCACCGCAGACAGACTCCACATCCAGCCGACGCCGAGATCGCGGTAGAGCCGGTGCCGAGATCCCAGACGTTGTGACGTAGCCGTGGAGAACGTGTGGGATTACCCGCGGCCGCCCGCTGTCGAGCCCTGTCTGCGCCACGTCCGAGTCGACCTCGCCGGACAAATCCTCGCCGACTCCGGCCATGCCCTGCGCGTACTCGAGACGAGCCACCCGCCGACGATCTACCTCCCGCGGGATGACGTGCGGGTCGATCTCCTGGTGCCCAGCCGACGGCGCTCCACTCGCTGCGAGTTCAAGGGCGCGGCCCGCTACCTCGACGCCCTCATCGGCAATCGGCGCTGCGAGGCGGTGGCCTGGACCTACCCCGAACCCTCCCTCGCCTACGAGGCGCTCAAAGACCACTTCGCCTTTTACCCCGGCCGGATCGACGCGGCCTGGCTCGACGACGAGCGCGTCCTCGCGCAGGAGGGCGACTTCTACGGGGGATGGATCAGCACTGAGCTCATCGGCCCATTCAAAGGAGCGCCGGGCACATTGCGCTGGTGAGCCGACCCCGAGCAGTGGCCAGCTTGAACACACGATCCTATGCCTGAGCCCTGACTTCGCCGACTTCGACGCTGTCTATTCTCGCTGCGTCGCTGCCGGCGACTTGGGTCGCAAGGGCTTGGAGCGAGGCTGAGTCCTCGGTGTCGAATATGAGGATCGAGATGCCTTGGTCTTGTCCCAGAAGGATCCAGTAGCCGGCAACGAACCCTGGGGCGCCCGAGACAACCGGCACGAGTTCGGTGAGCGTAGTCGGCAGGGCGTCTCGGTCGGTGATCGTGGCCTTGATGACGACGGCGTGCATGGCGGTTCCTTTCTCGTGACGCTCGCGCTCCGGGCTGACGATCACCGCCTCCTGAAGTGGCGGATTAGCGAGCACGGATGCCTTTTTCGTGTTGTTGTGCGGACGGAGCGCGCTGAGGGAGCTCAGCGCGCTCGACCGTTCGTCCTCTTCGGTACCGGCTAGCTCTTCGCGGCAGTTTCCGTCTGCTTCAGCGCGTCGGTCACCTCTTTGGTCAGCTCGTCGGTGGCGACGTTCAGATCGTGCTTGAAGGTCTTGGCGGACCGGATGAGCGCTCTTTCGACCCCCTGCGCGATCGTCGGTTCGCCGACCACGACCAGCGCGGCTTGGCCTGCGTCGAGAGCCTCCGCCGCCTCATGGAGCTCCTTGCGCGGCAGAGTGCCCGATCCGAACCACTCCGGGATCACGCGGTAGTACGGATGATCCACGCGCTTGACGATGTGGGGCTTGCCATCCTCCTTATCGATGACCGCCGCGTCGAACCTGCCGACCATGTGATCCTTGTGCAACTGCTCGAACGCCTCAAGATCGAACTTGGCGTCCTCGAGATCCGTGTAGACCGCGGTGTAGAGCACCGAGTTATCAGCCATTGATCCTCCTAGGACCGAGGTGTGGAATCTCGGCGGAGGATGAGGTCGCTCGGGATGAGCCGTCATCACGCAATTTGAGTGATTGCGGAGCTGTCGGGTCTAACGCGCGCTGCCTGCTGCTCGGCAAGTATCGGACCGGTGGCCAACGGGTGGGCGTCTGCGGTCGCGCTGGCAATGTGACGGCGCGGCGCCGGCAAAAACGCGGGACCGGCGGGTGTCGTCGGATCGAGGAGCCACGGCCGGCGGCCAATAACCCATGACCGCGGCGCTCTTGGGGATCATGTAAGGGATCGCCTTATGAGGCCTACCAGGGAGTTCCACGGCGAAGCAGCCGAGGTCGCGGCGGCACCGCAAGAGGTCTGCCTGAGCCTGGTCGCCGCGGTCGACCGCTACCCGGACTGGTGCGCTGAAGTCATCCGAGAAGTGGAGGTCCTCGACCGTGGCGTCGACGGTCACCCGATCCGCGTGCGGATGACGATGCACATCGCCCGGGGCGGGTTCGTCAGGGAGTTCAATCTGTTTCTCGCGATCGTCGTCGAGCCTCCCGGGAGCGTGAGGCTGACCAGGGTGACGGACCATCCGACCAATCAGGAGTTCAACGCCACCTGGGCGCTGCGGCCGGCCGCGAGCACACGCATCGCGCTCGAACTCGACGCGAAGCTCCGAGTGCCCTGGTACATCCGTGGCGGCGGGATCGGTGACGCGTTCGCGGAAGCCTTCGTCGGCGCTGCGTGCCGGAGGCTCGCGACCCCATCGCCGTAGGCCACCGGCCGCGTGCCTGCTTGGCCGGGCTGGAGCAGTCCACCCTCAGGTCAGGGTGGCGCGGGCGCGTGCCATGCCGTCAGCGCTGTCTCGCCTTCTTCGCGACGCCGTGGAGGCCCGCGATGATCTGACGGATCAACTGAGCGACCATCCCCGGAGTGATCACCATCGGGGCCTCTTGCCCGGCCGCTCGTCGATCGCTCTCACGGTTCATTCTCATGGGACGACATCGCAGCAGACACTTCTCTTCCGGCGGTCACGACCTCGCCGGCAGCGGGCGCCGCGCGACCTCGGCCGCTTCATCGACGGGAAGACCGACGAGCCGGAGCACACCTTCGGCGTGGTGGATGTCGGCGTCCTTCGGGGCCTGCCCGTCGAGCACGGCTCGCATCACGGCAAGCAGTGCACCGCCGGTGGCGTGCAGCGCGATCCGTTCGTGCGGCACGCTGAGGCGGCCAGACCTGACGCCGGCCCGCAGGTCGCGACGGGCGTAGGGGCCGAGGGCGGCGTGCAGGACGTTGTGGGATACGTCGAGCCGGACGAGCAGCCAACCCCAGTCTGGGTCGTTACGGGCGCGACGGACGAAGGTGCGGTGAGCGGCGGAGATGATCTCGGCGGGATCGTCGAGATGAGCCGTGAGCGCGTCGATTTCCGCGCCCTGGGCAGCGACGATGTCGGCGAGGACCGCCTCGATGAGCGCCTCCTTGCTCGGGAAGTGGTTGTAGAACGAGCCGAAGCCGACGTCGGCCTCGTCCGTGATCTCCTGGATGCGCGTGCTGTCGACCCCCTGACGGGCGAACAGGGCTCTGGCGGCGTCGAGGAGCTTCTCGTGTCGTCTCGCGTCGGCGCGCCTGCCGATTTGGGGCTGCGGTCATGACTGGTCGCGCATGGTCGCCGCGGGCAACTCCG
>Ga0116217_10004829_pt1 | contig 11962 bp, 14 predicted proteins | sample Sb_taG_6_FD_89697 | JGI IMG/M metagenome (GOLD analysis project Ga0116217, IMG submission 89697) | Peat soil microbial communities from Weissenstadt, Germany - Sb_50d_4_PS metaG | ecosystem: Environmental > Terrestrial > Soil > Wetlands > Peat | place: Germany: Weissenstadt | collected 2010-09-21 | reverse complement strand
GGGAATTCTTAAGCTCGCTTACAAGCTGCTCGTCAACGACAAGGCCAAATTCACGGCCTTGCTGGTGGGTATCGCTTTTGCTTCCTTCTCGATGATCTTCATTTCGGCCATGTTTGTCGGCGTGTTGCGTCATTCGTCCTCGACCGTGATCAACATCGGCGCCACGATGTGGGTGATGGATCCGGCAGTGCAGACGCCTGCCAACTCGATTGGAATTCCCGATTACGTCCTTGACGCGGTCCGAAGCACGCAAGGCGTCGCCTATGCCGTGCCGCTCTATACCGGGACGGCTTTGGTGAAACTCGCCGACGGCACCTACCAGGCAACGAGCGTCATCGGCCTGGACGATACCAGCCTGTTTGGCCGTCCCGAGATGGTGAATGGAAAGATCACCGACATCTACGCAGAGAACGGCTTCTTTGTAGTTCAGGACGCGGATTATTCCAAACTCGGCAGCCCTCACGTCGGGTCGGAATTCCAGCTGAACGATCACCGGTGCGTCATCGTTGGGACTGCTAAAGTTGCGATGTCCAGCCTGTTTGGGCTCCCGACGTTGTACACGACCTACGAGAGGGCCATTCAATACATTCCGAATCCGCGCTATACCGTGTCCTACGTCCTCGTTGAGCCGAAGAGTCCCAGCGACATACCGAAGATCAAGCAACAGGTGGCGGCGCTTGGTTACCTGGCGCTGACTAAAGATGAGTTCATGCAGAGAAGTATCACCTTTTACATTTTCCAGACCGGGATGGGAACCAACCTTTTGATCATGACCGTCATTACGTTTTTCGTGGGCCTGTCGATCTCAGGCCAGACGTTTTATACGTTCATCCTGGAAAACCTGGAGAGGTTCGGAGCCCTGAAAGCGCTGGGCACGAAAGACGGCGAACTCGTGGGTATGATCTTGTTCCAGGCTACGTTCACGGCGCTGACCGGCTACGGGTTGGGAGTCGGCCTGTGTACCTTGTTCATCTATCTGGCGAAGCTGAGGCTCCCCAGTTACTTCGCCACGATCACCTACACCAATCTTCTGCTGGCGTTGGTGATGGTCCTGATCATTGACGCAGTTTCCAGCTACGCGGGAGTCCGTAGGGTCCTGCGAATCGAGCCGTTCGAGATTTTCAGGGGATGAAGATGCCGCGCACTGCCATCGACGCGAGCGGGCTACAGAAATGGTTCGGTGAAGAAGATGCTAGGACCCTGGCTCTCCGCGGCGTCGACCTCCACGCGGATTTCGGGGAAATGATCTACATCGTGGGGCCGTCCGGGAGCGGCAAGACGACGCTGCTGAGCGTGCTTTCTGGAATTCTCAGACCGAATTCTGGCCATGTTTTGGCGGACGGAACGGACATCTGGACTCTCGATAGCAACCATCTGGCCGAATTCCGCCTGCATAAGCTCGGCTTCGTATTTCAGGATTTCCACCTCTTTCCGCGCCTGAACACGGCGGAGAATGTAGCGATTCCGCTTATCCTCAGGAAAGTGCCGTGGGATACCGCTATCCAGGAAGCAATCCACTATTTGGATATTGTCGGGCTCAAGGGACGCGCGGATCTCCCTCCCATGAAGCTCAGCGGAGGCGAACAGCAACGCGTAGCCATTGCGCGAGCCATGATTGGAAAGCCGGATATCCTGATTATGGACGAACCGACCGCTTCCCTGGACGGCGATACGGGACATGCCATTGTGAAGTTCGTCCGCGAGAACATCCTCGACGCGAACCGCTGCATCGTCGTAGTCACACACGACAGTAGAATCTACGAATTCGCCAGCCGGATCTTGAAGATGGAAGACGGTCGGATCACTGGAACACAAGAGAGGGCAGCATGAAAAATAAAATACTATTTGCGCTCGCCATCGCCGGCATTGTCGCTGGGACGACGGCTGCCTACCTTTTCGGTATTACGAATCCGCCGCTCCCGCCGGTCTTTCAACCATTCACGGATCCCTATGCCAACGGAATCTACGCGGAAGGCATTGTGGAGAGCGATCAACCCAGCGGCGAGAACATCAACGTGTTTGCGGAAGTACCCGGCACCGTGAAGCAAATTCTTGTCGCCGAGGGGCAGGTAGTGCACAAAGGCGATCCGCTGGTGTTGATCGATGATTCCATTCAAAGGGCAACTGCGGAGCAAATGCAATCGCAGGCTCAGGCTGGGTTGTCGCTGCTTCAAGAGCTCAAGGCCGAGCCGAGGAAAGAGAATCTTGACGTTGCAGAGTCACAAGTCGAGTCGGCGCACGCAACTTTGAAAACTGTAGAGGACGAACTGGCCAAGCAGGAAACTGCGTACGAAATGGATCCGAAATCAATCAGCAAGGACGCTTTGGACAGTGCGATCAACGCGGCTGCGGTGGCGAAAGCCAACCTTTCGGTAGCTCAGAAACAATATGACCTGACCAAAGCAGGCGCCTGGTCCTACGACGTCACCAATCAGGAACGCCAGCAAAACGCGTTGCAAAAATCCTACATGGCATCGAGCGCCTTGCTTTCCAAGTACACGCTCCGAGCGCCAAGAGACGGCATGGTGCTGACCATCAATCCGACGCCAGGGAGCTTCGTATCCCCGCAGGGCTCCTACGACAGCTACACGCAGGGCATGCTTCCCGTGCTGGTGCTCGGTAGCCCGCAGGCGTCTCTGAATGTGCGTTGCTACGTCGATGAAATCCTTGTGCATCGGCTCCCCGCGCCAAGCAAGATGAAAGCGCAAATGTCCATTCGCGGGTCGGACACGAAGCTTCCCCTCGATTACGTGAGGATGCAGCCGTTCGTGTCTCCCAAGATCGAGCTTTCCAACCAGAGGACCGAGCGGGTCGACGTCAGAGTGCTGCCCGTAATTTTTAGAATCGAGAAGTCCGAAAACACGTACCTCTTTCCTGGCGAATTAGTGGACGTATTCATTGGTGAGTGAGGATTGAAATGTTGCGTCGTGCAAAATCGATTGTTGCTCAAGGGGCCTTAGCCGCCTTCGCGACTTGGACGCTCCTGTTGGCTGGATGCACGGTAGGCCCGAAGTACGCGCGGCCGTCGGTGCAAACTCCCACAGCTTACAAGGAGCTTGCTGCGGACGATCTCATACAGTCAGACCAATGGAAATCAGCCCAACCGAGTGATGGTGCGGCTCGTGGAAAGTGGTGGGAAGTCTTCCATGATTCACAGCTAAACACGTTTGAACTAAAAGCGGATATTTCAAATCAGAATATTGCCGCGGCGGTTGCAAGTTTCTTTGCTGCCCGCGCCGTCATCCGGGAAGCGCGTTCGCAATATTTTCCGACCGTCGCAACGAACCCAAGCATCATGAATGCGCGCCCGTCGGCGGGCCAGTTCGGCGGGGTGCGGTCGGGAAGCTCTTCGACCTCGGGATTCACTCTCAATTCTTTTACCAATTTCTCGGCGCCTGCGGACGCGTCCTGGGAACCGGACCTGTGGGGCCGTGTTCGCAACACGATGAGGGGAGCCACCTACGTGGCGCAAGCAAGCAGCGCCGACTTGGAAAATGTGCGCCTCTCCGTAGAGGCAGAGCTTGCGACCGACTATTACCAGCTCCGCGCGCAGGATGCCATGAAGCAGGTTTTTGACGCCACTGTCATCGCCTACCGGGAATCTCTGAATCTCACTCAGGTCCAGTTCAAAGCCGGGATTGGAACAGACGAAGCGGTCGCTCAAGCCGAAGCCCAACTGGAGGCTACACAAGCGCAGGATACGAACCTCGGCGTTTTGCGAGCGCAGTATGAGCACGCGATCGCCCTGCTGGTGGGCGAACCCGCATCGACATTTTCCATTCCCGTAGAGCCACTGAGCGCGAATCCTCCGGCCATTCCTGCCGGCGTCCCCTCCGATCTCCTCCAACGCCGCCCGGACATCGCCGCCTCCGAACGCGCGATGGCACAAGCGAATACGCAGATTGGCATAGCGAAAGCAGTCTACTATCCGAACGTCACCTTGAGTGCGACTGGAGGGTTCGGCAGCACTTCCATCGCGGATTGGTTTGTCTGGCCGAGCCGATTCTGGTCGGTGGGACCCAGTCTTGCAGAAACGATTTTTGACGCTGGATTGCGAAGAGCCACCGTCCAACAGTTTCAGGCCACTTACGATCAAACGGTGGCGAATTACCGGCAGACCGTATTGACCGCCTTCCAGCAAGTGGAAGACAACCTGGCGGCCGTGAGAATCCTGGCTCAGGATATCCAGCAGCAGGATGCCGCCGTACAATCGGCCCGAAGAAGTTTGCAGGAAGCGACGGTGCGCTACGAGGCCGGGCTTGATCCCTACCTGAACGTGATCACGGCCCAAACGGTTGTACTGAATGACCAGCAAACTGCGGTGAATTTTCGCATGCAGCAAATGGTGGCGAGCATCCAGTTAATCAAGGTGCTAGGCGGCGGCTGGGATGTCGCGCAGCTTCCGCCGCCGAAACAGTTGAGAACCATTGTTTCTAGCGGTCCAAATTCGTTGCTTCCTTAATGGGGTTGGCGAATGTGGTTTTGCCGCTCTATGCATCTGATTGGCCGTCATATGTTGATTGGGACGTTCCCCGATTCTCGTAGGAGGTTGGCAATTGAGTCAAAGCCTTTTAGTGCCGCTTGACGGTTCACCGCTCGCAGAGCTCGCATTGCCTGAGGCGCTCGCACTAGCAAAGCTGCCAGAGTCGAGAGTGACCCTGCTTCACGTGATCCCTCCTATAGAGGATGTAATTTCCGATGGTGAAGTGATCACAATCGATCAGCAGTGGGAGAACCGAAGAATCCACGCGGTGCACTATCTGGAGAGTATCTGCGCCCGGCCTGACTGGAAGAACGTGAAGGTGACTGTCGCCGTCGAAATGGGCATCCCAGCCGAGGTGATCCTCGATTTTGCGCGCAAGCACAAAATCGCTCGGATCGTGATGACGACGCATGGCCGGACTGGCATCAATAGATGGGTTTACGGGAGCGTCGCCGATAAAGTGCTTCGAGCTGCTGACAGAACCGTGGTGCTTGTCCGCGCTGGATCCCCAATTGGGGCATTGTCCACCAAGAGGAATGCATTTTAATATAAGGCTTTCGTCAATGGAGGACTCCGCGAGGAAGAATAGTGGGCCCCCGCGAAAGCCAGAATGGAAACAGGGAGGAATCATGGCGCTGCACCGAACAATCCTGCTTGCTGCTTTGCTCTCGGCCCTCTGCGCCGCAGTTTCCAGAGGAAACCCAGCCCAAGATCAAAATCAGCTTCCTGCGGACTATGTACCGTCCGGCGCGGCGATCTACACTCAGTATTGCGCCGCATGTCACGGAGCGGACGCCAGGGGCAACGGCCCTGTGAAGAAGGCGCTTAGGAAACCCGCGCCGGACCTCACGACATTGGCCAAGCGTCACGACGGCAAGTTCCCATATGCCTATGTCGCAGGAGTTCTTCGCTTTGCTCCCGGTGTTCCCTCTCATGGATCGGGCGATATGCCCATGTGGGGGCCCCTTTTTGAATACTACTACAATCAGAAATCCGCACAGCGCCGCATCCAGAATCTGTGTGACTTTCTAGCGGCTCTGCAGGAAAAGTAATCGCCGGAAAAGCCAGGGCTCAGAACTCACCCCCGTGGCTTCTGACACTATCCTGACTCAGGAACGACTCTGCGGGCTAAATCACCGGTACAATCGGGCTGCATGACCCGGACCAACGTCCCATCCTATATACGTGCTACGTGCGCGCACTGGCTCCCATTCCGAGGGAATTCCACGTTCCTCGAATCAATCCTTGACTGAGTTCAGACTCATTGCAATGGAGCGAGGGGAGAAAATCGCAGCACAACCAATGGACAGAACCCCTCACCAACTTGAAGTCGCATTCGAGTTTGACAAACCGCTCGATCCCGTCTGCGCATTGTTATCGGACCAATTGGTGCATCACGGCCAAGTGGCCATTGTGCAAAGGTTGCGACCTGTCCGAATTTGCGAGCATTGCGGGAAGTTGTTTGTTCGAAACCGAAAAAAGCAAATTTTGCCCCGGTGGGAAATGTAGGATTGCTCACTACAATCGAGGACCGCAACGCGCCGACGCTGAGTATCAATTCGAGCGTCGTATTCTTCGACTTCATAAGAAACTTACCCCGAAAAGATTCGGCAAGGTGGTTCGTCTGAGACTCGCAAATATCAAACTCAGTAAGCTAGAGCACACCCAGAAAAGATCGCGAAGTCGTTTTCTCCAAGACCTCCTGAATGCGGGGGGCAAGTAGTCCCCGTGTGGAACGTGAACCGATATTAACGGAAATTAACTGGAAGAACAGTGGGAGCTTGGAGGTTATAGAGAAAATGGCATTTATATGTGATTCTTAATCCCTAGCCAAACCGCTGCTCTCGTTTCGAAGGCAGATGCTCTAACGGAGGCACTTCAGCCGCGAACTCGAGAGAACGGTGAACCAAATCGAGCGGCTGCAGCGCATGCGCAAGTGGCAACCGCTACCGCCCCAGTTGGACGTCAAGATTTCCTGATCCCGAGGGCAGGGAATCAGCTACTCCGTTTCCGTGCTGGCTCTGTGTCCATTTATGCCTGTGTCGGTGGGTCCGCCCTCCGAGGGGGACGGCTCGACGGGCAGCGGGGAGATCCAAAGTCCGCACCTTTCGGCTCGAAGTTAGCTCAAGAGGGTTGGGACCAGTTGGAAGATGTTTGTAACACTGCAGATAGCGGCCGCGGAGCAGTGCCCATACTAGCTCATCTAAGCAGGTACCCGCTACTGTACCTGTGCGCACTCAACCCGCAGCCCTCTACCGTGTCAATTTCCTAAGCGATTTGGAAACGGATGAAGTGGAGTGAGTGCAAGTTGCATGGGCGCAATTGGCTATCTCGAAATTTGCGGTTATTTAGTTGGCAGTGATGAAGCAGTTTCGAAGGCATTTGCAGCGGCTAGCATGCCAAGGTTATGTCAAAACGTACGGCACAACGATTGGAGAGGGTTAGGTCGAAGTCCTAAAGTGAGCGACGGCGGACAGGCCCTCGGTCGCAAGACGCCTGAGGGCTTGTTTTGTTTTCACTCCCACGTGTAGAGCTTTATGCATCGGAATTGTTCAGAGTACATCACGACGGTCATATTTTGAACTGTGCAAAGGGACCGATTGCTTTAAATTCTCGACCGGTCCATCGCTGGAGGTAGCTCAGTTTCATCAGGCGATTTATTTGAAGGTAAGTGGTGCTTCCGGCAGCGCCGATTTGGACTCTTGCAAAACATCCGTGCTTCTTCCGCATCAAACCGTTCCCACGGGATGACGTTTCGAGACTTCCGGGTAAACCGCACTGGCGCGGTCCAACGCTTCCGTTATGCTGTCGCACATATTCCTACCTCCGATGTGCTGTTCAAACTCAGCCTGATGCATTAGTCTCATAGGCTGTTCCCTGGCTCCGCAAAGAATGAGTTCTCGTCCCGATTCGTGCACTTGGTCAGCTAAGTCCTCTAGTGTCTGAAGGCCGGTGGAATCGATCGCGGTCATGTTGCGCAATCTCAGAATCAGGATCGGGGGCAGGCTGGACAACCGCGTTGTGATCTCCTCGATTTTGTCGGTTGCTCCGAACAGGAAAGGCCCATGAATTCTAAAGATGGCGACATAAGCGGGGATTACCTTGTGCTGGAGGATGTGAACATGCCCTTCACGGACGTACTCTTCGGACACCTCCGAGACCGTGGACGTTTGTGTAACTTTCTTTATGAAGACCAGCGCGGCGAGAATCATGCCTGCTTCCACGGCTATCGTCAGATCTGCAAACACCGTCAGTAGGAAAGTGACGAGCCATGTCGCAATCTCCATTCGGGAGAGCTTCAAAAGCTCTGGGATTTCCGCCCACTCGCCCATGTTGTATGAAACAACGAGAAGAATTGCAGCCAGGACCGACAACGGGATGAATCTTGCAAGGGGAGCTGCGAAGACCACGATGCCAAGAAGAGTCAGGGCGTGAATCATTCCCGAAACCGGAGTTTTCGCCCCCGAACGGATATTGGTGGCAGTTCTCGCGATTGCGCCCGTCGCCGGAAGCCCTCCGAACAGCGGAGAAAGAATATTCGCGATCCCTTGTCCCATAAGTTCCACGTTTGGGTTGTGCTTGTCGTTGCTCATGCGATCGGAGACGACCGCGGACATCAATGATTCGATTGCGCCTAACATAGCAACCGTGATTGCCGGCGAAATCAAAGGCCGCAGTAAGTCTGTGCGAAAGTGCGGAACCTTAAGCGCTGGTAGCCCAGAGGGGATACCTCCAAAGCGAGTGCCAATGGTTTCCACGGGCAGTTTGAGCAGGATGACCGCCGCCGTACCAACAAAGAGCGCGACGATATACCCCGGGACTCGTTTCACGTAACGCATGAAAACGATAATCACAGCAAGGGCCGCAACCGCTAGGCCCGTCTCCAGGGGCGAGAACGAATAGAAATTGTGTGCAATTGTCTGAATGCGACCGAGAAATTCACCCGGAACCCTGTCGATCTTTAGTCCGAAGAAATCCTTAATTTGCGTGCTGGCGATGATTACCGCGATACCGTTCGTAAAACCCACGACGACAGGGCGCGGTATGAATTTGACGGCCGTGCCCAAACCCGTTGCCCCCAGAATCAACAGGAGAACGCCAGCCATCAGGGTGCACAGGAACAGTCCGTCCATGCCATACTTCGCGACAATGCCGAAGACGACGACCACGAACGCGCCAGTTGGGCCACCAATTTGGGTCTTGGATCCGCCCAGAGCCGAAATCACAAAACCCGCCACGATGGCGCAGTACAAACCGGCCTGTGGTGGAACGCCAGAAGCGATCGCGAAAGCCATCGCGAGAGGCAGTGCGACGAGACCAACGGTTATGCCTGATAATAGATCCGCCACGAACAGGCGCTTCGTATAGGACTTGAGACAGAGCACGGATTTCGGTAGCCAATTATTCATTGTGTTTTTTCGAGTGTCCGATCTTCCAGGTCTTGTATTAGTTGCCCACTCGCGCCAACCGCGCCACTAACTGACGCACGTTCATGTTTACTCCCTAATTTCCTTCGTTGGCAGAGTGAGTTCCATCTTTGCTGTTCAGTGGCGATTAGCGGCTGCGACATTCGGTCTAGGAATCGGCCTGACCTTAACCGCACGGATCCGTTCTCCCCCGTACTGTTCTTCGTACTCGACCCAGTCTCCTATGGAAAGCGTCCTGAAATCCGAACCGTCGAGCGCCTTCTCATCGAAGTAGATCACGCAGTTGTCCTCTCCCAATATGCAGCCGGAGCCCCGGTTCTTCATCAATTCCGTCACCGAACCGCGCATACTTTCTCCTTTTCTAGTTCTTCTTCTCAGACAGCGTCTGGGCCGTCTGTAAGTGTGGACGGTGGAGTGGCCTTTTACTGAACTCCGCGGCAAGTGCCCACATGCGGCGTGCTGCCTGAGCGATGCGCATCATATGTGGCGCTGCCCAGGTCAGCGTGCGCTCGCCAGCACGATCCAGAAGGAACAGTGTTAGGACCGCACCAGCTGCGAGCGCGAATAGAACGCAAAATATGGCCAGCGCAGCAATCATCTCCTGCACTTGATAAAGCCGAATCGCCGCCAACGCGGCAAGGCCGAGTAAGGTCCACCTACACGCCTTGTTGTTGGAAGCCGACTTTAGGGAAATCACGGGTCAGGTCCTTTCTCGTTACGTATTTCTGTCAAGAAATACATTTAGAACCCGAGGAAACCATCCCCGAGCCGACCTGTCGTTGAGTGACTCTTTCCGCAAGTTCACTGGCTGTTTTGTTTGATCCGCCCCAACAACCTGCATATTAATCGCCCTGGGAACCTTGGCCCCTGCAGCGAAAAAGACTCCGTAAGAAACTCGCAGACCAACAGACAGCTCGCCATAGCTGAATCCCACCACGAGCGAATCATCGCTGAAAGTCTCATCGAACCCATCATCCCCATGAATGATTCCCGTGTGCCGCGAAGGAAATAGAATGACTACTTCTCCCTTCAAACCCTCCCTCTGCATTAGTTCTTTGACTTTGATCCGGCCCGTCATCTTGCCTCCACTTTCAGTACCTCTCTGAACGCAGCAATCGGGTGGCTGTGCAACAGAGGCGCTTTGCTTTTCGGCTCTTTCTCCCCAAGTATCTCGAATTCAAGAACTCCGGCGAGCAATTCGCTGAGGGCATAGTCCACTATTTCTGCGGTGCTCTGGCCTCGATTGCTGCTCATCATCCACTGTCGTGTGCGCTTACCTATCAGGGTACACAGGACGAAAGGATTGGAAATCTTCCGTTGCGCCTGGAACAGCAACTCGGACCGAGTACTCATGTCCTTTTGCCTGAAGATATCTCTTCCCCTGCAACGCGCCGCACTCGGAATGCCCGGCAACCCTTGGACCAGAGGGAATGGGGAACCAAAAATGGCTCGACTTCCAGATAGCCCAGGCACATTTTGTCGTCGCCGAGCGAAATTAGCTCGGCCCACGGATTCAAGAACTTTTCAGCGGGCCCCGCTAAACCGTACCCGGTGGCGCCACAGGCTGCCAACAACAAGAACGAGCTGGCAAGATCCAGTCTCCGCAATACGTTCAGCACAATGAGGCCACCCGCGACAAGACACAGTACAAGCAGGAACCGGGTTGTCTTGCAGCCTCTGGTGGCTTTTTCCTCGTAGGATTGCTGGCATAGGCTCCGCCACGAAAGCTCGGAGGACCACCTCACCGCAGCCGCGTCCAGTCCAGAGCCCATTAAAACGAACCCGTCGCGAGTCGCAAAACCATCAACCTTGGCAGACCAGACAAGCAACCCGCGAGCCAGATTTTGAGTGCGATGAAGCCAAAAGTGGTTCGCGCGCACTTTCGTGCTCAGCGCGAACTCCATTGCTTCTCGGGGTACGGCCCAAAAAAGAGGGGACGGGGCAGTTAGTTGCTGGAGAATAAGCGCAAGCCCGACGGCTGCCGCTGCCATCAGCAAAGCCCTCCAGACTATGGCTGCTGTGAAAAAAACACCTAACGCGAGACCCAGCATGAGCCCCCATCGAACCAGCTTATGCCAACACGCGAGTATTGCATTCGACCGGTCTCGGAAGTGCCGTAGGTTCACACTGAGCCACGTGCACCGGCGTGGCCAACGAACCGAGTACCTTGCCCTTGCAGCCATTACCTGTGGCTCACTGTCGCGCGCTCTTGCCAAAGGCGCATTTCCTCCACTCGTGCGAACGCCCGCTCCAAACTGACTCTCTGTTTCCGCGCGATTCGCCGGGCGACCTGTAATTCGTAAGCTTGGCGGGAGGGAAAGAACCGCCTACCGTCCTTCAGTTTCGGGTGAAGAAAACCCTTCGACTCAAGTTCAGTGATTTGTGCTTCGTTGATACCAAGCTTCAGAGCCAACTGCGCAGGAGTGTAATAGTCTGCCATTTCTTCCTATCAACCCTCCTTCGGTCTAGTCTCGAATCGGTGTTCGATTCAGAAGGTTGAACTAGATGCATATGCGAATATCTGCATATCTTTAACAAAAAATATATCTTCTCTACGACGCTGCCTCCATTTGCTGCAGCATGTCCCGTACACCAACCAGATGATTGTTGAAAATGTTCTTCGCTACATCGAGAAGCTTGAAAATGGTCCGGTCGGAGACGGAGTAATACACGTTGCTGCCAGATTTCCGGCCGACCACAATATTGCGCGCTCGTAGAATCGCAAGCTGCTGTGACACGTTCGCTTGCTCAATTTGCAGCGCTTCGCTGAGCTCATTCACGCCTTTCTCGCCGTTGCGAAGGCAGTCGAGGATCTGAATTCGGATAGGATGCGCGAGGGCCTTGAAAAACTCGGCTTTGAAGTTGGCGATCTGTTGTGGCATCCAATTCCTCTGTACACGGGTACTCTAACCTGCGAATATTCGCATGTCAAGTACGTCAATGGGCCGGCCCGCGCCACGGAAAATTGTTACACGAAGTTATCCGAAAGTTCTATCATCAGGTCGTCTTGAGCAAGTTCCATGAACATGTTTCCGATCGGTACTATTTTCGC
>Ga0116217_10004826_pt1 | contig 11963 bp, 10 predicted proteins | sample Sb_taG_6_FD_89697 | JGI IMG/M metagenome (GOLD analysis project Ga0116217, IMG submission 89697) | Peat soil microbial communities from Weissenstadt, Germany - Sb_50d_4_PS metaG | ecosystem: Environmental > Terrestrial > Soil > Wetlands > Peat | place: Germany: Weissenstadt | collected 2010-09-21 | reverse complement strand
CGTCGAGCGTCGCTTCCGGATTCGGCGCGGTCGTCACCACGTATTGCGCAACGACGACATTGAATGAGTTGTCCGGAAAGGTGAGATGCTCGGCATCCATCACCCAAAGGCCCTCGACATTGCTCAATCCCAGTTCGGTCACGCGCTCCTGCGCCTTCCGCAGCATCTGCTCGGAGATGTCGACGCCGCAAAGCCGGCTGTTCCTCGAATAGTGCGGCAGCGCAATGCCGGTTCCGACCCCGACTTCCAGAATGCGACCACCGACGCTTTCGGCAGCGGCAATGGCAGCATCGCGGCCGCGTTCGAACACGGCGCCGAATACCAGATCATAAACCGGAGCCCAGCGGTCATACGCTTTGGTGACAGTCTGTTTGTCGAGATCCACATTCGATAGGCTAGTCATAGCTGATCCTTTTGTTACCGCCCCTGCTGAGAAGAACCGCCCTGCCCGCTTCAGCCGGCTGCGGTTTCCGTGACCGTGATCGCGCTTTCAAACTCGCGACTGTTACCGCTCGCCACCTGACGGACGTGGCCGAGGAATTGCCTTGCGCTGTTTTCCCAGGAACATTCCAATGCGAACTTGCGGCAAGCGTCGCGAGGAAGCTGCAAAGCCTCAATGCAGGCGCGGCCGAGATCTTCGTCCAGAACCCCGATCGGCCGATCGCCGACCACATCCTTCGGGCCGGTGACCGGAAACGCGGCGATTGGAACGCCGCTTGCCAGCGCTTCGAGCTGAACGATGCCGAACGTATCGGTGCGACTCGGAAAAACAAAAACATCGGCCGCGGCCAGATGCGCGGCGAGCGTGCCGTTCTCTAGCGGGCCCAAGAATTTCGCGTCGGGAAATTCGCGCTTGAGCTTCGCCTCCTGTGGCCCCGAACCGACGACAACCTTGGTGCCGGGAAGATCAAGCGACAGAAAAGCTTCCAGATTTTTCTCGACCGCGACCCGTCCGACCGTCATGAAAATGGGACGCTCAAAACCGAGGTCGACGGCGCGATCCGGACGGAACAGATCGACGTCCACGCCGCGAGTCCACATGCCAAGATGTTGGAAGCCGCGTTCGCTGAGCACGCTCATCAGCGAGGGCGTCGCCACCATCGTCACCGTCGCGCCGGCATGAAACAAGCGCAGCACGCCATAAATCCAGCTTTCCGGAATCGGCGACCGGGCGGAGATGTATTCCGGAAAGCGCGTCGTATAGCTGGTCGTGAAGGGCCGCCCCTGGCGCCGGCAATAGGCGCGCACAGCAAAGCCGATAGGTCCTTCGGTCGCGAGATGGATGGCATCAGGCTTCGCCGCCTCAATGCGTTCGGCAATACCGCGGCGGTTGGGAACGGCGAGCCGCAAGCCGGGATAGGTGGGCAGCTGAAAAGACGGGAAGCCTTCCGGCGACAAAAAATCGACGGTAACGCCGAGTTTATTCGATGCACGCGCGAGGGAGCCCAAGGTACGCACCACACCATTGACTTGCGGATGCCACGCATCGGTGGCGACAAGAACTTTCATCGGGCTTGCGGCCAAACACCGCCCCTTGCTATTAACGAATCGGTTGCGACAACAATTGCGATTTCTTATCTCAATCGTGTGACGGCGAGGCTGCGGCAGCTTCGGAACGACTTGCGGCTGTAACATTGTTGTTACACTTGAGTGACAATTTCCGCGGCGAATCGCGTGAGGGCGTTTTTCTTGAATTTTATCGCTCCTCACCAAAAACAAGCCGTGACCAGCGCCATTGGGCAGAGAGTCAATTCCAGGCTAGGCCGCGGCACGATCAGCGCGGTCATCAGTCTGGCCGTCCTCGCCGCCGCCGCCTTCGTTCTCTATGAGCTATTGCACGACGCCGATTTCGGCAAGGTTTTCGCCACGCTGAAGGCGCAATCAGTTCAGAAAATCACGATCGCCGCCATATTCGTCGTGGCCGGCTACGTTACGCTAACCTTCTACGACTACTTCGCGCTGCATGCGATCGGCCGCGGCAAGGTTCCTTACGCGGTCGCCGCGCTGGCGAGTTTCACGAGCTTTACGATCGGTCACAGCTTGGGTGCCGCCGTGCTCACCGGCGGGCTTATCAGATTCCGCATCTACTCCGCGTGGGGCCTGACCGTCCTCGATATCGCCAAAATCGCCTTCATCACCAGCATCACGTTCTGGCTCGGCAATGCGTTCCTGCTGGGTGGTGCAACCGCCTACGCGCCGGAGGCAGCGGCGGCCGTCGATCATCTGCCGTTGTGGATCAACCGCACGATCGGCGTGAGCGCGCTTGTCGCGATCGCTTGTTATCTGCTCTGGCTGGCGCCGCGGCGACGTGTGATCGGCAGATCGGGGTGGCGGATCGTATTGCCCAGTCTGCGCTTCACGCTCGTGCAGATCGGGATCGGTGCGCTCGATCTGACCCTGATCACGCTGGCGATGTACGCGGTGCTGCCGCCGAATCCTCCCGTTGGATTGATAACCATGATGGTGCCGTTCCTGACAGCCACGCTTCTAGGGACGGTCAGCCATGCGCCCGGCGGCCTCGGCGTCATCGAAGTCACGATGCTGCTCGGCCTGCCGCAATTTCAGCGCGAGGAGCTTTTGGCGGCTTTGCTGACCTTCCGGGCGCTCTACTTTGTCCTGCCGCTTCTGTTGGCCACACTTTCACTCGGTGTCCGGGAACTTCATTTGCTGACCCGCTCGGCGTCCGCCCGCCGTGATCACGGTGCGTAGAGTGCCTCCCAACCTTGTAAGCCTGGTACCCTCACGTTAAGGTTTTCGCCGCGCAAGTGGGGTTCGGGGTGACGCGTAGAGTGCTTGTTTCGGGGGCCGGAAAGCGGCGACGTTCGTCGTTGGCATTTCGGGTTCAGCGTACGATTGCGGCGACGGCAGCCGCCGTCCTCGTGATGGTCTCGGCCCCGCCGCGCCAGGTTGCCGCGGAAACCATGGAAGCGGCGCTGGCGCGCGCTTACCAAGGCAACCCACAGCTCAACGCTCAACGCGCCATCGTCCGCCAAAACGACGAAGGCGTTGCCCAGGCGCTGTCCGGCTATCGCCCCACGCTTTCCGCCACCGCGTCGGTCGGCGAGCAATATACCAATCAGACGGGAGTGTTCCCGGCGGTTCCGCCTGCCCTGCCCAACAGCCTCGCCTACAGCATCAAGGGCTACACCACGCCGCGTTCGGTGGGTGTCAATGCCGGGCAAACATTGTTCAACGGCAAGCAGACCGCCAATCAGGTGCGCAGGGCGGAAAGCCAAGTTTCCGCAGCGCGCGAGACGCTGCGGGTGATGGAAGAATCAGTGCTGCTCTCCGCGGCAACCGCCTACATGGACGTGTCACGCGACACCGCCAATCTCGATGTGCAACAGAACAACATCCGCGTTCTGCAGCGCACGCTCAAGGACACCCGCAATCGATTTGCCGCCGGCCAGGTGACGGCGACCGACCTCGCGCAAGCTGAGGCGCAAGTCGCTGCCGGCGAGGCAAGTTTGCATGCAGCGGAATCGACGCTGATGACGACGCGGGCCAATTACCGGCGCATCATCGGCGTCGAGCCGGCCAACCTTGCTCCCACCTCGCCGATCGATCGGCTGGCGCCGACCACACTGAACGCCGCGGTCGCGGTCGGTATTGCTGAAAATCCGTCGGTGACGGCCGCTTTGTACGGCGTCGACGTCGCGCAGCTGCAAGTCAAAATCGCCGAAGGCGCGCTATGGCCGACGCTCGCGCTGCAAGGCAGCGTGCAGCAGCAGACCTATTCCAACATTCTCACGCCCAATCTGGTTCTCGGCACGGTGATGCTCAATCTCAGTGTGCCGATCTATCAGGGCGGCGCGGAATATTCGGCTATCCGGCTGAACAAGGAGAGCGAGGGACAGCAGCGGCTGAACGTCGATCAAGTCCGCGACCAGGCCCAGGCCAATGTGATTCAAGCCTGGGGCCAGTTGCAGGCGGCAAAGGCGCAGGTCGAGGCCGCCATCCGCCAGAACGACGCCGCCGCGCGAGCGCTGGAAGGCGTTCGCAACGAAGCGCAAGCGGGTCAGCGCACGACCCTCGACGTGCTCAACGCCGAGCAGGCACTGGTGAATGCGCGGGTCAGTTTGATCGTGGCGCAGCACGATCGCGTCGTCGCGTCTTACAGTCTCGTATCGGCCGTGGGGCGCCTGTCGGCGCGAGAACTCCACCTGCCGGTATCGATCTACGATCCGATGGTGCACTATCAGCAGGTGCGCGACGCCTGGTTCGGTTTGCGCACGCCCGACGGGCGTTAAGGCCCGCGCTTACTGCAGTTCAGTGCTCTTGGGCCGATTGAGCGCAAGCCACAGCTTCGCCAACGCTTCTTCAGGGCTTTCGCCGAGCACCGCGTGTGGCGGATCGTCACTTTCAGCGGTCCATATAGCGGTCGACACCCACAGCCGCGCAAAGCGATCGCCGCAAGCTTCGATCAGGTCGGAGGCGTCGGGACAGTAATAGCCGTCCCTCATGTCTTGCATGTGCTCTTGCAGATCGTGGGACGTGATTGTCACGCCGTGGCGGCGGGCGGTTTCGCTCCACTCACCGCCCTGCTCGGGCGGGTAGAATTTATGTCCGAAACGGTAGGTGCCGATCGGAAAACCAGCGATTTTCAGTTTCTTGGCCAGCGCGCGCGTCATCGGCAGTGTCAGTCTTCAAGCACGTAAGCGCCCGGAGCGTCGGCAAGCGGCGGATATCCCGCGTGCGGAGCGCCCATCTGCGGCACGGCAGTCGGCGGGCCGGAGCGATCCTTGAGCCAGTCGACCCAAGCCGGCCACCAAGATCCTTCTTTGGGCGGCGTGTCTGCGTAAAAGCTGTCCGGGTCGACATAGTGGTCGGCAAGTCGTTTGGTTCCGACCCGGAAGCTGCGCGCAGGGTGTCCGGGTTCCGAAACAATCCCCGCATTGTGGCCGCCGCCGGTGAGCAGATACGTGACGTCCGCTTCGACCTGCAGATTGATTTTGTAGGTCGATCGCCAGGGCGCCACATGGTCGCGTTCGGTGCCAACGGCGAAAATCGGCACGCGAAGGTCAGCCAGCGATATCGGCTTGCCGCCGGCTTCGAACCGGCCCTCTTCAAGATCATTGTCGAGAAACAATTTGCGCAAGTATTCCGAATGCATGCGATAAGGCATACGGGTCGCATCAGCGTTCCAGGCCATCAGGTCGGTTACCGTTTGGCGCTGGCCGAGCAGATAATCGTGCACGATCCGTGACCAGATCAGATCATTCGAGCGCAGCATCTGGAACGCGCCGGCCATCTGGCGGCTATCCAGAAAGCCTTGCTCCCACATCATATCCTCGAGAAAGGCGACCTGACTCTCGTCGATCATCAGCATGATCTCGCCGGCTTCGGTGAAATCGGTCTGCGCGGCGAGCAGGGTCACCGTGGCGAGCCGCTCATCGCCGTCCCGCGCCATTGCCGCGGCGGCGATCGAGAGCAGCGTTCCACCGAGGCAATAACCGACCGCATGTACCTTTCGGTCGGGCAGCACGGCATTTATGGCATCGAGCGCGGCCATGATGCCTAAGGTCCGGTACTCGGCCGTGCCGAGATCGCGATCGTCCGGGCCCTGATTCTTCCAGGAAATCATGAAGACGGTGAAGCCTTGCTCGGTGAGATATTTGACCAGCGAGTTATGCGGGGACAGATCGAGGATGTAATATTTCATGATCCAGGCCGGCACGATGAGGATCGGCTCCGGCCGAACCGTTGCGCCCGCCGGCGCATATTGAATCAGTTCGATCAGCCGATTGCGGTAGATCACCTTGCCTTGCGTCTTGGCCACATCGCGGCCGACGACAAAATTGTCGGCGCCGATCAGCCCCCTGCCCGAGATGGCGCGTTCCGCATCCTCCATGAAGTTCTGCCAACCCTTGACCAGGTTGAGGCCGCCGGTGGCGACGGTGCGCAACAGGATTTCGGGGTTGCTCAGCGGAAAATTCGACGGCGCAAACATGTCGAGGATCTGGCGCGAGGCGAACTCGACCATTTCCTCGTGACGTTTCGAAACACCGCGCAGGCCGGTGGTGGCGTTGTGCCACCATTGTTGCTGCAGCAGAAAGCCTTGATAGATGCAGTTGAACGGCCATTTACGCCAGGCATCATCCGTGAATCGATGATCCTGCGGCAGCGGCTCAATGCAATCCTCGGTGTCTCCGCCCGACCCTGCGTACTTTTGCAGATAAGTGACGAACCGCATCGTCTTCCGCATCGCCTTGTCGACGAGCTGAATGCGTTTGCCGGGGGCATAGGCGAGGTGGGTGGCCCAATCCAGATAAGCCTCGGCCAGCGCCGCCGGCGAGACGCCGGCCGTGAAACGCGCGGTAGCTGCGTGCAAGGCGCGATCGGTAATATCAGCCAAAGCCGTCACACTGTAGGAGTCTCGGTCCTGCTGCTGGCTGGGCCGGTTCCCAGTCCACATGGTCGGACCTGCCGGCATTGATATGCCGCGCGACACGACGGTCGGCGTCATGCGCGGCTCAGCCCCCTCTTCCAGTGGGATCAGCTCTCGTGATGGCCGTGGCGCAACGCTCATGGGGTCAATCCGCATTGGTGAAACCTCGAAGGAGGCAAATATCTGCACTTGTTCGGTGACTGCACCATGATGCAGGTCAAAATGTTAGCCGGGACTTTAGGCCAATCTGGCGCGCAGCAATCCGGCCCCGCCATTGTCGGCAGGCATGTTTGAGCGCGGGCGAAAGCCTCGCGCATGACGTCCCACGCGCGCCCAAATGTCCTATTGGCGCGGGTAAATAATGATCGAGAGATATTGCATCGGAGCCTCGACCAATTCTTCCGGTCCGTGTCGCGCGGCAGCGTCAAAAAACAGCGCGTCTCCCGGCTCCAAAAGATACGTTCCGTCCGCATGGCGGTAGCGCACCTTTCCCGAGAGCATGTAAATAAATTCCACGCCGCCGTGGCGGAAATTCGTGTAGGGCTGGGCGTCCCGCTTGAGCGTAATGAGGAACGGTTCAACACCGATATCGCCGGCCAGCGAGTGCCCGAGCAGGTCGTAGAGATGGCCAGCTTTGGTGCCGCGGCGTTCGATGCGCACGCCCTGCCCGGCTTTGACAAACGAGCAATCGCGACGCTCTTCGGACTCGGCGAAGAGGCTGCTCATCGATACGTTCAGCGCCTTGGCCAGCGCGCTCAGCGTCGAGAGGGACGGCGAAATCGTGCCGTTTTCGATCTTTGAGAGCATTCCGGCGCTTATTCCGGCGTTCATTCCGAGCTGAGCAACCGTCAGATCCATTGATCGGCGGAAGCGGCGCACTTGCGCGCCGATTTCTTCTTCGATGCTGAGGGTTCTCTTGTCCGCTGGCGCGAGAGAGCCGGTAAGCAACTCCTCATCTGGAGGTTTGCGGTCGCGCTCAATGGGGGTCGCATTATCCGGCTTTTTGGCGGCAAACCGTTGCGCCATCTGCTTTCCTTGTTTTTCTTTGGGCAATTTCGCACCATTCATGCGCTAGGTGAAGAAACCGGACGTTTCCTCACAGGAAAGTTATTTTCCTGACAGTTGACGACGATAGTATTTCCGTGCGACTACAAGATCGTTCCTTCCGAGGTCTCAATGTGCGGAATTGCCGGCCTTTTCCTCAAAGATCCAAGGCTTGAAGCTGACCTTGGCACTATGCTCGCCGGGATGCTGTCACCGCTGAGCGACCGCGGTCCGGATTCGGCAGGCTTCGCCGTCTATGGTGCCGAAACCCCGGGTCATCTGAAATTCACCCTTCGTATAACGCCGGCCTTCGACCTCGACCGACTGCTCAAGAGCCTTCGCGAGCGGCTCGGGGCCCCGATCACGCATCGGTCACATGGCACCCATGTCGTTTTTTCAGTACCCGCCGATCAGGCTTCGCTCGCGCGGCAAGCGTTGGCGGCCTTTGACGATGTTGCCGTCGTCGGGTCCGGGCGCCGTATGGAAATATTCAAGGAAGTGGGACTTCCCGACGACGTGTCGCGGCAATTTGGTCTCCAGTCGATGAGCGGCACCCACGCGATCGGGCACACCAGAATGGCGACGGAATCCGCCGTCACCACGAACGGCGCGCATCCTTTCACGACCGGCGACGATCAATGCTTGGTGCATAACGGCTCTTTATCCAATCACCACGCCGTGCGCCGCGAGCTGATCAAAAAAGGGCTTTCGTTCCAGACGGACAACGACACGGAAGTTGCGGCCGGGTTCATCACCGCAAGATTGAATGACGGGGGCTCGCTGCAACAAGCGATGGAAGCCTGCCTCGACTCGCTCGATGGCTTTTATACTTTCGTGATCGGCACCGAAGGAGGCTTCGGCGTATTGCGCGATCCGATCGCCTGCAAACCCGCGGTCGTTGCCGAGACCGACCGGCTGGTCGCGTTCGGCACCGAATATCGGGCGTTGGTTGATCTACCCGGCATCGAATCCGCCAAGGTCTGGGAACCAGCCCCGGCCACCGTCTATCGCTGGGAATTGCATTGATGCTGACTGTCGATCTCGCGCACGGCTCCGTCCGCGAACTGAATACCGCCCTGCATCGTTTGGCCGCTGACAGCAACGAAACCCACTGGCGCGTTCTTAATCCGCGCGGCCAGCATTCAATCGCCGTCGGTCTCGAGCAGCCGGTATTGGTCGAGATCGAGGGCCATGTCGGTTATTATTGTGCCGGAATGAACAAGCTCGCCACCGTGGTGGTAGACGGTAATGCCGGACAGGGCGTCGCAGAAAATATGATGTCCGGCAAGGTCTGGGTGAAGGGAGACGCTTCGCAGGCGGCGGGCGCGACCGGCCGCGGCGGCCTCTTGGTGATCGACGGCAATGCCTCGGCACGCTGCGGCATTTCGATGAAGGGCATCGACATCGTCGTCAAAGGATCGGTCGGACATCTGTCGGCCTTCATGGCGCAAGCCGGCAATCTGGTCGTTCTGCAGGACGCCGGCGAAGCGCTCGGGGACTCGATTTACGAGGCGCATCTCTATGTGCGCGGCAAAGTGCACAGCCTCGGCGCCGATTGCGTAGAAAAACCGCTCGAAGACGAGCACAAGAGCGAACTGCGACGGCTGCTCGACGCCGCCGGGATCAACGGCTCGGTGGATGTCGGTGAATTCCGCCGTTACGGATCGGCCCGCAAGCTCTATCATTTCCACGTGGAAAACGTCGGACAATACTGATGACGTCGCAGGACCGCTGGATCCATACGCCGCCGCGCAAATCGGCAACTTTCGACGACGCGTCGATTGCCGAAATTCGCCGCGCCGCCACCACCGGCATCTATGACATCCGCGGCGGCGGCGCCAAGCGCAAGCTGCCGCACTTCGACGATCTCTTGTTCCTTGGCGCTTCCATCAGCCGATATCCGCTGGAAGGCTACCGGGAAAAATGCGCGACCGACGTCACCGTCGGCACGCGCTTTGCCAAAACTCCGATCAAGCTGAAAATCCCGATCACGATTGCCGGCATGAGTTTCGGTTCGCTGTCTGCGCAAGCCAAGGAAGCACTGGGCCGCGGCGCGAGCGCCGTCGGCACTTCGACGACCACCGGCGACGGCGGCATGACCCCGGAAGAACGACAGCATTCCAGCATTCTTATTTATCAGGTCCTGCCTTCACGCTACGGCATGAATCCGGACGATTTGCGCAAGGCCGACGCCATCGAGGTCGTGGTCGGGCAAGGCGCGAAGCCCGGCGGCGGCGGCATGCTGCTGGGGCAGAAGATTTCCAAGCGCGTGGCGGAGATGCGCGTTCTGCCGGAAGGCATCGACCAGCGTTCGGCATGCCGGCACCCCGATTGGACCGGGCCGGACGACCTTGAAATCAAAATTCAGGAGTTGCGCGAGATCACCGACTGGATGAAGCCGATTTATGTCAAAGTTGGCGCGTCGCGGCCCTACTACGATACGATGCTTGCCGTTAAGTCGGGCGCCGACGCCGTAGTCCTCGACGGCATGCAGGGCGGCACGGCTGCCACCCAGGAAGTTTTCATCGAGCACGTTGGCATTCCGACGCTTGCCGCCATCCCGCCGGCGGTGGCCGCACTGCAGGAGCTCGGGCAACACCGTAAAGTGCAGCTCATCGTTTCCGGCGGCCTCCGCAACGGCGCCGATGTCGCCAAGGCGCTGGCGCTCGGCGCCGATGCGGTCTCCATCGGCACCGCGGCGCTGATCGCGCTCGGCGACAACGATCCGCATCTGGAAAACGAATATCGCGCGCTCGGCACCACGGCCGGCGCCTACGACGACTGGCACGAAGGCCGCGATCCGGCCGGGATCACCACGCAGGATCCGGAGCTGGCCGCTCGCCTCGATCCGGTGATCGCCGGCCACAAGCTCGCCAATTACCTCTCCGTGCTGACGCTGGAAGCGCAGACGATCGCGCGCGCCTGCGGCAAGTCGCATGTGCACAATCTCGAACCTGAAGACCTGGTAGCGCTCACCGTCGAAGCCGCCGCCATGGCGCGCGTGCCGCTCGCAGGCACCAATTGGATTCCGGGACGAAGCGGGAATGAGTAGCGGCGTCGCCGCGATCTGATAAGGGGTTAATGATGGCGTCCTGGAGCGAGACCGCTAAAGCAAAGAGCATTCGTTACTTCTTGATTTCGTTTGTCGATCTGTTCGGTACGATGCGCGCAAAAATCGTACCGGCAAGCGCCATCGACGACGTCGCCGAGGCCGGCGCCGGTTTTGCCGGCTTCGCCACCTGGTTCGATATGACGCCGGCCGATCCCGATGTGCTGGTGACGCCCGAGATCGACACGCTGATCCAATTGCCTTGGAAGCCGGAAGTCGCCTGGGTCACCGGCGATCTCATCATGGGCGGCGAGCCGGTCGAGCAGAATCCCAGGCAGGTGCTCAAGCGGGTGCTGGGGCGGGCAGACGCCGGCGGATTCGACTTGAAGACCGGCGTCGAATGCGAATATTTTTTGATCACGCCTGACGGCGGGAGCATTTCCGACATCGCCGACCAGCAGGCCAAACCCTGCTACGATCAGCAGGCGCTGATGCGCCGCTATGACGTCGTCGCGGAAATCTGCGACGCCATGGTGAGCCTCGGCTGGAAGCCCTACCAGAACGACCACGAGGACGCGAACGGCCAGTTCGAGATGAACTGGCATTATGACAGCGCGCTGCGCACCGCCGACAAACACGCCTTCTTCAAATACATGGTGAAGTCGATCGCGGAAAAGCACGGCCTGCGCGCAACCTTCATGCCCAAGCCCTTCTCCAATCTCACCGGCAACGGCTGCCACGTGCATACGTCGCTGTGGAAGGGCGACCGCAACGTCTTCACCGACCCCAAGGGCGAGCTTGGCCTGTCGCCCGAGGCGTATCATTTCATCGGCGGCGTGATGCATTCGGCCGAGGCTCTGTGCGCAATCACCAATCCCGTGGTGAACTCGTATAAGCGCATCAATGCTCCACCGACGCTCTCGGGCGCGACCTGGTCGCCGAACACCGTCACCTACACCGGCAACAATCGCACGCATATGATCCGCGTGCCGGACGCCGGCCGGTTCGAGTTCCGGCTCGCCGACGGCGCGGCTAATCCGTATCTGCTGCCCGCCGCCGTCTTCGCCGCCGGGCTCGACGGCATGCGCAACAGCCGCGATCCCGGCAAGCGGCTCGACATCAACATGTATACCGACGGTCATAAGGCGAAGGGCGCAAAAAAGCTGCCGCTCAACCTACTGGACGCGCTGCGCGCCCTCGAAAAATCGGCCGTGCTCAAGGAAGCGTTCGGCGAAAAAACCATCGACTCCTACATCAAGCTCAAGACCGATGACTGGAACTCCTATTCCCGCCACCTGACAGAATGGGAGCGCCAGACGACGCTCGATTGCTGAGCGCCTGGTGTGCCGGAATGCACTATTCGGTGTGGACGCTCGCCTGGAACACGCTGTCGGGCCATAAAAACTGGCGGCCGGCCTGGCGGGATGCCGCGCCGAAAGCGGCCTACGACGTGGTCATTGTCGGCGGCGGCGGCCACGGTCT
>Ga0116217_10004824_pt1 | contig 11967 bp, 12 predicted proteins | sample Sb_taG_6_FD_89697 | JGI IMG/M metagenome (GOLD analysis project Ga0116217, IMG submission 89697) | Peat soil microbial communities from Weissenstadt, Germany - Sb_50d_4_PS metaG | ecosystem: Environmental > Terrestrial > Soil > Wetlands > Peat | place: Germany: Weissenstadt | collected 2010-09-21 | reverse complement strand
CCCTCCTGGGGCGACGGCGGGCGGGGCAGCCTTCACGCTGACGGTAAACGGGACGGGGTTTGTCACGGGGGCGGCGGTGGATTGGAACGGCACGGCGCTGAGCAATCCGCAGTACGTGAACGCCACGCAATTGACGGCTCAGGTGCCGGCGAATCTGATCGCCACGGCCGGGACGGCGGTGGTGACGGTGGTGGAGAACGGGGCGACTTCGCCCAACGCCACATTCGCCATTCAGGCGCCAGCGCTCTCCGGCGTGAGTCTGACTCTCATGCCAAACACGACCATGCCGTCGCAGCCCAGCATCGCCATAACGCTGAGCGCGCCAGCTTCGGCACCATTGACCGGAACCCTATCTCTTAGCTTCACACCCGACGCCTCGGTGACGAATTGGAACTCGAGTTACACCAACGCGCAGTTCGTTTCCGGCTGTTCGGGCCAACAATCTGCCCCCTTCGTTAATCCTTGCACCACGACTTTCACCATTGGTTCCCAGGGATCGAGCAGCAACACTACGGCGACGGTACCACTCCAGGTGGGCACGGTGGCCGGGACGATTACGGTCACGTTGACAAACGCATCACAGAATGGCGCGTCGGTGGTTCTTCAGCCGGCGCCCGCGCCGGTTAAAATACCCGTCTCTGCGGCGCAGCCCCAAATCGTGGGTTCGGTAGGCTTCACCATCAGTCCCTTCAGCGTGACGTTAACGGGCGCGTCGAACACGCTCGAACTGCAGAGCGCTACATTTGTCTTCACCGGCGCCGACGGAACAACCTTCACTGGCAGCACTCAGGCGCCACCCATCATCACCCCGGCGAGCGACTATTTCATGAAAAACAGCCCTGCCGTCGGGGGGAGCTTTATGCTGACCCAGCAGTTCAGTTTTAGCGGCGATACGAGCGCTTTGCAGGGCGCCACCGTCACCGTCACGCTGCAGAACACGGCGGGCTCCGCTTCCGCGACCAGTCCTGCGGCACAGTAACTGGTGATGCACGAGCCGCAGGCCTGCGTTCCGGGGTCTGTCCCCATGGGCCTTCGGCCCGCGAAAGCTCATGAAAATCGCATTTTCGACCCTGCGGCTTCCCGCATGCGGGAATACCCCCGGCTGGCGGCGTATAAGGGAGAATGCCGGATGAAGTCAGTTTATGGCGAGATTCAGCAGACTTTGTTCGCTCTTTATCGCGTCCGCGGCAATCTCGTTGAGCCCCGAGATAAACCACGGCCCTTGTGCTGACCGTGGCAGGGCCGTTGTTAAGGTGTCCGGCAAGTAAAGGGGTAGTGGTACCACCCGTCGCACGACTTCCGACGTAATGCCAAGAGGTCGAGGTTCCACCGCTGGCATTCGTGCTGAACACGGTTCCGACGACACTGCCAGGGCCAGCGCCTTCTGCCGTCACTGGTTCGCCCAAAATAATCAATCCGGCCCCGCCCAAGGCGTGACTGTTGCCGTCATTCAAGGGATTAATGCAGTAGCCCCCAATTGTCTCGGACTGGTCATGGTCGTTTTCGATGAAATGCCCATAGTGACAGTTACCACCAGGCTGGGAGCTGAACGCAGCCGGAGATTGCGCTGCTCCGTTTAGGTCTACGAATTTAGTGTTCTGCGCATTGTCAACGATCAGCGAGTTGGTTGTGCTGTTCGGACCTGGAACAAACCCCAAGCCTTGAATCGTGACGCTGTTCACCGCATTGTCGTTCGTGCCGGAGCCGGCGTAATGGCAAGTGGTTGCCGTGGACTGATTGCACAGGATGTACGGGCCCGGTCCCTCAAAGGTCTGAAAGTTGGTCAGCAAGACCAGTTCCGAACTTACCACGTAGCTGCCGGGAGGAGAAAGAAGGTGTCCACCCGCACCAGCCGCCGTGATGGTCGCATTGATGGCGGCCGTGCCGTGCGTGGTGCCATTGCCGGTAGCGCCGTAGGCTTTGACATTGTAAACTTGGCTGCCACGGTCGGTGACCCACTTGGCGTTTACGTTGTAGGTGGGTGTGCCCGCAGGGAGCTGGGCGAAAGTGGACACCGGACGCCAGCTACCAGCAGCCAAGATGAGCGCCAGCCCGAATAGGATTAATCCCGCACGCCGCATAGCGTGTACCTCCGCAGCTTGCATCCCTTGCTCCATAATAGTAGCCTACCACAGGGAATTGAGAATATGGGAAACAGTGCAAAAACTGATAAGAATTTTCTTATCTGCTTGCATCTAAAGGAAATAAAGTATTTCAAAACTTTCACAATGTGAAAAAACGGCCTTCAACTGTCCCTTTTTGACACATATATGCAGAAATCTGCATATATTGGCCCTGATGTACTTTTAGTCCGATGCGCTTCACTTCGTGACAGAAGTCCCCCCTCTCCGGTATTGTGAGAGACCCTGGAGCCGCAGCCTTGACCTTAAACCTGAACCCTGAAGTAGAAAAAGGCTCGACGGTGCGCGCGCATGCGCGGGGCGTCTTGCTGGACGACTACCTCCAGGAACTTGCCGACAAGGAAGCAGGCTTGCTCGTCGGTGCCGAGCCGGGCCCAATTCATAAGCGGTTCGATAATCTTTCCGACTTACTCCTCAATTCTCCGTTTGCCCGAGCCAATCTCGATTGGGAGCGATCCAAAGACCATCCGCGCCCGGCCCTCAATTGGCGGTGGTGTGCACAAACAAGGAACGGGCCAAATAAGGAAGCCCCTCCACAGAAAGAACCGGAGATGTGACCATTCCACTGGGATCGGCGATTTGAGATTCGAGATCTGAAAAGCCTAAGGTGGCTCATCTCAGGGCATTCCCGCGGGGGCTTGAGGGGGAGGCAACTTTCCAGAGACCATGTCTTCAAACTTCTTTCGAGCTTCCGCCTGCAAGCGTCCTGCCTCGCGGATTTCGCTCTGGGCTTTCTCATGTTGGCCCACTTTCAGGTAAGCCTGGCCCAACTGGAAGTGCATTCTGGCGCTGTCCGGGGCGAGGTCCAGAGCGCGCTGGAAACAGGGGATGGCTTGCTCCGGCCGGTTCTTGTGCAGATAAGCCTTGCCCATTCCCTCCCACGACTTGGGCAGTTTCGGATCGATGTTGAGCGCTTGCCGGAAACTGGCGAGCGCGTCATCCGGATCGCCTCGTTCGAGGTATATCAAGCCCAGGTTTTCCGGGCTCGCCGCGTCGTCATGGGTGAGAGACATTTCCTGTTTGTATTGGGCCACCGCCTCAGCCAGTTTCCCTTGACGCTGGTAGACCACCCCGAGGTTGTAGTGGGCAAAGGGCAATTTGGGGTCAAGGGAAATGGCTTTCTCAAGCTCAGCTTGCGCCGAGGAGATTTCCGAGAGGTCGAGGTGGGCCTTCCCCATCAGCAAGTGCAGTTGGGCCGAGTCACCGCCGGCGCGCACCAATTGCTCGAAGGTTCGCGTGGAGTCTTGCGTGCGCCCGAGCTTCTGGTAGGCGATGCCAAGGACATATAAGAAATCCAGATTGGTTCTTTGACTTTCATACAGGGGTTCGAGCGTCGTGGCCGCTGGCCCGAAGTCAAAGGTCAGAAAGTGGCACATTCCGAGCAGATAGCGCGCTTGGAATTGGCTTGGGTCGGAGCGAACCACCAGCGCGAAGTGTGGAATGGCTTTCGCAAAGTCGCTTTGCTGGTAGTAAGCCAAACCGAGGTTAAGGTCAACCCCCGTCACCTGGGGCGCAAGCCGCTTGGCGTTGCGGAAGGCCTCGACGGCCCGGGCGTATTCTTTCCTGCGCATGTACACCACGCCAAGGTTGGAATACGCGGCCGCAGAGTGCGGGTCGATTATAAGCACCGCGCGGAATCCCTCCTCTGCCGTTGTGTAATCGTGAGCGTCCAGCGCACGCTGAGCTTGTTCGAAGATTGCTTTGGGATCGGACGGAGACTGCCGGCAGGAGCCGGCCACGCAACAAGCAAGCGCCAGGAGCAGAGCGGCCATGCCCAGCGAGAACGGCTTATTCAAACGGCATCGCTCCTTCCAGAATCATCATATCTGCGCCGCGGCGCTTCGCGTCACGATTTGTTCAGCCGTCGCTCGACCGCCGGGCCGCGCAGTTCCCGCAGCGCATCCGAGGCAATCCAACGCGCGGCTGGCGAACTCAATTCATGAATCTGCCGGGCAACCTCGATCGCCGCCCGGTTTAACCGCCGGTTTCGCTTGCCGATTTGGCGAAGCGCCCAGTTTACGGCCTTTCTGACGTACTTCCGCTCGTCGCTTGCCTCCCTCTTGATGACGGGCAGGAGGCTTAGGAAGGTTCGATCGGGGGCTGCTTTATCGCTAACGGCGAGGCAGGCCATCAACGCGAACGCCGCCCTCTTCACGTATTCCTCCTGGCGCTCGCTCCACTCCCGGCATTTCTTGTAGGCGAAGGGGGTGAAGCGGAAAAGGTTGAGGCAGGTTCCATCGCAGACCGCCCAGGAATCGAAATCCTTCACCCAGTCTTCCATCAGGCGTTCCGAGACGCTCTGCCGCTCAGCGACCAAGCCCGCGAGATAACGCGCTTCCAGAATGCCCGTGGACCACAAGCGCTGTGCCAGAGCATGGTCCTTGCCGATCTCGCGAGCCAGCCTCTTCAGGGCCGGCGTGGACCAGCCGTAGGCCTTGGCCGCAGTGATCCCGAAGCGTGCCATGCCCAGCACCGCGGCAGAGTTGGCTCGCGACTTGAGCGTTTTCAGAACCTGATTGAATGTCATGGTTGCGGTAGTTCTTAGCGACCCCCTTACCCGGCCCGCTCTGGCTGGTGAAATCGCCGGCTGAGGGCCACCCTCTCCCCCAAGGGGGAAAGGGCTGGTTTCCACAGACTGTCGACTGTTGACTGTTGGCTGCCCTTCAGGCTTGCGGCGTCTCGATCCCGAGGTATTCCTGGATGCTCAAACCCACCAAGCTGCGGAATCGCTCGGAAAGCGAAGGGATCGAGCCCGAGGATTCATCCAGCGCGACACGCTCCACACGGTGCATGGGGTAGAAAACCTGGGTCATTCCCACGCTGCATTCTTCCCGCGCAACGATCTGGCGGACGAAGTCGTCGAAGGAGTTGAGTTCGATGCCGCGCACCGTCACGCCTTGGGCGTCGAGTTGGAGCAGTTGTCCCCAGACTTTCTCCTTGGGGGATCCCAGGCTTACGATGACAATGCTATTGAGTTCCATCGGATACCTCGACTGGGGTTAATCAGTGGGCTACCGCCCGGCGCCACGCCAGGGCCATTGAGGCGGGCCAGGGCTGATGTCCATCGTCCGGCGGGCCGGCGCTCCCAGCGCCAAGCACCCTAGCACTCCCACTCCGAAGTCAAGAGAATACGCTCCTCCAGGCCAAATAGCTAGCCTGGATTTCCCATCTTAATCCGTCGATAGCGCGCGGGTTGGCAACAAAGAAGTAGGGGCGAGGCGCGCCTCGCCCCTACGGGTAGCACCCTCCGGGTGAGACCGGATGTGGCGCAGGAGCCATGGCCGTGCACCCCTACCAGTCGCGCCCGTCGTTATCGACGGATTAGGGAAGATGGATTCCCGCTTGCGCGGGAATGACAAGGATGGAGGGATCTTTGGATGAGAGGCGGCGGTCCGAGACCGCCGCCACATTGTTTTACCACACTCCGGAGTTGTACCAGGCGACGGGCAGCAATCGGGTGGTCTTGAAGTCGTTGGCGATGTTGGTGAAGATCTGGCCCAAGTCGGTCATGGTGGGGTGAGCCTGCGAAACGCAACCGTTGGCATTATCGGAATAGAATTTATTCGCGTCTGAGGCGATACCCTGGGTGCCGCCGCCGGCCGTAGTTTCGCCACCTCCCAAGGTGGTACACGGGGTAATGGTGGGGGAGGTATCAGTTGAGCAGTCACCAGTTGACTTCGTGGCGCCGTAGGCCACCGCATACACCCAGATATTAAGATTCGCGGAATTCTGCCACGCGGCGGCCGTCTGGGCCGCAGTGATTGCCTGGTTGCACTCCTGCTGCCCATAGCTCGAGGGCGTAGCCGATGTGAACTGGCTACCCTTCGAGGGTCCGCCCGAGACCCACTTCGAGTTTGCCGCGCCGTCGCTGAGCAGGATGATGGCGCTCTGCATCTTCTCCCGCGCGCCCGTGATTGCCTCAATATCGGTCAGCGCCTCAGTGATTACCCCGGCATAGTAGGTTCCTTCTCCGCCGGGATCCTGAATGCCGTATTGGCCGCTCGTGCAACTGTTGCCGTCCTTCCAGTCAACCGCTTGCACGAGGTTCGAGGATCCGCCGTTCAGGGTCGTACTCGAGGTCTTGTAGTCGAACGAGTTCTGGACAATGGTGAAATACGGCGGATGGTTGCTGGGCGGACCCGCGTACGGCGCGATGTAACTGGACAGGAGGTTCTTTCCGCAGTTGTTGTAATCATATTGCGCGTCCGAGGAACTGACCAGCCCCGGAAACGTCAATAAAGTGACTTGGTCCACGGAAGCGCTGCTGGCGCAGGAAGTCAGGATGCCGGCGCATGGGGCGAGGTTCGTGAGCAGAGTCCGGACCCCGTACTTGGAGCAGTCCTCCCGCGTGGGGCTGGAGAGCCCTGTGTCGGAGGCGCACTTGGTGTCCGTGGTGCCCATCGATGCCGTCGAGTCGAGAACCATCACGACGTTGGACGGTGACGGCGTGCCGCCCTTCATGGCCGCGAGCGCTTGCGCCTTAAGCGTAATGGAATTGATCCCGAAGAGCTTGCCAAAGAAAGTTGGCACGCTCAGCTTCGCCTCCACGGCCATGGCATTGGCGCCCGCCATGTTATCGCAAGCCAGTCCCAGAGCGGTCAGTTGGCTCAGGCAGGCTACCACGGGGTAAGTGGCGGTTGCGTCTGTTACCATGGTCACGCCGCCCCCCAGATCCGTATAGGCATTGATCCCGGTGGTTCGGACTGCGTTGTTCGGCGGACAAGTGCGGCTGCCCCCGAATCCGCCGGCCCCGACGCCGCTGTAACAATAGGCGGTGTTTACAGCCGTGGCGGCGGACAGGTCGTTGGAAAGATCCAGCGCACCCGCAGTCGCTGCGGCATCCGTAGCAGCTTGCAATTCGCGTTGGGCGTGCAAAGTGAAACCGATATCGATCGAAAGCGCCGCCATCCCTAATAGGCCGACCAAAAGGACCGCCACCAGGAAAATGACCTGCCCTTCTTGCCCGTGATACAGCCGTCGAAAGAGAGCATTCATGGTCCACCTCATTCGATGCGCACTGAAGTCGTCGAACTTATGAAAGAGCCGCCGGCATTCTGAACGGGACAAAGATTAATGTTGGCGAACGGGACTGTCATTGAGCACGGGTACGTGGCCGTCACGGTTACGTAGTCGCCCGCCACCAGGGCGCTGCAAACCGAGCCCCCTGGGCCGGTAAACGTCTCGGCCGAGATGGTGAGGGACCCTGACTTGAGGTTCGTGGCCGCATTGTCGAGAGCGGTTTCACCCATCGAGCAAGCAGTCGGAGGGCCGGTTCCGGCCCCGCGATTCGTCGCAATCGTCCTCGCGCCCACCGCCACCGCATCGGCCAGCGTCACGTAGTCATAGAAAGTTATCCCGCCATAGATGATTCCCACCAGCAGCATCGACAGCAGCGGGAGCACCATGGCGAATTCAAACATCGCATCGCCTTCCTCGCCGCGGATGGGCAGAATCCTTCGTACCCTCACGCGCAATTTCGATTTGAAATATGATTTGTGAGAAAGTTTCATTGAATCGTGACCGTGCCTTTCGCCGAAATACCACTCCGAGCTATGTGCTAGGAGATAAGTGTTGGCCTTTCGGCGGCGGGGGACAATATTACGAAGGTACCAGACGTGAATTGTCACCTCGGTACCCGACGTGAATTGTCACCTCCCCCGCCTCGCCCGTCCCGTTCGGGCAAAGCAGCGCCAGAGGCTCCCTGGCCTCCGTACAGGGAAGACCCCAGTGCCGGGGCAGAGTTGGCTTGAGGCTCGAGCGCTCGACCGCGGTTATCAGTGGGCTACCGCTTGACACCACGCCAGGGCCATGGAGGTACGCCAGGGCTGACGTCCCTCGGCCGGCGGGCAGGCTCTCCCAGCGCCAAGCATCCACGCATTCCCACTCCGCAGTGAAGGGAATACGCTCGTCCAGGCCAAATAGCCAGCCTGACATATGCTGAAAAGAGGAGTCTTGTGGGGTGAGCCTGCGAGGGGCAGCCCATTGCATCGTGGGAGCAGAATTTGGCGGACGCGCGGGCTGCCGCGCGCCCGTTAGGAAACCCCTGCCCCCTCCCCTGGAGTGCGTCAGAAGGCGGTGTTAGGTATCAACCGGGAGCTCATGAGGTCTCCCGCGATGGTGGTAAAGACCTGGTCCAAAGTAGTGATCGGCACTGCGCCAGTGCATATTGTGCTGGTCTTTCCACTTATCGTCTGGGGAACGGAAAAGAAATACTGTGTTAATGGCAGGGAGGCAATGCCCGACATGGTGGCGCAGGGCGTAAGCGTGTCCCCCGTGGTGCACCCCGACGTCTCCGAGCCGTAGGAGATGGAGTAAATCTCGGTGGCGAGGCCATCGGATTGGGTGGTTGTCTTAGCGTAGTGCGCCGCGGCGACCGCCTGTGCGCACTCTGCTGAGGCTGAGTAAAGTTTACCGTTCATACCCGAAATAATCACGCTCTGGTTCACTGTTCCGCCCATTTGCGTGCTGCTGGCAGACGCGTTGCCATCGCTGAGGAGAATCATGATGTCCTGGACGCCTGTCGTGTGTTTGTTGGCGAGATATTGTTGCGCCGAAATGATGGCGCCTGCATAGAACGTCCCCTCGCCGCCTGGAGTGGGCATCCCGCAATTATTACTCCCTAATACTGCTCCGCTCCCATTAACCCAGGTCCCTCCGCCCACCGATTCAACCATGGGGTCGCTGTAGTTCAGCGTAGTAGCAGCGTCCGAAGTACGATAGCTGGTCTCAAACCCCACCGCCATATATGCCGGGTTATTGTTGTACGACGTGATCGGGGGGTCTGTCGCGGGGCAACTGGTATCATCCGACGCATAGCGAGACACGGTCGTATTGGTTAAAGTTGTGGCATTGGGACATATTCCACCCGACAATGCTTGACTGCATGTCCCTGGAAACACCATGATGCCGACCTCATCGACCGCCGGGTTGCTGCCGCAGCTTGCCAGGTTCGTGGCGCAGGGCGCGAGGTCGTTAAGCAGGGTCTGGACGCCAATCTGCGCGCACTGCTCGGGCGAGTACGAGCCCGATCCGGTGGTGCAGCCCGTGTCGGTACCCGAGCCCATCGAATTCGTGGTGTCAAGGACCATCATGATGTGATAGGGGATAGGCAATGCGCCACTGGCACTGGCGCTCGCGATAGCCGTAACGTTGACGGTTGTGATGCCGAAAATCTTAGCGAAGAACGTCGGCACAGCCGCTGTCTCAATCACCTGAATGGCGTTGCACCCTGCGGTGCACCCGGGCGTGCTGCTAAGGGTGGAATAATTAACACAGGGGGGCATGTTCAGATTGGTAGCCGTGGTCCCCGTGACGCACGCGTAATTGACGGTCACACTCGTAATGTTCAGATCATGATGGATGTTATATATTCCGCCCACCGTCGAGTCGCCGGTGTACTCGTCGGCGACAGTCGTCGGGCTTACGACGTTGCCATTCGGCATGGCCGACCCTCCCGCCGCGGCCGCTGAATCAGTGTTGGCTTGCAGTTCGCGCTGGGCGTGCAGCGCATAACCGATGTCGATGGACAATGCCGCCATCCCCAGCACGACGACTAAGGTGCCCGCAGCCAAGTACAGGACTTGCCCATCCTGCTCGTGATACAGCCGGCGAAATAGAGAGTTCATGATGCTCCTCATTGGATATATACCGTTGTCGTCGCACTAATGCAGTACGCGGTCGGACAGGCCGCGGTACCGCCGGTCACGGGACAAAGGTTGATGTTGGAGAACGGGATCGCCAAGTTGCACGGATAGGTGGCCGACACGGTCCCGGCGGTGCCCGGTTGTAAGAAGGAACACGTAGAGCTTCCGGTGAACGTCTCGGTGGCGATCGTGATTTGCGATGTAGTGAGGTTGGCTGCGGCGTTCTGGAGAGCGGTTTCCTCCAACTTGCAAGCGGTAGGAGGGCCGGCATAAGCCGCTCGGTTGGTGGCCAGCGTCCTCGCGCCGACCGCCACCGCATTGGTCAGCTCCACGTAGTTGTAGAAGGTAATCCCGCCATAGATGATGCCTAGCAGAATCATCGACAGCAACGGCGTGACGAGCGCGAACTCGAACAGTTGGTTTCCTTCTTCCCGGCCGGCACGGGAACCTGGGCGGCACGCTCTGCGCAATAACGGCAGGAAACCGCAACAATTAGATAGTTTCATTGGACTATAACCGTACCTTTCCGAGAGTCAAAGGGGCTCTTGCGCCGCATTTTCGATGAAGAATCGCAGGCCGTGGGCGGCAAGTCACATGTTTCGCGAATCTCATTCACGGCCACCGCCTCATTCGATCTCTACCGCCGTCGTGGAGCTAATGCAGGACGCGTAGGGACAGCTCATCGTGGTTGTGCCCCCCGAATTCTTAGTCGAACTAGGGCCACTCACAGGACAAAGGTTGATCCCGGTGAATGGGACTGTCATGTTGCACGGATAGGTAGCATTCACCATCGCGGTGTCGCCCCCATAGATGGTTGTACAGGAATCGCTGCGGGTGTCCGTCGAAGGGAAGCTAATGGAGACCGTAATTGCCGATGTCTTGAGGCTCGTCGCCGCGTTGGTGAGGGCGGTAGTCGCCGTCGTGCAAGGGGTTGCAGTGCCAGCATTGGTGGCCAGGGACCTCGCACCGATGGCCACAGCTTCGGCCAGCGTCACGTAGTCGTAAAAGGTTACCCCGCCCAGGATGATGCCGACCAGGAGCATCGACAGCAGCGGCAATATCAGCGCGAACTCAAACAACGTCGAGCCTTTCTCACCGCGCAGGCGCGGAATCCTTAGTACTCTTACGCGCCATCCCGACCCGAAATGTGATTCGTGAGGAAGTTTCATTGAATGGTGACCGTGCCTTTCGCCGAAATAGCACTCCGAGCTATGTGCCAGGTGATAAGTGTCTGCCTTTCTGCGGCGGGGGACAATATTACGAACGTAGCAGACGTGAATTGTCACCTCGGTTACCTCGCCCCGCCCGCTCGGGCGACGTAGCGCAAGAGGCTCCCTGGCCTCCGTACAGGGAAGAAGCCAGTGCCGGCATAGGCTAGACGCCTGCGCTACGAGAAACGCGTTCCCGCGGAACACTTCCCCTTCCAATCCTCCATATCGGCAAAACGGGCGAACACTTAAGTCGGCTGCGTCGAAGATTTGAAATGGGGGGAGAAACCCTAACTGATTGCAGCGCCGACCTTTAGAGCCTGCCCTGAGCGAGCCGAAGGGTCGGCAGGCGCCGGCCTGGCCCGGTTCTTCACCCCACGTGGGGGAAGGGCAGGGCTGTACAGGCGGCAGAAAAACCCTGTCGGCTGTCATCCGGAGGAGCCGCTGGCGGTCCTGAGTGAAACGAAGGAAGGATCTCGCAGTTCGCTGAAATGACAACTGCCGGGATTCTTCGCTTCGCCTTGGACCGTCCGGTCCAGGGCTTCGCTCAGAATGACATTGTTCGAGTGTTATTCCGTAGCCTGTAAAGGTTGGCTCTGTGAGACAAATTAGAAGGGGGAATCAGGGTGGCGTGTCGATTTGGGCGTAGCGCCGACCCCGTGCCTACGGGACCGGCGCTACGAGTCAAACCAGGATGCTCCGGAGAGAGAAAGGGAAATATCCTGGCTTTGCGACCCTGACGAACTTTGCATCTTCGCGTGAAACCGATTTGTCTGTCTTCAACCTTTAAACTTTAAACTTGGAATCTGAAGGCGGCAGCTTTGCAGGCTTCGCTGCCGCACTCCGTTCCGGCGAATACACTCAAGAGATTATGGGCTGCCGTTGTTTCCCCCGCTCACCGTGATGCCGGTCGAGTAATTGGTGGTTAGCGTAAAGTTGCCTGCGTGCCCCGGCGTCGTGGCCGTCAGCGTCGTT
>Ga0116217_10004823_pt1 | contig 11967 bp, 9 predicted proteins | sample Sb_taG_6_FD_89697 | JGI IMG/M metagenome (GOLD analysis project Ga0116217, IMG submission 89697) | Peat soil microbial communities from Weissenstadt, Germany - Sb_50d_4_PS metaG | ecosystem: Environmental > Terrestrial > Soil > Wetlands > Peat | place: Germany: Weissenstadt | collected 2010-09-21 | reverse complement strand
TGCAGCGGCGGAGGAGCCGGCTTACTTCCCTGCTCCGGAGCTTTCTTCTTGCGACGCTGTAAGCGGTCGCGCATCCATTTACGCATGTTCAGGCTTGTAACACATTCGAAGGGACCGGGGCAATCGGCGGAGGCTGGTCACGCACCACCGACGATAGGGGAGTGACCGGAACTGCCTGGCACTAGCGCAATTTGACCTACAGACTCTCTGTCCCTATGGGTCATCCTGACCGGAGCCGCTTTTCAGGCGGAGGGAAGGATCTCGCGCGGAACGGGTAAGCTCTCACGCGAGATCCCTCACTTCGCCTGAAGAGCGGCTCCGTTCGGGATGACGCCTCCTAAAAGAAGTCCGAGCCACCACTACTGCCGTCCGACTAGCTCTCTTCCTCGCGCTCGATGTACCTGCTACATTTTGAGCCAGTGAATCCTTCCGAAGAATACGTTCAGCGCCAAAAGGCTCGCCAGTCGCGGGTTGCGCACTACGAGAAAATTCATATCCGGCTGGGCAACATGCGGCTGGTTTTGGCGGTCGTCGCGGTGATTGTGGCGTGGACTTCATTGCGGGCGCATTCTCTCTCGGCTTGGTGGTTGGCCGCGCCGGTCGCGGCGTTCGTGGGCATCGCGGCTTATCACTCGGGGATTCTGCGGGCCCGCGAGCTGGCTGAGCGTGCGGCCGGGTTTTATGAAAAAGGACTGGCGCGGGTCGAGGATGGTTGGAGTGGATTCGAAGAGACGGGCGAACGCTTCGAGGATCCGCATCACGTGTACGCCGCCGATCTCGACCTGTTCGGGAAGAGCAGCTTGTTCCAGCTGTTGTCGACGGCGCGCACGCGCATGGGAGAAGACACGCTGGCGCAGTGGCTGCGGTTTCCGTCAACCGTGGATCAGATTCGGGAGCGGCATGCGGCGGTGGATGAACTGCGGGATCAGTTTGATCTTCGCGAAGATCTGGCGGTGCTGGGAGAAGATGTTGGAGTGGGCGTGCATCCCGAGGCGCTGCTGAAGTGGGCGGAATCGCCGAATCAGATGAAGCCGTTGTGGATTCGATGGCTGGCGCCGCTGCTGGCGGCGCTGGCTGTTGCTGGCGCCGTGGTATGGGCGCATTGGGGGATGGCGACGCCGCTGGTGCTGGTCGTGGTGATCGAAGCGGTCCTGACGTACCGGCTGAAGAAACCGCTGGAGGAAGTGCTCCACGGAACGGAGCACGCGTTTCGCGACTTGGATCTGTTTTCAGGCGTGTTGGCGCGAGTGGAGGAGCATAGATTTCAGGCGCCGCGATTGCAGGCGCTGCAGCGGGAGCTTCTGTCGAGCGGGGTGCCAGGTTCGCAGGCGATCGCGCGGCTCCGAACTTTGGTCGACCTGATCAACTCGCGCCATAACATCGCGGTGCGAATCATTGACGTTCCACTCATGTACTCGGTGCAGGTGGCGTTTGCGGCGGAACGCTGGCGGCAGGCTCATGGCGGCGCGTTGCGGTTGTGGGTGGATGCTATCGGACAGATGGAGGCGTTGCTGTCGCTGGCGAGTTACAGCTTCGAGCATCCTTCCGATCCGTTTCCAGAATTCGTGGATGGCGCGGCTTCGTTCGACGGCGAAGAACTTGGACATCCGCTGGTTCCGGCGGCGACCTGCGTTCGCAACAGCGTAAGCATCTGCGGGGAGACGCGGGTTCTGCTCGTCAGCGGTTCGAACATGTCGGGGAAGAGCACTTTGCTGCGGGCTGTGGGCCTGAACGTCGTGCTGGCCATGGCGGGCGCGCCAGTGCGAGCGCGCAGGCTGCGGCTTACGCCGCTGCAAGTGGGGGCCAGCATTCGCGTCAACGATTCGCTGCAGGAAGGCAGTTCGCGGTTCTATGCCGAGATCACGCGGCTGCGGCAGGTTGTTGATTTGGCGGGCGGCGATTTGGCTTTGCTGTTTCTACTTGACGAGCTGTTGCAAGGCACGAACTCGAAGGATCGCCGCATTGGCGCGGAGGGAATCGTGCGGGCGCTGGTGAATCGCGGCGCGATCGGGTTGGTGAGCACGCATGACCTGGCTCTGACTGATATTGGCGCGGCAGTCGCGGGTCATCTGCGCAATGTGCATTTCCAGGATGAGCTGGCGAATGGACGAATCACCTTCGATTACAAGCTGCACGACGGCGTGGTGACGAAGAGCAATGGGCTTGAGTTGATGCGGTCGATTGGGCTGGAGGTGTAGGGCGCTCGGAAGGATGCGACGGCGAAACACAGGGGCTAAAGCCCGCTTTGATTCGCGCCTGTGACGCGGCCCTGAAAGGGCCGCTCTTCCACGGAGCCATCGGAGGTCGCTCTAAGAAGGGCCGTTGTTCGACGGATCGGGCGGTGAAAGGGCCCTCCGGGAACGGGCGGAGGTGCGGCGGTTCCGCTCGCTTTGCTTCGCGGGACTGACGAATGCGTCCGTCCCCACATGAGTCGTGACGCGGCCCTGAAGGGGCCGCTCTTCCACTTTCTACTATCTACCAGACTCGGCACTGGTTCTGATTCACCATGGGTGATCCAGCTTTGCAGTGGAATGCCTGTTGGAATTCCGGCATGTTCGAGACCACGCCGTTGGTGCGATATTTTTCGGGAGAGTGCGGATCGACGGTGGCGCGGAGGCGCTTGGTTTCGTCGCGAGTCTGGCCGCACCAGCTTTGGCCGTAGCCGACGAAGAAGCGCTGGTCGGGAGTGAGGTCATCGATGGGGTCCAGCGTTTGGCCTGAAGTGTCGGCCTTCCACGCCATGTAGGCCAGCAGCAGGCCGCCGAGGTCGGCGACGTCCTCGCCGAGGGTCAGCTTGCCGTTGATCTTGATGTCGTCGACGATGGTGTAGCCGGAATATTGATCGGAGATGCAACTGGCGCGCTTCTCGAATTCTTTCGCGTCTTCGGGCGTCCACCAGTCACGCAGGTTTCCTTGAGCATCGAACTGGCGGCCTTCATCGTCGAAGCCGTGGGTGAGTTCGTGACCGACGGTGCCGCCAGTGTCTCCATAGTTGGGAGCCGCGTCAGATTTGGGATCGAATGCCGGGGGTTGCAACACGCCCGCGGGGAAATTGATGTCGTTCATCTGCGGATCGTAGTAGGCGTTCACGGTAGGCGGAGTCATGCCCCATTCGCCGCGGTCGACGGGCTTGCCGATCTTGGCCAGCTGCCGGTCGAATTCGAATTTCCGGGCCCGCTCAACGTTGCCCAGTTCGTCGCCGCGGACAATCTCGAGTTTGGTGTAGTCGCGCCACTTATCGGGATAGCCGATCTTGTTGGCCATGCCATGCAGCTTGGCGATCGCTTGTTGTTTGGTGGCAGGCGACATCCAGGGCAAACCATTGATCTCCTGTTCCATCGCCGTCTGAATTTCTTTCACTATTTTCGAAGCCTTCTGCTTGGCCTCAGGGCTGAAATACTTTTCTACGTATGCCTGGCCGAGGGCCTCGCCCAGATAATCGTCGACATTCTCGGTGCACCGCTTCCAGCGCGGCTTAAGTTCCTGCTGCCCGCGCAGAGTCTTGCTATAAAAAGCGAAGTTCTCATTCAGAAACGCGGCAGAGAGATGGGGCGCGTCGGCATGTACCAGATGCCAGCGCAGGTAGGTCTTCCAGTCCGCCAGGCTTTCTTTTTGGAGTTCCTCGCTCATGGCTTTGAAGAAGCCGGGGGAGCTGACATTCAGCGAAGAAAGAGAAGGCATTCCGACCTTGGCGAAATAAACCTGCCATTGAAACTCGGGGGAAAGTTTCTCGAACTCCGCGCTGGTCATGCGGTGGTCGAGAGCTTTGGGATCGCGCCGTTCGACCCGCGTCATGGAACCCTTGGCCAGCGCAGTTTCGATGCGCATGACCGTCTGCGCTTCGGCGGCAGCAGTGTCGGGTTTGTCGCCGAGCAGTTCGAACATTTTCTGCACGTGCGCGAGATATTGTTGGCGCAGTTCCACCGACTTGGCATCATCTTTCGTGTAATAGTCGCGGTCGGGCAGGCCGAGTCCGCCCTGATCGGAGTTGGCGATGACCTGATTGGCATCGTGGGGATCCTGTGTGGATTCGAAACGAAACAGGACGTTGTCATCGATCATGGCCGCGGCTACGCCGGCGATTTCGGCTTTGGAAGTGATCCCGGCAATTCGTTCCAGCGACGGTTTGAGCGGATCCGCGCCCTTGGCGTCAATCGCCTTCTCGTCGGTGCAGGAGGCGAAGTAGTCGCCAATTTTCTGATCGGTCGCACTGCGCTTGGGGTTCGCCGCGGAGGCGGTTTCCAGGATGCCGCGTAACTGAGCCAGATTCTCATCCTGCATCTTGGAATAGGTGTCCCACGAGGACTGGTCGGGAGGAATTGGATTCTTCTTGAGCCAGCCGCCGCAGGAATAGGCGAAGAAATCTACGCAGGGATCAATGGTGCGGTCCATCGCGGTAACGTCGAGCGCGGGAGTATAGTTCGCGGCGCTGGGTTGCTGGGCGGTGGCTAGAGAAACGAAACAGAGGACTACAAGCGCAATCAGACTCATGCGCAGAATGGCCATGGAGAAAACCTCTTCCGCCGAAGAATGGAAATGGTGAGACCCCAAAGTATAAGCCGAAGCGTCAAGCCGTGTGTCGGAGGTCCGAAGTCTGGGGTCCGAAGTCTGAGGTCCGACGTCGGTCCTTAGCCCTTCCGCAGATGAATGGAGCCGTCTCCGGTGCGGATGGTGAGTGCGCTGCCCCCGCCGTTGAGCTTGCCGTGAACTTCGTTCTCGCGAATCTTGCCCTCGGTCGTGATGGGCATGTCGAGGTCGATGTGGCCGTCGCTGGTATGCAGGCTCACGTCGGCCGAAAAGTCGCTCGGGATTTCGAGGGAAACATTGCCGTCGCCGGTTTCGAGCCGCCAGCCCGCCGCCAGCGTAGACCCGGTCGCGGCGCGCACTTCGACGTGTCCATCGCCGGTCTTGAGTTCGAGCTCATCAAAGCGGCCTTGCGCGGTGATGTGTCCGTCGCCGGTCTCGGCGTGCAGCTTGCCGTCGACGCCATCCAGGCGCTCGGAGCCGTCGCCGCTGTGCAGATTCATGTCGCCCTTGAAATTGGCGAGATCGATCTTGCCATCGCCGGTGCGCAGGTTGACGCGGCCCTCGCGCGGCATCTGGATGATGATGTCGACCTTGTGCTGGCCCCACTCGATGTTGAAATTGTGGTGCGGGTAGCGCACTTCGATCTCGACCGAGTCGCCACTCTGGTGCTCGCTGACGTGGATGCCGTCTTCGCCGATCTTGTAGCGGTTGGTGATGACTTTGGCTTCGATGGTGTTCTGACCCCAGGTGGTGACGCGGATGTTGGCGTCGGAAGTCTCGACCCGCAGGTCGGGCTTGCCGCTGATGGTGTAAGTCTTCGACCATTCGTCGGCGCGGGCGGGTGCGGCGGAAAGAATGGCAAGGATGGCCCCAGCCAGGATGGCGAGGGACACGCGCTTCATCGCAACGAGCTTCATAAGATCCTCCGGCGGGCAGACCTTCGCCCCGCCTCTTAGACGTGGTTACGGGCGAACGGTGAGGTTAGTTCCATGGAAATAACCGGCTAGCGCGGCCGCGTGCCGACATATGCCATGCGAATCAGGGTTCGCTCGGAAAAAGGGAGATAGATGAGGGCGGCGCTGACGGCGAAGGCCGCGCCCAGGCCGATCTGCGGGATCAGCAGGAATGGAGCGACTGCCCAGAGCTCGTCCAGCGCCAGGACGAAGGGGAATATCTGGAGGAACTTTTCGCCCAGACGCTGGTAGTCGAAGCCGACCGCCGACATCAAGTAGCAGCGCAGGGGAATGCCGACGCCGGCAGTGATGAGCACGGCGCCGGCGAGCACCATGCCACCCCAGGGGTTGCGGAACGAGTCGCCAATTTCCTGGACGTAGCGCAGAAGGAACAGGGCCGACAGATAGAAGGACAGGTACATGATCTGAATCAGCGCGAACAAGCTGCGGGTGATGGCGCGGCGCGGGATGGGGACTTCGAGGTCGGGATGCAGCGCGACGGGCGGTGAATCTGACGGGAGCGAGGCTTCGCCGCTGGCGGCTGCCTTTTCGCCAGACGGGGTGTCTGTCGAAGCGTCCGTCTGGACCGGGGCCTGGACTGGTGCGATGAAGCGGTATCCGCGGCGGGCCAACGTTTCGACGTAGCGGGGATTGCCGGCGGAATCTCCAAGGGCCTCGCGCACCTTGTTGATAGCGGTGTTCAGGCTGTGGTCGAAGTCGACGAAGGTGTCGGAGGGCCAGAGCTTCCGCTGCAACTCTTCGCGCGTGACTACTTCGCCCGCCCGCTCCAGGAGCAGGGCCAGCACCTGGAACGGCTGCCCCTGCAGGCGCAGCTTGACGCCGCTCTTGCGCAGTTCGCCTGCGCTGAGATCGAGCTCGAACAATCCAAACCGCGTGACTCGGCTGCTTTTGTGCGGCACGACGGGGTAGTGTAGCAGGAAGGTGGAAAAGTCGGACCTCGGACCTCGGACCTCAGACCTCGGGCCCTGACCTTAGCGCTACAATAAGCGCGTGCCTGAGACCTCTCCCAAGGACGATCACAAGCATCATCGCCATGCGGTCTACGCGTCGGAGACTACCGGGTTGCTGCTGATCGCGCTGATGCTGCTGGTGTTGACGCTGGTGCGCTACTGGCACGAGCTTCACTGGAGCCTGCGCTAAACGTGGGCCCCAGCCATCGCGACGAACATCCCGACTTCTCCGCGGCCGAACCGCTGCTGGTGGTGATTCTTGGTCCAACGGCCAGCGGAAAGACGGCGTTGTCCGTGGCGCTGGCGCGGAAGTTTGAGGGCGAGATCGTCAACTGCGATTCAGTGGCGATGTACCGCGAGTTTGATATCGGGACGGCCAAGCCCAGCGCCGGGGAACTCGCTTCCGCGCCTCATCATCTTTTCGATTGTGTGGATCCCACGCAGTACGTCACGGCGGGGGAATATGCCCGGCAGGCGCGGCAAGTGCTCGGGGAGATCAAGCTGCGCCGGCACCTGCCCATCGTGGTTGGCGGGACGGGACTGTACTTGCGAGCCCTGCTCGAAGGACTTTTCCCCGGACCGCAGCGCTCGGAAGAATTGCGTGAGCGGGTGCGCGAGCGCGCGGCACAGCGAGGCTCACCGTATCTCTATGCGATCCTCAAGCGGCTGGATCGCGCCGCGGCGGATAAGATCCATCCCAACGACGCGCCCAAGCTGATCCGCGCGATCGAAGTCTGCCTGACGTCTCGTAGCGACGGTGCGCGACAGAAAATGTCCGAACTGTGGCAGCAAGGGCGCGACCCGCTGCGCGGGTTTCGCGTTCTGCGGTTCGGCCTCGATCCGGAGCGCGGGGCACTCTACGATCGGATCAACCAGCGCGCCCGCCAGATGTTCGAAGGCGGGCTGATCGAAGAGACGCAGCGTCTGCTCGCGAAGTACGGTTCAGCCGCACGGCCGCTGGCGTCTCTCGGATACAAGCAGGCAGTGCAGCTTCTGCGCGGCGAACTCAGCCACGAGCAGGCCCTGCTGGCGGCGCAGCAGGCGCACCGCAACTATGCCAAGCGGCAGATGACGTGGTTCCGGCGCGAACCGGAAGTGGCGTGGCTGAAGGGATTTGGCGGGGACGAGGAGATTCAACAGCAGGCTCTCGGGAGGGTGGCGGCGCTATGATTAGGCCCCAGGAGCAGGCAGCCGTGACCACGCGTCAACCTAAAGCCCGTCAACCTAAAGTTCGTCAGCCCCAAGTCCGTCAACCCCACGTTCACACTCAACTCGGCCGCACCGCAGTACGGATCTTTGCTGCCAATGAGCGGATGAACCAGGTTCTGATCGAGCATCTTGACCCTGCGGTGTGGACAGCGAAATCGGCGGGCAAGGGTCGGTCCATTGCGGCGATCTTCACGCACATGCACAATGTCCGGACGAAGTGGGTGCGGCTGACGGCTCCTCACCTGAAGGTTCCACGGCAGCTCGACCGCGCGCGCTGCACGCCGCAGCAGGCGCGCGCAGGATTGGCCGAGAGCGCCGCGCGCTGCACGGAAATGCTCGCTGTGGCGCTCGGTGGTGGCGGCCGCATCGAAAAGTTTGTCAGAGACGGTTGGGCTCGGCCTTGGCCGGTGGGCGTGGAAATGCTGTGCTACATGCTTGCGCACGAGGCGCACCATCGCGGGCAGGTGTTGATGCTGGCGCATCAGCTCGGATTCCCATTGCCTGTTGCGGTGGCGTCGGGGATGTGGAATTGGGAGAAGCTGTGGAAGGAGTGCGGGGCGCCCAGTGGCCCGGGCGGAGATTTCTAAGGAGTCTCTCAATCGGGCCCTGTCGCCTCGCGAGCGTTTCGCGGAGGGCAACTCCCTCAGGGGCTAAAGCCCGCGCAGATTCGATGCGCTTAACGCGGCCCTCAAAGGGCCGCTCTTCCACGGCGAAGCGGGCGCGGTGAAGCAAGCACCGTGAAGCTCGCATGACGAGAGGCATCGGGCCTGCGGCCCAAGGACAGCCGGGGGCGGCTGTCCCCACATAGGCCTTTCTACTAGGCCTTTCCACCTCGGCCTCCCCAAATAAGACTTCCCAACTGACGGCGGCCCCCCCACATGGGCGCCCACACCGGCTGTCCCCACATGGCATTGGGTTCTGCTATCGTTCCTTCATGCCCCGAATCTTCCCTGCTATGGTTCTCATCCTGGCCCTTACTCTGCCTGCACTCGCCAAAGACAAGCATGCTCGACCTGCTCCCGTGAGCACCGCGCGGGGCGACAGGTGGGCGGAGAAGACACTGCGCTCGCTCAGCGTCGAAGAAAAAATCGGCCAGGTTTTCATGATCTGGTGCCGCGCCAGCTTCCTGAACGTGGAGAGCCCTGAGTACCTGCAGTGGCTCGAGGCCATGCACAAATACCACGTGGGATCTTTCGCCATGTCGGTGCACGTCGACGGGCCGTTTCTATTGCGCACCGAACCTTACGAGGCCGCCGAGTTGCTGAACCGGCTGCAAAAGGAATCGAAGCTGCCGCTGCTGTTTGCGGCTGACTTTGAGCGCGGCGTATCCACGCGCTTGCTTGGGACCACCAACTTCCCGCACGCCATGGCGTTCGGGGCCGACGGCAAGATTGAAGACGCGGAAACTTTCGGCCTGATCACTGGCCAGGAAGCGCGCGCCATCGGGGTGCACTGGAATTTTTTCCCGGATGCCGACGTGAACTCGAATCCCGTCAATCCCATCATCAACACGCGATCCTTTGGAGAAGATCCCAAGCAGGTCGGTGACATGGTCACGGCCTACATCAAGGGAGCGCATGCGGCGGGAATGCTGACCACGGTGAAGCACTTTCCCGGCCACGGCGATACCGCGACTGACTCGCATCTCGGCGTGGCCAGCGTGAATGGAGACCGTGCGCATCTGGATTCGATCGAACTTCCGCCGTTCCGGCAGGCTATTGCGGCGGGCGTCGATTCGGTGATGGTGGCACACGTTACGGTTCCGGCGCTCGATGCCGACCCGAATCATGTGGCCACGATCTCCCCGACAGTGGTGACCGATCTGCTCGAGAAGGAGCTTGGATTTAAAGGTCTGATCGTGACCGACGCGCTCGACATGGCAGGGCTGACGCATCTTTTCGCCAACGACATCGGACGGGCTGCGGTCGAGGCATTCAAGGCTGGGAACGACTTGCTGCTCATTCCGCCGGATCTGGGCGCTTCCTACGAGTCGATGCTCAAGGCAGTTCGGTCGGGCGAAATCTCGCAGCAGCGCCTCAACCGGTCGGCCCTCAAGATCCTGAAAATAAAGGGGCATCTCGGCCTGAATGCGTCGCGCACGGTCGATCTCGGCGCCATTGCCACTGTGGTCGGCAAGCCGGAAAACATAACATTCGGACAGCAGGTGGCCGATGCTGCCATCACCCTGGTGCGCGATAACGGCAAAGTGCTCCCCTTGAAATCGAAGGGAACCGTTAAGGGCGGGCTTCCGTATATGACAAGAGAGGAGACCCACAACCAGGTGGTGGGCGTGATTTTCTCCGATGACATGCGGACGGAGTCGGGCCGCGCCTTTGGACGCGAATTTCGTGCCCGCATTCCAGACGCGCATGTGATTTATGTGGACTCCCGGGTTGCCGCAGGCATGAGCGAAGAAGTTCTGAAGGCGGTCGATGAGGCGCAGACCGTGGTGGCTGCGGTGTATGTGATTCCGACAGCGGGGAAAGTCGGCAACTCGGTCGGAATGGCCGATGTGAGCGGAGGGCTGTTGCAGCAGGTGCTCGATCATGCGGCGGAGAAGACCGCTGTGGTTGCGATGGGGAACCCGTACCTGGCCAGCGATTTTCCGAAGATCGAGAATTACATGTGTACGTTTTCCAACGCGACCGTCTCGGAAGTGAGCGCGATCAAGGCGCTGTTCGGGGAGATTCCGATTCGCGGGCATCTGCCCGTAACCATTCCAAATGTTGCCCAGCGCGGCGCCGGTCTGGAACGGCCGGCGCAAGTCGCCACAGGAGGGTCTCCGCATGCGCAAAACTAATTTTCAAGTACTCGGCGCGCTCGCTATAGGATTCGCGACTCTCGCGACGGTACTCTTGCCGGCCTGCAGCATCAACGTGAAGAAAGAGCAGGATGGGCAGGACAAGCAGGTCGACATCAACACACCGGTGGGCGGCATTCACGTCAGCAAAGGCGCCAACGTGGCGGACGTGGGGCTTGCAGTGTATCCCGGGGCCCGGCTGAAGACAAATGATTCCGACGGCAAAGACAAGAGCGCCAACGTAAACATCTCGAGCTTCGGCTTCGGGTTGAAAGTGGTTGCCATGGAGTATGAGTCCGACGATTCTCCCGCGAAGCTGATCGCCTACTACAAAGACCAACTCCAGAAGTACGGCAAGGTGCTGGAGTGCCATACCAGCCATTTTCAAGTGAACCCGGACATCAAAGGGTCGGATCACGAATCTCATGAACTGACCTGCGAGGGATCCAGCGGAAACAACGTTGAGTTGAAAGCCGGCACGAAGGAGAACCAGCACATCGTGGCCGTCGAGCCCGACGGGAAGGGTTCCAGCTTCTCACTGGTGTACGTTCGGACTCACGGCAAGGACGCGGAGATCTAGCACGCCAAAACGTGGCACGCCGAGAGGTAGCAAGCTACGTCTCTACGAGGGATTCCGAGGAGGACCAATCATGTTTCGCCATCTGACACCTGCGCTCGCTTTGACTGTAACCCTGTCGCTTTCCGCTTTGGCACAGGATTCGGGCAATCAGAACAAGAATCTCGACGTCCGGAGTTCGGTCGGCGACCTGCATGTGGGCAGCGATGCGGATGCGCGCAAGGCTGGCCTGCCGCTCTATCCGGGAGCGCGCGTCAAGACGGATGACAAGAACAACAGCCCGGCCAACCTGAGCCTGTTGACGGATGCTTTCGGGATGACGCTGGTGGTGGCCCACTACGAGTCCGACGATGCGCCCGCCAAGATCATCGATTTCTATCGCGACAAGCTGAAGAAGTACGGCAAGGTTCTGGAGTGCCATTCCCAGAAGCATGGCGGCGATGTCGATGTGGACGACGACGATAAGGACTCCAAGGACAAAGAGAGCAAAGCATTGAAATGCGAAGAAAGCTCGGGTCCGGTGACCGAGCTGAAGGTCGGCAGTGAGGATAACCAGCACGTCGTAGCCATCGAGCCGCGGGATGCGGGCAAGGGAGCGACGTTCTCCCTGGTCTACGTGCATACCCGGGGCAAGCGCGGAGACATCTAGGTCGTTGCTCCAAACCTAAAAGCTCTACCACGAAGGACACGAAGTCACACGAAGGAAATATCCAGCGAAATCCTTCGTGATACTTCGTGCCCTTCGTGGTTTCTGAATTTTGCAGGCCTCTGCGGGCTGCGCCAGCGGATACTTTCTGCGATACTTTCAGAGACGATATTCCTGCTCGGATGGAACAGCCCTGTTACAAGTGCGGACAAACGGTGGAAGAAGGCATTGCCTTCTGCCCGCACTGCTCCGCCCCGCAGATTCGCGTGGTGATTGCCGAGCCC
>Ga0116217_10004821_pt1 | contig 11978 bp, 15 predicted proteins | sample Sb_taG_6_FD_89697 | JGI IMG/M metagenome (GOLD analysis project Ga0116217, IMG submission 89697) | Peat soil microbial communities from Weissenstadt, Germany - Sb_50d_4_PS metaG | ecosystem: Environmental > Terrestrial > Soil > Wetlands > Peat | place: Germany: Weissenstadt | collected 2010-09-21 | reverse complement strand
TGATTTCGGTGTCCGCGTAGCGAAGGCCGTGATCTCCGCACGAGTTGGCCAACGGGCAGCTCAGCACGCCCGTCGGTAAACTCTATTGCTTGCACCGCCATAGAGTGTGGGGCTGTCCGGCGGAGCGTTGGCCATACATGGCGTCGAGTTCCAATGCGCATAACTCGGATGGCGCGCATTCCAGTCTTCCCCCGGCTGACCAAACTTATGGTGATGGCTCGAGGTTCGGCCCTCCTCCGAAGTCCACTTTTCCGGGCCAAATCACGTACGCTGTGATTTCGTTGGTTATCGCTGGAGCCGTCGTGGTCGGCCTCCTCTACCTCGTCCCGCTGGCGCGACACGATCCAGAGACTTTCTCAATCTCAAGTGAAGGGGGCTTCAAGTGCGGTTGGGGGCCCAACCTGACAGTTGCGCACGATGGTACTTTTGTGTTCTCCTGGGCAGTGAACGACAGTACCAGCGTCTCCTTCGTGATGATCGCGCCGCCCGGCGTGGCCATGTTCAGCACTAGCTACTCGTCCGGAACGGCTACTGTCGATGTCGATGGGGGGTCTCAGTATCAGTTCCAATTTTGTAGCGGTGGACCCGCTACCCTTCAGCTCACGGGCACTTTGAATTTCGCGATTCCGGTGCTCTAGCCATACAGCGCCGAAGCGGACGCCTCTTAGTTGTGGGGGCGACTGGTCTCTCGATTAGGGGATTCTCGACGTCGGATTGTTGCTTGGAATCCTTGAGGGGAGGGCGGGCTGCGATTCACGGCGGAATTCGCTAACCGCTCGCCTCGTCGTGGGATTGTCCTCGGGAAGCCTTCGCCGCCTCTCGCGGCCATGCCAAGCCAATCCTCGACTCAGCCGTCTAAGGCGATCCGAACTCCCCTAATGCACCTCGGTGAGAGCTTCTCATTCGGAGAGCGGGTTTCAGTGCGGGGGCGGGTTACGGGCAAAATCGATTCTATCACACCGACATAACGCCGGCTCTTAGGGCCATCGGCTCCTGTATGGTATACGAAACGGGCGGGTTGTCAGCCGCCCCGTAGCCTCGGCATGTGCTCTGACCCTTTCCGAAGCCAGGGGTTCTCAAATGGGGGGGCCGTGATTGAGGGTCGCTAGTGCCCCCTAACGGCAGTTTGCTGTGGTCGGCCCTGGGAGAGGACCAGCGTTAATTTGGCCCGCCACAGAGGTGGCCATAGTTGGCAATCGCGCCCGCCCCGAGGGCCTAAGTCTGCCCCGGACCATACCCGACCGAGGCACGGAAATGCCCCTCGTCCGTAAGGTGCGCGCCCGGTCAAACAGCGTCGCGGTCACGGTCCCGAAGGCGATCGCCGAGTCCCTCGAGTGGTCCGCCGGAACCTTGGTCGAGATCGAGGTCGTCGGCCGGGACGCGCTTATCGTTCGGACGAGGCGGGAGCCGCGGGCGGCTCCGCGCCCCAGCTAACCGCCTCGGCTCGGTCCTAGACTCATCGACCCGACCACGAAGTAGCCCGTCTGTTTCGTTTCATCTCGCGGGGCCGAGTCCGCGACCAGCGAGGAGGGAAACCTTCTCATCTCGTGAATATTCAACGCGGCCCCGCCGGGCGGAATTCTCTGCATGAACACGACGCGATCTGTCGACACGACTCTTCCGTCACGACGAGTCAGAAGCAGCCGATAGCTGGCTGCCGGATTGGCAGACCGGATGGGTTGCTCCTCGACGACCTCGGAGTCCAAGTCCTCCCGCGCCTCCCTCCGCACCCTCCGAGCATACCAAGGACCGGGCGACAGGAAAATCGCGATGATGACGAACTCAGCGCGAAACGCTGGGGAGAGAAGGGCGAGCAGGACTGACCAGAAGGGGGCGGCGGCGAGCCCCCACAGAACAGCCTCCCCCCACGGTCGCAAGGGCCACGCCCCACGCGGGTCGTTCCCCGGTTCGTGGTACGTCGTGACCGAGTGCAGGTCACCGAACCTAACCGGGGGGCGGCCCGGGAACCGGGGGTACCCGGGAACCGCCTCCTTCGCCTCCGCCTGGTGAACTCCCTCCTCAACCCACTTCCCTTTCCGGGCCCCCTTCTCGCGGTGCGGTCGCACACCGAGACGACGGTAGAGCTCGAGTCTGCCCTCGGTTGAGCGCCCAGCCGCGAGGGGGCGGAAAATCTCTGGCCGGTCGGACCTCAGGAAATCATCGACCTCGCCCGGGGCCGCTGTCGAGCTGAGATTGTCGAGCGCGTCAGCGACGGCCTCGCGGAGGGTCTCCTCGGTAAGCCCTTTGGGGAGCCTGATGGGGCGTGCCACTACGGGGCTGCATCATGGGCCGCCTCAATTGTCTTTCCATGTGTGAAATGGGGTTCCACCAACGGAATTCTCCATCATGGGAGGACCGAAAGCGGCGCACACTAACTCGGCATGGAGACCATGCTGCGTCGGCGCGTCGGTTCGGTTGGGGATCCCCCTACCCCGATCCTACACCTGCCGAGCGCGTACGCCAAGCTTGAGGGGCTGAGACCGGGAGACGAAATCGCGGTGGGGTTCGACGGTGGTGTACTTGTCCTCGCCCCGGTCGACCGAGAGTCGGCCGCAATCCGCCTGCTGAGGGCCCTGCGTTCCGAATCCCAGCGGGTACCGAACCGAGCGACCACGCCAGAGACGGGCGGGTCGCCATGAGCGTCGACGCCGCAGCGATCGCGGATCGGCTTCGACCTCTGGTCCGGCCGGACTCGCCGGCCGCGGCGTTGGTCAGTCAGCTACACGACGGCATGGCCGACGCGGAGTTCGGGGCCATCGCGGTCGGAATCGTTCGCGCGCTCGCCCAAAGGGAGGCGGCCTGAGGGCCGGGGGCGAGCGTGGCGACCAACCGCCACGCCCCACCCGAGGCAACCGGGGAGGGCGCGGAGTCCGATAAGTCCGACGGGGCCGGCCCCACGACCCTCGGTGAGGTGTACGCACGACTCGAGAGGCACCTTGAGTTGTCGCGTCAGAGCGCGGTCCGCGTCGCAAAGGCGCTCGCGTCACTTGAGGAGCCGGTGGCTCGTCTCGAGCGGATCGTCGGTAAGGTGCAGGTTCGGGCGTACCTGGAGCGACGCGAGCGGGAGGGCTGGCGATGAGCGACGACCCGCTGAAAGAGGCAGCACTCTTGGACGCCCGGGCCGGCCAGCCGGTCTTCCCTTGCGGCGTCCTCGGTAAGCGGCCGAATGGAACCCTCGTTCACCACGGTCTCAAAGACGCCAGCGCGCGGCCGGCGGATGTCGAGAATTGGTGGGGCCGCGCCCCGCGCTCGAACATCGGTTGGCCTACCCAGGTGCGCGCGTCCGACCCTTGGGTCCTCGACGTGGACACGAAGAGCGGAGTCGACGGGTGGGCCACAGTCGAAAGGTTGAACACCGAGCATCCCGGCGACCCAATCCCTCTCAGCGGTCCGCGAACGACTACGCCATCGAAGCCGCCGGTCGGTCTCAAGCCGGGGGGCCATGTCTGGCTACGCGCGAGAGACGAGCTCCCGGTCCCGAGCAAGGTCAGCTTCGCTCCCGGGCTCGATACGCGGGGCGAGGGCGGGTACGTCGTCGTCGCTCCGAGTCGTACGGAGGACGGGGATTACCGTGGTGGTCCACCGCTCGACCCAGCGACTGTTCCCTACGCCCCTCAGTGGCTCCTCGCCCTGATACGTGGCCGAGTGAGCAGGCCCTCCCCCGAGGCTGCGCCGACGCCGGTGCCGACCAAGGGCGGGAAGATCTCTCACGGTCAGCACCACCGCGCGATCGTCAAGACCGCCGCGTCGCTCGCCAAGCATCTCGGGGGACTGGACGAGCCGGCCCTGACGGCGAGCGTCACGGCGGCGCTCGCCCCGATGCTCGACGACCTGGACACGCACAAGCGCGAGATCGCCGACGCGGTGCGCTCCGCGCTCGTCAAGTTCGGGGAATCGGCCGCGGAGAAGCTGGCGCCCCCCGTCCCCGCCGACACCACCGACGGGCTAATCGCCCTCGCGCAGCGGGCGGACTTGTGGCACGCGACGGACGGCGAGGCGTACGCGACCCTCGAGGTCGACGCCCACTACGAGACGTACCGGCTCCGGTCCCGGGCGTACGAGGGGCTGCTCCGACGGCAGTACTGGCGCGAGTACCACGAGGCCCCGGCGGACGACGCGTACAAGTCGGCGCTGCGCGTTATCGAGGCGCTCGCCATTCACGACGGCCCCGAACGGGCCGCGCACCTCAGGGTCGCCGAGCACGAGGGCGACCTCTGGGTCGACCTGGGCGATCCCGCATGGCGTTCGGTACGCGTCACTCGGCTCGGGTGGACGCTCGAGCGCACGTCGCCGGTCCGCTTCGTCCGTGGCCGGGACATGCTCCCTCTGCCCGAGCCGGCGCGGGGTGGCTCGCTCGCGGAGCTGCGACCGTTCCTATCGGCGGCTTCCGTGACGGACGCCATCTACGTTCTCTCCGTTGGGTGGCTCGTCGGCGCCTTCCACCCCCGGGGGCCGTACCCATTACTGCATCTCGGCGGCGAGCAGGGCACCGGCAAAACTCAAACCGGGCGCCGCCTGGTCTCGCTGGCGGACCCGTCGAGCGTGCCGGTGCGGTCCCCTCCCCGGGAGGAGCGGGATCTCGCGATCGCCCTCGGCCATCACCGGGCGCTCGTCTTCGACAATCTGAGCTTGGTGCCCGAGTGGCTCTCGGACGCGCTCTGCCGGGTGTCGACGGGCGGCGGCTTCGCCACGCGCCAGCTCTGGACCGACGACGAGGAGGCCGTATTCCCCGGCGTCCGACCTCTGATTCTCACCTCCGTCCCCCAGATCGTCACTCAGCCCGACCTGCTCGACCGAACCCTGTCGGCCGAGGTGCCCCCAATCACTGCCTACCGACGGGACTCGGACCTCGACCGCGATTTTGGCACGGCGGCGCCCCGGATCTTCGGCGCGCTGCTGGAGGCGCTCGTAGCTGCGCTCTCCAACTTCGACACCGTCACGGTCGAGGCGGACGTTCGGATGGCGGACCACGTCGCGTGGGTAGTCGCGGCCGAGCCTTCGCTGCCGTGGCCCGTCGGGACCTATCTGGCGACGTACCGCGCGATGCGAGAGAGCGCGGTCGCCGACGCGGTGCTCGGCCATCCGGTCGGGGCCGCCGTCGCGACCCTCCACTCGGCACGCCCCGACTGGGAGGGCTCGATGACGGACCTCCTGAAACTACTCGGCGACTACGCGAGCCCCCGGGTGGAGCCGGGCCAGCGGACTCCGAAGGGCTGGCCTGGACGGGCGAGCGACCTGAGTGCCGTGCTGCGCCGCTTGGCCCCGGGGCTGCGCCGGATGGGAGTCCACGCGACGTTCGAGCGGAAGGGGCATGGTGGCCCCCGCTCCGTACGCATTTCGGCGTCTCCCCCGTCACCCGCGTCACCCGCCCTCAAGTCTCCGTCAGTCGAGAGCTACGAGGATGGTGACGCGGGTGGCGCGGGTGGCGCACATCCCCCCGCTAAAGGGGTCGCCGAAGAAGCCGATAACTGGACGGTGCCGCAAGGGGACCGGGCCCGCCGGGAAGGTGGGTCGTGATCGACCCGGTCCCGCGCCCGGTTCGGCTCGGGCGTTACTGGCGGTGCGGGTCGTGCGGCCACATCTGCTCGGGCCCTGAGACTCACCACTGCAGGTTCGACCCGGGCTCGGACACTCCGGGGACCCGGAGGTGCGCGATCTGCGGGGCCCGGTGCCCTGAGGGGTCCGTGCTGGGCCCCAAGGCGCTCGCGGCCCGCGCAAGGTTCGGCGGCGGGGTGCGAGGCTCACGGGGCCGCGACAGTGAGCCGTCCGAGCCATCGGGTCCGTACTCCGGCGCGATCCGGGGCGCCCGGGGCGAGGTGGCCGCCCCGTGACGCGGAAGGCCCGGTGGGGCGGCAGCCTCGGTCGAGGCGGCCGCCATCGCCGCGGGCTCGGGTCCGACGACCCGACGTGGGTCCTCGAGCTGACGATCTCGGTGAGGTCGACCACGGGCCGGAACCCGGAGCGCGGGCGCAAGCTGACCAGGACCGATTGGCAGACGGGCTGAGGTACGCGTGAGGCGGCGGGATCGGTACGACGACGGCCCGGATTGGGCCGACCAGGTGGGCCGTGACTTCCGAGGCGACCCTGACGACAGGGGGCGGAGCTCACGGCTTACGCGACCCCTACGGCGACCCAAGCGCCGCCGTCGAGCGTGGGCGGACCGGCGACCGACGAAGCGACCGCGATGGGCGAGCGCGCCGGTCGACCGCGACACGGTGCTATCCTGGGCTCGCCATTCCCGGGAGCAAGAGGCTCGTGCAGCGACCTGGGCGCGGTCGTTCATCAAGCAGCTCGAGTGGGAGGAGCGGGGCCGGGATTCCCCGAGCCTCCGGCTGCTCCGGGCGCGGTCGCTCGTGCCGAGGGAGCTCCGGCGCCGGGTGGGATGGCACCGATGCGCGCTGCTCTGCGGCGAGCTCCGCGGCCCGGGTCGCTCGCCGTACTGCGCCGCTTGTAGGCGTCTACACGTAGCAGAGCTCCACCGTATACGTGAGGCCAGGCGTCGCGCCCGGAGCCGTGGTTAGACGCCTCGCGTTACACTTCCGGAGAATCCGTGCCGCGCTTTCTTGAACGCGCGCGTCACGCCGGCCCGGTGCGGGAGGGGGCAGGTGTGACAAACCGGAGGGGTTGGAGGTGCGGCGGTGGACGAATAGCAACAAGGATCGCCCCTTAGTACGTACCGTACGTAGTACGATGGCCCGCGGGAGATTTCCTGACCTTCCGCCTTTGATTTTTCGAATTCCTCTACGAGCCGAGCGATCTCAGCCCGCCCGGCTGCCTCGTCCCAATCGGGCACGTCTGGGGGAGTAGGAGGCGCACACTTGACTCCTTACACACAGGGGTTTCTGCCGCCTCGCCTATCAATCGCAGTCCTTGAAGCGCTCGGAACCTTATCGACCACTATGGACACGCATGGTAGCAGTGGGAAGGCTGCGTGACCTCGCCGACGTGAGCCGGCAACCCCTCGCCTACTGGATCCTGGGTTTACGGATCCTCGCGCTGGCGGCTCTGCCTATTGCGGCGAGATCTTCGCCGCCTTCATGAGCGTCTTAGACGGACGCGACTTGGAATCCCACCCGTTTTCAACCAGCCCGCTTGACGACGAACCTCTCCCTCTATGAATCAACGGGGAAGGAGGTGCGAACACCCGGGGCAAACCCCGGCAAGGTGCTTCTCCGAGACCTCCACAGCTTGCGAAAAGTCGAGGGCCGCCACCGCGAAATCCCGTACGGCGTCGGCGTCCGCCTTCGCCGTGGCCCGCGCCTTCTCGAGAGCGCTCAGGAGCGTTGGATCGGCTCGGAGCCGGTCGTACACCTCTCCGAACTTTGGGCCGTCAAGCGTGAGGGGCGAGACGACTTGGAGGGCCTCAATCCCGTTGATCATTAGACGTTGAATCTGGGTCGGGGGCTCTCCGGTGCCGTAATTGACCGAAGTGGGTTCCACTTTGACCTGAGCGGACTGGTTGCCCCTGATTCGGGGGACGAGCACGCCGGCGAACCAAACCGCTGGGGGTGGGTTAGGGGAAAAGCCCGCCACGACGTCCGCCGCGACGAACTCAATGCCCAGGCCGGTCCGCAATGCGGCCTGGATTGCACTCGCATATGAATCGTCGAGTGCTCGCTTCTGTTCCCGGCCGCCGTTCGTCCGCTTCTCGACATCCTCAAGGAGTGGGTGCATAGTCTCGTCGGCGTGAATGTGCGCCCTCGCATACGGCCACTGAAAGAGGGTTTCGACCGGCGGCCGGCTCCCATCCTGAGCCGACACGATAACTGAGTACCGTCCGCGCCCCTGGTCCGGCCACCCGTCCACGTCGTAGCTAAGCGTCGCCGAAGGCAGAGCCGAGAAAACGCGATTCCAAGGCAACTCGGCGTGATCGTGGAACCGCGCGCGGTTCGCCGTCTCGGTCGCGAACCGCTGTCCCCAGTACTCTTGAGCCATCGGACCAACGAGGGCGAGCGACCCGGGGATCAGAATCACAAACAAACCGAGGGTGAGCCCACCTGGACCGCCGACAACTCGGTCAAGGAGGACTCCTCCGATAAGGCCGAATACGAACGCGGCGACTGCGACCCAGAGGTTCGAGCGGCCGACCACGCGGTCACGAGCGCATCCGGGCTGATAAGCGACTGCGCGCGCCGAATGGAAGGCCCACACCGCCGGGGCGCGAGCGCGCCCGTCGCGTGGCCTCCTAAAGCGGGATTGCTGGGGTTAGGCCCGCTCGACCACGAACTTCGACCCGTTGACCGGCATCTTAGGTGCCCAGCCGTCGTCGATGTACCTCTGAAGATCGGCTTCGGGAACAATCTGGAACTTCGGGGTGGAGGCAGGCGCGCCCTTCGCCGCACCCTTGCGGATCGCCTCGATAACGACGGCGGGGTCCTCGATGTCAATCTTCCCGATTTCCGCGTCCGTGTACCAAGCCGACAGTACGACGCGGTAGGCCTCGGCGTTCGACGTGGCCCGAGAGGACCCCGGCGCGACGAGCAAGAATGGCTCGGCCCGTCGGTACGCCGCGCGCATCTCCTCGACCTTCTCCGGCGACAGCTTCTTCCCAAGGTGGTACGCGAACTCGATGTCGGTCGTGTGACCCATCATCGCCTCGCGGAACGTGCGCGTCGTCTTCCCCGCCCGCTCTGCCGACTCCATCTGGGACGAGAAGTAGGACCGCAGGACGTACGCGCGCCATCGCCGCCCCTTGGGGCAGACCTTAGCCATCCCCTTGCGGAGTTGGGTTCCGATCGATTTCTCCGAGAGGAACTCTCGGCGATGATTGAACGAGGTCTTCGGTTCGGAGCGAACGAGCGCGGAGTCGGGGCTCAGGACCTCCTTTCGGTGACGGCGCTCGGTGAGGTAGCCGGTGATGGCCGCGGCCGCCTCGGAGGATCCGAAAGTCAGGTACTCGCTCCCGGACTTTGAAAGGTCGGCGGGGACAGCCACACGGAAGGGGACGACTCGGAACTCGAGCCGCCGGATATCGAGGTCAGGAAGGTCACGGAGCCGGAGCCCGCTCGTCTCGTACCTGTTGCCCAGCACCCCAGGCCGGAGCCCCGAGTGCGCCATGCAGAGGCCAATCACCCGGTCGCGCGAATTTAGAACAGAGACAATCCGACCGAGTTCCTGGGGGTTGGGGACCGTCTCATTTCCGAGGGTCGTCCCCCGGCGGATCCTCAGCTTCGGCGCCCACTGAGGGGCCGCCTCGTTGAACTTGAGCCACGACCGGACGGCGGCCCAATTCGTCGCGATGTAGGAGTCGGGGCGGCCCGCCTTCCGCTCGCTGTCGACCCACTTCTGTACGAGCTGGGAGAGGCCCCGGTCTTTTACCTCGGGGGACTTCCGCTGCGCTCGACCGAGAGCGACGAGCTCCGCCGGTGACGTTCCGGTTCGTCGGAGGAATAGCTCGAGCTGCTGGAGCTGGACCTCGGCGGTGTGCGTTGAACGGTGGTCTTTAAACCACGCCTGAATGTCGCGGTCGGCGCGGAGCGTGGCAAGGTGAACTTGGCGTTCGGTGGGATCTGCCTCCCCGGTCATCGAGGACGGTACACCCCCGGGGGTCTAAAACCTTACTATGGCTCCGTAAAAGTGGGCCCATAGCTTAGGTTGGCTGGAGCACCCGGCTGATAACCGGGAGGCCGTGAGTTCAAATCTCACTGGGCCCACTCGCCGGCACGGAGTCACCGCCGCTTCGCGATCTCGTCATGTCTACGTGAGCCTGAAGACGAGAGCGCGCGGTCGACGGACGGTCCGCGATCAGCGCGCGGGCCGCGACGAGACCGGCGCGAGCATGATTCCGCCATCCTAAGTGGCGGACGAGCCTCAGCTAAGCCGACGGAGGAATCGATCCAAGGTCTGGATAAACTTCTCCCGCTCCTCCCAATTCGCGAGGTGAGAGCTGTGCTCGAACAGTACCATCTTGGAGTGGGGGATCCGTTGATGCAGCGCACGGACGCTCGAGGCACTGAGCTGGTCGTATCGGCCTACCGTGAGGAGGCACGGCACCTTGAGTTTCTCATACAGCCGTGCCGTTTCTTCAGGGCTGGAATTGCCGAAGTAGGCTTTCTCCGAACGGATGATTGCCGTGGCAACCTTCGAGTTTAAGTGCTGCATGGTGTGAACCAAGTCCTGCGGCGGCACCCTCATCCGGCAAACTCGGAGACGGACGAAGATCTCGTATCCGTCACGGTAGCGTCGGTATCCGCTCTTAGACCCGGACTCCCAGATGTCTTCGAACTTGGGGTTCTCGCGAGTCAAGAATGCACGGGCCTTCGGCGGAAGTCGGGCAAGGTTCCATATCGACTCCACTTCCGGGAGCTTCACACCGGGGCTGAAAAGAACCAAACTCGCGAAATGTTCAGGGGCCCGAACCGTCGCCTCCAGTGCGACTCGTCCTCCGTAGCTGTGCCCGAGTAGATGGAGCGGACCTGCGATACGTAAGGCCCGCCGGACACCTTCCACTTCATCGATTGAGTGCCGGAACGAGCATTCAGAGAATTTCCGAGGTCCTTCGGAACGACCGCAACCAAGCGGGTCATAGAAGACCACACGGAAGCCGAGCGGCGCCAAGTCGGCAAGGGAGTGAAGATACTCGTGGTCCGGTCCTGGCCCGCCAGGGACCACGAGAATAGTTCCGCGCTTATCGAAACCGTAGGTCTCGAAGTAGACACGATGTCCGGCGACGCGCGCGAATCCCGACCTCTGGTCACGAAGCACAGAATCACGCCCACGAGTCGCCGCTTAATGACCTCACCAGACCCGCGACCTTGATGCGGGACCCGCGCGGTTGATGACGGGGCCGCGAGGAGCGCGCGCGAAAGGTAGGCCGACTTGACTCAACGAAGTCTTAAGAGAGGGTACTGCGAGGCGGCGTCATGACCGTCAGGCCAAACATTCCCGCCGCAGAGGCACTCGAATTGACCGCACTAATCTCGTACGCTGAGAAGGGGATCGCAAGCCGTGTGATTGCCCGGACCGGAGGAGGAAGCGTGACGCTCTTCGCGTTCGACGTCGGTCAGGAACTTAGCGAGCACACTGCACCGTACGACGCGCTCGCTGTGGTTCTCGAAGGCACCTTGATGCTAGACATTGGAGGAACCTCGGTTCGAGCCGCCCCCGGCACGGTCGTCCGCATTCCAGCCAACGAACCTCACGCGGTCGAATCCCCCGAACGCACGAAGATGCTGCTCGTCATGCTCCGGGGACCCCACACCTGACCGGAGCCGATCGGGGTCCGCTTCCCTGTGGGCGCGCGCGGGTCGATTACGCGACCGCGATGAGCGCGTCTGTGGTCTGGACCGCGAGACGGTCGTCCGATTGTGGTCTCGACCGCGATTCCCGCGGGCGTAAACTATCTGGGAAGTCGGCCGTTTTCGTCGTTCATGAGGGGTCGCTTCCTCTCCCGGGTTGCAATCGCACCGTTAGTCTTACGGGGAGAAGACGGCTAAGAGCAGTCGATGAAGTTCAAGATGGTCTACACCGGGGTCCGAGTGAAGGACATGGACGAGTCCGTTCGTTTCTACACCGAAATCCTCCGAATGAAACTGGTGGGGCGAGCCCGCGTCAAGGCCACGCGGGGGGAATGGGCTCAGCTCCGCAGCAAGGGCTCACAACAACTGCTGGAGTTGAACTGGTACTCCCCCGAAAGCCCCTTCTACACGCCGTGGAGGCGCGGGGTCGAGCTGGACCACCTCTGCTTTGTCGTGAACGACTTGGACCGCACCCTGAAGTATCTCGAAGCGAAAGGAATCAAACGCTTGGGGGTCCCTACTTTACGGACGGGTGGAAGATCGTCGATGTCGGGGACCCCAACGGGATCTGTATCGAGTTGGGAGCACAAATTCCCCGGCCTGCCACTCAAAAAACTCGAAAGTCGTGAGACCCCGGATTGGAGAGGGTGGAGGCACGAAGGCGCCGCCGCGAACTTGATGAAGGACGCGCGCGTCGGATGACCGACAGCAATCAGCTCACAATCCCCAAGTTACGGAAGA
>Ga0116217_10004815_pt1 | contig 11983 bp, 9 predicted proteins | sample Sb_taG_6_FD_89697 | JGI IMG/M metagenome (GOLD analysis project Ga0116217, IMG submission 89697) | Peat soil microbial communities from Weissenstadt, Germany - Sb_50d_4_PS metaG | ecosystem: Environmental > Terrestrial > Soil > Wetlands > Peat | place: Germany: Weissenstadt | collected 2010-09-21 | reverse complement strand
TGGCGGCTAGTGGGCGCATTCGTACAGCAACCACAGACTTTGTTCGCTGATCGACGAAAGTTCCCCTGATGCTCTCGGGCGATGGCGAATCGGACACTTGGCCGCCTAAAGCTGTCCCTCGATCTTCCGGACTGTGATCTTCCAGACCAGGCTCAGGCGTTTTGCTGAGGGATTTGTCCCAAGCAGAGCGACATCCAACCCAGGACAACAAGCCCAAACACTAGGAGTCGAGACTTGAATTGGAAGGCCATGGACAACTTAACTTTGGAAGAAACGGCGGAAGGCCAAAGCGTTCAGATCGGAATTAGCCCGCGCCGGACTCCCAGCATAACCGCTTCGGTGCGGGTGGAAGCTCCCAGTTTGTCGAGAATCGAGCTGATGTGGAACTTGACCGTATGCTCGGAGATACCGAGACGCGCCGCGATATCTTTGTTGACGAGTCCCTCCGCCAACATTCTAAGTACATCGGTTTCGCGGGAGGTGATCTCTTCGGATAAGTCCTCCTCAACCTCCGGCAACTGGTCGCCGTAGACGGCAGCCAAGCTCTCTGCGGTCGGTGTGTTCAGCAACACCAGTCCGTCATAGGCGGCATAAATGGCGGAGACAACGTCGTCCGGGTCGCTCTCTCTGGAAAGAATCGCGCGCACGCCGCTCCGCAACAGGCGCGAGATCGACCGCGCGTCGCTGACCTCCGTGAGTAGAACAATCGCAGCGTCCGATGTCGGCTCAAATAATAAATCGGGGATCGAATCGGAGTCGATGACAATTACATCAAGTTCGGTGCGCCGGGCGAATGACACCAGGTTCGCCATCGCCTCAAAACTTCCCGCCAACTGGAACTCAGCATGGCTGCGGACGATGCTTTCGAGCCCAGCCCGGCGGACGGCGGAGGTCGCCGCCAGCGCAATTCGGATCGCGCCTCCGCCGTTTCGCTGCGACATTTGTTATCGCGCCCTCTCGCCCAGAGTGATTGACAGCGGCTTGATCTCGCCGGCGCGAATCACTCTGATCTGCAGGGCATCACCGATCTTCGCGGTGGCAAGGGAATCCTGGATCGCATCTACGCGTTCGACTGTCGCTCCGCCCACTTCGAATAGAACGTCTCCGAGTAACACTCCGGCCTTTTCTGCGGGTCCACCCTTTTCGACCTGCATGACAAGCAGCCCGACTCGCATTTGAGTAGGCAGCTTCGAGCGCATATTTTCCGGCACCTCCACCGGTTGCATAGCAATGCCCAAATAGGGCCGAGCTATATGCCCTTTTTCCAGGAGTTCTTCGACAACGTGATTGACCGTTGCCACCGGCACCGTCACGGCTCGCCCGTGCGCCAAGCCCCGCGTATTAATGCCAACGACCTCGCCTCTGGCATTGAGCAGTGGCCCACCGGAAAATCCCGGATACAGGGCAAGGTCGAGACGGATGTGCTGATCGAGTTGTCCCCCACGCCGATTCCTCCACTCGCCGGTGATGCCGCCAATGATCCCGCTGCTCGCCACGAGATCCCCGTGGCGCGTGCGGCCGAGCGCGAGAACAAGATGACCAAGCTTCAGACTCGTCGAGTCGCCGAGTTGGGGCGGGCCCGAAGATTCTTCCTCGATCCTGAGGACGGCTATGTCTGTGCCGGGATCACGTCCAGCCAGTTTCGCTGAAACCGCGCGACCACCACCGAGCAGCACCTTGATGTCTTCGTCGCGCTGCACACCGTGATGAACCGTTACGACCACGCCCTTCTTCCATTCGATGCCACTGGTCGGCATCCAGCGTCGGGCTTGGACTGCAACCACGCTACTGCCAACCTTCTCCGCGGCAGACGCAAATTCGTTTGAAATCGTTTCCACCATTGAATTGCCCATGTCTAGCAAACTCCTTTTCTTGAACTCTGAGAGCAGGATCGCGGATAGCCACCGAAAACGCATCCGCCAGATGGCTAGGTACACCAGAAGGTTTAACTAGACAACCCTCCACTGTGTCCTCGAGTAACAGGAAAATGACGTGCGGCTGGAGCGAGTGGACAAAAGCCGTAAAGCGGATGGGAAGATCCCATTCGACGTTGATTCATTCTGGCCGTCGTCCCATGTCTTGTATAATTCCGGCGCAGCTTCAGGACCGTTATGGTTGGATCGACGAAACTTCCTGTCGCATTTCGGCCAGCTACTCCTCCCACCGAATTGTCCCTGGGATGCTCGGGAAGAATCCCGCGCCCGAAAACAACCAACGCCGCAGTCTTTACTTTCTCCAACGGGAAGCTGAACTGAGGTTGCCATGCCTTCTTCTCCTGACGTAGTCATTATCGGCAGTGGCATCGGTGGGGGTACCCTTGCTCACCGCTTGGTGCAACACGGTCTGACGGTCACCATCTTGGAGCGGGGAGACTATTTGCCGCAGGAGCCCGAGAATTGGGACGTCAATGCCGTTTTCGCCAGGCAGAAGTATGTGCCCACGGAAACCTGGCTCGACAAAGAAGGCGTAGCGTTTCGCCCTGGCACCTATTACTTCGTGGGAGGCAGCAGCAAGATGTTCGGGGCGGCGATGCTCCGCCTGCGAGAAAAGGACTTCGAAGCACTCGAACATGCTGAAGGCGTTTCGCCCGCATGGCCGATTAAGTACCGTCAACTCGCCCCCTATTACAACTTGGCGGAACAACTCTACGGAATCCATGGCGAGGCCGGCGTCGATCCAACGGAGCCACCGGAGGTTCCCCCCTACCCATATCCTGCCCTCGATCACGAACCGGTGATCGAGCAGGTGGCATCCGCGCTCAGGGGTCAGGGAATCAAGCCCTTTCCGCTTCCGCTCGCTGTGCAACGACACACAGGGGGACCGTGCATACGCTGCAAAACCTGTGACGGATTTCCCTGCCAGGTGCACGCCAAGACCGATGCTGAGGTCGCAACGGTCAGGCCTGCCTTGGCAACTGGCAAGTTGACGCTCAAGACGAATGCATTGGCAACGCGGCTGGTCCTTACCAACGATGGCCGACGCCTGAACGCGGTGGAGTACGAGAGCGATGGGCAGATAGAAACAATCACTGCGCAGGTTATCGTGTTGTCTGCCAGTGCCGTAAACTCGTCGGTATTGCTGCTTCGCTCGGCCTGCGACAAGGCTCCAAAAGGCGTTGCCAACTCATCTGGCGTGGTCGGGCGCAACTACATGGCGCATAACAACAGCGCTCTCATGAGCATAGGGTGGAAGATCAACGACACGAAATTTCAAAAAACCATTTGCATCACCGATTTTTACTTCGGGGACGCTGACTTCAAGTACCCCATGGGCAATATTCAAGGCCTCGGCAAGCTGCAAACCGGGATGCTCACGGCCAAGCAGAAATTTCTTCCCAAATTCTTAGGCGACCGGATGGCGGAGCGGAGCGTCGATTGGTGGATCATGTCTGAAGACCTGCCCGACCCGGAAAACCGCGTGCTCCTGCAGGGAAAAACGATCAGGCTCCACTACACCGAAAATAATATGGCGGGGCACAGGCGTCTGGTGGAGAGAGCCCGCTCGCTGATGAGCAGGATCGGCTTCAGACTGAATATCGCTAAGCACATGGGAGGCCTCTCCGTCTCCCATCAGTGCGGGACGGTGCGCTTCGGCAGCGATCCCGGCAAAGCTGCGCTGAACGAGTTTTGCCGATCCTTCGACCACGACAATCTGTTCGTGGTGGACGCCTCATTTTTTCCGTCCTCTGCCGCGGTCAACCCGGCGCTAACGATAGCGGCTCAAGCGATCCGCGTTGCGGATCATATCGCAAAAAATGATTTTGGCGTAACAGCCATCAACGGATCGCGGTTCACGGATTGAACGTACTAGGAAGCCAATCTACCCCCTCCGAAAATCTCAACCAATGGGGGATGTTGTGCGTGAGTCATGCGATCAAGCTGTAATGGGCTCCAGCAGCTTTCATTCCCTTAGTGATTTAGTGCGCATTCGTCCATGCGCACAAGCCCGTCTGCCACTGATCGCGCATCACAAGAATGCTCTCAGCCCCCACTGACGGCGGGAACGATCGAAATCTCACACCCGGCGGAAACGGGACTCGCGAGTCCACCTGTGTATCGAACATTTTCGTCCCCAATGAAAATATTGATATGCTCCCGCACTTGTCCTTGCTCCGTTGCGATGCGATCTCGGACGCCGGGATAGAGAGTCCAGAGAGCCGACAACGCCTCCGCCAACGTCGTAGGCGAGTACTCGATCTCAACTGTACTGCGGCCAGCGGTAAACTCGCGCAAAGCGCCCGGAATGTGAAAAGTGACCGGCATGGATCATCTCTTCGATGACCGCGTCTTACTTTTCGACCGAGACCTAGTTTGATGTGAAGACGCGGGCGCAGCCTTAGGTGAGGTTGGCCTTAAACCGACAGACGTGTCCTCGAACACTGCATTCCGTACGCAGACCACGGACGGCAACCCTTCGAGTATCTTTTGCCATGTCCTTCCTTCATCGCGCGAACCGAACAGTTGCCCGCTCCGAGTACCAAAGTAAATTCCGACTGGCTCGAATGAATCCGCAGTTATTGCGTCACGCAGGACGGTTTCGTAAGCGCGCTTCTGTGGCAGACCACGCATAAGAGGCTCCCATGAAGAGCCACCGTTGCGGGTTCGATAGACTCGCAGCCGGCCGTCGCAGGCACAGCGAAACTCGTCGGACTCAACTGGAACGATATACACGCAGTCTGGATTTGTTGGGTGCATGAGCACAGCAAAACCAAAATCCGATGGCACTCCATTAGCAATGTCTATCCAGTTTTCGGCGCAGTTGTCAGAGCGATACAATCCCCAATGGTTCTGCAGGAAAAGGCGCTCTGGACGACCGGGATGCATCGCGATTTTGTGTACGCATTGCCCGAACTCGGGATTTTGGTCGGGTCTGAACATCGCCCGGATGCCCCGGTTTTGTGCGGTCCACGTTCGTCCACCATCGTTGGTCCGGTAAACGCCGCCGGCTGAGATTGCCACGTACATCCGCTGGTTGTCGGCAGGGTCAAGCAAAATCGTATGCAAAGCGAGGCCGCCGTTGCCCGGCATCCATCGGGGCCGGTGCGGATGATCGAAGAGCCCACGCACCAGCGACCACGTTTCTCCGGCGTCGCGCGTTTCGAAAAGCGCGGCTGGTTCGACCCCGCAATAGAGCACGTTAGGTTCCTCGGGTCGACCTAGCGTTATCTGCCAAATGTTCTTCAAGGAAAGACCAGTGTCGGAAGGAAATCGAATAGGGGCCTGCTGCGGATTGGTCCAGCTCTTCCCGAAATCATCGGTTGATCGCAGCAGGGTGCCCCAATAACTCGACGTCGATGCCCATATCCGGTGTTGGCCGCCGCGGCCGTCGTAGGCCATCGCGTAAACACTGTTCCCGTGGAAATAGGGACCACCGACGTCCCAACGGCTGCGCTGAGCGTTCGAGCGAAGGATGAATGCTCCCTTTGTCGTTCCTACCAACAAAAGAAAATCTCCCTTCTTGACATGGGCGTGCCGGACACTGTGGAAGACGGTAGTCCTGGGTGGAGTTGGATCGGCGCTGGGAGCTGGAGAAGCGATGGCAGCAGACTGAACCGCCTCCAGAGCTGCCTGAACTTCCCCCGCGCGTTGATAACGCTGTATCGGTTCCTTGGTCAGGCAGCGTTGAACAATGGCCCATAGGCCGGGGGGAACGGGAGGGCCAAGCGGGTTCGGGATTTCGCGCAAGATAGCCGAACTGATCTCGAAGCCGGTGCGGCCCTCAAATGGCAGGCGTCCGGAAGCCGCTTCATAGAGCACCACTCCAAGCGCCCATAGATCACTGCGATGGTCGGCCGTGTCGCCACGCAGGATTTCCGGGGCCATATACGGCAGAGTCCCGCTTACGCTGGATGCGTCCTCTACGGTTGCAAACGAGCGCGTAGGTCCTTCAAATACACCGCTACCTACCTGTTTGGCTAAACCGAAATCGAGGACTTTGACCAGACCGTCAGAAGTGACGACGATATTCGCCGTCTTCAGATCTCGATGAACGATGCCACGGTCATGAGCGCGGGCCAGTGCGCTGGCAATCTGAACACCATAACGCAGGACTGACTCCGGCGGAAGTCCTGCATCGGCGCTCATCGCGTGCAGAGACTTGCCCTCGACCAGTTCCATCACGATGTAGAGCTCGCCTTCAGTCTCGCCAATTTCGTGAATGGTGCAGATGTTGGGATGAGCAAGAGAAGAAGAAGCGCGCGCTTCGTGGAGCAGACGCTGGCTTGCTGATGAATCAAGCCGAGCATCCTTGTTAACAACTTTCACGGCCACATCGCGGTGCAGCACCTCGTCATAAGCACGATAGACAACTCCCATTCCTCCTTCCCCAATCTTCGCGACGACCCGGTAATGACCGAGCACCTGACCTATCACAGGACACTCCCTTCCCGCCTCATGCTAGGCTGCGCTTTGGACCTCCGTCAATGAGGGAGATCATCGGCAATCAGGACGTAGTTGCGGGAGATACCTTCCTGGAAAATGAACTCATCCGCCGCCGCGCTCCGCCCGCGCTTTCAGAAACTGGATTCAGGGAGCTATCGTAGCTGGATGTCGCGGGCTTGGCGCACGGCGCATTGAGCAAGGATTGAAATTATTAAGGTCAGCGGGCAATTTTGATTTCCGAGCACAAACGAGAAGGACTGTTACGTTAAGCGCGGAGTAGCTGATAAGAAGAAGATTCCACATTCATCGATCGAAATCTTCCTGAACGTGGTCACAAAGGCTTAATGGAACCAACGAGGGATGCACTTGGATGGGCTATGCGTCAGCTGGATTGGTCAGTCTGTAAGCCGTCGGCGCTGTTTTCCGGATATGAAAATCCCGCCCAGAACGGCGAATGCTGACAACATTAGGTAAGCGACCGTGGCATCACCTTCGGGAACTGAGAGATAATTAAATCCGCCATAATTTTGCCAGTTATAAATGCCTCCGAAGTCCTCATACTGCCCGGTTTGAATATTAAGCACAATCGTGTTCCAAACCGAATCACCCGGCACGTTTGTTTGCCAATAGAATCCGCACAAATTGTTTATGCAGCTTCCTTGTCCTCCGCTCGCGTCTTGCGCGCCCAAGCCTCCAAACACGCCGCCATTAAACGAAAGAGAAAGGTTGGAAAATGTATCGCTGGAAGTATTAAAGGTGAACGATCCAGAGGCGGTGCCAGAAACGCCGGTGAGAGCGGCATTAGAAAAACTATCGTTGATAGAACCGGCGGAGGCGGTCAGCGAGGCAGCCACTAAAAACAAGCCGCATATGGTCACAAGCTTTAAATATCTCATTACAAACCTAAATCGTCGCAAATCGACTACTCGCGTGAGTCTATACCCATCGCTAGCCTTGTCAAGACTGAGAATTCTTGCAACTAGTTGCAATGCTTTGCAACATGGGCTAAGGCCGCCACTGCCCGTCCAAAAACTGGACTAACAGATCTGTTGAATAATTAAAGATGGCCTTGCAAGGGCGCTGCTGGCACGACGTCCCAGTTGAAGAATACCAACTCGGCGGGATTAGGGCAGCCGCCAGGCTAGTGGTGAGGCGGGTTGCCCTACTCGCGGCCGAGTATTGTGTTGAACCTACCAGGTGGATACAGATTCTTCGTCCACAAATTCTTCGATGGTAACGCCGGAAGCCGAGCTATCCAGTTGATGTTGCAGCCCAATCGTGGCACCCCACTCGGGATGCGGAATGGTGGAGTAAGAAAGTCCCCCCAGGTAATGAGTCACACCGTCAACGGACAAAGTTCCGAATCGTACGCTGGTGTTATTGTCCGTGGTGGCATCAAACTGGCGAGGAATCTCCTGATACCCGCTGGGGGTCACTCGTTGCAGGAAATAGGTGAGGTGGTGCCATGTTCCCGTCGAGAACTGGCAGGGAGATAACCCTGCATTCACCCACGTCAGGCGGCCATTATAAGGAAGCCAGATCTGATATTGGTTGGTGGCGTAGTTGCACTGCGATCCGAACATGAATTCATGCACGCCGTCGCCCAACGGCACGGCCTGAAAGAAGTCGAATTCCAAAGCCTGCACCGTACTATTGCGCGTGGTAGTTGGGATGTAAAACCAGAAGTCCCATAGAAAATTCGTGTGATCACTCTGTGGGTCCGCGGGATCCTTCCAGTAAAAGAGGCTGTCGTCATACGTGCACTGGCTCTTCACGATGAAGTGTTGACCCTTCCCATCGAAATCAGGAGAGTTCATCGTATTCGGGTCAGACGCCTGATCGAACGCTGCAATGCTTCCGTGGTTGCATTGGCCACCAACGCCGTTGTTGTTATCCACGGTCCAGTAGGAAAAAGCCGGGTTATCGATATCCGCCATTCGAGTCGCGAGATTTGGCGGAATCGGCGGTGCCGCCCCGGTTACATTAATGGAATATGTCGCAGTGCTCAAATGACTCCCGCTGGAATCCCAGGCAGTGATGTACAGGGAGTGAGTGCCGCCCGGCGGGAGAATTATCCACGCATCCAAAGACGGGCTGAAGTTGCGATAGACGTTGGTGTGGTCGACATAAACAACGTATCCGGTTATTTCCAAATCGCTTTCAGCCGTCGCCGCGAAATGGACTGGAGTGGTAACGGGTACGGTTGACCCGGTGGACAATTTGGGAGATTGCACGGTCACTAGGGTGACCGTCGCGTGAGCGGCCAAACTTCCACAAATGCAAAAGGCGACTATTAGAAGAAGGTTGAGGTCAATAACACTCGAGCGCCGGTCATGGGTGACGGGGACGGCGGGGCACGCTCGACAGCGCTGATTTTTTGTTTGCGTCTGTAATGAAGTAGTCACGATTTATGGCACCTTGAATTTAGCAATACAGGAAGATCTGTAGACCAGTACAGAAAAATCCTCTAGGGATCAGGCTACATTCAAAACCTTAGTAACCAAGGAAATAGTGGCCGAAATAAGCGGAATGTCTGCACCCCGGGTCCAGAACGGAACAATTGAAAGTCACCCAATCACTTTGTTCGCCTGAATATCCACTTACAGACATCCATGAAGTTCGGCTGAATCTACAATTTTTCAGCAGCCCAGGCAGGGTCCCCTTCCGCATCCAATCTTTTCGAAAGGAGGCATTTTGGCAAACGGAAGCGTTACGTCGAAAGGTCTGCAGCGCCGGCCAAACTGACTCCGCTGCTTCCTGGCACGCGCACCGATGCGGCTGGAAAAGCGGTAAACAATGTAATTCTGTTGTCGCTCCCGGACGAGGAGTACAACTTGCTCCGGCCTCATCTGGAGCCTGCGGAATTGCCGCAGTACGACATCCTGCACGGGCCCGGAGAGAAAATTGATTTTGCATACTTTCTGAATCAGGGCATGACTTCTCTGGTCGCTCTCAGCAGTGATGGGAGAAGTGCCGAAGTCGGCATCGCCGGGAAGGAAGGGATGGTGGGGATGTCGCTTACGGTGGGCCTGCTACGAGCCACTTTTCGGGCAATCATGCAAATGTCGGGAAGCGGATTGCGGATACGGTCGGAGGTTTTTCGAGCGATCCTGCCCTGTGCTTCGACCCTGCGGTCCGAACTCGCCCGCTTCGGTCTAATGCAGGGAATGCAGGTCGCCCAGCTTGCCGCTTGCAATCGTCTGCATGAGATTGATCGGCGCTTGGCGCGTTGGCTGCTGATGTGTCAAGACCGGGTGGATTCTCCGCTACTCCCCTTAACCCACGAGTTCCTTGCGCAGATGCTCGGCACAGGCCGGCCCAGCGTCAGTTTGGCTGCAGGTGCCCTGGAAGCTGCCGGAGTGATCGAAAACATGCGCGGCACAGTAAAAGTATTGAACCGCAAAAGTCTCGAACAGGCGGCCTGCGAGTGCTATGGAGTTATCCAGTATTTTAACGGCGGGCTGGGCCTGAAGTAGCACCCCCTGCACATTGCGTACGCTGTCGAACAGACAAATATCCTGTTCGACCACTAGCCTACGCGCACTGCCAAACATGTCCGAGGCTCTAGCGCCCCGGACCACAGAGAGCCGGAGGGCTTCCGCTGCCGAGCATTAACCCGCTGGACCAGCCATATCCTCCGCAAAACAGGCAAGGATCAGATTACCTTTGCGGTATTGTCGACTGACCGGCCGGCACCGCTGTCTGATTTGTGTTCGGTGGCTGCGCCGGCGCAGCCTGATTTGGCGTGCTCGTAGGCGCCACCGAGTTAGCATTCTGATCGGGAACGTTCTGGTTAACTGCCTGGCCAATGGACGAACCCGAAACCACCAGTTCTACGCGCCGATTCTGCTGCCGCCCCGCTGCCGTGTCGTTTGACGCGATCGGATCGCTCGGACCAAAGCCTTGCGTAGTTATGGATGACGAGTTCACTCGCTGGCCGGCCAGAAAACTGCTGACAGATTCCGCTCTCTGCTGCGAGAGCCGCTCGTTAAACTCCAAACTACCGGTGCTATCCGTGTATCCATCTATTTCCATGCGGATATCCGGATAAGCGATCAGGATTCCCGCAACCTTCGCCAAACGTTCCCGAGCCGACGACTTGAGATCGGCTTTCCCCGTATCGAATAAAACGTCAGGCATATTTACAATCAGTCCCCGCGCGGTGTCCCTTGTTTGCAAAACCTGATTCAATTGCTGAAGCATGCGAGCGCGCATCTGAGCTTTATCGTTTTCCGCCTGCTGCTGTGCCTGTTCCGCCTGCTGAGCCTGTTGCGCGGCCTGCTGCTGCGCCAGCTCCGCCTGTTGCCGGGCTTGTTCGGCCTGTTGTTGCGCCTGCTGCGCTTGAGCCGCTTGAGCTTGAGATTGCTCCGCTTGGGCCTGGGCCTGCGCCGCTGCGGCCTGTTGTGCTTGCACATCAGCTTGAGCCTGCGCCTCTCGGTCTGCGGCAGCCTTGCGTTCCCTTTCCGCTTGCTCGTCTTGCTCCCGTTTTATGGACATCACCCGCGCTTCTTCCGCGGTCTGGACTCCCTCCCGAGCCACCGTCCCAATCGGGCCACTCCCTTCCTTGCGACGGTAATAGTCTTCCGCTCGATTCAGAGAATCCTGTGCCTTCTGTAACTCCGAAGCTGCATACTGCTGCGCGCCAGCGTCCCTGGCGATGCGCACCGCATTCCTGGCTTCGAGCAAATCAAGAGGCGTCTTGTTGCTGACGTCGTAGACTGTCGAGTTGATTGGCTGCACTTGGGAGTTATACGTATCCGGAGAAATCAGTTGAAACGTCACGTCCACCGGTTCGATCCCACCTTTGGTATCGCGACGAATCTCGTTCTGCGCCACAATCAGATCGCTGGGCTGCGCGACCGCGAAATCGGGCTCCGCGGTCACGATCAAGGCAAACGCCTGCAAATCCGTTGTCGTGTGGACCGAGCTCTTGCCGTCCTTCACGATCATTTCACCCAGGTTCCGCGGCTGCCCTTGAGGAGTAATTGCCCAGAGCACATAGGTCAGATAAGCCAGCCCAAAGCTGTTCGCGGGCCGCAGGTGTTCCACACTCGCTTCGATTTTCACGCCTCCCGATGTCCCTTCCACCTTGGCGTCTCCACGCACATCCGGCGAAAGATCAGTACCTTTCAGATCCACCTTCGTGGAACCTTTGTGGCGATAATCGACCGCTTCAGTGCTACGTGAAACTACTCTCGTGTGATATCCCGAAGCCTGATCCCCAGTTACTGTGCCCTGCTGAGAGAAGCCTGGAGAAGCAAGGGCTGCCAATTCCACTGCTAAGGCCAAATACTTTCCGAATCTAGTCATACAAGCCTCCAAGCCAAGCTGAGCGATCACTAAGCGGTTGCCTGCATCAGAATGAATGAGCCCGTCGAAGCACCCAATCGGGCAGATACCCTAGGTTCCAGAAATAAGTCACCGAGATGCTTGACACGAATCGTGCCACGTCTTGTGTGGCGCCGGCATCTTGCCGGCTGTCCCGAGGGCATCTTGCCCTCGGAAGTGTGGGCGGACGCCCACGAGACGCGGGAGACGGCAGCGCTAACACAAGCGAGGCCAAGCACCTCTATCCGGGTTTCCCGGTTCGAGCAGCTTGGCCT
>Ga0116217_10004810_pt1 | contig 11994 bp, 9 predicted proteins | sample Sb_taG_6_FD_89697 | JGI IMG/M metagenome (GOLD analysis project Ga0116217, IMG submission 89697) | Peat soil microbial communities from Weissenstadt, Germany - Sb_50d_4_PS metaG | ecosystem: Environmental > Terrestrial > Soil > Wetlands > Peat | place: Germany: Weissenstadt | collected 2010-09-21 | reverse complement strand
GTGATCCGGCAGGTTCACGCTCGCAAGAATCACTCGTACTTTCTGGTCTTCCGAAAGTCCAAGAAGAAGAGGCGTACCTAAGCTCGCAAAAGCGCTGGAAGCTCTGCTATGGCCTTCCCGAACGACTTAACCTCCAGACGCTGCAGTTCCTCACCGCCGGACAGGTCTAAATATGTTTGGGGCGGATCTAGGTAGTAAATGCGGCTAATCTTCGCAACCCTCGACTGGAACATCTGGAACTGTTGTGGAACGCAAATTTCTGTTATCACGCCTGTCTTGGTGGCCCGCTTTGTTTCTGCTGCCACAACGAGAACCCCTCTATAAATGTCATCTCCGAAAATTCGATCCAATACCAATTGATGGACCCAAGCCTGCACTCCACGCTCGCGTGTAGAAGTCTTGATCGGAAGATGGATCTTCCGTCTCCTGTTGCCAGGGTCGAAAACATAGTCGGTCGTAAGGTCGGCTCCGGTTTCGGGAACCTTGACCTTTTTGCGCGGCGATACGCGCAAAACCCGAGCCACTATGTGACCTACGAGAATCTCGAAAAAGGTAGCAGAGGCCTTCCGCCCAACTTCGTTCACGTCATTAGCTGCAAACACGCTGTAGGCTATTGTGTAGACTAATTTCACAATCTCATTTGCCGAAGTTTCCGACAAACTCTTCTGAAAAGACCGAAGGAGGCGAGCGAATTCGGCATCATCCTCAACGTAGACAGCTTCATTGATCGGCCTTGAATCGACCATTCCTGTGAATCCGAAATACCTCTTTCCCGCGACGGCGGACGTGTACACGCGGCGCTCGATGCCTGCAAGTATCTCGCGGGAGTGCAATGCCATCTCGGAAATAAGACTACCGACAGGTACGCCTCCAAGATTCTTGGAGGCTATCCCCCTTAATCGCCGGTATTGCTCGTCGAGAAGATGCGGCACGACCGGCGCATGATATCACAGGAATACGAATGCCCAAGAAGATTTATCCGCAGGTGGCGCATACGTCGGCTGGCGCAGGGCGAAGCCCGGCGTTGCTTGGAGCCGGAATCTCACCTAAGCGTTCGGGCGGGCACCCTAGCGGGAAGTTCTCGATTTGGCACGGTCAATGGGAATGCTGACGGGCAACAGCTTCTCATGCAGCAACAATTCCGTGGCGCAGACCGCGGGCTCGGAATGGAATAGTTTCTGAATGGCGCCGTCCGTGAGCAGGTTGCAGGCGGCCAGCAGGCTCATGCCCTGATGGTGAGCCATCCAGCAGGGCACCACTTTGAATTGCTGTCCCGATTCCACTCGCGAGGGCGCGAAATCGATCGAGTCGTAGAAACCCAATTCCCCCAACCAGCCGAGTTCCGTCATACGCTGGAGGTTGCGCACCGCCTGGCGGGGATCGAAGGCGAGGGCCAGGAACGTTGCGTAGGGAGAAACCACAACGTCTTCTTCCGGATTGGGATTGATGGCCAAAGCAGGGACGCCAAAAGCACGGTATTGGTAATGCCCGGCTGCGTCCTGGACGTTATAGGCGGCTTCAGAAATGCCCCACGGCATTCCCCGTTCTTCCGCCCAATCCTTCTGGCACTGCACGGCCACGCGCGCGCTTTGCTCGAGCAGGGTGCGCGGGTAGTGCTTGAACCACAGAGCGGGCATCAGATACTCGAACATGGTGCCGCTCCAGGAGAGCAGGACGCCCCGTCCGCGCCACAGAACCTGCGCCCGCCCTAGATGGAACCAGGTTTCCTGTGGTATGTCGCCCTTGGCGATCGCCGCAAAGATGGCGGAACGCGCCTCGGACGCCAGCAAATCGTAGCAACCCGCCATCGGGGCGTCGCTCCTGGCGTCACAGCCTATGGAAAGCAGCTTCCTGGACCGATTGTAGAGGAAACGAAAGTCCATGCCTTGAACTAACCGGTCCGTCTCATCGGCCAATTCGGTAAGTTTCTTCACCAGTTTGTCGGCCTCGGCCAGCGAAGCTGAAAGCTGCTCTCGCAAGGCGCTGGCGGTCTCGCGCAGCTCAGGGCCCGCGTTGGGGTTTGCCAGGTAGTTGCTGAGCTGAATTTCGATGTCTGCCGAAGCCGGCCAAAGCGAGGTGAGCGTCAGCTCCGACGACCCTCTCGGCACTTCGTCGGAAATCTGATTCAGCAAGTCCCGGTTCTGGGGAGACAACCAAGGAGCCAGTCGCTCCATCATGTCGCGAAGGGCCTTTGTCCGGCGCGTGGTCTCGTCGACCCACCAGCACAATTCCTCGACGGATCCGGACTGCTCCATCAGGCTCCCCGAGATTTGGCGCAAGTCCTGTTCGAGCCGCGGCAACGATCGCCGCCATGCGCTGCCATGTTCGCGCAACAATTCGAGCTGCGCATTCATTCTCCGCAAGGCGCGAGCCGAACTGGAATTGGGCGCGGCGCGCGATGCCAGTTCATCCAGCAGATTGATGTGGTCATACAACCCCTGCCAAGACACGGCGGGAAACAGAGGGTCCTCGATCGCTTTCAGGCAGCCTTGCTTCAATGTCCACAGACTGCACACCAAATTGCCGCTGTCGACGCTCGAGACAAACCACGGCTCCAGCGGCTCGAGCGTTTCCGTGTCGTACCAATTAAGGAAATGGCCGCGATATCGACGCAGCGTCTTCATGGTCGCCAGAATCTTCTCCACCTCCTGCACAAACTCCGGCAAGGTGAGATACCCGAGCTGATAGGCGGCAAGCTGCGCGTTCAGCAAGAGTCCGAGATTCGTAGGCGAGATGCGCTGCGCAACGGCGGGCGGATCCCTTTGAATATTGTCAGGCGCCAAGCCGTTGCCGCAATCTTTGGTCGATTGGCGGAAGAACCGCCAGGTGCGCAGGCAGGCGCCTCGCAATAACTCCTCTTCGGCGGCAGTGGCTTTGGTTCTTTCGGAGCGTAAGGGCCGATTCAGCCAAAGCGCCATGGGTCCAGCCGACGCCCACAGAACCAAGAAGGGCGCGGCAATGGGCAGTGCCGAGGGGTGAAGGAGGGCGACGGCGGCAGCGATCACCAGGGAGAGCCAGGGGGTCCAGCCCAGGTAGACATCCACCGGGGTTTTTCTCTCCTCAAACTCTGCCTGCGCCGCAGTCTCCCACTCCAGCAGCCTCTTGCGTGTGATGGTCACGCGCACGAGGGTGCGGAAAATCGCGTCGAGCGTGACCAGCGTCCGGTGGCTCAGAAACGCCAACGTGAAGAAGACGTTGATTTGCCCCGTGATGAAGGCTTCCGCAACCCGTTTCAGGTTTGGCGCGAGGTTTTGCCGCGGTTGAAGCCGGAGCAAGGAAAGTACCAGTTGAAGATAGGCGGGGATCAGGAGCAGGACAAGTGCTGCGAACGTCCAACGGCTTGGACTGCCGGGCAGCGACAACCAACCCGCCACTAGGAGAACAAACGTGGCGGCCTCAACGAGGCTGCGCCGGAGGTTGTCAAGTATCTTCCAACGGGAGAGCAGCGACAAAGGGTTGGCACTCTTGTTCCCCGAAGCGTCCGGCACACGCGGCAGCAGCCACAGCATGATCTGCCAGTCCCCGCGCACCCAGCGGTGCTGGCGCCGGCTGTAGGCGCTGAAGTGCGTGGGGTAATCGTCGATGACTTCAATGTCCGACACCAACCCGGCTCGCGTGTACGTTCCTTCAATGAGATCGTGACTGAGAATCGCATTACGCGGGAATCTCCGCCTGAGAACTTTGCGGAATACGTCAACTTCGTAGATTCCCTTGCCGGCAAAGTTCCCCTCGCCAAAGAGGTCCTGGTAGAGGTCCGTTGGCGTGGGTGTAAAGATCCAGCCCCGTCTGCCCGGAGTAGATGTTGGCCAGGAGGGAACGGCTGGCGGATTGGACACTGATTCCAACAATCGGCTGCAGCATGCCGTACCCTTCGACGACGGTATTGGTCCTGGAGGAGACGACGGCACGGTTCAAGGGATGGGCCAAGGTACCGACCAGCCGGCGGGCGGCGCCGCGCGGCAGTTGGGTGTCGGAGTCCAGTGTGATGACGTACGCTATCGTCGCGAGCACCGAAAGGTCCCCGACCTTCACCGGGAAATTGTCTTCTCCTCCGCGTAGCAGTTCATTCAAGTCCAGTAGCTTTCCCCGCTTCCGCTCCCAGCCCATCCACGACCCTTCACTGGGGTTGAAAGATCGAAAACGATGAAAGAGGAAGAACGGCGATACGCCCTCGCCGCCGTATTTGCGGTTCAACTCTTCGATCAGGACCGAACAGAGAGAGACCAGTTCGTCGCTTTGGTCGGTGGGAAATTGTGAATCAGGGGCATCCGTAAGCAAGGCGAAATAGAGGTGTGCGTCCCGATTGGCCAGAAACCGAATCTCGAGTTCCCTGACCATGCGGCGGACGTAAGATTCATTTAACGACAGCGTCGGCACCACCACCAGGGTGGAACAGTCTGGCGGGATGCCCTCTGAGAAGTCGAGCTTGGGAAGCACGCGGGGCGGCAGGACGAACGACGTCAGTTGATTCATCACGCCCCAGGCGGCTTCCGTGGCAGGAAGGAATAGAAGGGCGAACCCCGCGATCGCCGATACCGGCGAGCGCACGCCGATCAAGAGGAAAGCGATGACGGCGAAAACCACGAGTTCAATGCCCAAGAAATAGTAAACATCGGGCGAGGCCAGGACGGCTCGCTGGACCCGCTCCGCAAAGGTGGGGCGAAAGTGGATTTGTCTTTCGAGCGGCCTGCGTCCTTCGCCGATCAGATAGTAACCAACATGGCTCCGACGGTCTCGGAGGCGCGGGTGAGAAACCGTGTCTTGCCGGGCGGCGCGCGCCAGCGCAACCGCCCGGCGGGCGATCTCCGGCTCTTCGATTTTCGACGCGGCGCCGAGTTGGTGGATGACGTGGAGGTAGAGGTTGCGGCTTTCGAGATCCATTCTCGAATAAGCCCCGGAAGGATCGTCACGGAGGATGTGGTCCACGCCGCTGAGGCGCTCAAAAATCGCCCTCCAGGGCGCGCCCTCCAACGCCCGCATACAATCGACGAAGGCATCGAGCGGAGACCGGTATTCCAAGGTCTGCGGCCCGCCGGCATTTTTGCCGGCGGCGGCGGAAGTTTGCGCGGACAGAAAACTCCCAATCTCCCCCAACAACACAAGCTGCATCAGGGGCTTGAGCACCCACAGTTCACGAATCCTCAGGGGATCACTACCTTGAACGGTCGATATGAAAGCAACGAAAGTCTCATCGTGGAACTTCCAATCCACGGCCCGGAGGTACGCGGCCACTGCGGCATACGCGCGCGTGATGACCTGGTTATCTCTCACCAGGACCTCCGGCAGTTGCCGAGCCGCTAGGGATAACTCGCGGGTATCGGCAATCGCTGCTTCAAGCAGCCTCGCGTTGACCCGCAAATCGCTCCCGCCAAACACGGCGGAATCATCTGCTCCCGTCAACTCTCGCGATTGGTCGAGTGCCGAGTTAATGACCCTAGAAGCGTTGTACCATTTCTTTTTGAGGGCCTTGTGGCTTGACTTCTCATTTGTGAGCCGCCAACTGCGCGCTTCGTTTTCAGCTATGCTTTTCAGCCGGGAAGCGTCCTCCACAGAATCTGGCCGCTCCACAGGCGCCTGGCGAACAACGAGCATAGAAGCGGCAATTCCGCTTGCCCGGAGCGGAATCTGTGGTTCAGTGTTGTTTGACTGATTTTCCATGCCCTGTTGAGGCCAGGGGCTAGTCCCTAACCCCTAGCCCCCAGCCCCTAGCGGTAGTTCGCGGCCTGCAGTTCGAACATTTCGGAGTAACGCCCGCCTCGCGACATGAGCTGATGGTGGCTGCCCTGTTCAGCAATCCGTCCACCCTCCAGGACGAGGATCCGGTCCGCCATCCGGACGGTTGAGAAGCGGTGTGAAATCAGCAGCGCCGTCTTCCCTTCCGTTAATTCCGCGAACCGCTCGAAGACCTCGCTCTCCGAACGCGCGTCCAGGGAAGCCGTGGGTTCATCCAAAATGAGAACCTGGGCATCCCGAAGATACGCCCGCGCCAGGGCGATCTTCTGCCACTCGCCGCCGGACAGATCCAACCCGCCATCGAAGCGCCGCCCCAACATCTGCTTATATCCGCCGGGGAGTTTTCGAATCACCGCGTCCGCGTGACTCTGTGCCGCAGCCAGGGCAATTCGGGCGGGGTTATGCAGTTCATCAATTTTGCCGACCGCGATATTCTCTTCGGCGGTCATGTCATAGCGCATGAAATCCTGGAAGATAACGCCCACCTGGCTATACAAATCCTCGAGGTCGTATTCGCGCAAGTCGATTCCGTCCAGTAGAATCCTGCCGGAAATCGGGTCGTAGAGGCGAGTCAGAAGCTTGACCAAGGTCGTCTTGCCTTGTCCGTTTTCGCCGATCAATGCAATCCGCTCGCCGGACTCAATGCGCAGGCAGATGTTGTCGAGAACCAGTTTGGACGCGCCGGGGTATGCGAAAGAGACCTTCTCGAATTCGAACCCTCTCCGGATCGGCCGGGGAGCAGGTAAAGCCGCTGCGGGAGAAGTGATGGTCGGCCGGACCGCAAAGAAAGCCAGCAAGTCGGTGAGGAAAAGCGCCTGGTCGGCAATCCCTGAAAACGTCGAGAACATCATCTGAATATTTGCGCTGGCTCCCGCAATAGCGCCGGTGAGAAATGTCAGAGTGCCGATGCTGATCGCCCCGAGGAGGGTCCGGTAAATGACGTATGCGTACGCCGAGTAATAACCTGCTGTCGTCACCACGGAGAGCAACGTTCCCACCCTCAGCTTGCGGCCCGCCAACTCGATGTTCCGGCGGTAAACCTCATCGGAGAGGTTCTTGTAACGCTCGGTGAGAAATGAACTCATTCCAAACAGCTTCAGTTCCTTGGCGCTTTCCTTGCTTGCACCCAGAGTGCGCAGGTAATCGAGTTCCCGGCGGATGGGAGTAAGCTGGAAGTTGAGCGCGTAACCGAGGAAGGCGAAGTGGCTGTCCCCCAAAAAGGCAGGAACCACAAACGCAACCAAGATGAGTAGAAGCCACGGCGAGAAGAAGATAATGCTGGCCGCCAGGGTGCCGGTAATGATCGCTTGCTGAAAGATGTTGCCGATGGCCTGGATCATCACCAGGCGGTCCGTGGCTTGAACTCGCGCCCGCTCGAGCCGGTCATGGAAGGATGGATCTTCGTACTGGGGAAGGTCCACGCGGGAGGCATGTTCCATAATCCGCACGCTGATGTGGCGTATGTATTTGTCGGCCAGCAGGCTGTCGCAGTAAACGATGGCGCGGGTCAGCACGGTGCCCAGGCTGGCGAGGCCGAATTCCAGTGCCACGTACCACCAAAAGGCGCGGGTGAGAGGCTGCCTTCTGGCCACATGGGCGACCACGGCGTCAATGATCCACCGAGTCACAGCCAGGGTGGAAAGTGGCACCAAGCCCGCCACCACGCGCAATGAGCATCCCCACAAAACAGCCGTCGGGCCTGATTCCCAAACGATGCGCAGCACCGGCGGGATGTTCTTCAGAGCTCGCAGCCGGTCGTTCCACGCGGTACCGAGTTTTCGGCTTGACTCCGCTTCGAGGGCCATGGCTACCCAAACCAGCTTCGCCTTCGTGAGGCGAAGCCGATGACCAGGCTCGCCATGAAAGTGGCTGGAACTAACAGAATGGTTGCCGTCGCTATCGGCGTGACGATTCCGAAGAAACCAACGAAACTAATCGCCGCCAAAACTGCCAAAACAGCGAGGACGATTGGTATTGCCCGCATCAGAACCACCTCCGGGACGCCTGTAGTGCAGGGGAGGAGGGCGGACTCCCTCCGACGACTTCCAGAACTGCCGGATTTCAGAGGTCTCGCCCTCCCTGCGACATTTTGTAGCACGTGAGAGTCCACCCTAGATCATCTCTGAATACATAGACTTAGCGAGCACAGGCGCGATCAACCCCCGCAAATCTTACATTCCAGGAGCGGGCTCGTCCCCGAATTTACATTGCTTTGAGGATCGAGGTGACAGTGGAGATTTCAAAAAAGCTCGTCCGCAAGTCGGAAAATCCTCTGCACCTCACGTGTAAAATCCTCCTCCCCACAAGAATAGGCCGATTCCACGGCAGCCCCTAACCCTCGGCATTTCTTGAAGATATCGAAGTAGTCCAAGCTCGGAAAGTTTGGCGGAATCATTGCTTGCCTTCTCTTTGGGGCGATGCCAAGAAGGGTGAGAGATGAAGGTTAGGGGTGACTTCAAGTTATCTTCGTTGGTCACACGGCTGTCGCTGACGACTATCGTGGCTGGGTTTGTCTACGCTGCCATCCCCAGCGAGCACTCCGATTATGTTTTACACGCGACCGCTGCAAATCAAGTCGCCGGGACAGCTTCCCACAGCGCTTCCCCCAGCACAGGTCTCCCGCAGGGCGGCGGGCCTCAAGACCCGAGGCCTGCTCCACATGAAAAGACCCAAAGAGTTCGAAAGTGGACGGGGAGTCTGGTAGATGCTGACTGTCTGAGCAAAGCCTTGCGTCGGGTTCCGGGCACCGACGGAGCCCTTTTCCCTGACCCCTGATCAGAGTTCTGGCAGACTCTGCAAAGTTCTCAACGTGCCGGGCAAGGACGGAATTCCGGAGCGTGGTCGCCGCAGGGGCAACCGGAAACGCCGAGCCATGCCGACTGGGCCATGGATTCCGACGGAGAGCCGGAGGCCAGCGAGCGGCAAATTGCGATGCAAACGGCACAACTGAAGAGGGCCAAAATGCTCGAGGACGTGGCCACGGCATGCACAGCGAGCCGGCCGACGATGCACTATGGGTTGTTGATCTCGGGTGGGCGACTCTTGAAATTCGACGCGGCAGGGGATTTCAAAGCGAAGGAGGCGATCGATATTTCGCCCGTCGAGCCTGGAAAGACCGTTAAGGTGAAGGTGACGGGCATAGTTGAGGCAGAAGGCACTGTAAGAGTTGCCTCAATTGAATTGAATGGCCGGACTCCTCCCCCTCGAGCGTCTTCCGGCCGGTAAGCCGACTCACAGGTAGGGAGAGGACATGATTCTACTCGCTACTCGGACGTTCCTTTTTCTGTTGCTGGGCCTCGTGGCAGGTCCGGGAGCCGAGTCGCCGGATGGCGCTCAGCTTTTCCAAACGCACTGTTATAGCTGCCACCATTCCGGAAGTGGATACGCTGCGCCGACGCGCGATCAGCTTCACCAGATGTCAAGGGGTTCCATACTGCTCGCCCTCGAATCGGGCAGGATGAAAGCGCAGGGCTCTCAACTCACGGCGGAAGAGCGGGCGGCGCTCGCGGAATTCCTTGCACCCCCGGACAATTCACTCCCGGGGCCATCTTTGAGTCCCTGCGCCGCAAAGTCCTTCTCCACTGTCGGAGATCCCAGTTGGAGTAGCTGGGGCGTGGACCTCACCAACAGCCGCTTCCAACCCACAGGCAGCGCGGGCCTGGGACGGGCAGAGGTCCCCCGGCTCAAGCTGAAATGGGCCTTTGGTTTCCCCGGCGCGTCAGCGACCTACGGCCAACCAACGGTGGCGGGCGGCAGACTCTTCGTGGGTAGTGAAGATGGAACCGTGTACTCCTTGGACGCCCGCTCCGGCTGCACCTTCTGGAGCTACAAAGCGGAGACAACGGTTAAGACAGCAGTCTCCGTTGATTCCACCGGCCGCGCAGTCTTCTTCGGCGACACAAACGGGAATGTCTACGCTGTGCTTGCGGAGAGCGGCTCTCTTCTCTGGAAATCGCATGTTGAACCTCACCCCGCGGCTCGGATTACGGGCTCGCCCGTGCTAGTCGCCGATCGGCTCTACGTGCCTGTCTCCTCCGGTGAAGAGGGCGCCGCCATGGACCCGAAGTACCCCTGCTGCACATTCAGGGGGAGTGTTGTAGCCTTAGATGCCCAGTCCGGCAAGATAAATTGGAAAGCATACACTATTCCCCAGAGTGCCAAGCCCACCGGTCAACACAACTCCGCGGGCACAAAACTTTGGGGCTCTTCAGGCGCTGCGGTTTGGTCCTCACCCACAGTGGATTTGAAGGCCAAAGCAATCTACGTTGCCACCGGCAACAGCTACTCGGAGCCTGATTCCAAGTATTCTGACGCGGTGTTGGCGTTCGACATGAACTCCGGAAAACTGCTCTGGTCGAGGCAGTTTACCTCCCAGGATCGGTGGAATATCGCCTGCGTCGCACCCGACAGGGCCAATTGCCCACAGGACCCGGGAAACGACTTCGACTTCGGCTCGCCGCCCATCCTGCGCTCACTGCCCGATGGGCAACGATTGTTGGTCGCCGGGCAGAAGTCAGGGATAGTGCATGCGCTTGACCCTGACCAGCGCGGCAAGATTTTGTGGGAAGTTCGGATTGGCCATGGGGGGCCATTGGGAGGAATTCAGTGGGGAGGAGGCGCGGACAACAGCGTCGTCTACTTCCCGCGCTCCGATTGGGATGATTCCGGGCCCGACGCCGGAGGGGGTCTGTATGCACTGAAGGTCGCTACAGGAGAGAAAGTCTGGTATGCGCCGCCGCCTAAACCGTCCTGTGCCGCGACGCCAGGATGCAGCGCTGCCCAGATGGCACCGCCGACTGTGATCCCACAGGTAGTGTTCTCGGGGTCCCTCGATGGCCATCTGCGCGCTTATGACACAAGCGGTGGCGCAGTCATCTGGGATTTCGATGCTCTGCGCGACTTCGCCACCGTGAACGGGGCCAAGGCGCACGGCGGCTCGATGAACCAGTCGGGACCGGCCATCGTGGACGGGATGCTTTTCGTAAATGCGGGGTATACGAACGCGATCGACGGGAATGTCCTGCTCGCGTTCTCAGTAGATGGGAAGTGAAACGGCCCCGCGCAGGGGCGGGAGCACGGGGCTGGACTTTTTGTCATTGCCCTTTGTTTTCATAGACATTCTCGCTTTGTTCCCCCGATTTTTGTATTTTCTCGCATTGCTTCGGGTTCCCGACCAAACCTCGTCAGCAGCAGCCCTCTGAGAGGGTGGCGAGCGTAGCGAGCCAGGTGAGGGGTTTCTTCCCGTCGCTCCGCGCAACTTCCGAATTAGGGCTTGATTCGCGCATTCTGTGCCAAAAATTGGCTCCATTTTGAGTTCGTTTTCGCACTTTGAAACATGCGTTTTCCTTTGTTTTCAACGACTTCTTAGAGTTCGTTCCCACGATTCTTGTATACTGAGAACGAACGTCATCAACGTCCCTCTCCTCTGGGGAGAGGGTGGCGAGAGTGGCAGCCGGGTGAGGGGTTTCTTCCCGTGGGACTCCTCGACATTTTGACCTTATCCTTTGTTTTCATCAACATTCTCGCTTTGTTCCCTCGATTTTGAAGTCGATAAGTGGAGGAGTCCAGAAGTCGAAGAGGCACCCATCACCTTCCGGCCTGCGGCCCGTCGCCTGCGGTCGGCAATTGGTGTCCAATTCCTCGACAACGATCTGCCCACCTGCCCATCTGCCTACCTGCCCTTGCTTTTCCACTCCTCGACTTCTCGACTGTACTTTGAGGCAGAAACCACAGGCAGGGACTACGGACCGAAACGAAAGAGGACTTTCTGGCATGACCTATCCGGCAGGGACTGACCCCTGCCCAACCCCACAGAACAACTGTAGCCTATGTCGTCCCGTTTGTCAAGAGAAAAATGCGCCGAGCACAAAAAGTCCGACTTAGTCAGGGAACCGCCACGCGCGGCCCTCAATGGCAGAAGATGGGTCGGCGCGGTTGCAATAAAGGCTCGGGACCGTGTTGCAATTCAGCCTGAGATTAGGCGTATGATCGCGCCTCTTACCATGACGGCGTTTCAAGACATCTCCCACTCGCTTGGCCAACTTTATCTGGAGGACGAGCGGCCCTGGCTGGTCGGCTTCAGCGGCGGCAAGGGCCTGTCCTGAGCGGCAGCGAAGGGACAGCATCCGTCAGTTGACGGACTGGCGTCGCTGATTCTTGATGTGATCCTGTCCATTCCCGCCGAGCAGCGAAAGAAGGAAGTCACCGTGGTTTGCACGGACACGCGCGTTGAGATTCCCGCCATCGCCGAAATGATCGAAG
>Ga0116217_10004809_pt1 | contig 11994 bp, 9 predicted proteins | sample Sb_taG_6_FD_89697 | JGI IMG/M metagenome (GOLD analysis project Ga0116217, IMG submission 89697) | Peat soil microbial communities from Weissenstadt, Germany - Sb_50d_4_PS metaG | ecosystem: Environmental > Terrestrial > Soil > Wetlands > Peat | place: Germany: Weissenstadt | collected 2010-09-21 | reverse complement strand
CGTGGGTTGGCCGTCCTTGCGCTTCCGGACCGCTTCCTCGAACCAGACCTCCTCCACCAGCGGACGGCTCCAGTCCTTCCGGTGTACTCGGCAAATGGCCCTGACGGGTTTCTCTCGACCGTCGGGCCCCTTCGCGAGCTCGACGTCGATCTCCCGACCGTCGTACTTCCCGCTCCGCTCGGCGACCGCCCGCATTCCATCGATTCCGACGAAGGGGTGGATCTTGCCCGCAGGGTCGAACCGGAGGAACATCACCTGGCCGAGCCACGGATCGAGCCCGATTAGTCGAGCCACTTCAAGCCCGAACGCGACCTCCTCAGCTGTCGCATCAGAGGGGAACCGTCCCGCCGAGCGAAGGATCGTGACCTTGTCCTCGGTGGTCTGCCCACGGGAGCGGGTGCCGATCACGGGGGCCGGTCGGATCGGCGTTTCCTTCGCAGGCAAGGGCGAACCCGGTCTCAGATCGTCGGTCAGACTCGGCGATGGCCACGCCTCCTCCCGCGCGCGTTTGAAGCAGTCGGGCTCCACCCTCCTTGCTCTGAATCCACTCCGCTCGTCGAGAACGTAGACCGGTTCCGTCGAGGACTCGGGTACCGGGCGGCCACACCCGGCGCATAGATAGTGCCCGTGCCCGCGATAGACCGACCAGCCAGCCTCAGCTTCCGAAGGGCCGGTTGGGCCGTCGTCTCCTCCGCTCACGCCGGGTCCCTCCTGCAAGCGCCGAACGGGACGCCCTCGGCGTGACGAACCCGGAAGCACTCCCCCGACTCCGTCGGCTCGTGGCATATGACGAAGGAGATCGTTGGGGTCAGGAGGATCTTGTGAGCCGATTCGGGGTGGCCGCAGGACGGGCAGGAGTCGGCCTCACCGTAGGACTCCTCGCAGGCCCACGGTGGCGAGTCGAGGTCCGAGGCGAGGGCCAAGGCCACCGCGCTCACCGAATCCCCTCCCGCAGCTGCGAACCCGGCGAATGTGAATCCCTTCGTTCAGCCAGGATCCGCCGCACGAGTCGGTCGAATGACTCGAACCCGACGAGGTTCCCCTCAGAGTCTAGCAATGGACGACGGAGGGCCGCCAGGAGACTCCATGTCTCGGGCTGTAGACGGATGATCCCTCGCGAGGGTCCCGGCCGAACGCGACCGACGATCCGGCGGTCGACCGAGCCTGACGTCTCTCCGAACCCTTTCGCGCGCATACGTAACGAAAGATACTAATGCGCACAATCTATAAGTGCTTTCCTGCTTTCACGTTACATCTGTGACGTCGCCGTTACCGAAGCCCAGGAAGAAGATACTCCCGAAGGTCTCCGTCGCCGGCCGGATTGAGCGGGGTTACTACGAGGACCTCGTGCGGGTCATCGACGGGGACGACCACTTCAACCGAATCGGCGACTTCGTCCGAGAGGCGGTGCTGGAGAAGATCGATCGCTGGAAGAAGGACCACCCGCTAGGCGGGCCCGCTCCGAGGAAGTGAAACGGAGGTCGAACTGGGCTGCCGACGGGTCGAGTCCGGTCGACCACGGGCCTTGCGTGGCCTCGCGATCATGCCGTTGCGAACGCGATTCCGTTCTGTGCCATGAGTTCCGCCTGCTGTAGCACCGTGCGGGTCGCCGCTTCCTGTCCGCTCGGTGGGTATCCCCGCTCCCTGAGAATTCGCTTGACGTAGAGACGAAGCTTCGCCCTTACTGTCTCTTTGACCGTCCAATCGATGCTGACATTCTTCCGAACTATCTCGACGAGTTGCTTCGCGATCTCGCGAAGCGCGCCGTCCCCCAAGACTCCGACAGCCGTGTGGTCAGCGGCGACGAGTGCATCGTAGAACGCCTCTTCCTCTTGCGTTAGCCCGAGCATAGCCCCTCGCTCTCGGGCCCCCTTCATCGACTTTGCGAGGTCGATGAGCGATGAAATGACCTGGGCCGCGTCGATGGAGCGGTTCTGGTACTTCCGGATTGTCTGTTCCAGCATCTCCGAGAATTGACGGCCGAGGACGAGGTTCCGTTTGGACCATTTCCGCGTCTCGTCGTTGAGCAGTTTCCGAAGGACTTCGAGGGCGAGGTTGCGGTAGGGGAGCCGCCGCACCTCGTCCAAGAACTCGTCCGAGAAGATGGACAGCTCTGGCCGCTTCAGACCCGCCGCCGAGAAGATATCGACGACCTCGTCCGAGACCACCGCCTTCGAGACAATCTGCCGAACGGCACTATCGAGCTCCTCTGGGGTCTTCCGACCTTCGACCGTAGCCTTCGCGAGCGCGGATCGAACAGCATGGAAGAAGCCGACTTCGTCCCGAATCGCGAGAGCTCTTTCGTCAGGGACGGACAGCGCGAACGCCTTTGATAGATCCATGACCGCCTGGAGGTAGCGCTTCTCCCCGTCTTCCAAAGCGAGGATGTGCTGCATCGCTCTCGGAATGACCTTGACGCGCTCGTCGGGGGTTCCCGAAAAGTAGGGCTTGAAATCGAAGCTGTGGAACAAGTCCCGCACGATTTCGTAGTGCTTCTGCATCAGGCGGACAGCCTCCTCTACGGGGACACCCGCTCTGTTCGAGTCCTCGGCCGAGTAGTCGGCGAGCGCTCGTCTCAACTCGTCCGCGATACCCAGGTAGTCTACGACAAGGCCGCCTGGCTTGTCCTTGAACGTGCGGTTGACTCGAGCGATAGTCTGCATCAGCCCATGCCCCCGCATCGGCTTATCGACGTACATCGTGTGCAAGGACGGTGCGTCGAAACCCGTCAGCCACATGTCGCGGACAATGACGAGTCTGAACGGATCGTTCGGGTCCCGAAATCGCTTCGCTAACGCCTCCCGACGAGGCTTGTTCCGAATGTGCTGCTGCCACTCCGCCCCGTCGGATGCCGACCCCGTCATGACGACCTTCATCGAAGCCTTGAGATCGTTCGAGTTGACCCACGAAGGGCGGAGCTTTGCGATCTCGTTGAACAGGTCGACACAGATGCGACGGCTCATGCAGACGACCATCGCCTTTCCCTCGAGAATTTCTAGCCGCTTCTCGAAGTGTGCGACGAGGTCAGTCGCGAGAAGGCTCAGCCTTCGAGGCGTGCCGACCATCGCCTCCAACTGCGCCCACTTGCGCTTCAGCCCCTCCTTGGTCGTCTCCTCCTCGCCCTCCGTGACATCCTCGAACGAAGGGTCGATACACGGGATTTCCTCCTTTTTGAGTTCGAGCTTGGCCAACCGCCCCTCGTAGTAGATCGTGACTGTTGCACCGTCTTCTACGGCGCGGTGGATATCGTAAGTATCGATGTAATCCCCGAAGACCGCTCGCGTGTTCCTGTCAGCCTTCTCGACCGGCGTGCCCGTGAAACCGAGGAACGAGGCGTTCGGAAGTGCCTCCCTGACGCGGCGGGCGAACCCGTCAATGAAATCGTACTGGCTTCTGTGCGCCTCGTCGGCGATGAAGAGAATGTTCCGTCGCTCGGAAAGCAGCGGGAACGCCGCTCCTTTCTGGTCGGGGCGGAATTTCTGGATAGTGGTGAACACTATACCGCCCGAAGCGACCTTCAGCAGCTTGTGCAAGTGCTCGACCGACACCGCCTGAACGGGGGTCTGCCGAAGGAGGGAGTGGCAAACCGAGAACTTCCCGAAGAGCTGTCCATCGAGGTCGTTTCGGTCAGTGAGAACGACGAGGGTCGGATTCTCTAAGGCGGGGTGCCGTGCGATCTTGGCGGCGTAGAAGACCATCGTCAGGCTCTTCCCTGAGCCTTGCGTGTGCCAGACGACGCCCGCCCGCTTGTCGCCCTTCGCCGAGGCAGCTTTGACGGTCGCCTCGACCGCGCGATTGACGGCGTGGAACTGGTGGTAGGCAGCGACCTTCTTCGAGATCGCCCCACCGTCGTCCTCGAAAACGATGAAATGTCGGAGGAGCTCGAGCAAACGCTTCCTCTCGAAGACCCCCTGAATGAGCGTCTCAAGTTCGAGACTTCCTTTCGCGGCTACCTTCTCTCCGTCGACCGTGCGCCACGGAAGGAATCGCTCGCGGTGCGAGGTCAGACAACCGAGGCGGGCCTCAGTACCATCCGAGACGACGAGCAGCTCATTGAAATGGAAAAGCGAGGGAATCTCGGCCTCGTAAGTCTGGAGCTGCTGGTAGGCTGTCCAAATCGTCGCACGCTCGTCCGCGGGGTTCTTGAGTTCGAAGATCGCAAGCGGCAGACCGTTGAGGAAGACGACCACGTCGGGGATGCGGTCATGGTCATTCTCCCTCACTTCGTATTGGTTCACAACCAGCCAATCGTTGTTCTCGGGGTGCTCGAAGTCGGCCAGCCATGCCGTGTCTCGCGCGATGCGCCCCTCTATCCGACGAGTCTCAATGCCCACGCCATTGGTGAAGAGCTCGTGGAAGCGGCGGTTCGAAAGAACGAGGCTGGGACTCTCGGAGCGCAGCACCTTGCGGAATGCTCCCTCGCGAGCGTCGATGGAGAGGTGCGGATTGATCCGGTCGATCGCTGCCTTCAGCCTATCCGCGAGAATTACGTCGTCCCAGTTCCGGCGCTCGGGCGTCTCCCCGTCTGGGGCGATATCGGGTCCGAACTTGGTCTCATATCCGAGCTCATGGAAGTAGCCGAGTGCCGCCTCTTCGACGACACTCTCGTGGAAGGTCAGAAGCGGCCTCTTCATCATGCTCCGTCGTTGAGTGGGACTCGAATCTCGCCCGAGAGGAGCCTTGGGAGGAGGGAGTCCCGCATGGCCGCCAGCGTCTCAATCTGACGCAGATTCGTAACGACCTGCTCGTGGAGTCTCTGGGCTATCTTAGTGAACCTGTTCATGACCTCATCAATCGGAACGAGTATTCTCATTGGGCGAAAATTGCCCTTGCTGATTTCAAGGAAGGTGGTTCCGTTTGCTTGCGCAAGGATGGCCTCGTGATTTTCTCTCGCCCAATGCAACATGTAGTGATTGCTCGGGTTCGTGCCGCAGGTCATGGTGATGAACCCCTGGTTGACGGCAAGTGGGATTTCAGTAATGGCGAGGTAGCCGATGGGTGCACGAGACGACAAGAGTACGGTCCCTATCGGAAGAAGCCCCGAAGTTGTCTCTGACAGGCCTACGTCGGTGAGATTGCGCTCAGTGTGCAGGAGTACGGGGGCCGATAGCCCAGCCATGTCTTTGGGTGTGGCCCAGTGGATTGGCCCGTCCCAAAATCTCGGGTCCTTCGTGGAGGGTGTGCTTCCACCCGCGACCGCGATAACGCTGCCGACCTCTTCGACGTTCCACCCCCTCGGAATCTCCCCAATTTCCGACTCCTCGAAGTCGCTAGGCCAGAGGTCCCACATATCGGCGGGCATCCCTGAAAGGCTCTCGCCCTTCTTCCATCTGCCCTCAGCCTTCGCTCGAACGGGGCCGAGGTCAACGAACCAGAGCCGGAATATGGCTTGGGTAATCTTCTCCAGCGTATGGTTCATTCGGCGATTGAGCTCAATCTTGTCATCAAGAGAGCCGAGAATTGCCGCGATTCGCGCCTGCGCCCGGAGCGGCGGCACTCCAACCAGTAAGGACTTTAGATCTTTCGCGGTAACGTGCCCGAGACCGGTGGTTTGTTTGTTTCTTGCTATCTCAGCAAACGTCGGGCGTAGGTACCGTAAGAGGTAGTAGAAGAATCGGGAATTGACGTCGGTGGGATCAACCTTGAAGATGTGCTGGTTGAGCCACCCATCTCCTCCCCGCCACCAGAATACGTCTATTGATGTGTCGGGATTTCCGGACCACGAAAAGAGCATGTCCCCGTGCTTCACGTGGTACCGTTCGTCGAAGGTCTGATGAGTGAACCTGGTCTGCCCAGAGACTCCGTCCTTCAACTCCGCGATCTTGATTACGGGCCAGCCCTCTTCGCCGAACTGAAAATCCCTGAAGGCCAGGCCGTTTGTCCAGACTGCCAAGTCGTAGATCGGGCTGCGAGGCCAGTCCTCGGGAAATGGCTGTCCGTCAAGCATTGCTCACAGCTCGCAACGAGTTGCGGATGGCGTTCTCAAGCTTCGCTGACTCTGCGAACTGCTCCTCGAGCGTCTTAGTCAACCTCACCATCTTTTCTGGAAACGGCTCTGCGTCGTCCTCGGCCTCCTCGGCCCCAACGTATCGTCCAGGCGTAAGGACGAACTCTTGTGACTCGACTTCCTTGTGCGACACCGATCTGCAAAATCCCGCCACGTCCTTGTAGGCGCCGGCGTCCTTCTCGCCCCTCCAAGCGTGGTAACTCTTTGCGATCTTGGAAATATCTTCGTCCGACAGTTCCCGGTGGGTTCGGTCGACGAGGAGCCCCATCTTTCGGGCGTCGATGAACAGAATCTGTCCGCGGCGGTCGCGGAACCTCTTGTCCGACTTGTTTCGCGAAAGGAACCAGAGAGCGGCGGGAATCATCGAACCATAGAAGAGCTGGCCTGGCAGGGCGATCATGCAGTCGACAAGATCGGCTTGGACGATGGCGCTTCGAATCTCAGCCTCGCCGCTCGACTGAGAGGACATTGAACCGTTCGCCATGACGAACCCCGCAAGCCCGCTTGGGGAGAGGTGGTGAATCATGTGTTCAATCCAGGCGTAGTTCGCATTGCGGACGGGGGGAGCACCGAACTTCCATCGAACGTCGTCACGGAGACCCTCCCCGCCCCACGTTGACATGTTGAATGGCGGGTTGGCGAGTATGAAATCGGCCTTCAGGTCCTTATGCAGGTCGTCGCGGAACGTGTCGGCGTTGTGAGAGCCGAGGTTCGCCTCAATGCCTCGAATGGCGAGGTTCATCTTGGCAAGTCGCCAGGTGGTGGGGTTGGACTCTTGCCCGTAAATCGAGATGTCGCCGAGCTTTCCCCCGTGCTCCTGGATGAACTCCTCACTTTGGACGAACATCCCGCTTGAGCCGCAGCAAGGATCGTAGACGCGCCCTCTGAACGGCTCTATCATCTCGACGAGGAGTCGGACGACGCAACGAGGGGTGTAGAACTCGCCGCCCTTCTTCCCCTCGGCAGACGCGAACTGGCCCAGAAAGTACTCATAAACCCTACCGAGGATGTCTTTCGAGCGGTTCTCTGAGTCCCCGAGTCCTATGGTTCCGATGAGATCAATGAGCCTTCCGAGGACGGCGGCGTCGGGAGGTCCGCGGGCGTAGTCTTTTGGAAGCACGCCCCTCAGTGAGAGTTCCCCTTTGGAATTCTCACGCTCGATAGCATCCATCGCGTCGTCGACGAGCTTCCCAATGGTCGGTTGCCTAGCGTTGGCCTGTAGGTAGGGCCACCGCGCTTCTTTCGGCACCCAGAACACACCCTCCGCGGAGTAAGCGTCCCGATCTTCCGCCTCGTCTGAGTGGGTCTTGAGGAGCTTAGAATGGTACTCTTCGAACGCATCGGAGATGTACTTCAGAAAGACGAGTCCGAGCACGACCCCCTTGTACTGCGCCGCGTCGACCTGACCTCGAAGCTCGTCCGCGGCCTGCCACATCTTTGCCTCGAAGCCGAGGTTGGCTCCTCCGTTGGAGGATCGTTTTGCGATTGCGTTCCCTCTTACCATGCGATCGACGGACGCCGAAGTCGGGCATTTCCCTTTCGCCGCAGCTTATGCTAGCAGTCTACGGGCGGATCTCCCGGATGCAAGCCCAAGTCAGCCCGAACCCGCTCGGGGCCAAGCTACACTCGCATATCGAGGGTTATTCCTTCCGCCGTGCACACGAGCCGAGCGCCTCCCTAAATTTGAGATTTTGTCTGCGCGACCCGCGAGAAGCGAGACAGTGATATCCGGGCGAGTGATGCGCTCCCTGACATGAAGGTTGGACGGCGGGTCTCCGAGACCGACGTCCTCCGCACGTTCGCGGAGTCTGAGCTCTGTAGCCCTCGGTGGGGCCAGTACCTCGTCCAATTCTTCGACCAATCAACAGCTGATAGACTTCGAGACGAACCCTCAGGCCTGTGGCGTCAGTCAGATCGAGACCAGGCGATCGCCGCTATCAAGCAACTGCGCGGTCCTATCCTGGATCCGCTCCTCAACCTCAGCCCGGAATGGCACGAGGCTCAGCTCGCAACAGACGAGGTCGCCGAGTTAATGATGATCGGATTCGAGCCCTTCAGAGCCCTTTCGCCCGACTACCGGGTCGGAGGTCTTGTCTCCGCGATGGACTCGGGTCGCGACACTCCCGGAGATGGTTTCTCTGCCGGCTATCGGGCAATGCGAGACCGATTCAATCCGGATCAGATTCGAGGTCGACCCTGTCTGGCGGCCAAATCGAAGAACGGGCCTTACGTCATCTTCGAGGGACTGACACGGTTGTGCTGCCTACTCTCGAGGATCAAGAAGGGGGTTGTGACCCCCAGTCCGATCCATGTGTACGTGGGCGTAACCTCAGAGCTCGATCGCTGGAGCTTCTGTAGCGTGTAGCTCCCAAACCCGCCGATTCAAATTTACGGGGCTTCGACGTGTCCCGTGCGTCGGTCGAGCCCCGCCCGAGACGTACGGAATGGAGAACGGAGGCTCTGGTCAACCCGCCGCAAGCTCCGCCCTTCCCGCACCCACTGGCAGACCGGGGGGGCGCCGACGACCACGGGCGGGTGGGCCGAGCAAGAAATCCCTCTGGAACGCCGCCCGCCGTCGCAGGCGCGGAAGTCCCATCGAGGACCGTTTGGCCGGTATCCTACACGATCTCCACCTTCGATTCGTCCGGGAGTACTGGATTGGCCACTTCTGGGTCGACTTCGCGCTCGAGGACTTCTACCTCGTAATCGAGGCCGATGGTCGGCTCTACCACGGTGACACCAAGCGAGAGGACAACCGCGATGAGGAACTCAAAAGGCGCGGCTGGGACGTCCTGCACGTTTTCGGACCTAACATCATCAACGAGCGAATGCACGTAATCGAGTCAATCAAACGAGCCGTCCGAATGGCTCGCCCTCGACCTCTCAAGCCGGGCGAACCGCCGCGGCAGGATGTAATCGCAGGGTGGGATCTACCCAGACCGAGGCCAAAACCCGGGAAAGGTCGACGACGCTATCGCCATCATTCGGTCCTTGACAAGCCGACTTAGCTGATCTGTGGATGCCCACGCGTCCCGATTGTGTTGATACCCGAACTTATGTTGACTTGACCCGGAACCGTTCCAGCCTACGTCGCCTGCAGGTATGAGGCTCGAACTGCCTCGAACCCGCGGTCGATTCAGGCTCCCTGCTTCGAGGAGGGGCCCCTCGAAGCCGTGGCGTGAACGACTCCGATCGCCTCGCGGAAGTCTCGGTTCTTCCGTTCTCCCGTCTCCCGGAGTGCTGTCTCGGCGAGTTTCTTGAGATCCTCCGGGACATCCTTCCTGGACTTGATCGAGTCGTAGAACATCAAGGCCATCTCCCGCGCGCCGTCCCAGTACTCCCTATCGAACCGATTCATGGTGAACCACCCTCTGGGACTCGGATTGTACGCGCGGACGCATATCACCCGCACCGGGAGTTCTTGAAACACCTCCCCCGTCAGCGCATCCACGTCTGACGGCGGGGCCTCGTTTCAGGCCCGGCTCCATCGAGCCCAGCCCCCTTGGAAGCCTGCTCGACGCCCTACCCCTTCCCTGACAGCCTCCGCCTTACCATGACCGCTCCCGACGTCCTTGGCGGCGGTCGTTTAAGCTCGTACTTCCCAGGGATCGCCTCCAGGAGGTCCCCCAGCTTGCTCTTTCCGAAGGTGCGCGGATCGAAGGCAGGATCGAGCTTCAGCAACGCGTTGCCCAGCTCGGCCAGATGACAGTAGCCGTCCTCCCCGACAACTGAGTCAAAGGCCTTGTCGATAAGTTCGAAGGCTTCGGTCGCGACCCGACGCCCATCAGGAACTTCTGGGGGAGTCGAGGCACTCGGGGTCGTCGCAGAGGAAGGCTTCCTCGACCTCGCAGGCAGCGGGTTCTCTCTCCGAGATCCAATCAGGTTCTCTGTGGCGACGAACACGTTGCAGGCGTTTCTGAACGCGGGAGGGGTCTGGGCCCTACCGATCCCCACGACGAGCATCCCAGACTCGCGAAGGCGCGTGGCCAATCTCGTGAAGTCCGAGTCGGACGATACGATGCAGAATCCTCGGACCCTACCGCTGTGCAGGATGTCCATGGCATCGATGATCAGCGCACTGTCGGTGGCGTTCTTCCCTGAAACTGCGGTGAACTGCTGAACCGGGACCAGCGCATGCTCCTGAACCGTGGGTCGCCAGGAGGAGAGCTTACCCGAGGCCCAGTCGCCATAGATCCGTCGGATCTCAACCGACCCGTACTTCGCGGCCTCGGCGAGCATCTCACCGACCAGCCCGGCGGACGCATTGTCTCCATCCACGAGGAAGGCGAGAGGGAGCGATCGAGAATGGGTTACGAGCTCGAGGGTGTCAGGCTCAGCATCCGGAGGCATGGGCGTGGCGATGTACATGAATGTGATGAGACTTGCATACCTCGGCGTTGGCCCGGGACCGGCGGCTCCGGACTCGACTCAATTCGAGCGGCCGTTCAGGCTCCCGTCCGCGAGATCTCCGACTCGCAGCTACTGTCGTTACTTTCGTACGCGAACGTGTGATATACCCCGACGTAGATGATCACCCTCGGGTGAGGCGGGCGGTAACGCCTCACCCGCGGCTCCGCCCGACCTCGCCCCCGTACCATGAAGGGGAAAGGCGAGACCGGAAGCGAGACCGAGAGCCGAACGTTCAAGTTCCGAGGCTGGAAGACGCCTCGGGTCGCCAGGGACCGATGGTGGGCCGCGCCAGTCGCCCTCCTCGTGGTCGCCGCGATCCTCGCGACCTCGGTCGTCCTCCTCACGGGAGGCACCCGGGTCGTCCGGGAGGAGTGGTCGGCGATCAACCTCTCCCTCGGCTCGAACCCGCTCTCGCAGCAGCTGAACATCACCTTCGCGAGGGTCAGCTACCTCGACCAGCCGACCCAGTGGAATACGACCGGTTTCACCAACGCCTCCCTGAGCGCGAACGGAGCCTGGCTCGACAACACGAGCAGCTACGGGACCCACTACGGAATCGCCCAGGTCAACACGACCTCGACCGGCACCACGGCGCTCGCCAGCTGGCCGCTCAGTGCATCCCTCGGTGCGAACGTCAGCTACGCCTTCCTCGACCAGCGCGTCGCGCTCAACGGCACCGGAACCACGTGGCAGCTCGTCCTCTCCGAGACCCAGCAGACGGGTCAGGTCGCGACGTCCGGCAACGTCACGAACACGGCGGCCGGGTCGGCCCAGAACGAGGTCTGGGTCCAGGCCTTCTACTCCGCGGGCAACTACACGTTCCTCGCCTACGACTGGGAGGAGAAGCCCGGCGGCTTCCAGACCGTCACCACCTACACCTTCCCCTCGAACGTCGAGGCACCGCCTCTCCAGTTCTTCGAGGTCTACGTCTACGCCCAGCCCCTCCAGACGGTCGTCAGCATCGTCAACACGACCAACGGGGCCGTGATCGGCTCGACCCCCGCGATGCACCCGGTCCTCGACCAGAACCTCACGAAGATCGGCTACCTCGGCGACACGCTCACCGCGGCCGCGTCGAGCGTCGACTCGGCGATGATCCTCGACTCCGCGTTCTTCGTCGACCACAACACCTACGCGAACGCCCCGGGAGCCTCGACCGCGGCGATCCCGATGGTCGCGGGTTCGGTGTCGATCCCCGACGCCGCCCCCTTCGACCCGGCGGCCGTGACCACTCATTGGCTCAACCCGCCGAACTCCCAGAACAGCTACTCGAGCCTCACGGGGTCCCTCTCCGACTTCCCGAGCGTGGTGAACTCCTCCTCGCCGGCGAGTGAGACGAGCTCGCTGATCAACGCGACGGCGATCCTGAACTCGACCACGACGGCAACCGAGGCCGGCGCCCCGGGCACCCTCGCGACGATCCGCGCCACTCCCGAGGACCAGACGGATGCAGTGTCGTCCACGGCCTACGCGACGACCTGGACTCCCCAGACGATCCAGAGCCAGATCCACTCGTTCCTGACGAACTACATCTCGGCGAACACCGGGGTCCCGGCCGCCGACATCGAGATCCCGGG
>Ga0116217_10004804_pt1 | contig 12002 bp, 8 predicted proteins | sample Sb_taG_6_FD_89697 | JGI IMG/M metagenome (GOLD analysis project Ga0116217, IMG submission 89697) | Peat soil microbial communities from Weissenstadt, Germany - Sb_50d_4_PS metaG | ecosystem: Environmental > Terrestrial > Soil > Wetlands > Peat | place: Germany: Weissenstadt | collected 2010-09-21 | reverse complement strand
TGGATTTCGAGTACTTCGTTACGCCGAATTGGTCCGCTGAGCTGATCCTGACCTATCCGCAGACGCAGCAGGTCACGCTCGAGAAAAGCGCACTGGGGGGCCCGACCCCCATCGGCTCCTTCAAGCATCTGCCGCCCATTCTGACGGCCAAGTACAACTTCTTGCCCGGGCAGGATTTTCAGCCCTATGTCGGCGTCGGCGTGAATATCACGCTGCTTTACGATGACAACATCATCGTTCCAGTCGTCAACGACAAGTTGTACATCAAGAGTTGGAGCGTCGGGCCGGCGGCGCAGGTGGGGTTTGACTACAAGATCGCCCCGCAGTGGTACGTGAATGCCGATGTCAAATGGGCCTTGCTCGGCACGTATCTCGACTTAAGCAACGGGACCCAGCTGTCGGCCGCGCACGTCAACCCGTTCCTGTTCGGGGTCGGCGTCGGCTATCGCTTCAGCCTCTAGGGGAGGGGCATCAGAGCTGCGGCGCGCTCAGGCGCGCCGGCGGCCCGCCCGGATCGGGCAGCGTGCCGAACTGCGTGGCGAGGAAGCGCTCGCCATGCTCGAGAATGAAGTAGCGGAATGATTCAGCCGCAGGCGAAAGCGTTTTCGCCTGCGGATGGATCAAGAACCAGCGCCGCATGAGCGGCAGGTCCTCCACCGGCAGGATGCGCAGCAGCCCGAACTGCAACTCCAGACCGAGCGTATGCAGCGACAGGAACGCCAATCCCATATCGGCGATGACTGCCTGCTTGATGGTCTCGTTGCTCGGCATCTCCATGACCGCCAGCGGATCGATCTGGTGGTCGCGAAAGAACTGCTTCATCGACGCGCGCGTGCCTGAACTCGGCTCGCGCACGATGAAGGGTTGCGAGGCCAGCGCGGCGGCCGGCACGTGTTCCTGCTGCGCGAGTGGATGGTGTGGCGAGGATACGATCACGTAGGGATGCGCCGCGAACGGCTCGGCGCGCGTGGCGAGCTCCCTGGGCGGCCGGCCCATGATCGCCAGATCCACCTCGTGGCGAGTCAGCGATTCGACCAGCGATTCGCGATTGCCGACCGAGAGGCGCAGCTCCACGGCCGGGTGCTCGGTGCGGAACTGCGCCAGCAGAGGCGGTACGAAGTACTTCGCCGTGCTGACCATGCCGATCGTCAGGCGCCCGCCCTTGAGAGCGCGAAAGCGCGCGATGGTATCCTCGGCTTCCCGCAGCGTGCCGAGGATGCGCCGCGCATGCACCAGAAAATACTCGCCGGTCATGGTCAGCGAGGCGCTGCGTCCGACGCGGTCGAACAGCGGCAGCCCGAGCGAGGCCTCCAAATCACTGATCTGCATGGACACCGCAGGGGGGCTGATGTGCATCTCCTCGGCGGCGCGCGCAAAGCTGCCCTGCTTGGCGGCGGCCACGAACATTCGCAGTTGGCGGATGGAGACGTTCAGCACCGAATAGATAATACTTAGCTTATCTAACAAGTCAAAATAATTGACTTTCTCTTATCTATTCTCTGCGTTAGCCTGCAGCGTTGACATGGATAGCCCGCGCGATGACCGGGTGGTGATTCTCGCCGGATACCAGAACTGGAGCGGCACATTGCGCGAGCCATGTCTTCGCGCCAACCAACAGGAGCGATTGACGGTCATGCAATACGGACGCACCACCCTGTCGAAATTCATCATCGAGGAACAGCGCCAGAGCGCCGAGCGCGACGAGCAGCTCACCGCACTGATCAACGATATCCAGACCGGCTGCAAATACATCGCGGCGGCGGTGGCGCGCGGGCCGCTGCAGGGCACACACGGCGCCAATGCCACGCGCAACGTGCAGGGCGAAACGCGGCAGAAGCTCGACCTGGTCGCCAACGACATCATGCTGCGCAGCTGCGAATGGGGCGGGCAGCTCTCCGGCATGGTGTCCGAGGAACTGCCGGAGCCGTACACCATTCCCGCCGGCTATCCGCGCGGACGATACCTGCTGGCCTTCGATCCGCTCGATGGCTCATCGAACATCGATATCAACGTCACCGTCGGCTCGGTGTTCTCGATCCTGCGCGCGCCGCGCGGCAGCGAGCCGGCCACCGCCGAGGATTTTCTGCAGCCGGGCGTCAAGCAGGTCTGTGCCGGCTACGCGCTCTACGGACCCTCAGCGATGCTGGTGCTGACACTCGGGCGCGGCGTGCACGGCTTCTCGCTCGACCCGGAGATCGGTGCCTACATCCTGACGCACCCGAATCTGCAAGTGCCCGAGGACTCGCGTGAGTTCGCCATCAATGCCTCGAACGAGCGCTTCTGGGAGCGGCCCGTGCAGCGCTACGTCTCGGAGTGCGTGCGCGGCAAGAGCGGTGTGCGTGAAGCGGACTTCAACATGCGCTGGAGCGCATCGCTCGTGGCCGAGGGCCATCGCATCCTCATGCGCGGGGGCCTGTTCATGTATCCACGCGACAACAAGGACCCGAATCTGGCCGGCCGCTTGCGGTTGCTCTACGAAGCCAATCCCATGGCCATGCTCATCGAGCAGGCGGGTGGCCGCGCCTCGACCGGCCGCGCGCGCGTGCTCGATATCGTGCCGACTTCGATCCACCAACGCGTGCCGTTGATACTGGGCTCGAAGAACGAGGTCGAACGCATCGAGCGCTACCATCGCGAGTTCGATGCCGGCACCGACGAGGCCTATGCCTCGCCGCTGTTCAATACCAAATCATTGTTCAGCGGCGAGTTCAGTTTCGGCGGCCGCGGTTAGGAGCTCAAGTGTCCTCAAAACATCCCGTCATCGCCATTACCGGCTCCTCCGGCGCCGGCACCACGACCGTCACGCGCACGTTTCAGCACATCTTTCGCCGCGAGCGGGTGACTCCGGCGCTGATCGAAGGGGACGCCTTTCACCGCTACAACCGCACCGAGATGCGCGAGCTGCTCAACGAAGCCTCGCAGTCCGGCAGTGTCGTGTCGCATTTCGGTCCTGAGGCCAACCTGTTCGCGGAGCTCGAGGAGCTGTTTCGCACTTACGGCCAGACCGGCGGCGGCAGGGCGCGCAAGTATCTGCACAATCAGGAGGAGGCTGCACCGTACGGACAGGCGCCGGGTACCTTCACGCCCTGGGAGGATCTGCCGGCGGAGACGAATCTGCTGTTCTACGAGGGACTGCACGGTGCGGTGGTCACGGGCGAGATCAATGTCGCGCGCCATGCCGATCTGCTGGTGGGCGTCGTGCCGACGATCAACCTCGAGTGGATCCAGAAGCTGCATCGCGACAAGGTGGGGCGCGGCTACACGCAGGAGGCGGTGGTCGACACGATCCTGCGGCGCATGCCGGACTATGTGAACTACATTTGCCCGCAGTTCTCGCGCACGCACGTGAATTTTCAACGCGTACCCATCGTCGACACCTCCAATCCGTTCATCTCGCGCGACGTGCCGAGCGCCGATGAGAGCATGCTCGTGATCCGCTTCTCCGACCCCAAGGGCATCGACTTCCAATACCTGCTGTCGATGCTGCACGACTCGATGATGTCGCGCCCGAACACGATCGTCTGTCCCGGCGGCAAGATGGGGCTGGCGATGCAGCTGATCTTCACGCCGATGATCCTGCGACTCGTGGACGTGAGCCGGCGCAGCCGCGCCTGAGTGCAATCCCGCGGCGGCGAGTTCGACGCGCTCGCGCTTCGCCGGTGCCGCGGCCCGCCGCTCAGGCAGGCAGCGCCTGGTTCAGCGCCACGATGCCGGCGACGATATGGTAGAAACTGCTGGTCGGCGCCGGCCCTACCTGCACCATGCCTTCCGTATTGAGCCGGTCGTACCACAGGCCCGGCGTCGGTGTCGCAAAGAAGCGCAGCAGTCCGCTCGCCGCTGCGGCAACGCTCGGCCAGTAACGCGACTCGCCGGTCACGGATGCCGCGAGCGTCAGCGCCTTGATGCGCTCGGTCTGCGGCCACAGCCGTGCGTTGGCGTCGTGAATACTGAGATCATCGAGCAGCGCATCGATCGCAACGCCCGCGCGCACGCCCGCCTGCTCGCCGATGTCGATCAGCTTGAGCGCCGTTCGCCGCGCCGCGCTGTCGCTCTGCGGCTGCCATCGCAATAGCAGCCAGGCCCATTCGAATTGATGGCCCGGCTCGATGCGTCGGCCCTCCAGCCCCGCGAGCGGCGACCAGGTCTCATCGAAGGACTCGCGCGCCACGCCGCTGAGCGGATCGATGAAGCGCGCCAGCGCCAGGCTGCCCATTTCGTTTGCGAGCGTGCGCCAGGCGGGCTCGCTGCTGATCTCGCACCAGGCCAAGGCTGCCTCGAACAGGTGCATGTGCGGATTGGACAGCAGCGGAAAGCGCTCCGGCAATCCGCAATAGAATCCCGGACCGACGCGTTTGAGCTGGCTATAGAGTGCCTCGAACAGCGAGCTCGCCGCCTCTTCGAGGGCCGGGTTGGGCCCGAGCAGACGTCGTGCCGAGGCGAAGCCCAGCAGGGCGAAGGCCTGATCGTACAGCCATACGGAATTATCCAGCGGCGCGCCATCGGGCGCTACCAGTGTTCGATAGAGGCCGTCGGGCCGGCGGTAGTGCTGCAGAAAGAACTCCACGCCGCGCTCGACGATCACGCGCGCATCGCCGTGCCAGCCCAGAGCGGGCGCCTGGGCGAAGGCGTAGATCTGCCGTGGTTGAACGCGCGCGCGTCGCGGCTCATCGAGCGCTATGCCGTCCTGCCCCATGCGCTCGTAGAAGCCGCCGTTGCTTGGGTCCACGCCGTGGCTCGACCAGAGCGGATAGGCCCGGTGCAGCAGCCAAGCCACGAGCCGCTGCCGGCACTCATGCGCCGCCGCGGTGAGGGGATTCGTTGTCGTCGATCGATGGTTCATGCTCATTACCCTGCCATCTGCAACGACTGCCACCACGACTGTCGCTAGCGGCGCTCGCTATTGCTTCACGTTCATGAAGGATCCGGAGGTGCCATGCAGCAGGTCCTGCCAGGCCACCGTCATGGTTTTGCCGTCCGCTGCTACCGTCATGCGCGCGACACCGATGACCTTGCCGTCACGCTTGTCGGTCTCCTCGATGCTTTGATCGTTGATGCGCTTCACCGAAACGCTCGTGGTACCGGGATCGCCGCTGTAGGGTGAATCGGTACCGTCGAGCAGCGCGGCGTAGGATTGTCCCAGCGGGTTAGTCATCTTGAATGTCGAACCGTTGAGCGCATAGGTGACGAGCAGTCCGTTGTCGGACATGTTTGCGTACTGGGTCGTGCGCCAACTGCCCGAAATGGCATGGGATCCGGCGGGACCCGTGGCGATCCGCCGAGCTTCTCCCTGGACGATCACCGGCGCGCCGCTGCTGGCGCTGCTGTCGGTCAGTTTGAATGCCAGGGTGTTGCCGTCGGCCGAGACTTTGCTCGTGCTGGTCGTGACCGTTTTGCCGCCCTTCTTGTCGGTCTCCTCGATGGTGCGATCATCGAGGATTTTGATGCTCGCGGTGTCGTAGTAGGGATGACCCGAGACCGGGTGATCCTGGCCGTCGGCTTTGACCTCCACCGGGGGCGCGCAGGTCTCACAGTGGTAGAGGCCGTCCTGGAGCAAATAACGGTCTGGTTTGGTCGACGGCTGAATGTTGTTGAGATCGGCCTTCCAAGTGCCATCAAACGTGCTCTGCGCCCACGACAGTGCGGGCAGCAGCATGCATGCAGGTAAGGCCAGCAACGCGGATTTGCTCATTGCTCGTCTCCCGATGTGGTTGATTTGGAGCTTCCCTGAGCGATCCGGGAATGTACGTGAGCGGCCGGAGGCAGGCAAATCCTGCGCAAGAAGCCGCGGCCGACAGCGCAATTGGAGTGATAATTGTGCCATGGCCACACAGACTCCGGTGCACGTGATCGATTACGCGGCACTCGTGGCCTCGGCCAGCTCCGATCGCGAGCGCGTCGAACTCAGCGCCGAGTGGATCGGCGGCGTCTTCGATCGCTTCTATGATGAATTCCTGAGCCTCACCTGGATGGCCAAGTCGGCCTTCGAGGATCGCGATGCTCCGGCCTCGGTGGCGCATGCCAAGCGGCGCCTGGGCCTGTACAACGCGACGGTCTATGCGCTCGCAGAGCAGCTGCGTGCGGCCTTTCCGTCCCTGGCGCAGCGCGAAGCGCTTTGGGGCGAGCTGGAGGCGGCGTACCTGCCCGCCATCGAGGACTCCTATGAGGCGGATCTGGCGCTGGCCTATCTGCACTCGGCCCGACGCCGGCTCTATCGGGGTGATTGGAAACCGGTCGAATATGCCTTCGGCGGGCCTCGCGCCGCGGCGCGCGCGCGCGAGGCCGTCTATGAAACCTTTGCCTGTTCCTGGCCCGTGGAAAGCCGCGTGCTGCAGAGAATTCTGCAGGTCGCGCAGCTGGCCGTACCCTTCGTCGATCCGGCCTACGACGCGGCGCGGGTGGCCAGACGACTCAACGATGTGCTCGCCGGCAAATCCGGTGCAGGCTTGTACGCCATCGAAATGATCCGCGCGGGCTTCTTTCGCAACCGCGGTGCCTACCTCGTGGGACGGCTGGTGCTGCACCAGAACGAATACAGGCCCTTCGTCATCGCGCTGCTGAACGGTCCGGACGGAGTCAGAGCGGAGGCCGTGCTGCATACGACGCCGCACGTGCATAACCTTTTCAGCTCGACCGAGGCGCCGTTCCAGGTCACTAACCGGCACTACCACGAGCTCAGCGATTTCCTGCACAGCATCATGCCGAGCCGGCCGCTCGGCCTGCACTACTCGACGATCGGCTTTCATCATGTCAGCAAAGTTGCGGTCATGAATGAGATCCGTCGGCAACTGACCCGTCAACGTGAACTGCTCGATATCGCGCCCGGCTCTCCGGGCACGGTCGCCATCGCCTTTACGACGCCGCGCTCGGCCTACATTCTCAAGGTCATCCGCGACCATCCGACCGCGCTCTACAAGTGGGATAGCTTCGAGGGCGTCGACGCGGTGCTCGGCAAGTACAAGCGCGTGCACGAGATCAATCGCACCGGCAGCATGCTCGACAACATCCTCTACTACAACCTGAAACTGGAGTGCGCCTGGTTCAGACCCGAACTCAAGGATGAACTGCTGAGCGCCGCGAGCAACGCGGTGCAGCTGCAGGGCGACGCGCTGGTCTTCAAGTACCTGGTGGTGCAGCGCAAGCTCACGCCGCTCAATGTTTTCCTGACTGTGGCGCCCGAGGACAAAGCGAGCCGCGCGATAGTGAATCTGGGTTTCTGCATCCGCAATAATGCCGCGGCCAATGTCTTCAACAAGGACTTCGACGTGCGCAATTACGGCGTGAGCCGTTATCTCAAAGTGTATTTGTACGACTACGATGCCGTCGAAGTCCTGACGGCGATGAAGGTGCGCACCAATCTGGACCGCTGCGAAGGCGAGGAAGACGTTCCGAGCTGGTTCTTTGAATCGGGGGCGGTGTTTCTGCCCGAGGAAATCGAATCGGGTCTTCGCGTCGACGACCGGCAGCTGCGCCGGGCATTCCGCTGGGCGCACTCCGATTTGATGACCGTCGAGTACTGGGAGCGGCTGCAGCAGGAACTGCGCGCCGGCGAGGTGCCCGGGATCCACACATTCCCCGAGTCCTGCCATCTGGGCGATCCGGGTGGCGAGACGATCGCCAACGAATAATCATTGGCGTTGAGGTGCCCGGTGGCCCCCCAAAGCCGAGTGGGCTTGATCGCGATTGTGACGCCCGTCACATGTTCGGTTTAAGGCCCGGTTCTCTTAAGCCGATGGATTGAGGCGTTCAAGCTCAATTCTGGAAATCCCGGATGATGGAGTCAATGCCGAGCGCAACGCTGCCGTGGCCGCCGTGGCCGCCGTGGCCGCGGTGGCAATTAATCCTGATCGTGCCTTGACGGCGCATGCAATGAGCATGATTCGTATCCTGTTCGTTGATGATGAGACAAGAATACTCGACGGGGTGCGGCGCAGCATGTATTGCATGCGAGACGAATGGCGAATGCGGTTCGCGGGCAGTGGTGCCGATGCGCTGCAGCAGCTGGCCGCCGAGCCGGCCGACGTGGTCGTCTCGGACATGCGAATGCCGGGCATGGATGGATCGCAGCTGCTGTCGGAGGTCATGCGACTCTATCCGGGAGCCGTGCGCGTCATCCTTTCCGGGCAGGCTGAACCCGAGTCCATCCTTCGCGCGTCGCGCACGGCGCACCAGTATCTCTCCAAACCGTGCGACGCTCCGACTCTCAAGGCCGCTATAGCGCGTACCGCGAATCTCAAAACGCTTCTGGCCAGCGACCGTCTGGCGGCAATCGTCGGCAGCGTTGATGCGCTGCCGAGCCCTCCGAAGGCCTATCAGGCGCTGCTCACATGCCTGCGCAATCCTGCCAGCAAGATCAGCATGGTGGCGGACATTATCCGGCGCGATGTCGCCATGACTGCAAAGGTCATAAAGCTGGCCAATTCCGGATTTTTTGGCATCCGCGATCCGGTACAAACCGTGGAGCGAGCCATTGCATTGGTCGGGATTGAAGCCATTTCGACGCTGGTGCTCGGGCAGGAGCTGTTCGATATGACCAGCCCGGTGGCGATCACGGACTTTGATATCGAACGCTTGGGCCGGCACTCGTTCGAGACGGCCGCGTGCGCGCGTGCCGTAGCGCTGCACGAAAACCTATCCTCGAATCTGGCCGATACGGCATTTCTGGCGGGCGTATTACACGACTTGGGCAAACTGGTTTTCGCGACCCGCACAGCTCCGGCTATGCTCCCGACGCGCGCCGAGTGGCTGCGGGAAACCGCGGCGCAGATGGAGGCGCATCACGCAGAGGTCGGCGGTTATCTGCTCGGTCTGTGGGGTTTCCCGGATTCGATCGTTGAAGCCATCGTCTGGCACCACACGCCCAGCCGCTGTGGCGAGAGCAGACTCGGATTGTGCGGTCTATTGCATATCGGCGATCAATTGGCGCACGAGCGCGATCCGTACAGCGGCGAGCCGCGCTCGCCAACATTGGAACCCGGATACCTGGAGGCGCTCGGTCTCGCAGACCGGTGGTCCAGCTGGCAAGCCATCCGGCCGCTACCGGATTCGCTGGCGGCGAGCGCCTAATGAGCAGGGACGAGCAGATTTGGTTAGCCGGACTCGACCTGCTGGAGCAGCAGATCGCGGTGTTGAACGCCGAACTCATTGTCGTACGCTGCAGCAGCGCGTGGCATGCCTATGCCCAATCGCACGCCCCTGAGGATCCCAATTGGAAGGTCGGCGGCCGCTTCTTAGAGGCTTTCTCGTCCAATCTATATACCCCGGCCGCCCGCTCGAGTATTGCCGCGGCGCTGCGCGCGGCATTGGCCGGTACCGGCGCAGCCCAATCGGCGAGCTACTCGTGCGGCGATGCCGCGGCACCCAGCTGGTATTGCCTGAGCTTCCGCAAGTACATGGTTGAACAACAGTGCTTTGTTCTGGTGGCGTTCGAGGACATCACGGTAACCCGGCGTCGCGAGGCCGAGCGCAAGCGAGGACTGGCTGAGACCAAACTGCAGGCAGTGGTTGCCGAACACACTGACCGCGGCATCATCATTCTTGATCCAAAGGCCATCGTCGAATGGGTAAATCCAGGTTTCACACAACTGCACGGATATTCCCCAAGTGAAGTCATTGGCAAGAATCTGAGCCTGCTGTGTGGGCTCGGTAGCGACAGCCCCGCGCGCAAATTGATGGAGCGGCGGATGCGCGCCGGTGTTGGAGTCGATGTTGAAGCGCTGCTGCAGCCAAAAGTCGGCAAACCCCTGTGGATTCGTACCGAGATTCGCCCGGTACGCAGCGCGGCCGGATTTCTCGAGCACTTCGTGGCGATCGAAATCGACATTACAGAGAGCAAGTTGGCCGCTGAGCGGCTGGCGCGCGAGCGCGAATTGCTGAACACGATCGTCAATGGTGTGCCGCATTTGATCGTCTGGATGGATCGTGAGCTGGTACTTCGAGGCTGCAACCAGCAGTACGCGATTGTTGCCGGTCTGGACTCGCCGGCTGAGATCGTCGGTCGGACCGTCGCGCAACTGCCGCTGATTGCCAAGCATGCCGATCGCTACAACCGGATCGACCGGCATATCATCGAAACAGGGACCCCGGCGCTGCGACTCAGAGAGACCCAGCGCCTTGCCAACGGCGAAGAGCGAGTGGTCATGATGAACCGCATGCCGTTACGCCTGCGCAACCATAGCGTCGGCGGCGTCCTCGCGATCAGCGAGGACATCACCGAGGACGAACGTGCGGCGCAGAAAATGCGCGAAGACGAGGAGCGTTGGATGCTGGCGCTCGAGGTCAATGATGTGGCGGTGTGGGATTTCGATGTGATCGCGAACACGGTCGTCGGCTCCGCACGCTGGACAGAACTATTGGTCCAGCAGGGCAACTGGCGGCCGGAGTCCGTGCCGCTACCCGCGGCGCTCATCCATGCCGATGATCTGCCACATTTCAAGGCAGACTGGGATGCGCTGCTGTTGGGTACGTTGCCGGCGCTTGAATCAGGAATACGACTGCGTATCGGTGATAGCTATCGCCATATGCGATTGCGCGGCCGCGTGGTTCGGCGCGATCGCTCAGCTCAGGCGCTGCGCGTGGTTGGAACGATGGTCGACATCCATGAGGCCACGCTGAAGCAAATGCAAACGGCCACGGCCAGCAAGCTGGAATCGATCGGCCAGCTTGCGGCCGGCATCGCCCATGAGATCAACACGCCGACTCAGTACGTCGGTGACAATGTGCGATTTCTGGGCGATGCATTCGCGGGCGTACAGACGTGCATCGATGATCTTACGGCACTGATGGAACAATGCGGCGATTCGATCCCATCGATTGATGTCAGTGCCTATCTGAGCCGCGCCGACATACCGCATCTGCGGGAGGAGATTCCCAAAGCGATCACGCAATCGCTCGATGGCATTCAAAGAATCGCCCGAATAGTGGGTGCGATGAAGGAATTTTCGCATCCGGGCCAAGACCGTACGCCGACGGACCTCAATCACGCCATCGCCAACACGATCATGGTCACGACCAACGAATGGAAGTACGTGGCGACAATAGATACCGATCTCGATGCGACGCTGCCGCCGGTGCCCGTCATTCCGGGGGAATTCAATCAGGTCATCCTCAATATCATCGTCAACGCGGCCCAGGCGATCGGTGAGGCACGCGCGGCTGCGCGTGCTGGCAAAGGGACGATACGCGTCGTGACTCGCCATAGCGCGCAGTGGGCTGAGGTCCGTATTACGGACGACGGCTGCGGCATGCCCCCGCATGTACAGCGGAGGATCTTCGATCCATTTTTTACCACCAAACCAGTGGGCAAGGGCACCGGTCAGGGACTCTCGATCGCGCACAACGTGATCGTTACCAAGCATCGAGGATCCATCTCGGTCAGCAGCGAGCCCGGTCGAGGCACGACCTTCACCATCCGAGTGCCCCTCAGAGCCGAGGAGTCCGGGCAGAACGCGGCATGACAGCACAGCGAATGTTGTCACCGCGGCCGACGATCGTCCCAGCCGCCGCCAGTGTGGCGCGGGATCAGAGCAAAACGTAGCAGCCATGGCGGAGCGAGTGCTATTTGTGGATGACGAGTCACATCTCCTCGAGGGGATCGCGCGCTCGTTGCGCAACCGATTCGAAATTCACACCGCGACCAGTGGCGCGCAGGCCCTGTGCCTGTTGCGCAGCGCCGCACCATTCGCGGTCGTTGTCTCGGATATGCGCATGCCCGAGATGAACGGCGTGCAGTTCCTGAGCCACGTCCGAGATCTGTGCCCGGACACCGTCCGGATGATTCTAAGCGGTCAGTCGGATCTGAGGGATACCATAGCGGCAGTCAATGACGGCAACATATTCCGCTTTTTGAGCAAGCCGTGCAGCCCGCAGGTATTGCTTGCGGCGCTGGGAACCGGCGTCGAACAATACCGGCTGATCACGTCCGAAAAAGTGCTCCTCGAGCAAACCCTTGGGGGTGCGGTAGCCATGCTTATCGAGATTCTGAGCATGGTGAGCCCGGCTGCCTA
>Ga0116217_10004787_pt1 | contig 12026 bp, 13 predicted proteins | sample Sb_taG_6_FD_89697 | JGI IMG/M metagenome (GOLD analysis project Ga0116217, IMG submission 89697) | Peat soil microbial communities from Weissenstadt, Germany - Sb_50d_4_PS metaG | ecosystem: Environmental > Terrestrial > Soil > Wetlands > Peat | place: Germany: Weissenstadt | collected 2010-09-21 | reverse complement strand
GCAAGGTAATCCGCGTCAGCACGCGTATCTCCCGCCCCCACCCCCAGCAACACCAGCAGGCCAAGCCCGATCTCGCCCGTAGTCTCTCGGTTGACCTCGCCGCCCACCGTCACTCTAGCTCGGCTCACGCGCTGTACCACGGCGCGCATTTAGCGGCTGGCCTCACCCAGAAGCGACTCGTGTCCCGCCAGCGCCTGCCAGCGGCCGTCGCGGTAAGTGAAGACATCAGTGAAGCGGACACGCGCCACTACCTTGCCAGAAGCGTCCACCAAAGTAGCGAGTCCGCGAGTAAATCCGGAGTTGCCCTCAACGCGCGCGTGCATTTCCGAAAGATGGTTCACCCCCGGTTTCCGGCTTGGTATATGCTCCAGCGTCCAGCTGCGGGAGTGCAGTGAACCATCAACATCGGCGTCTTCGAATTCGTCGGTCAGCAAGCAGGCAACGGCAGCCGCGTCCTTGCGGCTGAGGGCCGCGGCCCAGTTCTGTTCGAGTTCGATGAGCCCAGCCTCGGTCTTCGGCTGATTCTTGGGACAATCGGCGGCGAATACGGACCACGCGAGGGCCAGCAGAACCGCAAGCAGGATTAGGATTTTCACGTCCAGATCGTGACATGAGTTCACCGAAATGAGCAAGAGCGCCAGCAAATCCGGTTCGCGTTTGACCGCTCTCCCAGCCGCCAGTTAGGATTCGGTAGTGATCTCCACCCATCTCAGCTTCAAGCGGTCCTGTTTTGTTCCGCTACTTCCTTTGCATACTTTTCCGATCCCTTTTAGACTACTGTTTCCGACTTCATACGATCCGTCGAGCAATATGCAGTCGTAAATCAACAAACGCCGGCCCGGAACCCGGACCCGCGATTCCCAGATTTAGAAACGAGGAGAAACATGGCAGCCGTTGATGAAAAAGTGAAGCAGATCATTGTCGAGCAATTGGGTGTGGATGAGGGCGAGGTCACGCCGAGCGCTTCGTTCGTGGATGACCTGGGCGCCGATTCGCTCGATACCGTCGAGCTGGTGATGGCCTTCGAAGAGGCCTTCGATATCGAAATCCCCGACGAGGATGCGGAAAAGATTCGCACCGTAAACGATGCCGTCGACTACATCGGCAAGCACGTGAAAGCGGGCAAGTAATTTGGCTGGATCTTGCCTCACACATTGGCTTTGGCAGGGCACGGCTTTCAGCCGTGCCGCGACGAGCCAACAAAAGACGAGGGCTTTAGCCCGTGAGGGTGGCTGCGGCTTACTCCCTCGGTTCATGAGAATCGCCTCAGGCAATTCGGAGAGTCAATCTGTCGACTAATCAACAACGACGGGTCGTCATCACCGGCATCGGCCTCATCTGCTCCGTGGGCAATACCACCGACGCGGTTTGGCAGGCGCTGCTCGCGGGCAAGAGCGGCGTCGACCGTATTACCGCCTTCGACGCCTCCGCCTTTGCCTGCCAGATCGCAGCCGAGGTCCGCAACTTCGATCCCCTCAATTTCATTGAGAAAAAAGAAGTCAAGAAGATGGGCCGCTTCATCCACTTCGCCATTGCCGCCGCCGAGGAAGCGACAAAAATGTCGCAGCTCCAGGTCACGCCCGAAAACGCCGAGAACGTCGGCGTACATATCGGCTCGGGCATCGGCGGATTCGACGTCATCGAGCGCGAACATACTGCCCTCCTGGAGGGCGGCCCACGCAAGATCTCACCTTTCTTTATCCCTGCCTCCATCGTCAACCTCGCCGCCGGACATGTTTCCATGCGCGTCGGCGCCAAGGGCCCGAATGAGGCGACCGCCACCGCCTGCACCACCAGCGCCCACTCCATCGGCGATTCCTTCCGCATCATCCAGCACCACGATGCCGACGTAATGATTGCCGGAGGCGCCGAGGCCGCCATCACTCCCATGGGCGTCGGCGGATTCGCCGCCATGCGCGCGCTTTCCACCCGCAATGATGATCCCACTCGCGCCAGCCGTCCCTGGGACAAGGACCGTGACGGTTTCGTGATGGGCGAAGGTGCCGGCATCATGGTTCTCGAAGAGCTCGAGCATGCCCGCCGCCGCGGCGCTCCCATCCTCGCGGAAATCGTTGGCTACGGCATGTCCGCCGACGCATATCACATGACCCAGCCCGCTCCCGAGCACGAAGGCGGTTTCCGCGTCATGCGCAACGCGCTGCGCGATGCGAAACTCGACGCCAGCGTAGTCGGATACCTGAACGCCCACGGCACCTCGACGCCCATCGGCGACACCCTCGAAGCGCACGCCATTCGAAATTTATTTGGAAAGACAGTTCCGGTAAGTTCCACCAAATCCATGACCGGCCATCTGCTGGGTGGAGCGGGTGGATTAGAAGCGGGAGTGACAGTGCTGGCGCTGCGCGATCAGATTCTGCCCCCCACCATCAACCTCGAAAATCAGGACCCCGAGACCGATAACATGGATTTCGTTCCCAATCACGCCCGAAAAGCAAGTTTCGAATACGCCATGTCAAATTCCTTCGGCTTCGGAGGCACCAACGGCGCCTTGCTCTTCCGCCGCTGGACAGAATAGGTTCGTGTAGGGACGGCCGCCCCGGCCGTCCAAGCCGAGCGCAAGCTCGGCTGCTCTTCGTATCAGGGTATCGCTTCAGCGATACCGCAATTTTCTCTGAAATCAACCGCCCCTTTAGGGGTTGCCTCACTCCTTCTTCATCGCGTCGATGATCACATAAAGCTGATTAGTGTCTGTGACCTCGACGAAGGGCTTGCCGGAACGCCGGTTGCTGACCACCCAAATCGTCGGCGTGTGCTCCACGTGCAGACTCATGCCCAACTCTTTGTCCGCCCGCACCAGTGCGGCCAGCTTGCCGTCGGGATCCACCACAAACGGCACCGCAATCTGGTGCTCGGCGGCAAACTTCTCCTCAAAGGCGCGCAAATTCTGTGGGTTGATTTCCATCTGGTGCGCGAACACGGTTTCGCGGAACGCGTTCCCCACCTCCTTGGAATGCGCGTCGAAATAGCGCGCCATCACGGCCGCATCGAACGACCAGTTGTGCAACGGCAACGGGAAGTCGTGCTGTACCAGCGGAATCTTATAAGTCCGCGAGGCCTGCACCAGCAGCGGCGCGACCCGTCCGCATTGCGGACATTGCAAGTCTTCAAAAACAACCAGTGCAACTTGCGCGCCCTTCGGCGGACGAAGAGCGTCCGGCACATCCTGCGCAAAAACCGGCCGCCACAGCAGAACAAGGGACACCAAAACCAGAAGCGGTAGTCGTTGAATCGTCATAGTTTTATTTGGTTGCACATCGAATCGAGAATATAAATGGTAGCGAATTTGTCCCATTCACGCACCCGTTCGCGTAGGGACGGCCGCCCCCGGAGCCTGCCCTGAGCGAAGTCGAAGGTTCCAGCGCAGCTCGGCATCTGTCCGCGGTCAGCGGTCTCAGCAACGCTGGTTTGGGATGGATTCTTCGCACGCTTCGCACGGGTTCCCGCAACCTCATTTCAATTCGCCGCTGCCGGGATCGAGGTTGTAAAAATAGTAAAACCGCAGGCCAAGAAGTTTGCCGGGAAACGCTTTCGGCAGCTCTGGGAACGGCGTGGATGCGGTGATGCTCCCCCACGCAGCCCGGTCGAGGGGCACGTCGCCCGACGAGGTGCGCAGCGTCATGCCGCTCACCGTGCCATCCTTGAGAATCTCGAATTCAATCGCCAGTTTGCCCTGTTTAAAGATCGGCGGATACACCGACGGCGGCATGATGCTATACCAGTTCTGTTTCACAATTTGCACGATCCGAGTCAGATAAGGCCCAAAATCCACGCCCATCGTGTCGGTCAGAATTTCCACCTGATCCAGCGCCTTCGCCCCGCTCCTGCCCGGGCTCCCGTAATCGCCCGCTTGTCCAGCGCCACCGTAGTGCCCCCGACCCTCGGCTACGCCCCGGGCCGCTTGTTCGATTGCCGAGCCCGGCGTCATGCGAGCATTAAAGTCCGGCATCGGCCGAGTCGGCGGAGGCGTTTGCAATCGCGCCGTCTGATCGCTCGGCGGCGGCTGCGGGAATCCCGAACTCTGCTGCGGATTCTCCTGCGGCGCCGGTTGGTTCTGGGCCGGCGACTGCTGCGCGCCCTCGCCCGGCCGTCCCGCACGCGCGCTCTGCAATATCTTCTTTAATTCTTCTCGATTGATCTGCGGCGCTTTGCTGGTCGCGATCCGGTCCTTATCCGAAATCACCTTCGCATCAGGACGCCGCGTCAGCTTCTGCTCATCCGGCGGCAACTCCAAAAAAGTAGCGTCTTTCGACCGATCTGTATTCGAGATCGCCAGATCCACCGTCCGGTGCGGCAACAGCATCATCAACTTCTCGCTGTTCCACAGCAGAATGACCACGAACAAGTGCAGAATGACCGACAGCCAGAGCGCTTCCCGCTTCCGCGCCCGCGAGAGATCGTCCTGCAACTGGATCAGAAGATGCGGAACATCGTCCGGATTGAATCCGCGGTAAGCCGTCTCCCAGTGCTGCGCTTCAAACAGATCGCGCTGCTCCGGCTGCTCAGACGCCGGAGACGATGGCTCGCCAGAAGACGATGCGCCAGACAAGGGATCGCGCGACGGAATTTGGGTAACCGGCATCAGGCTCGGACTATAATGCTTAGAGACGCGGGCAGACTCTAGGGTTGCGTAACTTGTCGCGTAATATTACGCGCAAATTTCCTTCGTAAAGTTACGTAAACTATGGAGTTGCGACCGCCATTACTATTGTCGCATTTTTTCCGCCAGCCGAGTGAGTACCTGAGTAATGGCCGAGGAACCGGCCTGTCTCGGCAAGGCCGTTGACAGATGGAACCAGATCACCAATTTGAATTCGTCTGCATCAGAACTTTTTGTTGCTCCTGATCGTCCTGCGGTCTCGTTCCAACCGTAAAATGTTCTTGGAGATCTGGCCCATGTTCCACAAAGGAACTCTCGTTCCCGCTGCACTTGTTGTCGGAATCACCCTGCTCGCCAGTCCCTGCAGAATCCTTGCCCAGCGCGGCGGTGGAGGAGGCGGACGCGGAATGATGAGCACCGGCGGCGGTGTTGTCGGTGGCCGGCCCGACGGCATCAGCGAAAAAGATGACCTCAAGGATTTTCACCGCGCCATGGCCGTGCAGGCGAACACCGAGCAGCGCGCCGCCTTCGCCAAAGTCGCGCAATACACCCAGGCCGCCAGCGACCAACTGCAAGCCTTTCGCGCAGCTCTGCAGAAAATCCCAGCTTCTTCACCGTCCGATCGCGCAGCCGCCGTTGTTCAGGCCATTGAAAAAGCTCGCTCCGGCAACCAGAATTTTCTCGCTTCGCTTTCTTCCGCTCAAAAATCCGGGTTGGAGGACCTCACCAAGAAGCTGGCCAAAGCTGATTCCGAGCTCGACAGACAACTAAAGGTGCTGGATCAAATCGTCCAGACCAAGCCAGCCAGCGAACAGATTTCCAGTTCCGCCGCTGTTCTCGACAAGGCTCTAACCGGTTTCCTAAACGAGCAACTCGCCCTCGGCAGGGAAATGAGCATCCTCTTTGACGCAGCCGGCCAGAACGTCACCTTCAGCCTTCCAGCGGTAACAAACTCGATCATCGTCGACGGCCAGCCCGTCTCTATCCCAGCGTCGGGCGTCGTCTCCCGCACTTCCGCCGCAACTCCCGCCGAAAACGGCCCCATCCTCTTCAATCTCAAGCTGGTCGCTGATCTCACCGACTTGCAGCAAAACGTGACCAGCATTCTTCGCTCCGCACTCACCCGCTCTCCCCGTTGCGGAGAACGCATCGAAATTCCGCAAGCCACGCTCACCCCGCTGGAGCCCGCTAGCCTGGTGGTGCTTCGCGTGCACTTCGAGCGCTGGGTCTGTCCGCCGGGTCAGCAGAGTCCAATAGAGGTCGCCGCCGGCGAGGGCACCCTCGAAGTCAAGCTCACTCTGTCGGTCGAAGCCGCAGTCGCGCCAGCGACCGAAGCAAGGATCGAACCAAGTGCGGCCCTGCATCTCGTCTCCGAAATTACTCGCGTCGACGCCAGCGGTTTCGTCCACGACTCGCTCCGCTCCGGGGACCTGGGCGCCAATCTGCGCGACCATATCGCCGTGTCGCTTCTCTCCGCCCTGCGAATGGGCACAGATCTCAAAGCCACCCTCCCACCCGCCGCCCAGAAGTCCGCCGCCCTCCAGAAAGCAAGATTCCAGGATGACGGCGCCGATCAATTGAGTTTGGTCCTCGACGGTCAGCTACAGCTCTCCGATGAGCAGACCCAACAATTCGCCGCCCAGCTAAAGCAACGCCTGTCCGCGCAAGGAACGTCACCGCAATAGAAGACGTGTTTCGCCAGAACTCCCGTAGGGACGGCCGCCCTCGGCCGTCCAAGCCGAGCGCACCGGGTCCCCGTCAAGCCCGGTGTTGGCTTGACGGGGTGGAGCAACTTCGCCCGCGCCTCCAGCCCCAGCACCGTCACGACCTGAGCTGGCTGCAGAAAACTCGATGTCGCATTTGATTTTGGGTGGCGCAGCGCCGGGGTCCCCAGCACTCCCGGTTTCTGCGTGATGGGGTGGAGGGCTTCAGCGCTGCGGTATCTGCACTGTTTGGATTGCGGCTTCAGCCGCTGAGGTCACACTTTCTGCTCGGGAACCGGCCCTTCCCGCAGCCCGTCGCAGTCCTCAGTCCACGCTTCGTAAAGTTATGCAAAGATTTGTCTGAGTCCTGTGCCCCACACAACTTTCGGCTCATAATTCCATTCATAGCTATAGACAGCTCGTTTCGAAAAAGGAGATTCCCAATGCTTAAGCAGTGTCTTCTCATTCTTCTCGCGGTTGGCCTCATCGCCGCCGCCGTGCCTTTCGCCGCCGCCCAATCATCGAACGACAGCCCGCCCAGCAATCAGCAACCCGCGCAGGCCAACGGTGGCTGGCACCACGGCCCGCCCGACCCCGCCGAGCGCACCAAGGAACTAACCAAACATCTCAACCTTACCCCCGATCAGCAAACCAAAGTGCAGGACATCCTTCAGTCCCAGCACTCCCAGATGGAGACCCTGCACCAGGACAGTTCTCTTTCCCAGCAGGATCGCCACGCCAAAATGATGGACATCCGCAAGACCAGCGACACGCAGATCCGCGCGCTGCTAGATTCAACCCAGCAAAAGAAGTGGGACGAAATGCAGGCCAAGCGTGAGCAATGGGGACACAATGGCCACCACGGTGACGCCGGCGACCACCAGGCTCCCCCACCCCAGCAATAGCAACCCGCACATGTGGTGACGGGGCTCTGCCCCGTCCCACCTCGCGTAGGGACAGCCGCCCTCGGCTGTCCAGCCGCGATCAAAGCTATTCCGGATTCGGGTTGGGGGTCGTTCGCCGCAAGTTCGACCTCTCACATCACCCTACCCCGATCCGTCCCGCGTGCCGTCCAATCTCCTCGAGAATCGCCAGCCCCAACTCCAGAGCACGCATTCCATCCTTCAGCGAAACCACCGGACGCGACCGCGACCGCACCGCCTGCAGAAATGCGTTGATTTCCGCCAGCAGCGGCTCCTCCGCCGTGATCGCAGGCTTAGACATCGAGATCTGCGGATTCACGCTGGGCCGGGTGCCCCACTCATTCGCGTCTTTTGCGATTGAGGAAGACGGGGTGTCTGGAATCGCGCCCCCGACCGAGAACACCAGCACATCCTGCCGTCCATAATCGATCGAAATATACTGTCCCGGCTGGAAGAAGCGCAGCTTGCGCACGCGCTCCGTCGAAACCCGGCTGGCCGTAAAGTTAGCCACGCAGCCCGATTCAAATTCGACGCGCACATTCGCGATATCCACCTTACCCGAAAGAATCGGCAGCCCCACCGCCCGGATTTCCTTCACCCCCGACTTCACAAACGTCAGCACCACGTCGAGGTCGTGGATCATCAGGTCCAGCACCACGTCCACATCGAGCGCGCGCGGAGAGAACACGCTCAGCCGGTGTACTTCAAAAAACATCGGTCGGTTGATCAACGGCAGCGTAGCGCGCACCGCTGGATTGAAGCGCTCCAGATGCCCAACCTGCGCCACCCGCTTGTGTTCGAGCGCCACGCGCATCAGTTCGTCGGCCTCCGAAAGCGTCGCCGCCACCGGCTTTTCGATCAGCACGTCAACCCCAGCTTCCATCAGGGTGCGCGCCACCTCCACATGCAGAGCCGTGGGCACCGCGACCGATGCCGCCTGCACTTCGCTGTGCGTCGTCAGCATCTGCTCGACCGAGCCAAACGCTTTGCACTCAAACTCGCGCGCAATCGCGTCCGCTCGCGTCGTATCCGGATCGACCACCCCCACCAGCCGCACGCTGCCCGCCTGCTGCAGTTGCCGATAGACGCGAGCATGGTTGCGCCCAAAAGCGCCCACGCCAATCACCGCAACATTAATCGGAAATTCCGTGCTCAGATGAGTGCTCCAGGACGAAGCGCAACGCGCTATTGTCGCAGTTAAGTCCCCAGATAGGAAAGCGCAAAACCAGAAACCACGTAGCGACGGCCGCCTCGGCCGTCCCGCCCCTTCACGCCTTCTTTAGCAGCGCGATCTGCCCCGCATGATAGAGCTCGTGTTGCACCACGCCATGAAGCATGTAATAGAAGGTATAGTGCGCCCCCTCTTTGCCCGGGACCATCTCATCAAGCCGCGAGTCCGGAAGAGCAGCGACCGCCGCGACCAGTTCCTCATGGATGCGCCGCACCTTTGCCAACGCCGCGCGCCACGCTGCTTCACTCAAGTCCATGACCGGCGGAAAATTCTCCGCATCGGAAAGTTCCACCGCGTCCCCGCCCAACCGCCGCAGCACCGCTCCATCCCAAGCCGCAATATGCAGCACCAATTCCCATATCGAGTGTGCCCCCGCAATCGGACGAGCCGCCGCCTGCTCCGTCGGGACCCCCTTCAAAATTTCCGACAAAGAATCCCCATGCCAGGCGTCCCCATCAAACGCACGGCGAAGCTGGTCGGCGATGCGAGATGCTTCAGACACTCGTAGCTTTCCCTCGTGTTCTTGTCGTGCCCCTGGCGATTATCGCCTCACCAGTCGAACGCGCTCTCGATCAGTCCGCGCACACCGCAATCCCCGCCGCATCCGCCGCGCGGATAATCGCCTCGCCATCCAGCAACAAACATCGCCCCGCGTCCACCGCCAGACAACTCGCCCCGGAGCGCACCATCGTCTCGATCGTCTTCACCCCAATCACCGGGACGTCAAAGCGCATATCCTGCCCCGGCTTCGCAACCTTCACCACCGTCAAAGCGCGACTCAGCGTCGAAGTTTCACCGGCGGGTTCCGATTCTACGGATAACGACCGCATCAGCAGCCCCGCCCGCTCAATCGTCGCATCCGTTCCTTCCATCGCTTCGACCGCCACGCAAGCCGCTTCCGCAATCACCACCGTCTGTCCAATGTCGTACTCCGCCAGCCGCCGCCCGACCGCGCGTCCGTATTCGATGTTCTTGCGTTCCTGCGCGCTCGGAGCGCGTTTAGTGAGTACGCCCGTCTTCGCCAGCAGCGGTTCCAGCAGAGCGGTCGAGTTCTCCAGCATGATGCCCTCATCCGCCAGAACCTTAGCCACTGCCCCCAGCAGCGAATCCGTATTCCGTGTCCCCAGCGAAAGCAGTAGCTTAGCCAGCCGCCAATCCGGCTTGATGGCGGAAAAAATCTGCTTGTGCTTCACCTGCCCCGCCATAACGGCACGCGTGACGCCCGCAGCCTTAAAAGTGTCGATAAGCTTCGAGAGTTCGCCCAGAGAGAGCCAGTGAACGGAAGCCGCGCTGTGCGATCCAATCTCGGGAAAAGCTTCCTCTTTGATGGCCGCGACAACAACGTCGTACCCCTGCGCCCGCGCCGCATCCAGCACCAGAAAAGGAAACTTCCCATTGCCCGCAATGAGGCCGAGTTTCTCTCCACCGCCCACTACTTAATCACTCCACGTTCCGACGCCTCAATGAATCCGATAAGCATCGCAACATCTTCCCCAAGATCGGCCTCGGACTTCAGTTTTTCAAGCGCCTGCGAAGTGTTCAACTTCGAAGCCAGCAGCACCTTATACGCGTGGTGAATTTTGCGAATCCGTTCTTTCGTAAAGCCGCGCCGCTCCAGCCCCACCGCATTCAATCCGTACGCGCGCGTCCCGCGCTCGGCGGAGGTCTTCGAAAACGGCAGCACATCCCGCGTGATCGTGGTGCCCCCGCCAATAAAAGCATGCGTCCCGATCCGCACAAAATGATGCACCGGACACAAAGCCCCCACCGTCGCCCAGTCTCCCACCGTCACGTGCCCGCCCAACGTAGCCGCGTTCGCCATGATGATGTGACTCCCAACCTGGCAATCGTGCGCAATATGCGTATACGCCATGATCAAGTTGTGGTCACCCACTCGCGTGCACCCCCCGCCCTTCACAGTACCGCGGTTGATGGTGACAAACTCGCGAATCAAGTTATGGTCGCCGATCTCCAGCCGCGTCGGTTCGCCCCCATAACTGATATCCTGCGGCGCCATGCCAATTGAAGTAAAAGGGAAGAAGCGGTTGTCCGCGCCAATCTTGGTTGGCCCTTCGATCGTGACATGCGAAGCCAGTTCACAGCCCTCGCCCAGCTCCACCTCCGCCCCGATCACGCAATAAGGCCCAATCTTGCACGACGCATGTATCTTGCTTTTCGGATCAATGATCGCCGTAGGATGGATCGCCGTAACTTGGTGCGCCGTAGGATGAATGGACATCGTCAAATCGATCTACCCTTGTCATCCTGAGCGCAGCCGGGCCAAGCGCGAAGCGATTGGCTCGGCGGAGTCGAAGGACCCCTACTCATTCCCAATCTCCCGCGCTGCCGCAGGGAGTTCTTACGATGGACCATGACTTTGGGGATGCAAACCTACCCTTCCTCGCCTCCAACCTCCGCCGTCCCCACACTCCGCGGCACCAGCCGGCAAGTCACCGTAGCCTCGGCCGCCACCTTGCCGTCCACATACGCCTTGCCTTCCAACCGAGCCGCTGTCATCCGCCAAGCCTTCACCACCACTTCAATCCGCAGCTGATCCCCCGGCACCACCGGACGCCGGAATCTCGCCTTCTCGATTCCCGTAAACACCATCAGCATCTCGTCCCGGTTCGGAATCTCAGTCAACAGCAGCAGCCCGCCCGCCTGCGCAATCGCTTCCACAATCAGCACCCCCGGCATGATCGGCTTCTCCGGAAAGTGTCCCTGAAAAAAAGGCTCGGTGATGGTCACGTTTTTCAACGCAACAATGCTCTTCATCCGCACCAGTTCAATCACCCGGTCGATCAACAGAAATGGATAGCGATGCGGCAGGATCTTAAGAATGTCGCCGATATCCATCCCCGTCTTTACCGGCTCTGGTTCTTGAGTCGTAGTGTGTGTGGTCTCAGTCATGCTGTTTCGGTCAAGGCGAAGATTATACTGTAGCGCACCTTCCGGTTGCGTAGGGACAGCCGCCCCGGCTGTCCAAGCCCGAGCGCAGCTCGGCTCTCGCCAGGGACACTCCCCACCGTGCCCGCCCCCGGATGCAGCCGACTGTTCTCACCCCGCCGAACCGCCGATGATCACTCCAGGAGCACTGCAATCAATCATCCCCGGAGCCGATATCCATGAACTCGCCCGACACCCAGCCCTCGACCAGCCCTCCCACCGAACCCGATCGTCGTCTCTATCCCCGTTACACGCTCCAGGTCCAGATCGAGATCCGCCAGGAAGGCAGCGACGTCCCCATGCGCCTGGAAACCGCCGACCTCAGCCGCGGCGGCTGTTACATTGAGCTGATCATGCCCCTGCCAGTCGACGTCCGAGTTCAAGCCACTCTCTGGCTCGATGGCTACCCCATCGTCATCCGCGGACGCGTCGCCACCCGCCATCCCCAATTCGGCAACGGCATCAAGTTTGTGGATTTCGAAGGTCAGGCAGAACCCCTCCTGATCCGATACCTGGACGCCATCGCCACACAGCATTAAGAACAGCCAAGCAGCACTCCCAGCCTGTTTTTCGATCAAGAAATCAAGAGCTGATCGCGCATTAAG
>Ga0116217_10004786_pt1 | contig 12026 bp, 11 predicted proteins | sample Sb_taG_6_FD_89697 | JGI IMG/M metagenome (GOLD analysis project Ga0116217, IMG submission 89697) | Peat soil microbial communities from Weissenstadt, Germany - Sb_50d_4_PS metaG | ecosystem: Environmental > Terrestrial > Soil > Wetlands > Peat | place: Germany: Weissenstadt | collected 2010-09-21 | reverse complement strand
TCTCACCTCCTGCCGATGGATCACGATCACGGGAATGATCGCACACCCGCGACGAGGTGCGCAATCGGCATCAAGCCGGTTGCCGTGTCGCTGTCGAACGCGCCGCCGACCGCTACACCCTCATCCGTGATGGGCCCCTAAAGCTCGCCCCATGCGGTCCGCTCCATGACGTGACCGCCCGCGCGATTCGACTCCAAAGACGTCCCCGTCTACCTCGGCACGGTCGCGTTAGCCTACCGTCGGCATCGAGTCTGCGCGTCGCGTTGTACCGGTTAGTAAATGGAGCGCTGCGCCTAGGATCACTTCATGGTCACTGCCGACTGGATCGCCATCGGGACCGGGGCACTGGCCGCGGGGACGTTCGTGCTGGCCTGGGTTACGGTCAAGACGAGCGCAGCCGCCCGACGGCACGATGATGAGAAGCGGGCCGAAGACCGAGCGCGAGACGACCGACTGCGCCAGGAGGCACTCGACCAGGCGGAGCGCCGCGAGCAAGCCGAGCGCACCGCACGGGACGACTACGAAGCCCGCCAGGTGCTCGTCACGGTCGAAGAAAAGGAATATCCGAGCTTGGGGCACGACTTCAACCGCCGTGTCACGCTGAGCACCCCGCATGCCTATCCAATCAAGTGGGTCGACGGCCGCCTGGTCGTCCAGAGCAACAACGGTCTGGGCATCGTGCCGTTCGGCCATACCGGTGATGAGCCTTACATTGATGAGTTGCGCATCTACTACGCCTTCTGGGCTGCAGTCCCAGAGACAGCGCCAAAGGCTTCTCCGCTCATGCGGTTCGTCGACTGGCACGGCAACCTCTACTACCAGTACCGGCACTACACCCAACGATTCAGTCAGAACACGGACTGGCACGAGGCGGCACAGGCGATCGACCAGTGGATCAGGACAGGGCCGAAACCGGACTGAACTCCGCCGCGTCGCCTCAGCCGCCTAGTGATTGCGGCAAGATGGTCTAGGCGGCAAGGACAGCTGCAGACACGGAAGCGCGTCGGTGAGTACAGCACCTCCCAAGACGTCACTATCGATAATCAGAACGCCAGTTCCACGCTCGCAGCAATCTCCCACTTATCAAGGAATTCAAAAGGCAAATGACCTATATGTGGCAAGAAATAGAACGGGATTGGCTTGGCGGCGGCAGCGGTCTCGCCGCTTCGCATGATGAAGTGCTCTCTGCCTTCAACGAGGTTGCCTCCCAGTTCGGTCGGGATTGGGTCGAAGCTACACGAACCAAGAACGGCATCGCCAGTCGCGGCATGGCTCCCACTTTGTACATCGTGTCACTAGGGCAGCTCCTGCGTGCACTCGATGGCGTCCCAAATACGACGCGCTTGCTGGAAAAGGTGCGTCAGGGAGATGCAGACTCCAGAGCGGAACTGATTGCAATCTATCTCATACGGGCCGGAAATCCGCACGCCGTCGTTGAGGCCGAGCCAGAGGTTCAAGTAGGTACGCGCAACCGCAAACCAGACTTCCGCACACAGATGGCTGGTGAACCTTGGACATACGTTGAGGTTACGAATCCGAATACGTCGGACGCACAGGCAGACGTGCTGAGCAGCCTGGACCGGCTTACGCGGCTCGTAGAGCGCTGCTCCGGAAGCTTTGCGCTAGAGGTCTTCCTCAAACGTGAGCCGACCGCCGCGGAACAAGATCTGATCGCAGCAGAGATGGAGCAAAGGCACCAGACTACGGGGCAGTCCACCGTGGAGTTGCCGGCTGGTTTGGGCACGCTGTACTGGAACCATCAGCCACCCGGTGGAATGGTGCTTGACGAGCATGGAGAGCCGTATACGCCTCGGCTGGGTAGCGTACGAGCCGCCATCGGCGACGGCCAGCACCGACACATAGCCGTCCGCTGGCCCTTTACGGATACACGGGCGGAGACGTTTATCCGGCATGAGGCTAGGCAGCTTCCAACCCATGCACCAGGTCTAATCATGATCTTCATATCGGGCACCGTAGGAGCGATGAAAGCGTGGCGCACTCTAGTCGAGCGGAGGTTCCAACCCAGCCTAAACACTCGCGTAAGTGCCGTTTGTCTATTCAGCTCTGGAATACGGCCCACCGACCAAGGCGAAGACTGGCGGCCAGAGTGCAAGCTAATCCTAAACCCCCATGCAACCCATGCTCTGCCTTCATGGATCGTCCAGCAGTTGCAGCGCTTCCCGTCTAGCGAGCAGGACATTTAGCCTAGACATCTGCCGGAGATTATCTGCTCGCCGCTACATCACGTCTTCAGGCCTCATAAACGTCGAGATGTCCGACGACGGTACACACTCGCCCTTGGGCCGACGTCTCCTCCGTTTGGCTGACGTCCCCGGTGGCACGTAGTCTTCATCGACCCAGGCGCAGTTCTCGCACGTCCCGCCCACTAGGCCATATGACCCGCAGACGCCGCAGCGTAGCTGACCCTGGCCGAGCCGCAACCGGGCCGCGGTGAACACGCCGAGTAGATGCTCGACCATCTTGAGCCCCATCTCGGCATCCATGCGGATGGCGTTCTTGGCGTGGGTCAGCCAGTTCACGTAAGCCCACGTCTCGACCGACAGTTTCTTGAGATATGAGCGCAGATAGGTGCTGGCCGCACCACCTGCGAGCGTGTTGGCGAGCAACTCCGTCCAGCCCTTGAAGTCCGACCGCTTGGGTGGCTCCTGGCCTTCGGGCACCATCTCGTCATTGGTCGTCTCACCGACGAAAGAGACCAAACACTCCCTCAGCCGTACGCCTACCGCCTGGAAATTCTCAGCCTCATCGCCTGAGTCGTATGCCTCAAAGGCTTGCTCCCACCGCCGCCAGGAGCCGGGTAGAAGCTCAGCCGATCCCGGCTTGACCGGCATCTTCCGCTCATGAAGGTAGGAGGTACGGATCGTGAGCCCAATGTGGAAAGTGAGCGCTACGTCGCGGCTCTTGAAGTCCTCCTGGCTATAGAGGTTGGTGGGCTCAGTGATTACCCACCACCGGCTATCGGTGCAGTGCACGTCCCAGATGTCATGGCGCACCGGGCCGACCAGCTCCGACGCTGCCTTCTCCAGGTGCATGACCTCTTCATGAGCTTGGTTCTCTACGTAAGCACGGATCACTTCCGTCTGGTGCTTGGTTGCACGCATGATCGGTGGCGCTCCTGGACTTGATTTGGTCATCAGCGCAGTCTGAACCACGGTCCGCCGGGCCATCAGCGGCCATTAACCCCGGTGACGAGCCGTCTCTCGCGGATACCATGCCTCGCAGGTCAGGCCGCACACAAGCCCGGATAGCACGGATTCTCAAGGTAATAGTGCGACGACTTCCATGCTACCGGCGGGGACCTCGGGCTCCAGGATGGCGGGTACAAGCTTCCAGATCGTTGTGGCTGGGGTCGGAGCCGGTTCGTCTGCCCCCGCAAAGCCGGGCAGACCAGGCCCAGCGGGTCCGCGACGCCGGCGCGGCCCGAATTCAGAGCTCCATTTCGATGTCATAAGGCGTTTCCGCCTGCCGGTCGTCCTCCGGCTCGATCTGAGCTTCCCGCTCAATCCGCGCGGTGTGCTCGCTGCTGGCGTCGAGCTCTGCCCGTTGCGCGTCGATCCGACGCGTGGCCTCGTGCGCACGGGCCTGCAGCTCATCTAGCCGGGCGGCACGCCCGCCAGCGAGGACCGGTCCGGGAATCTCGGACGCCGGAGTTCCCGCCTCGGATGCCGACGGCTCGGGCTCCATCGAGGCACCGGGTATCCCTGGCCAGGGCTGCTCGAGCCGCGGTTCACGCCCGTGTAGTGCGTCATCCGGTTCCTCGTGTCTGGCTTCGGGCTTCCGTTCGGGCGGCCATGGCTGGCCGTCATTGATGGCGGCCTGGTGCTCGTGCTCGATCGCGCGGTCCACGGCGTCGACGTGCACCTGGAATTCCCGCCACCAGGTGGCCATGTCTCGCGATTCCGCTGCTCCGCTGGCGGAGGGTTGCTGTCCGCGGCGCTGCAGCTCGGCCTTCGCCTCCTCGGCTATCTCCCGAGTGCTGGCGGTCCGTGCGGACCACTCCTCATAACGGGCGTTCGCGGCTTCGAGGCGGCTCGTCCGGGCGGCCAACGCGGAAGCCAGCAACCTGGCGTTATCTGCGCGTTCCCGGTCGTGCTCTGCTGCGGCATCGGCCGACTGCTGCCAGGCGTCGGCCTCGGCCTGTGAAGTAAGGCGAAGCTGGCTGCTCGTATCGGGTGGTGCGGTCGCCTGCGCGCGGTCGCCGTCGAGGACCTGGGCCTCTAGTTCACCGCGGCTCATGGCCCGGATCTCGGCGTGTTCGTCGGCGATCTCCAGAGCGCGGAAGGTGTCCTTGCGCAGGACTTCGAGCTCGGGTCCGGAGGTCGGGCAGAAGCTGACTGCCTGGTCCGGGTCGGTGATCCCCTGGGCTTCCCGGTACGCCGCAGCCGTGCCGGCCCGCCGCGCGTAGTCTTCCCGCAGGACCGGGGAGGCATCCGGTCCGGGCGGCGGCCCGAGGTGGCGGGTCAGCCACGGTTCGGGGTTCGCCAGCGCGCGTTCGCCAAGTTCGCGGCGCCGGTCGTCGAGTCCGGCGGCGAGCTCGTCGGCCAGTGCTGGTGCGCTGTCCGGTGTCCGCTGCGCCCAGGTCACGCTGTGGCCTTGCGTCTGGAGCTGGAGGCGTTGGAGGCGGCCGTGCAGGACGCTGGCGATGGACCGGGCGCCGTCCATCGGGGCGGCGGTGATCTGGTCGATGATCGGGCCGATGTCGTGCCCGGCGAGCTGGGCGCCCCGGAGCGTGTGCTGCAATACCGGCCGGGAGTGTTCCCGCTGGTACCGCCAGGCTTCGGATTCGGTGAGCCTGGCTTTGATTTGCTGGTCGATGTCCGGGTGCAGGGTCTGCTTGACGGCGGCGGTCCACAGGGTGAGCAGGTGCCCGGTTCCGCCGGACTGTTCCTGGGCCTGGCGGATCTGCTCGGCGGCGGACAGGTCGCCGTCGTCGCGTCCCATGACGTCGGCGAGCATGGCTTCGGGGACGGCTTGCTGGTAGGGCTTATGCCCTGGGGGTGCAGTCTTGCCAGTAACGACGTGGGCGGTGTTGGATTCGCGGCCGCGGGTCATCCCGACGTACAGGGCCTGCCGAGAGAGCGAGTCGGTGACGAGGAGGTGGGCAGTGTCGACGGTGCGGCCCTGGGCGACGTGGACGTTGCCGGCGTAAGCGAGCTCCGCGTTTCCGACGAGATAGGTCCGGGGAATCTGGAACGTCCCGGTCCAGGTCCCGTCCAGGCGCTGCCGCCGCACCTCGGCGTCGGGGCCGCAGAATGCGGTGACCTGGAGGGTGTCGCGGTTGGTGAGCTGGCGGCCGCCGGCGTCGATCTCGGTGTTGAGCCGGGCGCGGACTAGGTCACCGATGCCGGCGTGGTTGCCGTCGGACAGCGGGACCTGCGGCGGCCCGACGCTACCCATCTGGGTCAACTTGGCCTGCACGCGGCGGGCTAGCCCGGCCGCTTCGGCGTTGGACCCGGCCAGCAGCAGGACGTCTTTGCCGCGCAGATGGTCGGCAAGCCACATGGACACGGCGCGGTCGCAGGCCGTTTCCTCGTCGGCGCCACGGATCCGGCCGTGCCGGTCGTACACGGCGGCCACAGCGAGGTCGCCGTCGCGGAGCCGGATGCTGGCCTGCCGTTCCCAGGCCGCGTCGAACCGGCGCACCTCGTGCAGCTGCGCGGCGGGTACCTCACGGGCCAGCAGCCGGAACATTCCCCCGGCCTCGACGGCGCCGAGTTGCGCGGTGTCGCCGGTGGCGATGACCCGGGCTCCGGCCTGCCGGGCCGCCTCACCGATCATGGCCAGGTCGGCGGTGGACAGCTGGCTGGCCTCGTCCAGGACGAGCACGTCGTCCCGGTGCAGCGGGACGGGTCGCCGCAGTTCGTCGGAGCCTTCGGTCTTGCCGAGGAACTCGGCGATGTTGTAGCTCTCGGCCAGGCCCTCGTGCGCCAGGACCCGGGCGGCGTTAGTGGAGGTGGTCAGGCCGATGACGCGGCGGCCGGTGAAGGTGGTCCACAGCCGGGCGAACTCGGCCATGGTGTGACTCTTGCCCGCACCTGCCGGGGCGACCAGCACCGTGGTGGCCACGGCCGCGGTGAGCATCATCACCACGGCGTCACGCTGCTCGGCGTTCAGCCCGGTCCGCTGCACAGCGGCTCGCGCCTGCTCGTGGCCGACGAGCTGCGGCACGGTTCGTTTCGCGGCCGCCAGGATCTGTTCTTCAGTGTCGAGGTGGGCCAGGGTGCAGTAGCGTTCCTCGTTCGGCGGCCGGTAGATGCTGCCGCTGTCGGAGGCGCGGAGGCCGAGGCTGGTCACGTCGGCGGGGTCGGGGGCGGTGATCTGGACGACTTCGGTGCCGGCCCGGCCGGAGACGGCCAGCTTGGCGACCTCGGTGACCACCGCCTCGCCGTCGCTGCCTGGCTTGAGGACAGGGAGCGCCCGGTGCACCTCGAACCGGAGCTGAGCCATCGACCAGACGGCGTGCAGTTTTTGCACCTCGGCCGCCGCGATCCGTGCGGCCGTGCGCTTGGCCGCATCATCCAGCACGGCCCGCGGGTGCACGGCGTGCTGCCCGGCGGCGAACGCCGCGACCGGCTCGTGCACGGCCGACAGCGCCTGCACTTCGCGCCGCGCGGTCTGTGCTTCCCAGGCGGCCAGCCGCTGCGCCGCAGTGGGCTCCGTCGTGCCGGTCTGCCCGGCGATGGTGCGGCGGGCCTGGGCCTTGGTGCGCCGGGTGTTCTGCCCGGCCTGCTGGTGCAGCAGCCACAGCGTGCGGCGGTCCGGCGGCTTGCCGTGCTTGTCCTCGTAGTCCTGGGCGAGCCGTTTCAGCTCGCCGGTGACGGCGACGGCGCGGGAGCTGAACAGGTCCATCACGTCCTGGCTGACCCCGCCGACCTCGGCGCCGTTCCCGTCCGCTCGGGGCACCATCGCGTAACCCAGCGCGGACAGCCTGGTCTCCAGGATCCGGTCGGCGACGGGCGCGACGGCGAGCCGCTGGTTGTGCAGGCTGCGGGAGTCCAGGGTCCGCCATTTCTGGTCGGCGCCGTCGGCGCGCTGGACCCGGTTCCAGATGGCCACGTGCACATGGAGTTGCGGGTCGCCGTCCCTGGAGAGGTGGTGCAGGAACAAGCTGGCGACCAGGCCGTTGCCGTCGCGCCACTCCCCCGTGCGGGCCGAATGGTGCCCGGTGCGGGTGTAGGTGGCGTGCCGCTCCAGCCAGGCGACGGCTTCGCGCGCTGAGTCCATCAGCGCGGCCTCGATCTCGTCGGCGCGCGCGTCGAGCGCGGCGGCGCGGTCCTGGTCCCCGCGCTGGCGGGCCTGGCGGGCTGCGACCCGGTAGGAGGCGTGCAGCACCGAGACGCTCTTGACCGCGCTGACGGTCAGGTCGAAGTACGGCACCTGGTGCGGGTCCCTGCCCCGTTCGGCGGCGCGGACCTCGGCGAGCTCGGTCGCGCTGGCGTACGGGTGCGCGGCCAGGTACGCCGCGACCGCCGCCTGCTCCCGCTGGCCGGCGGCCTTGGACCGGCGGCGCTTGACCAGCAGTTCTCCGCCGGGCCCGGTGTTCTCCTGGTACAAGCGCTCAATGACGTCCGGGTCCACCACGCTGCTCAGCCCGAGCCCTGCGGCGCCCTTCCCGGCCCATTGCCCGGGCGGTTCTCCGGCGGCGGTGTAGTAGGACATGGCCCCGGCGCAGCCGCCGCGGTGTTGGCCGGAGGTGAAGTAGGCCACGTCGTGGCCTTGGTGCAGCGTGACGTTAGTTGACACGATCCGTGACTATCTGTGCCGGTTCCGCGTTCATCGTTCGTGATGCCTGTGTCCGATGCTTTCGATCACGACGCGAAGATAGGCCGGGTTGCCGCACATTTTGCGGATTTGCCCTGGTGCGGGAAGCCTGCGGACCCATGGCAATCTGCGACCCGGAAGGAGGAAGCCACCCTGGGTTCCTGTGGTGGCCTGCTCCGGCGAGCCAGGCTGTGAGCCCGGAGGTGGCCCTGACTGGAATGACCGCGCCGTCGACCGTGTCGGCTGCTTCCGAGAACGGTCTAGTCCGACAGAACAACGAGGACGCGGCCTACGCGGGCCGCTGGCTATTCGCGTGGCCGGGGCGGCCACGCCGCCGGAGAGGCGGCCAAGGCCGCGGTGATCGACTCGCTGAACGCACACGACGCCGAGGTAGACCCGGAGGCCATGCTCCAGGTCCTCGGCCGGGCGGTGGCCGAAGCGAACCGTGAGGTAGCCCGGCACGCCGCTGAGGACCCGGCGCGGCGGGGCATGGGAACCACGCTGACCGCGATGCCCTGTCGGGCGATCGCGCCGTGTTCGCCCACATCGGTGATTCCTGGGCATTCCGGCTCGGGGATGGCGAGCTACGCCAGATCACCGGGGATCACACCGTCGGCAAGCTCGTCTGGAATGCCGGCTTGCTGGCCCCGGTGCTCGCACGGTACATGGACGGGAGGCCGGATCGTTCGGCCGATTTGGCTGGCGGGACCTGCGGGCCGCAGATCGCTACCTGCTGTGCTCGGGCGGCCTGAGCCCGATCGTCAGTACCGGCGCGATCCGGGACGTGCTGGTATCCGCCGACGCCACTGCCGAAACCGTCCGCCGGGGGGCTGTCCGTCACCAGGGTGCGCTTGACCAGGTTGCCGCGCAGCCCCCTCGGCTGGACATGCCATGCCGGACGATCGTCCCCCACCGGGGCACCACCCAGACTAGGCCCTCGGCCTCCAAGATGGCCACGGCCCGGGCCAGCGTGTCCCGGTTCACCCCGTAGCCGCGCGCAAGGTCCGACAATCGCGCCATGGTGGCTCCCGGCTCCCACTCCGCGCCGGAAATGCGCGCCCGCAGGTGAGCGGCGATACCCGGGGACCGCGGCAATGTCCGCCGCCACGTCCGGCCCGCCTCGTCCCGACGTGCCTGAGCAAATTGACCTACGATGGCGCGAGCGTTAACCCACCGTGCTATGCCCGGCAAATCCGGGCATGACAAGGCCCCCTGGACCATCCGCCAAGATCACCCAGGGGGCAAGGACCCTGCGACAGGACCCACCATGCAACCTAACACGGTCAATACCCACCAACAAACAGATCCGCCGGCCCGGGCCCCGGTCCCGGCCGAGCTGCTGGAGACAGTGGCCCGGGCCCTGGCTGCGGCGCTTATCCCGCTCCCCCGGCAGCCCGAGCCGCCCGGCGCGGAACAGGCCGCGGACTTCCTGACCGCCGCGCAGCTCGCCCGGCGGCTGGGCGTGTCCCGGGAGACGGTGCGGCGGCTGGCGATCGCCGGGGCGCTGCCGCACACCGTGGTGTGCCGCGGCGCCCGGAAGACGACCCGCCGGTTCCCGCGGCGGTTCGCGGGTGAGTTCGCGGCCAGCGGCCTGGACGTGGCCGACCTGGCCGGGTTCGCCGCCGCCTGGCGGGCGCGGGTCACCGCGCCTCCACGGTGACGGCCAGTAAGCCGCGTAACCGTACCCCTGTTACGCCAGCCCCGCCCCCAGGCGGCTGGCGTTACCGGGCTGCGTGCCGCGGCGCCGACCTCGACCTGTTCTTCCCCGGCCGCGGCGAGTCGGCCGAGCCCGCGCGGCGGGTCTGCGCGCGATGCCCGGTGCGCGAGCCGTGCCTGGATTACGCCCTCAGCCACGGGATCGTGCACGGCATCTGGGGCGGCCTGGCCGAACGGGACCGCCGCGCGCTGCGGCCCCGCCGCGTGAGCACCTCCCGGCGGGAGCGTGATGAGGCGATCACGGCGGCCTCCGCCGCCGGGCACAGCCAGGCGGCGATCGGCCGGGCGTTCGGCCTGGCCCGCACGTCGGTGAGCCGGGTCCTGTCCCGCCGCGCAGACGGGCGGGGACGGTCATGAGCAGCAGCCCGACCCGCGCCTTGCATCCGTGGCCGCCGCCGGGCCACGCCAGGCACAGCAGAGGGAGCTCGCGCAAGCTGGCCGAGTGGCTGGCCGGTCACGCGCTGGGCCGCGGCGCCCGGCTGACCCAGGTCCAGCCCGAGCAGGGCGGCACGCGGGTCCTGGCGCAGACCGAGCCCGGGGGGACGTCGTGACCGGGCCGGTGTTCTCGGAGGACTCCTGGGTGCAGGTCCGTTACCCGCTGACCAGCGAGCAAGAACACGCCGGCCGGGCCGGGTGGCCGTGGCTGCCCGGCTGGGCGGTCGCCCGGTGCGGCCCGGATGAGTGGGAGATCTGCGTGCAGGCGGCGGACCTGGCCACCTGGCACGAGGGCGAGGCCTGGTACCCGGTGTGCTTCCGGGACTCCTCCGAGATCCGCCTGCCCGAAGCACAGGCGGACCTGGACCGGCCTGCCGGGCCCGAACTGGAGGCGCAATGAACACCACATCGAGCGGGCCCGGCCAGCCCGGGGTCACCCGCCACGGCGGCGCGCGGCTCATCACCGGCGTGCGCCACCGGGCCGGGACCGGACGCGCCCCCGGCTCGGTGCTGATCGCCGTGGCGGCGTGGCTGCTGGCGCTGACCGGCGGCGGCGCGCTGTTCGTCTCGTTCAGCGCCCAGTACGCCTACATCTTCACCGTCCGCCGCCAGGACGCGGCCAGCGTGATCGAGGCGCTGCTGGTGGACCTGCTGATGATCGTGTTCACCTTGCTCGCGCTCGGCCTGTCCCGGGCCGGCAAGTCCAGCAGGACCGAGCGGGTCCTCATCGTGGCCTGCGCCGCCGCGTCGTCATACATGAACGTGTCGGCCGCCGACGTGGCCAGCCCCCGGTCGGTCACCGCCTACGCGATCGCGCCCAGCCGGGTCGCCGCCGAACTGGCTCCGCAGGCGGGGCTGCAGCCGGGCACCGCGCGTAGCTACCTGTACGCCGAGCTGGACGGCAGCCCATCATGACCGCGGTCCCGCCCGCTGAACCCTTGCCCCGCGCTCTGGGCGAGAGCCTGGCCGCCCTGGCCGCGCAGGTCGCCGACCTGCGCGGCCAGGTCCGCGCCATCAACGAACGGCTCGACCAGGTCGGGCTCCGCGCCGACCTGAACCTGGCCGCCCGGTTCGAGGACCTGGCCCAGACCGTCGCCGGCACGCTCGACGCTGCCGCCCCCCGCGGGCCCGCCGCCCCGTACTGGATCGGCCTGGACCGCGACACCTACGCCACCCGGCTGGCCGAGCTGCGGCGGTGGGCCGGTACCGTGCTCGGCCAGCACTACGGCGGCTACGAGCTGCGGGACTGCTGGCCCCGCCACATCCACGCCATCTGGGAACTGTCCACCCTGGCCGCCGAGTGGCACCGCGCCTACGGCGGGACACGTCCCGACCTCGCCCGGGCCCTGGAGTTCTACGACCGCTGGCTGCCCGGCACCATGCGCCGCATCACCGGCATCACCCGCACATGCATGCCGCAATGCGTGACGCTCCGCAGCCCCGGCGACCGGGTTGCTCGTCCCGGATACCGCTAATACCTGCGGCGCGCAGGCTTCTCTACTCCCGGCCGTGTCAGCCGGCTCTCAAGGCTGACGCGCTGAAGGTCAGGCTTGACGCCGTGCCACGCCGGCCAGTACGTGGCCGTCGCGGTGCCGCAGCACCGGCTGGGGCATCCACGCCCGCCATGTCTGCGCCTCGGTGACGCCCGGGCCCACCAGCTCCAGCCCGGCGAAGAACGACGTGACGTCGGCGGGCGTGTGGTTGTGCCAGGCCGCCGCGGTGTACTCCTGGGCCAGCTGCTTGCCGAGGCCCTCGTCGTCATGGCAGGCCACGGAGATGACCAGGCAGCTGCCCGGCGCCATCAGCCGCGCGTATCCCGCGGTCACCGCCCGGGCGGCGCCGGCGTCCAGGAAGTGCAGGACCGCGCCGAGGATGACGCACACAGGCCGGGCCGGGTCGATGACGGCCCGCAGCTGCGGGTCCGCCAGCACGGCCCCGGGGTCGCGCAGGTCCGCGGCGACGGCGCTCACCCCGTCGCCGGTGGCCAGCAGCGCCCTGGCATGGGACAGCACGACGGGATCGGTGTCGACGTAGGCGACCCGGGCGGTGGGCATGACCGTCCGTGCGGCCTGGTGGACTGCGGGACAGGCGGG